>Ga0265297_10001122_pt1 | contig 66138 bp, 68 predicted proteins | sample Munlanlwell13791_FD_192502 | JGI IMG/M metagenome (GOLD analysis project Ga0265297, IMG submission 192502) | Leachate microbial communities from a municipal landfill in Southern Ontario, Canada - Leachate well 137-91 | ecosystem: Engineered > Solid waste > Landfill > Unclassified | place... | reverse complement strand
CGACAGAAAGTTTTCTTTCAAAAAGCACTACTTTCTTTTTAGCCTGGGCCAGATAATAACCGCAAACCATGCCGGCAGGGCCTGCGCCTACAATAGCCACATCAACGTCTAAAGCGTCAATGAGCTTTTTATTAAATGCCTCTATGATAGCCTTTGAGATCTTGATTTCATCTAACTTCATATTATCTCCTTCTTGTTTATAGAAAATAAAAAATCCTTGCGCCAGCGACGCAAGGATTAACAATTACGCCTTTCCTACGCTGGCATTATCCAGATCAGGTTATAAGGGTAATCCCGTTTACGGGAACTCTCAGGCCGTTGCAACGGCCTCCCCCACTTAATTTACTTTCTTAAATTACAAATAGCTTAGGTATCGATTTATTAGAAATATTAACTTATCTTCTTAACGTAAATTTCTTTCGCTATTTCCTCTTCAAGCGCTACTTGTGTTTCTTCAACCTGTATTATAACAGATGGCTGGGTTTGATGAAGCTTTATTCTTGCTCCCGGCACAATGCCAAATGACATAAGCCTGTGCAGCTGGGGGTGGCCTCTCGTTAAAACATAAACAATCTTTCCTGTTTCGGCTATTTTAAGTCTGGTCAGCGGTATGACAATACTTTCAATCAAGCCTTTTGCTTTTTCGCAGCATGCACCGGCTGGGATACTTAGTCCATGAGGGCACTCTTTCGGGTGGCCCAAAAGCGTGCATATACTTTCCTCAACTTCTTTTGATAAAATATGTTCAATTGCGCAGGCTGACGAATCAACTTCTTTTCTCCCTACCTCAAGCACATCCATTAAAAGCCGCTCGGCAAGCCTCTGGCGCCTTATAATATCCCTGGCTTTCGGTTCTCCTTTATCCGTTAATTTGACAGTGTCTTTTTCTATCGCAACATATCCTTCATTAAGTAACGCACCGGATAAATCTTCGCTCATAGATTCTAAAAATCTTTTTATTATCGCGCCTTTATCATAAATCTTTTTTTCTCTTTCCTCCCAGATTATACTTAAAGCTTCTTCAATCTTCTGGTTATATTCCATGATTATCTCCTTTTGTATTATAAGACCGCAATGCCTTTAACCAAAATTAAATAGCGCAACAAATGGTTAATCAATCCTCCGGCGAGAAAAGCAAAAAGAAATACAAACCCTGCAATCATAAGCGCAACCTTAAGCCCCCGCTCTTTGACTGTAACAAAAAACTGCGCTATGCAGGGGACAAACAAAGTTATTACAATAAGGCTTACAAAAATTTGTATTTTATCAAGCGCGCCTGCTCTAGCTAGCGCATATAAGCCGGCCGCGCCGTAATCCCTTCTTAAAAATCCTATTATAAATGCTGCAGTCGTCTCTTTGGGCAAATGCAGCCAAACGACAATAAAGGGGCTTAAAGCTCTCTCAATCAAACTTAATAATCCTATCTTGTCGGATACAAAAAGTACAAATGTCCCAAGAACAAATAAAGGCACTGCCTCTTTTAAATACCATTTAAGGCGAGCCCCTGTTTTTACAATAATATTTGCAATTTGAGGAAATCGCATAGGCGGCAATTCCTGGATGAATGGGCTGCGCTTGCCCGGGACTAGCCTTGAAGCCAAGAATCCAATAGTAACTATAACCAAAAGAATTGTGGAAAACCAAAGAAGAAATGCTTTCAGTGAAAACTGGCTAAGCATTGCCATAATTACACCAAGCTGCGCAGAGCAGGGAATCGCCAGTGTAAGAATAAGACTAACCAGGATACGCTCTTTTTTTGTTTCCAGTATCCGCGAGGTTAAGGTTGCCATTGTCCCGCAGCCAAGGCCAAGCACCATTGGAAGTATTGCGCGGCCGTTAAGCCCAATTACTCTAAAAACTTTGTCCGACAATACGGAAAGCCGCGGAAGATAACCTGAATCTTCAAGTATGCCGAAAAATAAAAAAAATGCAGTTACTATGGGAAATATTATGGCAAACGCATAAGTAACAGCCATGCTTATAATGCCGTATTCGCCCATTAAAAAATCTTTGACAATCGGTATTGGAATAAATTTATTTATGATATTACTGAAAAAAGGATTGATGTAGCCGCCGAACAATGTGTGTTCAAAAAAATCTACGCCCCAGACAGCAGCAAACCTGCCCACAAAAAGATACATTACAAGCAATACGGCAATAAGTATAGGTATCCCGCTTACGGGGCTTACAGTGAGAGCCCCTATAAATTCGGATGCGCTTTTGGCTTTTGGTTTTGAAATGCGTAAAACATCCCGCAGTAATTTCTCAATTATTTGATTTTTTTTTCTAAGAGAAATTATTTCGTCGGAAGAACCGGCATAAAGGGCATTAAGCGAAAGCGCGGCTTTTACCTTTGAAATTGCCTCTCTTAATTTGGGGATACCCTCTCCGGTTACCGCTACTGTTTCAACAATTTCTATGCCTAACTTTTGAGAAAGTTTTTTTACGTCTATGCTTATACCACGCTCTCTCGCCTCATCGCTCATATTTAGATTAAGCACTAAAGGCAAGCCTAGCTCAATTAATTCTAGCGTAAGAACTAATGAACGTTTAAGGCTCTTACTGTCGGCAACCTGCACAACACAGGCAATATCGCTTTTTGAAAGTATATCGCGGGTTACTTTTTCATCTTCGGAATGGACAACTAGGCTGTTTATGCCTGGCGTATCATAGACCGTAAAATTATTATCATTAATTTTTGTAATGCCTTTTGATATGTCTACGGTTGTGCCGGGATAATTTGAAACAGTTACGTAACGCCTGGTGAGAGCGTTAAAAATAACGCTTTTGCCCACATTAGCATTACCAACTAATATTATATTCATTGTTATTTAGGTTACGAAAGTTACGGGAAGTTACGAGAGTTACATTAAAAAATCAGTTTTTTGTAACATTCGTAACCTTCGTAACATTCGCAACTTTTTATTTAGAAATAAGGAATATCCCTGTATTTGCGAAAAAATTCTGCAGTATCCATATACGGTTTTGGCCGGATAAATACACTTTGCGTTCAACCTTGATTGACTTTTGCCTGCAATAATCAAGAAAATCAAGGGTGCTTAAAAAATGCAGGTTTGGCGTTTCATACCAGGTATAAGGAAGAGACGCTGTCACAGGGACTCTGCCTCTAAAAAATAAGCGCAGGCGCGCTCTAAAATAAGCAAAGTTTGGAAAACCTACTATTACTTTTTTCCCGACGCGAAGCGCATCAAAAAGCACAGTTTCAACATGCTTTAACTGCTGAAAGCTCTGGTTGAGTATGATGTAATCAAAGGCTTTATCTTTATATTCAGATAAGCCTGTATCAATATCTCCGTGGAGCACGCTTAAGCCTTTTGCCACACACCTGTATATCGCCTGCTCATCTATCTCTATGCCCTGGCCGCGTACATTTTTCTTCATAGTCAGAAGTTCAAGCAAGTCTCCATCGCCGCAGCCAAGGTCAAGCACTGATGAATTTGCCTCAACCATATCAAGTATTGCCTTGTGGTCGGCTTTTATGATTTCTTTCTCTTTCATGTTTTACCTCGTTTCTGTAAAATGCTTTTTAGAAAATGGGAAATAAGATGGGTCTCTTCTTCGGTTTCCAGAAGAAAAGCATCGTGGCCGTAGGTAGAGTCAACCTCGCAATAACTTGCCTGAAGCCCGGCATATTTACATGCTTTTACAATTTCTTTTGACTGATAAGCGGGATATAACCAATCTGATTTAAAAGCTATCACTAACGCCTTAAGGGACTTTTCTGAAAGCACTTCATGAAAAGGCTTCGCTGCAGAAGCATCAAAATTATCCATGGCCTTGGTGATATAGAGGTAAGAATTTGCATCAAATCTTTTTACAAAATTATCTCCTCTGTAATGCAAATAGCCTTCCACCTCAAAATCGGCAGTAAACTTAAAAGGCTGAATGTTATTTTTTTTCTGCCGGCCGAATTTTTCAGTCATGGAAATATCGCTCATGTAAGTAATGTGGCCTATCATTCTTGCAACAGCAAGGCCCTTATCCGGAGGGTTTCCTTCGTAATAATTTCCTGAATGCCAATCAGGGTCAGCCATTATTGCCTGCCTGCCAACCTCATCAAAAGCGATTTGCTGGGGAGAATGCCTAAGCGCGGTCGCAATGGGTATTGCGCTGCGTATTCTTTCCGGATATTTAATAAGCCACGATAAAACCTGCATGCCGCCCATTGAGCCGCCCACAACCGTAAGCAATTTATCAATACCGAAAGAATCTATCAATGTTTTTTGCGCCACGACCATATCGCCTATACTGATAACCGGAAAATCCAAAGCGTATGGTTTGTTGGTTTTAGGATTTATACTGGAAGGCCCTGTTGAGCCGCGGCAGCCGGAAAGTACATTAGAACAGATGACAAAATATTTTTCCGTATCAAAAGCGCGCCCGGGCCCAATCATATTATCCCACCAGCCAGGCTTTTCCTCTCCCTTATGAAAACCTGCCGCATGCGCATCACCGGACAAAGCATGCAAAATCAAGATTGCGTTTGATTTTTCCTTATTTAACGCACCATAAGTTTCATAGGCAAGCGTAACCGAAACTAGTTTCTCTTTACTCTCAAGGATAAACCCTTCCTGTTGATTTGCAAAAGTAAAATATTTTGTTTCAACTATTCCAACGCCTGTTTTAGTCATCAACTACTCCTTAAAAAAAGTTAAAGCTTAGACAAAACATCTGGTTTACGACTTCATCTATTTTATTACGCTATAATGATTTTGTCCAAATTTTTAAGCAACTATTTGGCATCCTGGAAAAGCCATGTAGTTAAGTATCTTTCTCCCGTGTCAGGAAGTATTACTACAATAAGCTTTCCTTCATTCTCTGGCCTCTTTGCCACCTCTAATGCCGCCCATGCTGCGGCGCCGCTTGAAATTCCAACAAGAATTCCTTCTAGCTTAGCAAGCTGCCGTGCAGTTTGTCCTGCATCATCATTGCTAACACGGATAACCTCATCAATAATATCTTTGTTTAAAACCTGCGGCACAAAACCTGCGCCGATACCCTGAATCTTATGCGGGCCTGGGCTTCCTCCTGACAAAACAGGAGAATCAACCGGCTCAACAGCAATTGCCTTAAAAGTTTTTTTCTTTTTCTTAATAACTTCGGAAATTCCAGTAAGCGTTCCACCGGTGCCGACTCCGGCAACAAGTATATCAATTTTTCCGTCAGTATCGTTCCAAATCTCTTCTGCAGTTGTCTTTCTATGAATTTCCGGGTTGGCAGGATTGTTAAATTGCTGCGGCATAAAACTGTTTGGAATAGATTTAAGTAATTCTCCTGCTTTATCTATCGCCCCTTTCATGCCCTTGGTTCCGTCCGTTAAAACAAGTTCTGCGCCAAATATTTTTAAAAGCTGCCTGCGCTCAACGCTCATAGTTTCAGGCATGGTAAGTATAAGCCTGTATCCCTTTACTGCCGCAACAAACGCAAGAGCAATGCCGGTATTTCCGCTTGTTGGCTCAATAATCACAGAGCCTTTTTTCAAAAGCCATTTTTTTTCTGCATCTTCTATCATGGCAACGCCTATGCGGTCTTTAACGCTTGAAAGCGGATTAAAAGATTCCAGCTTAACAAGCACTGTCGCTTTTGAACTCTTTACGATACGGTTTAATTTTACTAATGGAGTATTTCCGATTGTTTTCGTTATGTCATCAAAAATTCTACTCATGCTTTCCTCCTTAACCTGCTTTTTGTAGTGCCTGTTCAATGTCGGCAATAATATCGTCAATATGTTCTATGCCTATGGATAACCGGATAAAATCCGGCGTAACACCTGTTGCAAGTTGTTCTTTCTCCGATAATTGCTGATGAGTTGTTGTTGCGGGATGAATTGCCAAGCTTTTCGCATCGCCGATATTGGCAAGATGAGAAATCAACTCCAATGACTCAATAAATTTTTTCCCTGCAACCAAACCGCCCTTAACGCCGAACCCAATAATTGCGCCGGCCCCCTTAGAAAGATATTTCTTTGCTTTTTCTTTCTCCGGGCTATTATCCAGTCCAGGGTAATTGACCCAACTCACTTTTTTGTGTTTTGAAAGATATTTTGCAACCGCTAAAGCATTTTCGCAGTGCCTTAGCATTCTAAGAGGCAGAGTCTCAAATCCTTGTAACAAGAGAAAAGCATTAAAGGGAGATATGGCCGGCCCCAGGTCTCTTAAAAGGCTTACTCGTGCTTTAGTGATATATGCAATATTACCGAAAGACTTAAGCGCTTCCACGAAATTTATGCCATGGTAGCTTGGATCCGGTTCAGCGATTAAAGGAAATTTACCATTTGTCCAGTCGAATTTTCCTGAATCGACAATTAAGCCGCCGAGAGATGTTCCGTGTCCGCCTATAAACTTTGTAGCAGAATAGACAACAATATCAACGCCGAAATCAATCGGCCTCAAAATGTAGGGAGAAACAGTATTGTCCAGCACAAAGGGTATGCCGTTTTTGTGCGCTATCTTGGAAATTCCCTCTAAATCACAAACATCAAGTTTTGGGTTACCAATAGACTCTGCATAAATAGCTTTTGTTTTTTCAGTTATTGCTTCCTTGAATGCTTTTAGGTCAGTTGATTTTACAAATTTAACTTTAATTCCTAAACGTTTAAAGGTGTAATGAAGCAAAGTGTAGGTTCCGCCGTAAAGATTATCTGCAGAGACAATTTCATCTCCTGCCTGCGCTATATTTAAAAGCGCAAGCGTGATAGCTGCCTGGCCGCTTGCTGTCGCCAATGCAGCAATTCCTCCATCCAACAGTGCAATTCTTTTTTCAAGCACATCTGTGGTTGGATTCATTAAACGGGTATAGATATTGCCGAATTCTTTTAAACCAAAAAGATTAGCTGCGTATTCTGTATCTTTAAATTGGTACGAAGTTGTCTGATAAATCGGAACAGCTCGGGAGCCGGTTGTGGGATCGGCCTCTTGCCCCCCGTGTAATGCTAATGTTTCAATTTTCAATTTATTGTCAATTTTACTCATCCTTCCTCCTTTTTATAAAGTATTTTTATTGGCGCGTTATTCAAAATATTCGTTTAATTATATGCCGCATTCTTCGATTAGCCACACATCATCAAAGCGATTTTTTTGAACCACTTCTACCTAAACTATTTTTGAGTTATGAACAGTTATAGTAACGGTGCCATATCTTAAATTATGAACTGAATCGCTTATATCTTTTATTATTGCATCATTAACAATATTCTTATCTGTTTTACTTTTAACCATTCTTACCCGATTTATTATTTATATTGAATACGTAAATACTTCTTGTTTGCTTTTTGTTTGATTAGCTAAATCCTCAAATGTAATATTATCAATTATCCCGCTGATTGCCCTTGAGACATCCTGCCACATACCGCGGAATGCGCACTTATAAACGTCCCGACAGCCTGAATAATCTTTTTCTACACAAGTGATAGGTTCAATCGGCCCGTCAACAAACCTGACCACATCCCCTATTTTTATTTCCGATGGGTTTTTTGCCAGGAAATAACCTCCGACTTTGCCGCGTTTGCTTTCAACAAAACCGCCTCTTTTAAGCTCAAGCAATACTTGTTCAAGGAATTTTATCGGTATGTCCGCTTCTTTTGCTAATTCATGTATAGTCACGACTCCGCTACCATGCCTGATAGATAGAACTAAAACTGCTTTTAATGCATAATCTCCTTTATAAGTTATTTTCATGGTGTCTCCTTATATTTCTGTTGTATTTATACTATCTCTATAAACTTAGTAGAGTATACAATATATTTAAACTCCTGTCAAGGTTATTTTCAGATTTTTTTAAGGAAACTCTTGGGGTAGCAAAAGTTAATGCTGGTATGGATTTATTTGACGTAAGGAGAAATTGAGCGCAGAAGTTTTATAATTGGGGGGAGGTGCTCAAGAGTATAATCTATATCCTCTTCTCTATTGTAGCGGGAAAGGCTAAATCTTATTGAGCCCTGTATAAAGGTAAAAGGTATGCCCATAGCGCGAAGAACATGAGAGGGCATCAGAGAGCCTGAAGTACAGGCTGAGCCGGAAGACGCGGCAATTCCTTTTTCGTCAAGCTTAAGCAAAATAGATTCGCCTTCAATAAATTCAAAACCAATATTCGTCGTGTTTGGAAGGCGTTTTTCTTTATCTCCGTTTAAGCGTACATTCGTAATTTTTTCTAAAATTCCGTTTTCCAGTTTATCGCGTAATTTTTTAACCTGCGTAATTTCTTCATTCATATTTTTCTTTGCAAGCTCACAAGCAGTGCCCAAGCCGACAATTGATGCAACATTTTCGGTTCCGCCGCGCCTGCCGCTTTCCTGGTGTCCGCCGATTAAAAACGGAGAGAATCTTGTGCCTTTACGCACATACAAAGCAGCCACTCCTTTCGGCGCGTGAAGCTTATGCCCGGATAAGGACAAAAGATCTACCGGAATTTTTTTCATATCCAAATTTATTTTTCCGGCAGACTGCACTGCGTCAGTATGGAAAACCACTCCGCGCAATCTCGCTATCTCTGCTATTTCCTCAATTGGGAAAAGCACGCCTGTTTCGTTATTGGCATGCATTACGGAAATTATCGCAGTGTCATAATCAATTGCGCTTTTTAATTCGTTTAAATCAAGCGCCCCGTCGCTGTTAACGTCAAGATAAGTAAGCCTATATCCTTGCGTTTCCAGATATTTACAAAGGCTAAGCACTGCCGGATGCTCAACTTTTGTAGTTATAATATGTTTCTTGTCAGGATATGACCGTAACGTTCCGATTATTGCGGTATTATCGCTTTCTGTGCCGCAGCTTGTAAATATTATTTCGTTTGTATCGTTTGCGCCTATTAAATTAGCAACGGATATTCTTGCGCTGTCTATATTTTTCTTTATCTTTCCGCCAAAAGTATGCATGCTGGAAGGATTTCCGTAGCTTTCGGTTAAAAATGGTCTCATTGCCTCGTAAACTTCCGGTGCAACAGAAGTTGTTGCATTATTATCTAAATAAATTATCTTCATTCTTTAACCTCTTCAACTATGATATCCGCGTCAATAAATTCACGAAGTTTAGCCTCAACCAGCTCTTTCAGCGTAACTCCTGCTGACGGGCAGCCCAAGCATACGCCTAAGAATTTTACATAAACCTTGCTTCTGTCTACGTCTATAAGCTCAACGTCTCCGCCGTCAGCTTTAAGCTGCGGCCTGATTTCTCTTTCCATTGTTTCTTTAATAAGTGATATTCTTTCTAAATTGGTAAGTTTTTTCTTCTTGGATGTTTCTTTGTGCTGGATAACTTTTGTTTCTTCTTTTTCCCAAAATTCATTAAGAAGTTTTTGTATTTCCGGCTTACACTTTCCGCAGCCTCCGCCGGCTTTTGTATAATGAGTTACCTCTTCCACTGTTTTTAAATTGTTTTCTTTTATGGCGCGGATTATTTTCTGGTCTGTAACGCTAAAACATTTGCAGACAATTTTTTCTTCACCCACCATTTCCTTTTTCGCCGGTGCCCCTCTGTAATTTGCAATTGCAGCCTCAAGCGCCTCCATTCCCATAACCGAACAATGCATTTTTTCTTCAGGAAGTCCGTCTAAATAATCGGCTATATCCTGGTTGGTAACTTTGGAAGCATCAGTAAGGGTCATACCCTTAATTATTTCCGTTAAGGCCGAAGATGAGGCAATTGCGCTTGCGCAGCCAAAAGTTTTAAACTTTGCGTCAATTATTTTCTCGGTTTTCTTATCAATACGCAAAGTCAACTTCAACGCATCGCCGCAAATAATACTGCCCACTTCCCCCACTGCGTCGGGGTTTTCAATTTCTCCGACATTCCGGGGGTTTTTAAAGAATTCTTTTACTTTTTCCGAATAATCCCACATTATTAGCTCCTTGTTACACAGATAATTTCTGTATCACGTACTACGTTTTTTAAGGCGTGTTACCCGATACTTGCTACGTGACACCTATTCTACCACGATAATTATTTATTGTATTATATTATCTTTTTTTACCTAAATTAATCAAGCTCAATAGTTGTATGCTCTATGTCAAAATTTTCATTAACAACCTGCTTTATGCGGGAAAGTATTCTTTTAGCATCCACGCATTTTTCATCGCCTTTTATTTTAACATGGGCAGTCATTGAATACATTTTTGAAGTTATTTCCCAAATATGCATATCACTTATTTCCTCTATCTCTTCTACCTGCTCAATCAGCACTTTTCGTACCTGATCGGTATTCATTCCTTTGGGCGCTGCCTCAAGCAATACATTTGCCGAATCCTTAAACAACCCCCAACCCCAAATTAGGATAACAACAGTTATGCCTATACTTAGAATGGGGTCAATTATGTTCCATTTTGTAAAATAAATTATTATTGCGCCGACTACTATCGCAACAGACGAAAAAGTATCAGCAAGCATATGCAGGAATGCGCTTTTTATATTTAAACTTTCTTTGGTCGCCCCGTAAAGAATCCATGCGGTTACAAGATTTACTACCAGCCCCACAAAAGCAATGATAAACATTTCAATTCCTACTACCTGCCTGGGATGAATTATTCTTTGTACGCTTTCCATTATAATCCAGATAGTAATTGCAAAAATAAATAAGCTGTTAAGAAATGCTGCCAGAATTTCAATGCGGTAGAAACCAAAAGTCCTGTGGTGGCATACCGGCCTGCTAGCGCAGACAATTGCTGCAGTACTTATGCTAAGTGCAAAAAGGTGCGTAAACATATGCCCTGCATCGCTTATCAAAGCCAAGCTGTTTGTGAGAATGCCCCCTGCAATTTCAATGAGCATGGTTATTCCGGTTATGGCAATGGCAATCTTTAGCTTTCTCTTCTCTACAAACTTATACTCAAAAAGCTCATCAGCTAAAGATACTGTTTGTTTTGGCCTATGAAAGTGCTTCATTTTATTCACTTTTTATGGAAGCGGATTCCCGCTGATTTATACGCGGATATACGCTTCTATTCTTTCCAATCAAAATATATCAATTCCTGCCTTCTTAAGTAATTTCGCTAACTTCGCAAGCGGCAGCCCTACAACATTATAAAAGCAACCTTCAATGCGGTCAATAAATATGCCGCCTAAACCCTGGATATCAAAAGAGCCCGCCTTATCCAAAGGAGAAACTTTCTTAAAATAATTCTTTATCTGTTTATCGCTTAAGGATAACATATAAATCTTTGTTTTTTCGTAATCCATAAGTGTTATATTCCTATCTATATCAACTATAGCAAGCCCTGTATAAACCCATTGCGGCTTTTTTGAAATAGCTTTAAGCGTTTTAAACGCTTCTTTTAAATTTCGTGGCTTACCTATTATTTTATTACCGGACAATACAACAGTATCCGCCGCAATAACCACACCGGCATTAAATCTTTTAGCTGTTTCTTTTGCTTTAGCGAGCGCGTTGGATACGACAAGCCGGCTGCAGCCTCTGCGTAAGCTGTGTGTTTCCTTGGCCTTTGAAACATGCACAGAAAACTTAAGGCCTATTCCCTTAAGCAAATCCTGCCTTGCTTTTGATTTTGACGCTAATATTATTTTGCGATTTATTTTTTTCATTTCTTTTTCTATGACGAATGTCGCTAATTGTTACGGATGCAGACGGATTAATGTATCCGCGACATCCGCAGCCATCCGTTTGCATCCGTACTTAAAATGATGTTCTATGTATTTGCTGCATATTTTGCGCTTAAATATCCGGATGCCCAGGCAAAAGCCAGATTATAACCACCGCGGGCGCCTGTTACATCTAAAATTTCGCCTGCCACATATAAGCCTTTTACAAATTTTGACTCAAGAGTTTTTTCGTCTATTTCATCCGTATTTATCCCCCCAGAGGTAAACTCTGCTTCGTTCCAGCCTCGGGTAGCCAGGATATTAAAAGTTTTTCCTTTTAGAATGGATGCTATTGCCGCGATATTTTTTTTCTCGGATAAATCTTTTAATACTTTTGCGAACTTATTGGGCACAATTGCAGCAATTAAATCGCCAGCCGCGAATCCATTGTTTAATCTTTGGGCTAATTCCGCCTCAAGAGTTCCTTTTTTAATAAACGGTACCATATCTACTTCTATTTTTACATTTTTATTGTTGTATCTATTTATGGCAATGGAAGCCGCCTCGCTAACATCAAGTATAGCTGTGCCGGATAAGCCGTATTTGGTAAAAAGAACTTCCCCGTCTGCTTCGCAGGCGATTTTTCCGTCAATAATACATTTTACGCGGGAAAATATTTTCTGCCCCTGCAAGAAATGGCAGAATGGGTCCTTGGCAACTAACGACACGGCTGCCGGCACAGGAGCAATTATGCTGTGGCCGAGTTTAACAGCTGCGTCATAAAGGCTTAAGCTTGAGCCCAGGGCGGGATAAGCCTTTCCTCCTGCGGCAAATATGATTTTTTTACAGCTTATTTTTTGCGAATTTTTTGATTTTATTAAAAACCAGCTTTTATCTGCAACTATTTCGGCGGCCTCAAACCCTAACTCAACAGGCACTGCCAATTTCTTAAGCCAGATTTCCAATATTTTTAAAACTGAAGCTGACTGGTTGGTAACAGGAAAAAAGCGGCTGTCTTCTGAATAATATTTAAACCCGAGTTTATCAAAAAATTCAAGTATTTGCGTTTTACCGAATTGCCCAAAGACAGATTTTACAAGCTTCTGCGCGTTGCGGTTATAAAAACTTTCATTAAGGTTTTCGTTAAGAAAATTACACCTGCCGGCGCCGCAGACAGAAAGTTTCCTGCCGATGGAATTTTGTTTTTCAAGAAGAATTATATTTTTCTGAAGTAAGGCGGCATTAATTGAAGCTGTTATGCCTGCGGGACCTGCTCCGATTATGGCTATATCGTAAACCATATTAGAACCTCAATGCTTGATGCCAGATGCTCGCTGTTTCTTACTAGCATCGAGTACCCAGTATCGAGCATCAATTGTTAGTGCGATCCTGGTTTTTTTATTCTTTTACTACGCCACTTAAAGATTTCTCCTCCTATGTCAACAGCCGCAAGAAGGATGAATAAAGCAACAAGGAACCATTTTTTGCTATCCATGCTTTCGTGGTCTATCAAGAAATATCCTTTCAACCTAAAAATTATCGTAATATTAAGTACCCATATAAAAAGTTTATATTCCTTATTTTCAATTATACGCCTGAAACTAAAAGGCCATTTCTCTCCTCTTTTATACCTTAAAAAGCCCGGCACTATCATCGGCACTTTACTTTTATAATCAAGATAACTTTGCCCGTATTTTTCCGTCAACGCCCGTTCTTCAAATCGTATAGTGCGGTAATACACCGCTGCCATAATTATTACAAAAATAAGCCCTGCGTAAGAAGTATTAAGCAGTATCATAAAGCCTATTGTAATTAACATTGTGCCAAGGTAAAGAGGGTTACGCACAACCGAATATGGGCCGGAAGTTGTAAGCTTGTGCGTCTTTATGGCGTAACCGTTTGCCCAGAGCCTTACAAGCAAGCCTAAAATTACAAACCATATGCCGAAGTTGAATGATTCATTTGTGGGGCTGCAGAAAAACAAGACAAACAAACCAAAAGGGTAGGTAATAAAAAATCTTAACTTAAACCAGCGCTTAAGCCTGTTTTTAAAATTCATAAATTATTTTTTTATTCTGACAGCCTTAACGCAGTCAAAATAATAAACACCTTTTCCCGGGAGGCGCGGTTCAAATTGAAAACTCATAACCGGAAAATCCAATGTTTCATTCTTGGTTGCACTGTCAGGCTGCCAGTCACGACGCGGAAAAAAAGCTTTGAAAGGGCATACTATTTCTTTCCAGCCGGTAAAATCATCGTCAATTATGTATCGCCAGATTTCTCCGCCTTTATCTTTTATATCAAAAGCGACAACACCGTTACTTCCTGTGCCATACATTTGCAGGCTTATAGCATTATAGGCACGCCATTTTATATTTTGCGGGTCAATTTCCCATTTGGCGGCACCCTTAACGTCAAGATCATATCCGCGCGCTATCCACATATAGCCTGACGGTTTAAGTTCGTAATCAATTTTCAATGACTGCGTGCCGCATACTTTAATTTTAGTATCAGCTTCTACTTTCAACAAAGAGCCTTCGGAAGCTCCATAATCAACTGTTTCCTTATTGATTGCGCCTTCAAAGCTATCAATTGCGACCTCTGCCGGAGCGTTTGAACAACCGATAAAGCCGATAGCTAGCCATAAAACAATCAGCCCAAACTTCATTCCTCTCATCATATCCTCCTCATTAAAATTAAGGTTGAGATAAATTTTCTTAGCTTAAGCCTAAACCTTACCCCTTAACCCTGCCGGAATATATCCTTCTAAATCAAGCGTTATATATTTGTAACCAATTTTTTTCAATTTTTTTACAAGGTTATTTATACCAGAATTACGAAGCTTAGTCCATTCTTTATTTTCAATTTCTATGCGTAAAATATTTTCATGGTCGCGCGCGCGCAATATGTCCGTATTTGTGAAATATTTGTTTAGAATATTTTCCGCTTTTTCTATTTTTTTAAGCTTTAGGGAGGTAATCTTATCGTTAAACGATATGCGCGAAGCAAGGCAGGCATTGGGCGGTTTTATCCGGATTTGTAATTTTTTTGCCAGTTCTTTTATGTCGTTTTTAGTAAGGCCACATTCAAGGAAAGGGCTTATTATGCTAAACTCTTTGTTTGCCGCAAACCCGGGGCGTATGTCTAAGCAATCGTCGCAATTAGTACCGTCTAGAATGTTTCTTATTTTATATTTATCTGCGAGCGCCCTTAACTTAATAAATAATTCACGTTTGCACCAATAACACCTGTTTAAGGGGTTATTTATAAATTTTTTATTTTTTGATTCTGAGGTTTTTATAATCACGTGCCTTATGCCTATTAACTTTGCAGTTTTTGTTGCTTCCTTAAGGTCTTTTAAGGCATAAGTGGCGGACTTGGCGGTTACGGCAATTGATTTTTTTCCTAAACAATCAAAGGCGACTTTGGCAAGGATAGAACTGTCAGTGCCTCCGGAAAAAGCAATAACAGCGGAACCCAGGCTGTTTAACCTGCGCTTAAGTTTAAGATATTTTTTTTGCAATAGTTCCATTATTAATCAATATCGATGCTTCTTCAAAAACCATCGAGTATCTGGCATCAAACATCGAGCATCTATCTGCTGCTTAAATATCCTTCTCTATAACACCAGCAGCCAAAACCGCATCTTTGTGGTAAAAAACAGCAATTTGCCCCGGAGTTATTGCTTCAGCTGCGGCCTTAAGATTAACTTTGATTCTTTCTCCTTCAAAATCCAGGCTGCAATCATGGAATTTTGAATTGTAACGTATTTTTACCTTGATATCTTTTGTATCTTCTCCTTTAAAATAATTTTTCCTGTCTATAAACCAGTTTACATTCTTTACGCTGAAATTTTCCTTAGCCAGATATTTCTTCTCGCCCACGATAACCGAATTATCGCTCTCGTTAACCTTTAAAACATATAAAGGCTCCTGCCAGCTTACGCCTAAGCCTGCGCGCTGGCCGTAAGTAAAATAATATATGCCTTTGTGCCGGCCTAAAACTTTCCCGCTTATATGACGGATGTTTCCGTAATAATCCTGGGGGTTTTTAATCACTTTATCGATAAACATATGATATTGTTTTTCCTTCACGAAACAAATATCCTGGCTCTCTTTTCTCTCCTGAAACATTAGTTTCTCTTTTTTGGCAATTTTTTTTACTTTTTCTTTTGTATAATTGCCCAAAGGAAAAATAAGATGTCGAAGCGCCTCCGGTTTTATGAGGCCTAAAAAATATTCCTGCGACTTAAAAGCATCTTTCGCTGTTTTTAAGAGAAGATAATCTTTCCTTTTTATTATATTTACGTAATGGCCGGTTGAAAGCGCGTCAAAGCCCATTGCTCTTACTTTTTCAAAAAGATATCCGAATTTAACCAGGCGGTTACAGAAAGAACAGGGATTAGGGGTAAGCCCTGACAAATAGCTTTTAACGAAATAATCAACGATTTCTTTTTTGAAGAAATCAGCGGTATCCAGCGTGTAGTGCGCAATCCCAAGTTTATTGCATAGGCGCTGGGCCTGATAAAGACCATCTAAATCGCAGCAGCGGTTTTCTTCGGGATAAAATTTAAGGGTAAAACCGCAAACATCGTAACCCTGTTTTTTTAAAAGATAGGCGGCAAAGCTTGAATCAATTCCTCCGCTTAAACCAACTGCTACTTTAGCTTTCTTTTTCATAATTGATCTTAAGGCTTTGCGGGATACCGTGGGCAGGCAACATCAAACATACTGAACCATTCGTTCCAAAGCAAGTTTAGCTTTTTCTATAATTTCATCCTCTAAATTGATTTCATATATTTCTTTTTCTAACGAAACAAGAAGCTCGTTTAAGGTTGTTTTTTTCATGTTAAGGCATGTGCGGGAAATTCCGAGAGAAAAAAACTGTTTATCAGGATTTTCCTTTTTTAATTTATGCAGCAACCCTTCTTCTGTGCCGACAAGGATTGTTTTTGCTGTTGACGCCTTTGCTCTCTTAAGCATTCCTGCGGTGGACGCAACGAAATCGCACTTTTCAAGAATCTCTCTCCTGCATTCAGGATGAACCATAATTTCCGCTTCCGGAAATTTCTTTCTTGCTTCTAGCAAATCATCCAAAGTAAACTGTTCATGCACATAACAGCCGCCATCCCATATTATTACATTTTTATCCGGCACATTTTTAGTAACCCACCAACCAAGATTTTTATCGGGCACGAATATTACGTCTTTTGTCGGAACATTTTTAACTACGCTTATCGCATTACTTGAAGTGCAGCAAACATCGCTTGCAGCTTTTACTTCCGCAGAAGTATTTACATAACTTACGACCCACGCATCAGGATGCATTTTACGTAAATTAAGGACATCTTTGGCATTTATTGTTTCAGCCAAAGGACAACCTGCGGTTTGAGCAGGAAGAAGTACTTTTTTATCTTTTGATAATATTTTTGCGGTTTCAGCCATAAAGCGCACTCCGCAAAAGACTATTAAAGGGAGAGATGCATCTTTGGATTTCTTTGACAGCTCAAGAGAATCCCCCACAAAATCAGCGATATCCTGTATCTGGGGAATCTGATAATTGTGCGCTAAAATCAGCGCTTTCTTTTTTTCTTTAAGCTCTAGAATTCTTTTGATTATTTTATCGTTTCCATTATTCATTTGTGGTTTATTTTTAGGAACGGATGTCACGCCTGCCCATGGCAGGCAGGGATGGTTACGGATTCAAACGAATGAATTTACCCGCGGCATCGGCAACTATCTGTCTGCATCCGTTTCTACCCATGGCTTGCCGAAGCTCGTAAATTTTTTACAATTTCCGGTAATGCCTTGAGTAAAGCGCGTATATCGCTTTCTTTATTAAATCTTCCCAGGCTCAAACGTAAAGCCCCAGAGCAATCTTTGGGGCTCATGCCTGTTGCCAAAAGAACATATGAAACTTCCGGAACTCTTGCCTGGCAGGCTGAACCGCTGGATGCGTATATGCCTTTCATATCCAGATTTATTACAAGATTCTGCGCCTCAACCCCCTCAATACAAATATTCAGAGTATTATATAACCGATTTTGGGGATGTCCATTAACTTTTACCCCTTTTACCGCCTTAAGAATACCGTTTTCCAAGGCATCTCTCATTTTTTTTATTTTCGCTTCCTCTACGTTCATTTCCCGTAATCTTAAATTGCACGCTTCTCCAAAGCCCACAATTGATGCAACTGATTCTGTCCCGGGACGCAACTCCTCCTCCTGATGGCCTCCGTGGAAAAGCGGCTCAATATTTATACCGCTTCTAACATACAATGCTCCTGCTCCTTTGGGGCCATAAATTTTATGCGAAGAAACAGTAATTAAATCCGCCAGCGAAACATTAACATCAATTTTTCCGAAAGTCTGCACGCAATCTGCATGGAAACATACATTGTGTTTATTGCAGAGGGTTTTTATTTTCTCAATGGGCTGGATGGTGCCGATTTCATTATTTGCATGCATTACGGAAACTAAAATAGTTTCTCTGTCTAGGCATTGTTCAAGCTGTGAAGCGTCAACCATTCCGTAACTATCAACATTAAGATAAGTTACCTTAAAGCCCTTTGTTTCCAGAAAATTAAAAACATTCAAAACAGAAGAATGCTCTATCTTCGAAGTAATGATACGGCTGCCTTTGGCGCGGTTTGCAAAACAAAACCCTTTTATCGCCAGATTATTCGCTTCTGTGCCTCCGCTTGTAAAAATTACTTCCCGCCTATTTGCTCCAAGCAGTTTAGCAACAGAAACCCTGGCATCTTCAATCGCACTCTTTGCTGTTTGCGCGAGACTGTAAATTGCAGATGGATTTGCAAAATTATCCGAAAAGTATGGAAGCATTTTTTCAAGCACTCTTTTATCTAAAGGGGTGCTTGAATTATAATCAAAATATATTTTATCCATATTATAAACTATCTGCCTTTATCCAGGATATCCTACTGTCTGCGTAAGTATTATTTTCTGATTTGTATTAAGCCCCATAGCGCCGGACAATTTTTTTTCATCAAATGAGCCGCGCACAACAGTTGAAAGCCCGCTGGACGCGCAATAAAGATACACGTTCTGGCTGATGAAACCCGCATCGCAAGCCATATCAATTTCTTTATTCTTTCCTAATTTCTGTGCGCGCGATAAATCAGCGACAAAAATCAGGTTTAGCGGCGCCTCTTTTACAAAAGGCTGGCTTCCGGTTGCTTCTCTCAAATCTTTTTCCACAACAAGGGAAAGAGAATTTTTGAAAGGATCGTATAAATATAAACCTGAGGAAAGCGCAACATATATATCTATTTCCTGCACATTCATGGCAGAAGGAGCGGTTCTCCCCTTTGATTCAATCCTGTTTACGCCGTAAGCCGCCCATAATAAATCTGAAATCATCTGCAAGGAAAGCTCCCTAGCGCTAAACTCGCGGCTGGTTTTTCTCATCTTCAGCGCCTGCATCAGGGGTTTCCCACCCTGTGTATCAGGCGCTGGTAGGTTAATTGATTTAACCTCAGCGCATAAGCCGGATAAGGATAAAAACATAATGGCTGCAATTAATAAAACTGTTTTTTTCTTCATAAATATCTCCTTGTCCGCGGGTTACTTTTTCAACATTTCGGTAGCGCCTTAAAATTCAAAAATCAAAATGTAAAAGTCAAAATTACAAATCAAAATTGAAAATTTTTTGAAAATGTTTGGATTCTGCATTGTCATTTTGATATTTTAATTAAGACGGCTAACACAACCCTATCGCGATACAAGCATCGTAACCATAGCTATAAACTTGTTACCGTTTTTAAGAAGGCATATTCTACTACCGCAGATACGATTTTGCAATGCGATGTTTATACCGTAAATTAGTATACCGTAAATCGTTTATCGGTTACGATTGCGCGGCTCGTTCACGGTTACGCTAATCGTATATTGTCTTTTTTGGACGCAACCGTTTGACGATACGCGAAACGAGCCTCGTTAAAAACTGTGTTTTTAAACGGGACGAGTAGCGCAACCGCAACCGCTTAACGAATATTTTATCTGTATCAATAAGGTTTGCAAATTATATAAAAGCTCTTAAAATATGGGTTGTGTTAAAAAAATATTTGGCGGCCATAAAGGACGCTCTCGTTCCACGAATTTGTTTTTCCTGCGAAGAAAAGATACCCAGCGGGTATCTCTGCCAGGAATGCCTTGAGCAGATTGAATTTATTTATCCGCCTCTCTGCCAGTTTTGTTCAAACCGGTTGGCAAATAAAAAAGAAAAAATATGCGCCAAATGTTCAAAAAAAAATTTCCCTTACGAAAGATTAATTTGCATAACAAAATACAAGACTCCTATTATAGAGCTGGTGCATCTTTTTAAGTATAAAAGTTACGATTTTCTTGTTGAGCTATTTGCCTTTTTGATGATTAATCATTTAAAAAAAATCGGTTTTGAACCTTCCTGCTACGATATTATGACAGCGGTCCCTTTATATAAAACCAAACTGCGCGACAGAGGCTACAACCAGGCAGGCCTGCTTGCACAATATTTAGCAAATTATTTCAAAATTTCCTTTAAAGATGATATAATCTATGCTACCAGAGAAAGCCTATCGCAAACAAAATTGAATGGAAAAAGCCGGCTGGAAAATATAAAAGGCGGCTTCGGGACAAAAGAAAAATTGGAGAACAAAAAAGTTATACTGGTAGACGATATTTTTACTACCGGCTCAACCGTAAAAGAATGCGCTTGCGCGCTTTATGAAAATGGCGCAGCCGTTACCGTGCTAACCCTTTCAAAAACATAATGAAAATACTGCGTAATTACATTTTAAAAGACTTTTTTACTACCTTCTTCTTTTCCCTGCTTTTTGCAACTTTATTGATGCTGCTGGTAAATATAATGATGGCTTCCCAGCTTGTAATAAAAAAAGGCATGGATTTAGGCATGGCCTTAAAGATATGCGCGCCGTACCTTGTTAACTTACTTCGTTACACTATACCGTTTTCCTTTTTATTCGGCATTCTTTTATCTATGGGCAGAGTTATTTCCGATAACGAAATAGTTGCAATGAATGTGGCCGGCGTTTCCTCCTTAAAACTCCTTAATATTTTTCTGATTATCGGTTTTGCGCTTTCGCTTTGCCTTTATATTATAAATGATAGAATTGACCCTTATTTTCATTACAGCTACCGCGTGCAGATGAAAAATGTGCAATCCAAAAATATTTCTTCGTTAATTGAGCCCGGCGTATTTATGGAAACTTTTCCTAATTATATCCTTTACGTATCTGACAAAGACGAGAATAAACTGAAAAATGTATTTATTTATGAGATAGGCGACAAGGAAGGTGTTAGCCGCGTAACTTACGCAAAGAAAGGAGAATTTGTTGTTGAGAAAAACATTCTTAAAATGAAGCTTGAAAACGGATTCAGGGATGAAAATTCTGCGAAAGAGAAAAAAGAGTTATTCAGGTTGAATTTTGAAGTATTTTTTATGGATATACCTATTTCTGACAAAAAAACAGTGAAGGTAGAAAAAAAATCGGCGGACATGACTATCAAAGAATTGCTGGAAAAAATAAAAAATTACAAACAACTGGGGGTTAACGCAAGAGAATTGGAAGCGGAATTCCACAAGCGTGTAAGCTTTTCTTTCTCCATGCTTACTTTCACCCTGCTTGGCTTTGGAGTGTCGCTGCTTGTCCGGCACAGGGAAAAATCAATAAACTTCGGAATCGCGGCCTTTACGGCGCTTGTATATTTTCTGCTCTTTATACCTGCCGAAACTCTCATAGAATACCGCTTGTTAAACCCATTTCTGGGTATGTGGCTCCCCAATATAATAATAGCCGGGGTAGGAGGACTTTTCCTGCACAAAAATGCGCATTTTAGATAAATATATTTTAAAAAACATTCTGGCTTGTTATCTATTCATACTCCTTGTTTTCATTACGCTTTACTTTATCATAGATATCTCCTACACCCTTTCCGACATCTTGAAATCCAAGCCTCCGGCGGCAATACTTATTTCTTATTACCTCAATATGATTCCTCTGATATTTTTAACCGTAAGCCCGTTTTCTTTGCCCATAAGTGTTTTTTATACTTTTGGGGAACTTAACCGGAACAACGAGGTCTTAAGCATGCGCGCTTCCGGCATAAGTGTTTTGAGGGTGGCTTTTCCTATAATATTTTTTGCAATTCTTATTTCTTCAGCCTCGCTTTTTATACAGGAAAGAATACTTATCGGATCGCAGAAGAAAATGGAAGACATAAAAATGCATTCAATAAGGAAAACCTATACGGCGCAGTCAGAGGAAACGAATCTTGCTTTTTCCTCAGTGGATATGATTTATTTCGTGGGAAAATTTTCTCCCCAGAAAAAAACACTATCGGATGTAATAATATTTGAAGAAAACGACAAGAACAATATTACCAAAAAAACCCTAGTAAAAAATATGGTTTACGAAGACAATAAATGGAATGCGCGGGATATAATGGAATACAAGCTTGATGACGCGGGCAACATCACCGGGATGCCTCTATATTGGGCAAAGAAAGAAATAAAACTTGAAGAAAAACCGGAAACACTGGTTTTTAAGAAAAGTATACTTTTCCAGTTTGCTTCATTAAAAAACCTTAAAAAAGAAATCCGGCAGTTAAAACAGGTAAAAGCTTTTGATAAGCTGGCCAATCTTACAATAGATTACAACAGAAAAATTGTTGAACCGTTTTCAACTTTATTCATAATAATAGGAATTTTGCCGCTTGCCCTTGAAATAAAAAAGAGGCGCGCTGGCTTTTCCTCTCTTGGCGTAGGCATAATGTGCAGTTTTGTTTATTATACTTTTATGTATTTCGGAATAGCCCTTGGCAAAGGCGGGATAATAATTGCTAATTTTTGCCCCTGGCTGGCTCCTTTATTCTTCGTAAGCGCCGGCATAACCGGGCTTATCTTCCTGAAGTAATTAAATCCAAACCGATTTTCGATGCTAAATGTCAGATACTCGTTATTTCCGAACGAGCATCGAGCATCTAGAATCGAGCATCAATTTACTATCAAACTTAAAACTTTTCTTTAAGAAACTGCAGTTGTTTTTCGCTTGCGTTTTTGTATAGGCGGGGTATCCTCTGAGAAAGCCTGCTCACTATTTCATATGGAATAGTTTTTGCCCAGGCTGCGACTTCTTCTGCGGTTATTTTAAGGTTATTATTTTTTCCGATTAAAATCACTTCCTCTGCTACTTTTATTCCGCGGTTACTTCCTAGATTCACCATTATATGGTCCATGCAAACTCTTCCGGCAAGATTAAAGAAGCCGTCTCCTATTATTGTTTTTGCGGTATTTGACAAAGACCAGGGGTAGCCGTCAGCGTAACCTATGGAGACGGTTGCGATATTTAAAGGTTTAGCTGCGACAAACGTCCTGCCGTAGCTTACGCTCATGCCTTTTTTTATTTTTTTTATAAATATAGTTTTTGACTTAAGAGAAAGCACAGGATTAAGTTTAAGAGGCGTTTCTGCCGATGGCTTAATCCCGTAAAGTATAAGGCCGGGGCGAACTACATTAAAATGAGAATGCGGGTAATGGGCAACGCCCAAGCTATTTGCGCAATGGTGATACTTAAAAACAACACCTTCTTTTTTAAGGCGCAAAATGAATTTGTTAAATACATCTATTTGGAAATTAGTAAAATCAGGGTCGGTATCTGCGGAGGGAAAATGCGTATAAATGCCTTCTACGTTAATTGCCTTAAGATGTTTTAATTCGTGTATAAAACCATGGGCTTCTTTGTAATACAAGCCGATTCTACCCATGCCGGTATCAATTTTAACATGCACCGGCACCTGAACGTTTGATCTTGCTGCTGCTGCATTTAATTTTTTTGCAAAATCCAAATCAGCGACAGTTGGAGTTATTTTATATTTTGGAATTTCTCCCACATATTCAGGAAGTATGGCGCTTATAGCAAGTATCGGCTCTTTAAAACCGTTTTCTCTTAAAGAAACAGCCTCTTCAATTGAACCCACCCCAAAGCAGTCTACGTTAAGGTAAGATAATTCCCTTGCAACAGGAATTAATCCGTGGCCGTAAGCCTGCTGTTTTATAGTTGCAATTATTTTTACGTGACGGCCCAGCGACCTTCTTATAGTATTAAAGTTCTCCCGTAAAGCTTTTAAATCTACTTCTATCCACAATGGTCTATACATAATTTATACAACTAATTGCATAGCGCATGGCGCTTGGCGCATAGCGTAAAATCCCAAATTTCACGCTTTGCGCTATGCTCTATGCGCGCACCTGGCATGTTTTAGGATGCAAATACAAAGGTTCCAAATCGCTAACATCAACAAATCTCTTTTCCCTCGCCAAATCCTGCGCAATTTTTAAATAATACTTAGCCTTAGGATAAACTATTTTTGGGCTAAAATTTATTTTCGGATTTAACTCCCGTAATTGCTCATATAAATGCTCGTCATAAGTTATGAAAAAATATCCCGATTTGTTATGCACAAAATCTTTCAATGTAAGCAAGCTTGTTTTTGTTTCTTTCTTAAGTAAACCGCCCTCAGATAGAAATGTAGCTGCATACACAAGGCCTCGTCTTGCGTCTGAAATAACCGCAATTTTTTTATGCTTTGCGGCAAAAGGATAAGCCATGGAATAAAAACTTTCTATACATACTACTGGTTTTTTAAAAACTATCATAAATGCTTTAACTACGCTGAAAGAAACACGAAGGCCGGTAAAAGAGCCGGGGCCGCGCCCAAGCGCAAAAACGTCTACAGCGTTTAAATTTATATCGTGCTTACAAAGATTCTCATCAATAAAAGGCACAAGTTTTGAAGCTCCGAATTTAAGACGGTGGTTAAAATCAAATAGAATCTTGCCGTGGCTAAGCATGCTGATTGAAATATTTTCCGATGATGAGTCAATGGCTAAAATATTCATTTTATCCCAACAAAAGTTTATTTCCTTTATGCCCCTTGGATGAAAATATCATTTTCCTTTTTTCTTCTGCGAGAATAGAAAATACTATCTTAAGATACGCAGATAAGCAGTGTTCAATCTTTTCTCCCCATTCAATAAGAGTTATACCGTTTTTTACATATAAAAAATCTTCCAGGCCAAAATCAAAAATTTCTTTTTCGTTTAAACGGTATAAATCAATATGATAAATATGCAGTTTATTATTTGTATAGTGGCGCATAAGAGTAAAAGTCGGGCTTAAAACTTTGCATTTAACTTTTAACCCTTGCAATACGCCTTTTATAAAAGTAGTTTTTCCGCCGCCCAAAGCCCCCTCAAGAATAACAACATCTCTCTCCTTCAGGTTACTAGAAAAATTTTCGCCAAGAGCAATTGTCTCTATAGCGCTTAGGCTGCATTTTTTTATCATGTTAACAAACCCGGTTAAAAATGAGTATAACCCGCGACAATAACATCACGGACTTTTTTATTATCGGTTATTTTATAACCAAACAGTTTACTTTTGACTATTCCGACAAAGTAAAATTTTGACTTCAACAAATTTATTCTTTCTTCATCCTTTGAAACCGTAAAAATCAATTCGTAATCTTCTCCCCTGTAAAGTCCGCTCATTTTATTTACCGGTATATCGTTTTTATATAAAAGTGCCCCTTTTTTGCTTTCTTTTAAAATCCTGTAAAGGTCAAGCGCAAATCCGTCAGAGATATCAATCATTGAATTAATTTTAAAGTTAGAAACAAGGTATTTTGCCTCATGAAGGCGGGGGGTAAAGCTTTCATTAAATTTACGCTCGCCTAATTTTCCGGTTACAAAAATATAATCACCTTCCTTGGCGGTATTTCTTTTTATGAATTTATCACAAGTGCCCAGCGCCCAAACATCCAAAAAAAGCTTATCGGTACAGGCCGTATCTCCGCCTATAAGATTAAAGTTATATTTTTTGCTTAGATAAATTACTCCGGCTAATATTTCCTTAAGATTTCTCTCATTTATAAAACGCGAAATACCTATTGATATGCCTAAAAATTTTGGCAAGGCCCCGCATGCGGCAAAATCAGAAAGCACCCGGCTAACCGCGCGCATACCTATAGTTTTAAAGGGTGTATTTTTTAGCTTAAAATGAATGCCTTCTATAAATAAATCGCTTTTCAGCAGAACTTTCTTATCTTCTATTTTAACTAGAGCGCAATCATCCCCTATTCCGACCAGGACATTATTGTTTTTTTTTACTTTATTTTTTAAAAATCCGACCCAGCTAAGTTCATTAAAAGCCATAATTAAATATTCTTACTAAATAAATTCTTTATATTTTTATCAAAAGGGGGATAAATTACTCCCCTGTCGCTTACAATGGCTGTAATCAGTTTTGAAGGTGTTATGTCAAAAGCGGGATTAAACACCTTTATATTCTTTGGTGCAATATCAATTTTTCCTAAAACAGTTCTTACTTCGCCTGGCGCTCTTTCTTCTATGGGAATTTGCTTTCCGCTTGAAAGAGATAAGTCAAATGTGCTGAAAGGTGCAACTACATAAAAAGGCACTTTATGGTAATTGGCAGCTACTGCAACACCATAAGTACCTATTTTATTCGCCACGTCTCCATTGGCTGCGATTCTATCGGCGCCAACAAATATCTTATCAATTTTCCCTTTTTGCATAAGAAAAGCCGCCATGTTATCGCAAATAAGCGTGCAATTTATTTTCCTTTTGGACAGTTCCCACGCAGTTAAGCGCGCGCCCTGAAGCAGCGGCCTTGTTTCGTCTGCGTAAACTTTAATATTTTTGTAAATCTTTTGCGCTTTATAAATAAGGCTTAGGGCGGTGCCTTCTCCGGCAGTTGCAAGAAAACCGGCATTGCAATGCGTAAGTATGCTGTCGCCGCTTTTAATAAGCTTTATGCCATAACTTGCCATTTCCCCGCATAGTTCTATATCCTGTTTGTATATCTTTTGTGCTTCCTTAAGAAGGGCGTCTTTGATTGCATTTATACTTTTGCCGGTATTTTTTAAAATTACGCTTTCCAATTCCTCCAGTGCCCAGGCTAAATTAACAGCAGTGGGCCGGCACAATTTAAGGCCAGTTATAGCTCTTTTGAGCTCTTTTAAAAATCTTTCTTTTCCGAAATTTAGATTTTTCGCATAAACAGCTATGCAATACGCCGCAAAAACTCCGATTAACGGCGCACCGCGCACTTGAAGCTCCTTTATGGCTAAAAATCCGTCATGAACATTTTTGCATTCTTTCCAAACTTCCTTTTGCGGTAATTTTGTCTGGTCCAGATAGAATAATTTTGAATTTTTAAATTTTATTGAAAACATTTGTATATTTTTTTTATACCTTTTATCAAAAGATTAGCACTTGCATCTATGGCCGCATGCGGACACATTTCAGAACAACACATGCACATTATACATCGTTTATAATCTATGCGGAGATTTTTGTTTAAGTGTATCGCAGCCTTTGGGCAAACCTGCACGCACTTTCCGCAAAGCTTGCAGCGTTTTGAGTTTATCTCCGGCTTGAAACTTATCAAAGGCGTAAGTAAATTAAGTAAAAAAGACGGTATGCTGTTTATTATAAAAGGGTCTGGAAGTTCAAAACCTTTAACAGTTTCCCCATTTAACTCTGACACCACCTCAAGCTCCTCGTCCTTTAAGTATCCCCTTATTTTTGCTTCTCCTATCAAAGGATTATCTTTATCTTTTATTCCAAGCATTTTTCCTATAGCGTAATCAGTGTATAAAGCATCGTCGCCCAGAATGACTAAACCCAATTTTATTGGCCGGCCGCTTTTTGCGGGGCCGTTACCGCTAAGCGCGAGAATACCGTCTACAATATTTAGCTTTGGCTTAAACATTTCGTAAAGTTTAAGGACGATGCCGGCAAATTGTTCCGTTTTGGGATACATTTTATGCAGGCAGCTCTTGTGTAATCCGCTTATACAGCCATAGAGATTTTTTGTTGCCAAGGTTAAAACCATGACATTGTGCGTTTTAAACTTTGCGAGATTTATCATTTTAAAACCACTCTCTGGCCTGTTGCAGTCAGCTGCCCACCAGCAGATAGGAATATCGTTAACTATAAAACTTTGCGTTGGATAGAGAAGGCTAAAACCGTTATTTTGTGCGGCTTCTTTAATGCCGGTTTTCTCATAAATTGAATCCATGCCTTTATTACTTACAAAGCCTCCCGGGCTGTCTGCCACGAAAACGGTATTCCCCTTTTCCTTAAAAATTTGTCCAACAGCCTCAACAAATAAAGGATGCGTAGTAATAGCTTCTTCGGGTGCGGCTTCCATCAAAAGGTTTGGTTTTAATACTATTTTATCTGCGGCGTTAAACATCTTTGAGGTGTCAAAATGTTTTTCCAGGGCTTGCCTTATCTTCTCCTTAACTATGCCGCGGTTATAGTCTTCTATTTTTAAAATGACTACTTTTTTCATTTTAATAAGAATAATTTATTGGCATTTATTGAGACAAACTCTTTTAACTTTTCCACGCTTACATTTTTTGTTGCCGCGGCAAAAGAATAAACTCTTTCAATATCAAGAGGGCTTGAGGGGCATCCGTCAATTTTCATGTAAGGAGAATCTGTTTCAAGAAGCATATTTTCAAAAGTAACAGCTTTTAACGACTCGGTTATATCTTTTTTCTTTCTTAATACATTTAAAGAAAATGATGCATAACCGCCTTTAGCAATTATATTTTGAAGAAAATCCTTTGGATAAGAAAAACAGTGGAAAATTATTCTTTCATATGATGTGAAATATTTATCCAACATGCCAAAAATAGAAGGCTCGGAAAGCCGGTTGTGAATAACTATCGGCAGATTAAATTCCTTTGCAAGCTCCAGGAAACGGCAGAAAATTTGCCCCTGTTCTTTTAGGGGAGTATCTGCAAACTCATCCAGTCCGATTTCCCCTATCGCAACGATTCTTTTAGTTTGCTGTAAAACTTTTTTATAATCCGCAATTGTAGCCTCATTAAATTCTTTGGCAGAAAAAGGATGAAATCCCGCTGCTGAATATACGCAAGAATATTTAGCGCTCAACTGTAAAGAATTTAAGGTGCTCTGAAAATTTATGCTTGAATCTATGAATGTGTAGTTACTGCGGCAGGAAGAAGTAATACTATCTATTTCCTCTTTACTAAGACTATTAATATGGCAGTGAGCATCTATAAACATTAATTGGAAATCTGATTTTTTGGTGCCTGGACTATTCCTCTTTTTTATCTTCAGTATCTTCCTTTTCAGGCGCTTCAGAATCTCCTTTCAAAGAAATATCACAACCGCTTTTTGAGGACGTTTCGCAGGGGCAGCTAAAAGAAATTTTCTCTATCCTTCCGTCTTCAAGCTCAGCGCACACAAGTCTTTTTAAGATATTTACCGAAACAACCTTGCCTTTTCCCTGCGGCGTATCTATAACATCTCCTTCCTTGGGAAGCCCTCTTGATAAATCTTTGTATGTTTTATATTCATAGAAAAGGCAGCACATAAGCCTGCCGCATATTCCTGATATTTTTCCAGAGCTAAGCGGCAGCTTCTGTGTTTTTGCCATCTTCATGCTTACTGCCTCAAAGTTCTTTAAAAATTTTACGCAACAAAGAGACTGCCCGCAGGGGCCAATGCCTCCAAAAAGGCGCGCTTCATCGCGCACGCCTATCTGGCGCATTTCAATCCTTATTTTAAAAACTTTTGCCAGATCTTTAACCAGTTCCCTAAAGTCAACGCGGCCTTCGGCAGTAAAGTAAAATACTATCTTTTTTCTGTCAAAAGAATATTCCGCATCAACCAGCTTCATTGATAGTTTATATTCGCCAATTTTCCTTGAACACTGGCGCATTGCCTCCTTGGCATCAGCTTCATTCTGTTTTATGTGCTCCATATCCTGAGCGGAGACTTTTCGGACAATACTTTTAACGGAAGATTCCGCCTGCCCATCTTGTTGAGGCTCGGCTATATCGTTTACTTCCACAACCTCTCCGTAATCAGTTCCTCTGTCGGCTTCAATTATTACATAATCGTTAACGCCGACTCCCTCATCTATTTTGTAGGTCACAATTTGCCCTGATTCTCTCAGGCGCACTAAAGCTATTTTCATAAAATCCTCTCCCTTATTAAATTTAATGCTAAATTTTCATTAATTGTCGCCCCGTTAGAATAAATTTCAAGGATGTCTCTTATTACTTGGCAATAATTACCCGTATTTTTTATCTTTATGTTTTTAAGAATTATCTCACAATCGCTGCGTCCAAGCAATTGATTGTTTCTGCCCAAAGAAACTAAAAAAACGTCCCTGATTACAAGGTTAAGGCTCCAGATAAACGATAAAAAATCTTTCCTATCCTTAAAATAAGGCCTTTCTCCCTTTAAGAAACCTAAAACCTGCGGGAGGCTGAAATCTTCGGTTTTATCTTCTTTAAAAGGGAAGAAAACTTTGTTACAGCGCGAAATTATCGTCGGTATAAGGCTGTCTATACGCGAGGCGCAAATTGCGATAAAAGAATTCTTCGGCGGCTCTTCCAGCGTCTTTAAAAAAGCGTTTGCGGAAGCTTCTCCCATATTCTGCGCATCATGGATAACAAGGACTTTTTTCTGCGCGCGAAAACTTTTAAGCCTAAGGAATTGCTGTGCTTCTTTTATATTTTCAATAGTGATAGTAAGAGTTTCAGATTTAAGTGTAAAAATGTCCGGGTGGTTTGAGCTCTCTATGCTGCTACAATCCCAGCAATTGCTGCAAAAATAACACTTGTCCTCTTTGCAATTTATAAGCTTCGCGATGTCTTTTACAAGAGAAAAATCTTCTCCTATAAAAAGATAAGATTTTCCTATGAGGCCTCTTTTCTTAAGCAGAGAAAAATAATCCAATATTTTATTTTTTGTTTGCATTTATAGGGCACCTTAATAAATCGCCGATATAGCGACATCCGCCAAGGCTTTAGCGAAGGCGGATAAATTTATCCATAAGAACTTTTTGCGTTTTTTTATAGATTTCTGTAAGATTGGCCTGCGCGTTAATGACTTTTATTCTGCCGGGATATTTTTTGGAAAGCGCCAGATAGCCTTTTCTTAATTTATTATGAAATATAATCGGGCGCGATTCTATACGGTCTTTGTTTTTTATTCTTTTTAAACCATCCTTAGCTTTCACATCCAAAACAAGAGTAAGGTCAGGGACAACCCCCAGAGAAAACATTTTAACCGCTCTATCTACTATACTGCCTAATCCAAGAGCATAACCCTGGTACACAAGGGTTGAGTCAAAAAAACGGTCGCAGATTACAAAATCATACTTTCTAAAAGCATTTACGAGTTTTTCTTCAATCAATTGCGTCCTTGCGGCTAGATATAGAAGCAATTCCGTGTGCCGGCTTAAACGCTTGTTTCCTTTATCCAGAAGGATTTGCCGTATTTTTTCGCCGACATCAGTTGAGCCCGGCTCGCGAAACACAGCCACAGAAAAACCTTTTGTTTTTAGAAGCTTTTCTAAAAAATTAATAACGCTGCTTTTCCCGCTGCCTTCCAGGCCTTCAATAGTTATAAAAATTGCCCTCTTTTTTAAATTTTTCTGCGCCATACGGTTCCTTCTTTTGTATCTTCAAGAACAATACCTTTTTCTTCTAGCATTTTCCTAACCCCGTCTGCTTCTTTGTATTTTTTTTCTTTTCTCAATCTTTCTCTTTCTGCCACTGCAGCCGTAATCCATGTGCCTGATTTTTCTTCGCCAATATTCGTAAAAAACAGACCCAAAACATTGCCCAGCTGTTTAATGGCTGCTATTAAATATTTTAGCGTAGAGATGCGGTTATCCTGTCCGTCATCTAATATCTTATTGCATTCATTTACCATATTGAATAATACGCTTAATGCCGTTGGGGTATTAAAATCATCTGCCATAGCTTTGTCAAATTCTTCTATAAACTTATCTATATCCCCCTGATTTAAATCCGGCTGCTTTGATGCATCTTTGCCAAACTTTCTGTCCATTTTTTGAAACAAAATCACAAATCTTTCGTATGCGTGCTTTGCTTCATCCATCTTCTCCCATGAAAAATCTACAGGGCTTGAATAAAGCGCCTGAAGATATAATATTTTTAAAATATCTGCCGGATATTTGCTTATAACGTCCTTTATGGTTATAAAATTTCCCAAAGACTTTGACATTTTCTGCCCGTTTATAGTTAAAAGCCCGTGATGTATCCAGTATTTGGCAAAAGGCTTGCCTGTAGACGCCTCTGCCTGCGCAAGCTCATTTTCATGGTGCGGAAAAACCAAATCGCGACCTCCTGCGTGGATATCAAGTGTATCTGTTTTTAAAAATTTCTGGCTCATAACGGAGCACTCTATATGCCAGCCAGGCCTGCCGTTGCCCCATGGGCTCGCCCAAAAAGGCTCTCCTTCTTTTGACGCTTTCCAAAGAGCGAAATCCAGATGGTCCTTTTTAAGTTCGGTTGGAGCAATTCTTACGCCTGCTTCCATTTCCTCAATTTTTTGTCCGGAAAGTTTTCCGTATTCGCTGAATTTCCTGACATTAAAATATACATCGCCGCCTGAAACATAAGCAAAATCTTTTTCAATAAGCCTTTGTATATACTTAATCATATCAGGTATATTTTCAGTAGCTCTTGGCTCATAGCCAGCTTTTTCAATTCCGAGCGAACTTAAATCCTCGTAATACCTGTCAATATATTTGGCAACCAGCTCCTGCCAGTTTGCCTTTAGCTCATTGGCTCTGTTTATAATTTTGTCATCTATGTCGGTTATGTTACGCACAAATTTGACGTCGTAACCTTTGTATTTTAGGTATCTACGCATTACATCAAAAATATAAAGGCTTCTGGCGTGGCCTATATGGCAGTCGTCATAGACGGTTACTCCGCAGGTATACATAGTAACAACAGGCGGATTTTGCGGTATAAAGTCTTCCCTTTTTCTGGTTAAAGTATTATTTATTTTCAGCATTTTTTTACTACTGCAAGAGCGAGGCAACTTATGGCTTTTTTACTACCCAAGATGTCCAAGCCTTCCTTGGATTTTATTTTTACATTTATTGTTTTTATCTTAAAAATTGCGTAGAGCGACTTTAAAATTTTCTTTTTATAGCCGGCTAATCTTGGCTTTTCAGTAATTATCGTTACGTCAATATTTATGAGAGTGAATTTATTTTTTATCTTTTTCAATATAAACTGCACAATTTCCCTGCTATTTATGCCTTTGGATTTTGCATCCTGCGGCGGAAAATAATCTCCGATATCGCCAAGCAAACAGCATCCGCAAATAGCATCAGTTATTGCATGAAGCAGGACATCTCCGTCAGATACAGCTTTGAGAGCAAAATTACAGGGAATTTCTGCCCCGCCTAAAATCAAAGGCTTATCTTTCTTTGAGAAACGATGCACATCAAAACCTAAACCAGCTCTGTATTTTTTTAAATTCATAAAAACCAAATATCCCTGCCTGCCGGCAGGCAAGAAAAATCAAAGCGGCAATACAAAATTAAAAAATTTTATGAAAACGATTTTTAATTTTAATCTGTAATTTTGCTTTTCGCATTTTGATTTTTGACTTTATTCAATATCGCTTTTGCCAAAACCACATCCTGTGGATAGGTGATTTTCATGTTAAGGTAGCTGCCCTCTACTATTTTTACTTTCTTTTTCATAAATTCAAAAAGCTGCGCGTCGTCAAAAGTATTTTTGCGGTTAAATTTTTTATACGCTCTAAGTATCAGCTCTTTCCGGAAAGCCTGCGGAGTCTGAACCATCACTATACTTTTCCTATCAAGAGTATTTTTCACAAAGCCGCCGCTAATTGTTTTTAAGGTATCTCTTGGTTTAACCGCGCAAATAACAGCAGGATATTTTTTGATATCCTTAATTACGTTGCGTATGACTGATTTAGGCGTAAATGGCCGCGCTCCGTCATGTATCAAAACATGGCTTACGCTTTTATCAAGTTTTAACAATCCCGCAAAAACCGAATCCTGCCTGCGGCTTCCTCCGGCAACCAGAGAAACCCTTTTATCCCTGATAAACCTTTGCGCAAGTTTAAAATTTTGTGTTCTTAAAACAACAATTATCTGCTTAATTTCTTTTATGCCCTTAAAGAGCTTATAGGTATGATAAAAAAGCGGCTCGCCATGCAACTCAATTGCAGCCTTATCAGCACCTAGGCGCTTACCCTTGCCAGCACAAACTATAACAGCACCGATATTAAGAGGCATTATGGTAAATTAAAGGTTCAACCGTTGTTGAACGTTTTATTGATTTGCCAGCCTTGTAAAAACTATTCTTCCGCTCGGGCTTTGCAGAACCGAAGTCACTTCTATATCTACGTTTTTTCCGATAAGCCATTTTGCATTCTCTACAACCACCATGGTGCCGTCTTCAAGGTAACCGACTGCCTGGTTATGCTCCTTTCCTTCTTTTATCAGCTTTATGGAAAATCTCTCCCCTGCTACAAAAGTAGGTTTAAGCGCATTCGCCAGGTCGTTGATATTCAAAACTTTTATACCTTGCAGCTGCGCTATGCGGTTTAAATTATAATCAGTGGTCAGAATTTTTGCATCAAGAGTCTGCGCAAGCACAACCACTTTTTCATCAACGCTTTTAACCCCTTCTACGTCTTCATTGTAAATATCAATCTCTATGTTTGATTCATTTTTAAGAGAATGCAGGACCTCAATACCGCGCTTTCCCTTCTGGCGCTTCATATGATCGGTTGAATCAGCAAGCGCTTGAAGTTCGTTTAAAACAAAACGCGGCACGACAAACCGTGCTTCTAAAAAACCGGTCTTAACTATGTCAAGAATCCTTGCGTCAATGATTATGCTCGTATCTATAACAATAGCTTCCTCTTTGAGTTCCTTGCGCTGAAACTTAACGTAAGGGATAATAAGATTAAACTCCCCTCTTCCCTTAAGCCCCAGGGTTACTCCCAAATAAATAAATATGAAGGTAACGAACACTTTCATATTGTAAGTAATTTCTTTGGGCAGCAGGAACAGCTCAAGGGTTTTATTGAAAATCCAGGCAACAAGCATTCCCAGGAATATCCCGAAGACTGCAGAGGAAAGCCCCTTTAAGGAAATCTTCCTGGCAAAAACTTCAAAAAATACGACAACCAAACCCACTGCAAAACCTATAAGGGTTGCCAGCAGCGGATTAAATTCGCCGAGCCTAAAAGCTGCCGCCGTGCATATAAAAACGAAAAAAGCTCTTACAATAAATAAACCTTTCATGTTGCCCTCCAGATTTTATAAATATTTAGATAATTAAAAATATTATAGACAGATGTCACGGATTGTTACGGATTCAGGCGGATGCATTTATCCGTGGCATCCGAAACTATCCGCTTGAATCCGTGCATATATTAATATTCTTAAACTATTACCAGATTTTTTCTATAACTTCTTTTAAAGAAGAAAACCCTTCAATTTTGAATTTAAATCTACTGTCAACTTCTTTCAAATTACTTTCCGGAATAAAACAGCGCGAAAACCCTGCTCTCTCTATCTCTTTGAGCCTTAAGTTTATGTTGCTTACCCTTCTAAGCTCGCCTGCCAGGCCTACTTCTGCGATAAAAGCGCTGCTTAAGGGCGGCTCTTTTTCCTTGTAGCTGGAAATTATCGCAATCACCGCTCCTAAATCAGCTGCCGGGTCATTTATTTTAATGCCGCCTGCAACATTTAAAAACACGTCTTCGCTTGAAAGAGACATTTTAAGCCTTTTTTCAATAATGGCAATAAGTAAAGAAAACCTGTTAAAATCAAAACCAAGGCTTCTTCTCCTAACCACCCCAAAACTTGCCTTGCTTACAAGAGACTGTAATTCAATAAGTAAAGGCCTAAGGCCCTCTATAACACAAACAACAGAACTGCCTGAGATAGCTTCGTCCTTGTGAGGGAGGAAAAGATCAGCAAGCGAAGTTACTTCCTTAAGGCCGCTGGACAGCATTTCAAATACCGCAATATCTCCGGTAGGCCCGAAACGATTTTTAACTGCGCGTAAAATTCTGTAATTAGAAAGAATTTCGCCCTCAAAATAAAGAACACAATCAACAATATGCTCAAGCAGTTTAGGGCCTGCGATTACACCTTCTTTCGTAACATGGCCCACGACAAAAATAACTACGTTCAAAGATTTGGCAATCTGGGTAAGATAATCAGCGCAGCCCTTAAGCTGGGAGACGCTGCCCTTTGGCCCTTCAGAACGGCTGTTTAAGACAACCTGTATAGAATCTATGACTATAAATTTAAAACCATGTTCTTTTATATAGCCAAAAACAGTTTCAAGATTATCTTCTCCCAGGATATAAAGATTGCTTTCCGTAATACTTAGCCTGCTCGCCCGTAAGCTTACCTGCTGGGGAGATTCTTCTGCGCTCACGTAGAGAGTTTTTCCTTTAGCAGCCAATGTTGAGGAAATTTCAAGAAGTAAGGTAGATTTTCCAACTCCGGGCTCTCCGCCTATAAGGATTATCTCCCCATCTACGAGGCCGCCGCCTATTATGCGGTCAAACTCGTTAAGCCCGGTTACAATCCTTTTATAATCTTTTTCTTCTATTTCTTTTATCGGACGGGGCGCTATTTTATCTTTAAGGATTTGCCCTTCCTGCACTTCTTCTTTTTCTTCGGCAAAAGTTTCCCATCCTTCGCAAAGAGGGCATTTGCCCAGCCATTTAACTGATTTGTATCCGCAATTAGAGCAGTAAAACATAATATTCGCATAGTGCATAGTGCGCTGCGCACAGCGAATGAGAACAAAAAAACAGATAACTGCTTTCGGGCATTGAAAATGAAGACTTTTGCCTTCTGTTTTCCGCTCTGCGCTAAGCGCTTTGCGCTATGCTATTTAGCGTCTTTGGGTTTATAAAGTAATTTCCAGGGATTTTGTTTTAGCTCATCAATAAATTCTTCTGTTTTCGTATAAAGAGAGTCATCATAGAAAAATTTGCCAAGAGTCCCCTTCTTGTTTTTTACATCCTCTATCAATTGCCGCACGTCAGCGCTTATCTTTTCAACATTAGTAAGAGTGTTTTTAAATGACTCCTTAAGTTTTCCGTCCTTTACAAATTCATTTATTTCCGTCATGGTCTTATTGAAATTGGTAACTACATTAAAAAGCGGGGTTGGAGAAATTCCCTCAACCACTTCTCCGCCGGTTAAAAATCCTTCGGGTTTCTCCGGCGGCACTATTTCAAGATATTTTTCTCCGAATAAACTTAGAGAGTTAATAAAAAAATAAGAATTCTTGGGTATGCGCATATCGGTGCTTACCTTTATATGAACAAATACGTATGGCTGTAAATCGTCATCCTGTTTTACTTCAACATACTTAACCTCGCCGACATCTACGCCGCAAAACCTTACGGGGGAAGACGGACGGAGACCTTCTGCAAAATTAAATTTTACCTTTAAAAGATGAGTCCCTTTCCAAAAGGTGGCCTCCCTCATTGAGAGGAGCGTTATTAAAAGCAAGATCAGCGCACCGATAAAAAAAGCACCCACTCTCATTTCCATAAAATACTTTTTTACGTTGGAAAGATTGTTCCCCATCGCACCTCCCGTTTAATAAAAATTAAAATAATACATAATTATAATATTTTTATACTTCCATTTCTTTTATGGGACCGGCGCTTGAGCCGTGTAAAAATTGCACTACGCGCGGGTCATTAATATTTTCAAGATCGTCTTTTTTACCCTGAAAGATTATCCTTCCGCCCAGCAAGAATGCTATGCGTTCGGAAATTTTTAAGCCGACTTCCAAATCATGCGTAACGACCAGCGATGTGATTGAAAGGCGCTTGTGTAAATCTTCTATTAAAGAAACTACTTTGTCAATTGCTATGGGGTCAATGCCGGTTGTCGGCTCATCGTATATTATAATTTTTGGATTATAAATAACCGCCCTTGCGATAGCCACTCTTTTTTTCATTCCTCCGCTTAACTGATACGGGTAATGGTCTTCTATCCCCTCAAGCCCCACAAGAGCGAGTGTTTCTTTTACTTTTTTCCGTATCTCAACCTTCTTAAGATTTGTGTGCTGGTAAAGGAAAAAGCCAACGTTTTCCTCAATGGTCAGAAAATCAAATAAGGCCGCGCTCTGGAAAACCAGCCCGAATTGATACCGGACTTTTTCAAGCTCTTTATTGTTAAATCCGGTTATATCGGCTCCGTCAATAAAAATCTTTCCCGAATCGGGCCTGAGCAGGCCTATTATATTTTTAAGCAGGACTGTTTTTCCTGCTCCGCTTCTTCCTATGATAAGAAATGTTTCTCCTCTGCCCACAGAGAGATTCACTCCTTTTAATACCTGCTTGTCTCCAAAATACTTGGAAACATTCTCCAATTTTATCATTTCATTAGCCATATTTATTTGCTTCTAATTAAGACTGCTAAAACATAAAATAAAATAAAGCCGTAAGTATGCAATCGCATATAATTATCAAAATAAAAGAACGCACCACCGAATGTGTTACCGACTTGGAAACATCGGTTGAAGAAAATGGCTTAAAACCTTCATAAGAAGAGACAAAAGCAATTATGGCTCCGAAACAAACACTTTTTATAAGTCCGCTTGCAAGATCTTTTATTTTCAAGGCATCAAATGTAAGCTTGAAATAAAAATGGAAAGGTATGCCGAATTTGGAGCTTCCCACAAGATAGCCGCCAAAAATGCCTAAACAATCAGCATAAATAATCAAAACCGGCATTGCTATAATTAAAGCCAAGAATTTAGGAACAACCAGGTAATCAATGGGCTCAACTGCAAAAGCTTCCAAGGCATCAACCTGTTCGCTTATTTTCATAGAACCGATTCCTGCAGTTATGGCCGCTCCGCTTCTCGCCGCAACTATCAAAGAGCCCAGCACAGGGCCCAGCTCTCTAACCAGCGAAAGCGCAACCAATGAAGCTATATAAATTTCCGAAGAAAATTGTTTCAGCTGATAAGCAGTTTGAAAGGCAATAATTATGCCGACAAAGAAAGAAATAAGGGAAACTAAAGGAAGGCTGTTTAAACCTATAAGGATAATTTCTCTTTTTACGGCCTTAAAGTCGCGTTTCTTGGCAAAAAGCCACCAAAAAATATCTCCTATAAAAAAGCTAATGCTGCCTATATACTGGAATAAAGTCTGCAGCTTATTTAAAAACGGAACGACCACGAAAGCTTTTAATCTTGAGCGGGTGTCCACTCGTGCCCCCTTGTATTTTGAAAAAATTTACCTAGAATTCTTTTCTTCGCTCAAAACCAACGATAGTCCTGTCATCTTCCATACGCAAACGCAGGAATTGGTCCTTTAATAACTTGTAACGCACCTCAGCGCCCGTATCCATTGATTTATCGTCCCTATCGTAAGTATCTAAAAGGATATCAAAATTATCATTTACGTTTTTCTTAAGCCCTACTCTGGTTTTTTCTTCCGATAGTATCTCCCAACCGCCGAGATTTACTTTTTTGGAAATAAATTCTGCCTTAGGCAAAATGTTTGAAAAATCCCGCAAGTTCATTACGCCTTCTATTTTATAGATATTGCCGTCAAGCAGGACAATTTCAGAATCGTTCAAATTAAACAAAGGCGGCTTTCCCAAAAAATGGAAAACCAGGCTTGAAAAGTCGGTATCCTGGTATTTGCCGTTTCTAATATTCAATGAGCCGTTTACGAGGAAATCGTCTATCTTGCCCCAAATTTTTATCTTGCCTTCAATGTCGCCTTCAATAAGAGAAGAATCTTCGCGCCAATTACAGTCTACATCCAGGAGCATTTCGTTTTTCTCAAGGTCAATTTTTCCTCTCGCAAGCATCTGCGGAGAGCGCAAGTAATTTACGAAAACCAGATTATCTTTCTTTACCAATTTAGCCGAAAAAGATTCTATCTTCCTTTTGCCGATAGAAACGCTATCAGTATCTTTCGGAAAAAATTCAATATCTTTACCTTCCAGATTAACTATCAAAGAACCGTCTTCCTGTTTTAAATCAAAACCAAGATCGGCGCTTATGTTATAATTGCCGAAACAAAAATTATCCAAAAGTATTTTGCTCCTGACCAAATCAATTTCTATAAAATTATAGGCAGAAGCTAACGGTTGTATGCCTACTACCAACAATAAAAAAATAAAAAAAGATTTCATCCAAACTTCAGCTCTTCACCTTTCCTGGATACTTTCATTTTCACAAGTTTATCTTTTTTTAACCTCTCGGCGAATTCTCCTTTTATTATGCCCTCTGCCAGGGGGTCTTCAAGAAATCTCTGTATGATTCTTTTTAGCGGGCGCGCTCCGAACATCGGATCAAAACCTTTTTCCACAAAGAAATCTTTGGCATCGCTGGAGAGCTCAACTTCAACACCCTGCTCTTTCAGGCGGGTATTCACATAAGAAATTTCAATATCAACTATCTTACCAAGGTCTTCTTTGCCTAGAGGCCTAAAAACTATAATCTCATCAAGCCTGTTTAAAAATTCCGGCTTAAAGGCTTTTTTCACTTCCTCAAAAAGCATAGTCTTCATTTCTTCATAACCTACATCTTCTGTAAGGGGCTTGAAACCCAAAGAACCGCGCTGCCGGATTATTTCAGCACCCACATTAGAAGTCATTATCAAAATGGTATTTCTAAAATCAATCTTTCTTGCGAAGCTGTCGGTAAGCCTGCCTTCTTCCAATATCTGCAAAAGAAGATTAAACACATCCGGGTGAGCTTTTTCTATTTCATCAAGCAAAATTACGGAATACGGCCTACGTCTCACACGCTCGGTAAGCTGGCCTCCCTCTTCGTACCCTACATAACCCGGAGGAGCTCCTATAAGCCTTGAAACATTGAACTTCTCCATATATTCACTCATGTCAAGCTGAAGCAATGCCTCCTCGTCTCCAAACATAAGCTCGGCAAGGGCGCGCGCAAGCAAAGTTTTACCAACGCCGGTTGGCCCAAGAAACATAAATGAACCAATAGGCCGGCGTGGTTCTTTTATCCCTGCCCTTGCCCTTCTTATAGAACGCGCTATCGCCTGAAGGGCTTCTGTCTGGCCTATAACTCTTCCTGTTAATTTTTCCTCAATCTTAAGAAGTTTTTCTGATTCTCTTTCTTCAAGCCTGTAAATAGGGATACCTGTAATTTGCGCAACTAATCGCGCGATATCTTCCTCGCTTACTGTCGGAATAATCTGGTCTCTTTTTTTGCTCCAATCCTTTCTTAAAGAATCAAGTTGTAGCCTGAGCTTTTTTTCTTCGTCGCGAAGGCGCGCTGCTGCTTCAAAATCCTGCTGTTTGATAAGGGATTCTTTTTCGCGGTCTATACCGTTTAATTTGTCCTCAAGATCTTTTATTTCTTTGGGGGCTGTGAGCACCGCCAAACGTGCGCGCGCCCCGGCTTCATCAATTAAATCAACCGCCTTATCCGGCAAAAATCTTCCGGATACATACCGGTCTGAAAGCTTTGATGCTGCCTCAACTGCTTCATTGGAAAATTTCACCCTGTGATGCGCTTCATATTTATCGCGCAAACCCTTTAATATTTCAACAGTTTCTCCAACAGAATTCGGCTCAACCACTATCGGCTGAAACCTTCTTTCAAGCGCTGCATCTTTTTCAATATATTTTCTGTATTCATCAAGAGTGGTTGCGCCTATGCACTGGATTTCTCCTCTGGAGAGAGACGGCTTTAAAATGTTTGAAGCATCTATCGCTCCTTCTGCTGCTCCTGCGCCGACGAGCGTGTGCAATTCATCTATGAAAATAATAACATCTTTGGAGCGCTTTATTTCTTCCATTACAGCCTTGATTCTTTCTTCAAATTGGCCGCGGTATTTTGTCCCCGCTATCATAAGCGCTAAATCAAGCACAACTATTCTTTTATTCCGTAAAATTTCAGGGACTTCGCCAAGCACGATACTTTGAGCAAGGCCTTCAACGATTGCGGTTTTACCAACTCCCGCTTCACCCAAAAGAACAGGATTGTTTTTGGTTCTGCGTGAAAGCACCTGTATAACTCTTTCTATCTCGGATTTCCTGCCGATGACAGGGTCCAGTTTTCCTTCTTTTGCGAGTTTGGTTAAATCCCTTCCGAAAGAATCCAATGCCGGGGTTTTGGATGTGGCCTGGGGCTGCGCGCCCTGATAAGACTGGCCTCCCCCCAAAAGAGCAGATATTTCTTCTCTTATTCTTCTTAAATCAACGCCGAGGGAAAAAAGAACCTGCGAAGCCAACCCTTCGCCTTCCCTGATTAAACCAAGAAGTATATGCTCTGTGCCTATATAATTGTGCCCAAGATTGTGCGCTTCTTCAGCAGCCAGCTCTAAAGCTTTTTTAGCGCGGGGCGTAAAAGGTATTTCTCCTAAAACAGAGGCCGAGCTTCCCGGAGAAATCAGTTTTTCTATTTCCATTCTCAAACGTTCAAGGTCAATACCCAAATTCTGCAAAACCGCGCAAGCAACGCCTTCGCCTTCCCTGATTAAACCAAGAAGTATATGCTCTGTGCCTATGTAATCATGATTAAAACGCCTTGCTTCTTCTTTCGCAAGAACCAAGACTTTCCTTGCCCGCTCTGTAAATCTGTTAAACATTATTGGCCTCCTTAAATAAAATAATCTTTAGCAAAGCTATCAAAAATTAGACTTCGCTTAACTTCTCCCTTAAAATCTGTGCCCTTATAAAATCTCTTTCTTCCTCTTTCAAAATTCTGGCTTCTATCTTCTGAAGATGCGCGGGTTGAATAATCAAAAATAGATTGTTCAACAACTCCCTGTCTATCTTATTAATTATACCTAAATCAAGGCCTAAAGACAATATAGAAAGATGGCTTAATGCTTCTTTGCTGCTTATCAGGCGGCAATTTCTTAAAACACCGTATGACCGCCAGGCATTATCTTCAAGATTAATTTTATGTTTTTTAAGCAAAGTTTCGCGGGCGTCAATTTCCTGTTCCTTTACCTGGTTAACTACTCCCGCTAAATTATCTATAACTTCCGGCTCGGAAAGCCCAAGGCTTATCTGGTTGGAAATCTGAAAAAAATCACCCAGCGCTTGCGTGCCTTCTCCAAAAAAACCCCTGGTTGCGAAAGAAATTTTTGCAAGCAGTTCAAGGACTTTATTTATTTTTTTTGTAAAAGTGAGCGCCGGCAAATGCAGCATGCAGGAAGCTCTAAGGCCGGTTCCTACATTTGTAGGGCAACTCGTAAGATATCCCAAGTTAGGCATAAATGAAAAATCTACAAAGCCAGCCAGTGAATCGTCAATTGCGTTTATTGCCTCCCAGCAAGCGTTTAAATCAAAACCTGAAGCCATAGCCTGCATTCTTAAATGGTCTTCTTCATTTATCATAATTGCAATTCTTTCATTCCTGGACAAAAGCAGCCCCTTGCCTTTTACAACATGCGTATGTTCCTGGCTTATCAGGTGCCTTTCCAGAAGTAATTGCCTGTCAATATCGTCCACTTCTTCCATCCGTAAAAAAATAGCATCTTTCAGGCTGTCAACTTTTGTATGTGCCGACTCCATGTTTTTTAAAATTTTTTCTTTTTGTGATGAGGTCGCGCGCGCAGGAAAAGGGCAGTCGGAAAAATTTCTCGCCAAACGCACTCTTGATGAAAAAATTATTTCAGAAAAAGGGCCTTTGCCGCTTAACCATGTATCTTTATTGTTTAATAATTCTTCAAACATAGTTACATCCAGACTAAAAATAAAACATCAAACAATCAATTTCTATAAATTTCGCGAAGCAAATTTTAACTAATTTCAATTGAAATTGATAGAAATTAATAGAGACTTATTGCCTTTGGCCTTCGGTCTTTGGCCTTTGGTCTAATTTTTTAAGTTCATCCCGCAAACGGGCGGCTTCTTCGTATTCTTCCAGGTTTACAGCTCTCTCAAGCCTTATCTTTAATTCCTTTGCATCGCCTGAAAGATTGTGCCCTTGAGCATTCTTAACGGATTTGCCCGCATAATTAATAGACCCGTGTATTTTTTTAAGCAGGGGCAGAAGCTGAACCTTAAAAACAGAATAACACCTGCTGCAGCCAAGCCTGGCTTTTTTCTTAAAATCCGCATATGTCAGGCCGCAAAATTGGCACTTAAGCGAAATTTCTCTTTTCGCCGCTGCGTTTGTGTCCATTAAACCGGTCAGAAGTTCCGGTATGGTTAAATTTTCTTTCAATTCCTGGGTTTTTGCTTTTGTGCAATTTTGGCAAATATGCATCTCAACTACTTTATCATTGATTATTTCTGTAAGATGGACAGTTGCTATGTTTTTATGGCAAATATCGCACAACATGGTAGAACAGCAGAGCGCGTGGCGCTAAGCGCATAGCGTAAAATTTTTACGCCATGTGCTACGTCCTATGCGCTATGCGATTTTGTATTTAACTCCGTCTGTTTTTGTTACTTTCTTAAATTCCTGCATGAGAAGCTTGGTAATTTTTCCTGGTTTTGTATCGCCAATTGTTCTTCCGTCAACTTTAACAACAGGGATAAGTTCTGCTGCTGTTCCGGTTAAAAAACATTCCTCGCTATTATACAGTTCGTGCCGCGTTAAAACATGTTCATGCGTAGGAATTTTTATTTTTCTTGCGATAGCCAAAACCGCATCGCGCGTAATGCCTCTCAACGTTCCCATGCACTGAGGCGGCGTATAGAGCTCTCCCTTCTCAACGACGAAAATATTATCACCGGTGCACTCGGCAACATAACCAAGATGATCCAGCATAAGGGCCTCTTCGTAACCGCAATTAACAGCTTCTATTTTAGCCAGAATATTATTCAGATAGTTAAGAGACTTTATCTGCGGATTCAAAGCCTCAGGTATATTTCTAATCGTAGGAACAGTAATAATTGCCATTCCTTCGCGGTAAAGCTTCTCGGGATAGAGGGCTATTTTGTCCGTAATAACAACTATGGTTTCATTTCCCTTGCATTTCCTGGGGTCCAATCCAAGGTCTCCTTCTCCGCGTGAAACAATCAGGCGTATGTAAGCATCTTTGAGGCCGTTCGCCTTCAAGGTTTCTGTAACAGCCTCAATCATTTTTTCCTTGCTTAATTTTATAGGCAGCATTATTGAATGCGCTGATTCAAAAAGCCTGTCTATGTGTTCTTTTAGCTTAAAGACAAGACAATTGTAAGCGCGTATTCCCTCAAAAACACCGTCTCCATATAAAAAACCGTGGTCAAAGACAGAAACCTTTGCGTCTTCTTTCTCAACCAGTTTACCGTTTAAATAAATCTTCATAGTTCCTCCTGTTTTTAGCGCATAGAGTAAATAGTTTTATAATTTTCTATACGCTATACGCTATCCAACCATTTCTCCGCTTTTTAGCGTTATTATCTTTTTAGCTCTTTTTGCAAGTTCCAGATTATGAGTTACCAAGACAATTGTTTTTTGTTTCTCTCTGTTTAATTGTTCTAAAAGTTCAACCACTCTATCCTGAGAATCCTTATCCAAATTTCCTGTCGGCTCATCGCACAGGATGACTTCAGGGTCATTTATAAGCGCCCTGGCTAAAGCTACTTTTTGGCGCTCGCCTCCGCTTAACTGTGACGGAAAAAATCTTTTTCTTTCCTCTATACCTAAATATTCTAGCAAGTTTAAAGCTGTTTTAAAAGCAGATTTTCTTGAATGCGCCAAAGTGCCTATCGCTACATTTTCCAGGACGTTTAACTCTTCTATCAGATGATAAAACTGAAAGACAAAACCTATTGTCTTGTTCCTCCATAAGGCGCATTCCTGCTCTTTCATTGTATAAACATCTTTGCCTTTATAGGTAACTTTTCCATCTGTCGGCTCGTCAAGCCCGCCTATTATATGTAACAGGGTAGATTTGCCTGCACCGGAGGGGCCGACCACAGCAAGATAATCTTTCACATTAATTTCAAGCGAAATGTTCTTAAGCGCTGACACCTCTTCCTGGCCGTTATGAAATTTCTTTCCTATGTTGGCAAGTTGCATTAAATCGTCCACGTTAACCTCGCTTCGTTTGGATTCTCTGTGCTCTGTTTTCTATTATTTCCTTGTCATTCATACCTCAAAGCTTCACAAGGAGACAGCTTTGACGCACGTATTGCAGGAAATAAACTTGAAATAAAAGAAAACAAAAGCCCTAAGACAGCAATGAAAAATATATCGCGGTAATTAATGAAAACAGGCAAATATTCAATTGAATATATATCTACCGGAATTTTTATAAAATGATACTTCTGCATAAGCAGGCATAAGCTTAAACCGGAAACTGTGCCGAGAGCTACGCCGATTAAACCTAAAAATAATCCCTGCAGGCTGAATATTGCCAAAATTTTCCCCGACGTAAACCCCAAAGCCTTAAGTATCCCTATATCTTTGGTTTTTTCTACCACTTTTACCATTAAAGTAGCAAAGATGTTAAAAGATGCAACCAGGGCAATCAGGCTTAAAAGCACAAACATGGTTAATTTTTCAAGTTGAAGGGCTGAAAGCAAAACCTGGTTATCCATCCAGGTGCTCACAGAAAGTCCCCGCGGAAATTCCTGTTTTATAATATTTTTTATTTTATTTGCTTCCATTGGGTTTTTTATTCTCACACCTAAAGACATATAATAATTAGGCGAAAGGCTTTTGGCTTTTTCCAAATCTATTATAAGATAATTGTTGTCTATATCGTAAATGCCCATTTTAAAATACCCCCGTATCTTTTCCGCTTTAAGCTTAAAAGTTTTATCAAGAGGGTAATATTCAATTGCATCTTGCAGGCCGAGGCGCTCATACAAGCCTTCCCCTACAAAGAAGCCTCCGTTTTGAAGGTCTTTTTTTACATACTGATTAAAAGCGCTGGCTTCTTTCTTATTGTTAAAGTCAAAACCCTTTACCATCATGGGTACCATGTATCTATCTATCTTTGCAAAAATCTGCGTTTGAAGGACAACGGATGAACTTTCAACACCCTCTATTGCATCAATTGCTGCCTTAAGCTCCGGGAGCAATTCCGCTTCCGGAGTTTCTATGGTAAGGTGGTAATTAAACTTAAGCAGCCTGTCCATAAGGTCGTTGTCAAATCCGTTCATCACAGAAATTACAACAATTAAAGCAAAAACTCCGAGGCTGACTCCAAGGCAGGATATTACGCTTATAAAAGAAATGTGTTTTGCCCTACCGCGCAAAAAATATCGTCTGGCTAGATAAAAACTTGCAAACATAATGATTATAAAATTTGAACGGGAAACCGAACCTGCCGGCGAAGGCAGTGGCTGAAAAATAAACCTGTTTAATTCTCTTAAGGCTTTTGCTTCTCGGCCTCTGGATTTTGTTCTTCTTCACTTACGGGTTTAAGTAGTGGGAAAAGAATCACGTCGCGTATTGAAGGCTGATTGAGAAGAAGCATAACCAGCCTGTCTATGCCGATACCAAGCCCGGTTGCAGGGGGCATGGCATAGGAAAGAGCGGTAACAAAATCATTATCTATTTTTTTAGGCAGTTCTTCCTCGGTCTCCATTTGCTTTTTAAAACGCTCCTTCTGCTCAATGGGGTCATTTAATTCCGAATAAGCGTTGGCGACCTCAAGGCCGGCAATAAAAAGCTCAAAACGTTCAACCAGATACGGGCTATCTTTCTTCTTTTTCGCCAAAGGAGAATTCCAGGTAAAGAAATCAACAATAAAAGCCGGTTTATTTTTGGGAAATTTTTTCTCAACAAGTTCCTCGGTAATATTTAAAATCTGACTGCGGCTTAGGCCTTTGCCTGCTAAATTAAGCTTCGCAGTAATCTTTTGCAAAAATACATCCTGGTTATCTTCCGCTAGGATTCCAAATTCATCCTTAAACACTTCAGCAAAAGAAATTCTTTGCCAGGGCGGAGTTAAATCTATCTCTCCATCCTGATACTTAAGAGTAAGGCTGCCGTTTACATCTTTTGCCAGAGAACAAAATAACTCTTCGCATAATTTCATCATGTATTCATAATTGTTATAGCAGCAATACGCTTCAAGCATAGTAAATTCCGGCGAATGCCTGGTGGAAATTCCTTCGTTTCTGAAACTTCTATTTATTTCATAAACTTTATCAAAACCGCCGACCAAAAGCCGCTTGAGATAAAGCTCAGGAGCGATTCTTAAATAAACATCAAAATCCAGGGCGTTATGATGAGTGACAAACGGCCTGCCTGCAGCTCCGCCTGCTATAGTATGCAGCATCGGAGTTTCAACTTCCATAAAATTAAGCTTATTGAAAAAATCCCTGATTTGTGAAATTATGCGCGAACGTTTCAAAAATATCTCTTTAACTTCCGGATTGGCGATTAAATCAAGATAACGCTGGCGATAGCGTATTTCGACATCACGCAATCCATGCCATTTCTCCGGTAGCGGCAAAATTATTTTGGAAAGCAGTTTAAGCTCCTCCACAAGTATGGTAGATTCTCCGGTATGTGTCTTAAAAAGCTTGCCGCGAACTCCGATAATATCGCCTATATCCAGATCCTTAAAAAGCTCATAGTATTTCGCCAGGATATCCAGCCGGGCATAAACCTGAATTTTCCCGGTATAATCCGCAATGTTAGCAAAGCTTGATTTTCCATGTTCTCTCTTTGTGACAAGCCTTCCAGCAACACTAACTACCTTATTTTCCTCAAAAGAATCAAGTATTTCCTTAATGGTAGCAGGCTTATCAAAAGCAGTTTCCATGAAAGGATTACCGAAATTTGCGCTGATTTTGTCTAATTTTTCCTTACTCATATTGCTAGATTATATATAATATACCTATATATGTCAAATTAATTTGGTTTTTAGGTTATTAGGTTTAAGGTTGTATGTTTTAAGCCTACAAACCTATCAACATAACAGCCCAACAGCCATGATCATTGCAAAAATACCCCTATTGTGCTAATGTTTGTTGAGAAGCTTTAGAAAGGGCGGATTTCGTATATTAATTGTTATATTGCAATAATATGAAATTTATAGAATTTTTTAATGCCATCGATGATATAAAAAATGTCAGAATTCTTACCTTAGAAAACATACCTGCTGATACACGTGCAAAGCAAATAACCTTCTTCCACTATATTAAAGCGATATCCCTGCTGGATACCATTCAAATTCTCTGCCGAGAGAATAAAGCAAATGAATCAGGCATTATTTTGAGAAGTTTGTTAAATTTATATATAAATATTAAATGGCTTACGTTAAAAGACATAAACTATCGGATGAAACGATATGCTGATTTTGAAATAATAAGTAAAAAGATAAAAATGGCTCTTGCCGACGCTAAGCCTGACGATGAATTGGAGAAAGATAAAAGCGTGGAACTAAATAAAAAATTTAATGAAATTGTGGCAAAATATAAATTAAACGCACAAAATTGGAAAGACCTTACTCGCTGGTCTGGAAAATCTATTCGTGAGATGGCTAGAGATGTTTGTTTACTCAATGATTATGAAAAAATATACTCTTATCTTTCGTTTGAAGAACATACAGATCCTTCAACTGTCAGAAATCATATTGACCGTTCAGCAAGCGTAATATTTCCAAAAATTGCAAATCCTGATGATTTTCGTATTGCCTTAATTATTTGGACCGCACTTAGTTATTATTATGAAATTGAAAAAATCATCAGTAATATATTTATGGTTTCTTTTAGTGAAGAACATCCGAATCTTAAAGAACTGGCCAACAAGTATCTTAATGAAGCAAGAAAAGGAAACATAAAATGAGCCATAGAGGTCAGATCTCAATTTTAGAAATTATCTCTTCATTTTCTTCTACTAAGCACTAATTTATGGCTGAAGTAGTTTACCTTTGAAATTGAGTTTGCAAAATCCCTGCAACCTTCGTAACCTACGTAACTTCCGTAACCTTCGTAACAATTATTTTGACTTAATCATTACCAGCATCATTTTAAATTTGCTGATGGCTTTTAGGCTGTGGGATTTGTTGGCAGGAAGAATAATCATCTCGCCTTTTGTAACCTGGCAGGGTTTTTTGGCAATATAAATCCTTGCGCGGCCTTCAATAATATAAATTAAGGCATCAAACGGCGCAGTATGTTCGCTTAGCCCCTGACCTCTATCAAAAGAAAATAGCGTAACTGTGCCGGATTGTTTTTTGATTATTGTGCTGCTGACTACAGCATCTTTTTCGTAAGCTATTGAGTTTGCCGGATTTAAAACTTTCGCAATTATATTTTTTTTGAAATTCTTCATCTTAGTATAATTGCTTGTTAGGGAGCGCCGCCCATTCCCTGAATAAGAGGTTACAGTTTTTACGTAAAACTCCGCATATAATTTTCATTTTTACCTTGCCGAGCTTTTTCATTAAACCATTTGAAATAGAAAGTTCGTTGAAACCTATTTTTTTCGCATCGGAAATGTTGTTGCCATAAATTATTGAATCAATTCTCGCCCAGTGTATTGCGCTAAAACACATTGGGCAAGGCTCTGTGGTTGAATAGATACGGCAGCCTGAGAGGTCATATGTTTTAAGTTTCTTTGAGGCAAGGCGTATCGCGTTTATTTCAGCATGACAGCTTGCATCATTGGCCAAAACCGTATTACGCGTAACTGCAATAACTTTATTTTTTTTTACTATGCAAGCTCCAAACGGCCCGCCGGTTGCCTTAGTGAGGTTCTTCTTCGCTTCACAAATAGCAATCTGCATATATTTTTCGTGTCCGGATTTCTTTTTCATCAGGGATAAATTGGAAGAAAATTATTGATTAGTAAGTTTTGCCCTTACAATTTCGCTGGCCTTTTTTGAATCAGCGCTTGCAGCGGCTTTCGCAAGAATTTCTTTCATCACGCGCCCCATATCTTTTATTGAAGAAGCGCCCAACTCTTTAATTGTCTGCTCAGCTAGGCTGGCTAACTCGCTGTCGTTAAGCTGGCGGGGAAGGTATTCATCTATTATAGCTAGTTCTTTCTTAAGGCCTTCTAAAATATCCGTCCTTTGCGACTTCTCCATCTGCTCATACGCTTCTTCAAGGCGTTTCTTTTGCTTTTTAAGCGCGCCTAAAACTTCATTGTCATCAAGCTTGTCTTTCTTAAGTTCAATTGCTCCGTTTTTTAATTCCGCGCGTATAAAACTTAAGAAATCGCTTTTTGAGCGGTTTTTAGCCTTTAGCGCATCCACATAATCTTTATAAATTTTTTCTTCAAGCGTCATATTTTTAAGTATATCATAAATTACAGGAATCTCAATGGCAAGGTTACGTTTATCGTCTATGGGCTGTGGTTATACCAGTTGCGTAGGCTGCGTATCACGTCGCAACAATTGCCGCAACCATAGTAGACATTCATTATTTAGAAAGATACTTTATCCTTTCTCTCTCAGGGAACCGCTCAATAGCATACCGTAACATAACCCGCGGCATATCTTTATGATGTTTTGATAAAAAATTATCCGCCAGAGCTTTGTCCTTCTTGGCAACTTCACGCAGCATCCACCCGCAGGCTTTATGTATTAAATCTTCTTTATCGGACATAAGTAATTTTGCTATTTTAATGGTATCATTAAAGGAATTATTCCTGATGAAATTAAAAGTTGAGATTACCGAAATCCTTCTTTCCCATAAAGATTTTGATTTTACAAGTTTGTATAAAATTTTCTTATCTGTATTTGCTAAAAATTTTCCCACGATATTCGGCGCGGTTAAATCAACCAAATCCCAGTTATTTATATATTTTGTATTTTTTAGGTAAAGCTCATAAATTTTCTTCCTCTCTTTAACCCCGGCTTCATTAAACTTTAGAACAAGAATGATAAGCGCAAGCAGCCTCTCTTCATGTATGCGGGATGCTAACAATTTACAGAGAGAATCTAAGCTTATTGTTTTATATTTTTTTGCAATTTCCCTGATATGCGGCACAGATACTCCGATAAACACATCCCCGTAACCATATTCTCCCGGAGCAGTCTTAAAAAATCCCCGCAGTATCCTGGCTTTTTCTTTATTACTGTTTTTCCTTAACTCTTTTTTTATTTTATAAACAGGCATGTTAAATTTGCGGAAAATTATTTTGCTAACAGGCTTTTGGCAATATGCACGGCAGAAACACCGTCTTTTGCGTAGGCGGCATCTATTGAATCGGCAAAAGGCTTGGTAACAACCGCTCCGCCCACCATAAACTCGCATTTTAATTTTTCTTTATTTGCCAGCTCAATTACCTTTTTCATATTAACCATGGTAGTTGTCATAAGCGCTGATAAACCGACTATATCCGGCTTGTATGTTTTTATGGCTTCAACTATTCTCTGCGCAGAAACATCTTTTCCTAAATCAACTATTTTAAACCCATGGTTTTCAAGAAGAAGCGCAACTATATTCTTGCCTATATCATGGATATCCCCTTCAACTGTCGCGAGCACGACAATCGCCTTTTTCGCTTCTCTGCCGCTCGCTTTTATATAAGGAAGCAGGGCGTCTGTGCCTTTTTTCATTGCCTGCGCACTTTCTATAAGCTGAGGAAGAAAATATTCTTTTTTTTCAAAAAGCATACCTACTTTAATTATTGCTGGTATCAAAACATCATTCATTATAGATAAGGGGTTTTCCCCTGCCTTTAAGGCGTAATGTATCAACTGAACAATATCCTGCTTGTTACCCTCAATAACCGCTTTTTTAATTTTTTCTTCCGCGGAAAGTTTTTTGCCTGCGCTGCGGTTTACCAGGCCGGCAGTCCTTTTGGAATAATGAAGTATAAATTTGGCGGCTGCCCCTTTTTTATTTAGCAAAAGTTTTTTTGCTTTTTCATCTGCCGGCTTACTCTTATGCAAAGGGTTAGCTATAGCAAGCGTAAGGCCTGATTTTTTTGCCATCTTAAGAAAAGTTGTATTTATAACTTCCCTTTTCGGAAGGCCAAAAGAAATATTGGAAAGGCCTATTATGGTAGCTGCTTTAAAACTTTTTTTACACCAGGATATCGCCCCTAAAACATTAAGCGCTGCCTGCGGATTTGAAGAAACAGTAAGCACCAAACAATCTACAATCAAATCTCCTTTTGAAAGGCCGGTTTTTTTTGCTTCTTTGAAAATTTTTCTTATTATATCTTTACGTTCGGCAATATTTTTAGGAATAACCCTGCCTGCTATAGGCAAAACTATGAACATCGCACCATATTTCTTGGCCAGATTAAGCAAGGGTTTGAGTTTGGTTTCTTCTCCTGAAATTGAATTTATAAGCGCTCTGCCGGGGTAAAACCTGAGGGCTTTCTCAATTACTTTGATATTTGAGGAATCAATTGCGAGAGGCAAATCCGTAGCCCTTGAAAGCACGGAAATTGCCTCAAGCATCAATTTTTCTTCGTTAACCTGCGGCATGCCCACGTTTACATCCAGCAAATCAGCGCCGTTTTGTTTTTGCTCGGCTGCAAACTGCCTAAGCAAAGTCATTTTTCCGTTTTTCAATTCCTGCTGGAAGCCAGGCTTACCGGTAGGATTTATGCTTTCGCCGGCGATTAACAAATCTTTTTGTTTTTCCAGAAAAAGAAAACTTCTTGCCGAGCTTAAAGCGCTCAATTGTTTACGAAACGGCATAACGGGCTTTTTCCCTTCCAGTTTGATTTTAGCTTCGCGTATATGCCAAGGAGTTGTGCCGCAGCAGCCGCCAAACATATTTACTCCGCAACGCGCAAATTCCCCGGCAAACACTCCAAAATCTTTTGGCTGCATGCTAAAATGCGCAAGGCCGTCAATAAGCCTGGGCATGCCTGCGTTAGGCTTAAACGCAAGCGACACAGTAGCATAAGGCTTAAGAGTTTTAACAATTTTAAGCATATCAGCCGGGCCTGTTGAACAATTTGCGCCTACGCAATCTGCGCCCAAACTTTGAAGCGTAATTAAGGCTGCCTGGGGACTGGTTCCGTTTAATGTGCGAAAGCCAGCTTCATACGTCATCGTAACAATTGTAAATTTATCGCAAAGCTCTTTTACTGCGAGAACAGCAGCTCTCGCCTCCTGTATATCCATCATTGTTTCTATAACGAATAAATCTACTCCTGCTAAGAGCTGCGCGCGAACCTGCTCTTTAAAAATATCAACTGCTTCTTCAAAAGGAAGTTCCCCAAAGGGCTCAATGAATATTCCAAGCGGGCCAATGTCGCCGGCAACAAAACAATTTTCTCCGGCAACTTCTTTCGCCAGTAAACACAAATCTCTGTTTACCTCTTTTACATTTTTTATTTTTTGGTTTGCAAGCTTAATCCGGTTAGCGCCGAAAGTTGCAGTATAAATGATATCAGAGCCCGCGTTTTTATATTCACTGTGAATCTCTTTTAAAATTTTGGGATTTCCCAGGCACCAGGCCTCCGGAAGTATTCCCTCCGGCATCCCGCGTTTATGAAGCTCAGTGCCCATAGCGCCGTCAAGCAGGAGTATTCTTCTTTTTAAAAAAGAGTTAATTTTTTCTCTTACGTTCATGATTTAATAATTCCCAAAACAGCGGTTGCTGATTTTTCCGGTATAAGCACAAACTGCTGCGTAATATCTATGCCGATTTGTTTAAGTTTAAGCAAATCGTAAATTTTTTTCTGATTTTCTATTGAAAAATCTGCGTAACCGCAGGAAATACGTTTATCCGTAAGGCATTTTCCCGCTCTTTGCAGTTGCCGGTTATAATAATTTATTATCCATCCGAAACAGCCGTCTGTCATTTCACTGGCGACTGCGTCAAATATGACTGCGCGCGTTAAATCGCTTTTCCCGCATTCTTTTATCTCGTTTATTATCTTTTCTCCGGCTGTTGCGGCGCATAAAAAAATTTCATCGCTCTCTTTTAACAAAGAAGACAAAAGTGTGCTTGCCATTGAGATTTCTCCCATCAAGACTACTTCTTTTTTCTTACGAATCTGCTCAATCGCTGCGCAGCCTTTAAGCTCTATAAACGGCAGGGCTTCGTTAATTATTTTTTCTGTCTGCCTTCGCTGCGCCTCAGGCAGTATCGTTGCGCCGTTTCTATAGCCAAGGCGTTTATAGATACTTTCTAAAGGCGGCTCAATATTTATTTGATTAAAAAATATTGGCTCTTGCATTATTTTTTTATTTAGGCCAGCCGCTTTCTATAGTAACCTGGCCGTATTTAGTTTCGGTAATTGCGAATTCGCCACTGCGGTATTCCAGGAGAAGGTCTATCGGGGTAATTGCGGTGTAACGATAATCTTCCGGATAGGCTGCATCAGGAGAATGATATCTTTCAAGGTAAAGCCTTTCTTCTATTTCTACAAAAGCCTTATAAGGGGCGACTACTGAATCTGTCTTTATTACGTCGCTTTTTAATATTGCGTATGCAAAACTTCTCAAGTAATAGTCGTAAGGAAGCGGTGAAACAAATTTTTCAAGTTCTATCCAATCGCGGTGCTGTAATTTATTAAGTTGCTGGGTTTTATCGTCGCTCGCTGTCAGAACCCAGCCATTTACTGCTGTAACTAATTTTTTTTCAAGCTCCTCTGCTATAGCTTCCTGTTCTTTTGCTTTTTCCTTATCTGCGTCTTTTATCGCTTTTTTTACTGCTTTTTCTATTGATTTCGTCAAAATTTCCTGCGAACTAGCAGAGGTATTTTTTGCCTGCGGCAATTCTTGCGCAAAGGCCGCAGAATAAAAACAAAATGCAATACCTAAAAAAAATACCTTATGTGCCATAGCCATTATTTTGGGCATTTATTATAACTCTGCCGAATAAAAACACAAACCCTTTTCTCTTATTCTAACCCTGGTAAAGTTATCCCAGGCTTTTGCGAAACCTGATGGCGCTTAGAGTAATAACAAAAAGGCCGATTGCTAAAAGCGGCAGAAGCTGCACCCATAAAACCTCTATGCCTACGCCTTTTAAAAAAATAGTCCTTATGACCACCATAAAATAGCGTAAAGGATTAATAAGGGTAAACTGCTGTATAACCTGGGGCATATTGGCTATCGGGTAGGCAAACCCTGAAAGCATAATTGCAGGCATATAGAAAAGAAAAACCGACATCATTGCTTCCTGCTGCGTTGAGGATACCGTAGAAATAAAAAGCCCGATACCCAATGTAGTAAATAAATATATGCAAGTTGAAAATAATAATAAAAATAAGTTACCTCTTAAGGGTATGTGGAACCAGAATACTCCGAATATCGTAATGATTATTATCTGAACAAGCGCAATGGCCGCAAAAGGAAGGAGCTTGCCGATAATAAGCTCCATAGGCTTTAAGGGGCTTACGATTAACTGCTCCATAGTGCCTATTTCTTTTTCTTTTACTATCGCCATGGAACTTAACAAAAGGGACATCATAGTAACAATTGTTGCAATTACCCCCGGAAGATAATAATTCCTGGAAATCAAATTTCCATTAAACCATGCCCGGTCTCTTAAGTCTACGCTTGCCACAGGCCGGGTAATCCCTTTCGCCTCTGCTCTCTCCTTCATCAAATCCTGCTGATACTTCCCTACAATTGTATTAGCATAGCCCATTACAATCATTGCCGTATTTGAATCTGTGCCGTCAAAAGCAAGCTGGACTTCGGCATCTTTATCTCCGTTGATATCGCGGCCAAAACCACGGTCTATATGTATGACTACAATAACTTTTCCTTTATCAAGAACATAGCTCTGTTCTTTGTCGCTAAAAATATACTGCTCGGGCACAAAATATTTTGAATAGGTGAACCTGCGAAGCAACTCTCTGCTTTCCATTGTGTTATCTTTATCATAAATAGCAGTAGGAACATAATTTATATCTTTGCTTGCGGCATACCCAAAAAGAATTATTTGGATAAGCGGAGTTACAAAAATAACCGTCTTCATCCTTGGATCGCGGAAAATTTGCTTAAACTCTTTTATTAAAATAGACGTTATCCGCTCAAACATGTTTATGCCACCTTCTTCTTAAATTTTTTTACTGCCAAGTGGAGCATAACAAAAGCGAATAAAAATAAAAAAAGCGCCTCATCCCACAAAGTCTGTATGCCGTTTCCTTTTAAAAACAAATCACGTAAGACGACGATATAATAACGTGCCGGTATTAAACAAGTAACTGCCTGCAGGGCCTTTGGCATATTGAAAATAGGATATATAAAACCCGACAAAAGCACAGTGGGCAGCAATGTAGTGAGTGTAGCTAATTGGCTTGCCATAAGCTGGGTTCTGGCTACAACAGAAATTATTATACCCTGCGATAAGGCTCCGGTTAGAAAGAGCGCGCTTAAGAAAAAAAGTAAAAGATAGCTGCCCCTAAAAGGGACGTCAAATAAAAACTTTGCCATAATCAAACCTACCAAAAGGTCAAAAAAAGCAATTGAAAAATAGGGTATGAATTTGCCGATAATAAGTTCCGGCGCCTTTACGGGTGTTGAAATTAACTGTTCCATTGTGCCCCTTTCCCATTCCCGGGCAACAGTTAAAGAAGTAAGCAGGGCTGAAATAATCATGATAATCATTGCGATAACGCCCGGGGTTATAAACCAGGTGCTGACAAGCCCTTCATTAAACCATATTCTTGGCCTTACATCTAAGGAGTTTATAAGAGTTAGTCCTTTTTCATTAAATGTTTGGGTTAAAAGTTCAATGTTGTACTGGGAAACAACGGCATTCACGTAACCCATAGCTATGGTTGCAGTGTTGGCATCACTTCCGTCAACAATCAACTGCAAGGGGGCAGTTTTACCGGATTCAATATAATGAGAGAAATCTTTTGGGATAACTAAAGCAAGCAGTGCTTCTCCGTCATTTATCATGTGTTCTATCTCGCGATAATTATCCGTATAGCCGATTATTCTAAAATATTTTGAGTTTTTGAAATTAAGCAGAAAATCCCGGCTTACCTTAGAGGAAGCATCCTGGTTCCAGACAACTGTTGCCACGTGGTCTATGTCAAGGCTAAGACCGTAGCCAAAAATCAAAAGCAGGAATATGGGGATACCCAAAGCAAGAGCCAATGATCGCGGGTCGCGTTTAATCTGGATAAATTCTTTCCAGGCTATTGCCTTAATTCTTTTTAGTTTCTGTTTTATCATAATTTTCTATCAGCGAAACAAATACGTCTTCAAGGGAAGGAAGAATTTTATTAACCTGGCACAATTTCGCTCCTTGCGCCGTTAAGAGCTGTTCTATGGCCGGTTTTACTTTCGCACTATCATATACAACTGCATGAATATTTGCTCCAAAAAGCGCGGCTTCCTTCACGCCGGTAATTTTAGAAATCTTTTCCAGCCAATCCTGGGAATCGGCAACTATTATCTCAAGCACTTCATTAGTCATAGATTTGGTTTTCATTTCAGAAGGAGTCCCCATAGCGATAATTGTTCCATGATAAATCAAAACCATACGGTTTGTATTTTCCGCCTCATCCATATAATGCGTAGTTACAAAAACAGTTACGCCCCGGCGGGCAAGCTCTTTAATAATCTCCCAAAAATTAGCGCGCGTTATGGGGTCCACTCCCGATGTCGGCTCATCAAGAAATATAATTTTTGGCTTGTGCAGCAGCGCGCATCCAAGCGCCAAACGCTGTTTCCATCCTCCGGCAAGCGTTACCGTAAGGCGCTTTTCCATACCCTTGAGCCCCGCAGCATTAATAACTGCATCAAACCTTTCTTTTTTTTCACTTTTAGGAATTTTGTATATGCCGCTATAAAAATTAATATTTTCTTCTATGGTTAAATCATTATAGAGAGAAAATTTCTGCGACATATACCCTATATGTTCTTTAATTTTATGCTGCTCTTTTCTGATGTCGTAACCGCCGACCTGCCCCGTGCCTGAGGTAGGAGGTATAATGCCGCAAAGCATCCTTATGGTTGTGGATTTTCCGGCTCCATTAGGGCCCAGGAAGCCGAAAATTTCCCCCTGTTTAACTTCAAAGTTAATTTTATTTACTGCGACAAATTGTCCGAATTTTTTTTCAAGATTAGAAACGCTTACGGCTGTATCCATAGTTTTATTTAGATGGCAGATTGCCCTTTGGCTTGCTTACGCTTGCAAAGGGCGGGCAGATAGCAATTATACAGATATATTTATCTGCAATTTGCCAACTGCTATGTTTTATCTGCCACCTGTTTTTCATATTCTTTAATTATTTTGATAAATGCTTCTTCCAAAGTTTTAGCATTACATTCTTCCTTGATTGCTTCCGGAGATTCACAACGAAGCAACTTTCCTTTATGCAGAAGCCCGACTCTACGGCAACGCTCGGCTTCATCAAGATAGCAAGTAGAACAAAATATTGTAACTTTTTCCTTGAGCAGGTCGTAAAGTATATTCCAAAAATCCCGCCTTGAAACAGGGTCAACTCCATTAGTTGGCTCATCCAGAAAAAGAACACGCGGCGTATGAATAAGCGCGCAAGCCAATCCTAACTTTTGTTTCATGCCTCCGGAAAGTTTTCCCGCAAAGCGCTGTTTGAAAGGAAGCAATCCGGAAAAAGAAAGAAGGCGGTCAATTGTTTCACTGCGGTTTTTTTTAGCAATGCCATAAACCTCGGCGTAAAAATTTATATTTTCCATAACGGTTAATTCCTCATAAAGCCCGAAACGCTGGGACATATAAGCAATATTTTCTTTAAGAGCTTCTGCCTCTTTTACTGTGTGCCTATCATAAACCCAAGCTTCGCCGGCAGTTGGGTCAAGTATGCCGGTTAAAAGACGCATAGTTGTAGTTTTCCCTGCGCCGTCCGGGCCAACCAAGCCGAAAATTTCCCCTTCAGGTATTTCCAGATTTAAATTATCCAGTGCGGTTAGCTGGCCAAATTTACGGGTGAGGCTTTGGGTTTTAATAGTAATCATAATTTAGGTTACGAAAGTTACGAATGTTACGAAGGTTACGTTAAAAATCCATGTTTTGGTGTAACATTCGTAACCTACGTAACCTGCGTAACCTTCGTAACTCTTTAATCCAAAAGTATATAGGCGTCTGCCGGCATACCGGGCTTTAAATCCAAACTTGAGTTATCCGCTCTCACCTTGATACGATAAACATATTTGACTCTTTCTTCGGTAGTCTGGATAAATTTGGGAGTAAATTCCGCCTGGCTGCTGATAAAAGAAATCCATCCCGGATATTTTTTATTAGGATAGCTGTCGGTAGTTACATACGCTTTTTGGTTTAACTTAACCCTTCCTATGTCGTTTTCGTTGATATAAGCAGTAACCCAGATATTGTTTAAATCTATTGCGGTAAATACAGGCGTGCCCGGCTGAATTACTTCGCCTGCCAGCGAACTCTTTACCAAAACAAAACCATCCAAAGGCGAAGCTAAATCAGCAAAACCAAGGCGCGTGTCAGCTAATTCCAATTGCGCTTTTAGCTGGTCTACGTCAGCGCTATCGGCATCAAATTGAGTCTTTGCAGTGTCGCGTTTCTGCGCTGAAATTGCCCCTGCTTTAAGCAGGCTCTCTGCCCTTACGTAATCAACTTTTGACAATTCATAATTATATTGCGCTGCTTTAAGCGCTGCCTCGGCATTTGCCTTTACCTTGCTTAATTCATCGGTATTAAGCTTTGCGACTATGTCGCCTTTTTTAATAACCTTGCCTTCGTCAGTAAGCAGTTCAACAATCTGGCCATCCACCCTGAAAGATATACGCACATCATCACCTTCAATGTTTCCTGAAACCTTAATCTGCTTTTCGCGTATTTTCCCATCTCTGAATTGAATGAAGGCGTATGCGCCGGCTGCAATCAGGATTACGGCTATAATGACAATAAGCTTAGCTCTTTTTTTCATTTTCACCCTCCTTAACGAAACTTTGCCCCATTGTTCTTCTAAGCGAGGCTTCCGCCATCAGATAGTCATATATTGCGGAAGCCAGATTCTGCTGAACCTGCGCCAGAGATACCTGCGCATCCAAAACATCAAGATTTATGCCTACGCCGCTGTCGTAGCTTACCACGGCAATCCTTAATGCTTCTTCTGCTTCATCAATATTATCTCGCTGGGATTTTATTATTGAGAAAGACTCTTTTAAGTCAAGGCAGGATTTCTTCACATCAACCGTTACCTGGTCGGTTAAATTTTCTTTTGATAAAACTGCCTGGGCATATTTTGCTTTTGCCTCGTCAACTTTTGCCCTTGTAGAGAATCCGTCAAATATCGGCATGCGCACGACAACGCCGGCATTCCAGTTATTGTGCCGGCTGTTAAACATATCGCCCACATTGTTGGAACGGTAATCATAGCCTAAGTTGGCATTTATTTGCGCAAGCCCGTTTGAGCGCGCCATTTTAATACCCCATTCATCTATATCTATACCTAAGGACTTTAAAATCATTTCCGGCTTATTAAGATACGCTTCCTTTAAGAATTGCCTCTCGTTAAGCTGAACTAATGTATAGGTAAGCATGTCTTTTACGTCAATTGTATCTTTCATATCCAGCCCGAGTAGTTTCTTTAAATCTTCTTTTATTAATTTAACCTCATTCCTCGCTTTTACAAGTTCCGGCAACAATGTAGTAACATGGACTTTTGACTGAAGCATATCAAAACGCGAAGCTGTCCCGTGTTTAAATTTATCTCTTACGTTTTCATAGTGAAGCTGGGCCTGGCCTACCAGCTCTTCGGTTATACGCAAAGTTTCATAAGCAAGAAGAAGCCCGTAATAAAGCCGTTTTGCATCAAATTCCACATCAAGTTTTTTAGCGCGCAGAGTTTCTTCCGCTACTTTTAAATTAAGCTGGTTTTGCCTTAAATTCGCGGTGTTTGCGCCGCCGTTATAAACAATCTGGCCGAGAGAAACGCCAAGCTGATTATCATTCTTGTAGCCGGTAACTACGCCCAAATCTTTTTTAGAATTATTTATAAGGGAAGAGCCTACGTTAAGCACTGTGCCGTTATGGGTGTAAGACGCTTGCGAGTTAAGCTGAGGAAGGAATTCGCTCCTTGCCCCTAATATGTTTGCGCGGGCAACGTTTAGTTCTTTTTCCTGAATTTTAATTTCTTTATTATTCTTAAATGCAGTTTCTATAGCTGTAGCAAGCGAGGAAACAACCAGAGGCCCGCCACCACTCTCGCAAATGCCAAAATGCATTGGAGCAAAAACAAGCACAAAAATAACCGCGTAAGAAATAATATTTTTACTTAAATTGAATAAGAAAGTTTTATAACTCATTTAAACCTTAAATAAGCTGCCTAATCAGCCTTAATGGATAGCCTTGATTTACTTTTTCTTTTATTGCGAGAAGGCGCTCCCTTACCTCATCTTTATCGTAAAGCCGCTTATTGCCTTTTTTGCCGACTACCGTAAAAAAGCCCATATTTGTATAATGCGTTATCGTAGGATAGCTAATGCCAAAGTTGTCCGCTATCTCTTTTGAGGTAATCAACTTTTCCTGATTAGGCAAAGAGCGCATAGAGTGACTTTGGCGCATATTTTTATAGCTTTAAAAGTTAATTAATCAATAGCCGCACGGCTGCCGGGCTAAACATATACATAGCAGAGAGCCGCGATAGAAAAACAGCCGTAAGAATAAGAACATTATGGTAACTTAATGTATTTACATTAAGTATATTATTTACATCACTTATAGTATTTGTAGTAAGTATATCACAACAACAATAATCGTCAAGTATTAAGGTAGAATTTGACTATGGGTTGCCGCGGCTATAGGGATGGGCTATAATGGCTTAGCAAAATTTAGGCAGATTTCGCCTGGCGCAGGAATTCAGCTGCCTGTTCCGGCAAAGCGGTATTTATAAACATGCCTGAACCTAACTCAAAGCCTGCTGGCTGAGTTAATCTTGGAATAACGCTTATATACCAATGAAAGTACTCCACTCCCCTCTCTTCTACGGGTATTGAGCGGATAGAATAATTAAAATCCGGGTTATCCAGTCCGTAATACAGCCTGCCTAAAGCGGTTTTTAAATTTTTGGCTAAATCTTTGGTTTCTCTATCGCTTATGTCGGCAAAGGAAGCGCTATGGCGGCGCGGGAAAATCCATGTGGTAAAAGGCGCAAAAGATGCATATGGCATAAAAGCAACAAAGTTTTCTGTTTCTAAAACTATTCGTGACTTTTCCTTAAGTTCACTTTCAAGCATCGCGCAGAATACGCATTGTCCGCTAAAATCAAAGAAACTTGCCGCGCGTTCAAGGCGGCCTCTCACCTGCGGAGGGACAACCGGGGTAGCAATTAACTGCGAATGGGGATGTTCAAGGGAGGTTCCGCGGCAGGGCCATGATTCTTAAATATTACTATGCACCCTATGCCTTTCATTTCAGAAATAGCAAGATAGCGCGCTTTATAAACCTTTAAGATATTTTCAACCTCTTCATAAGACATAAGGGCAGCGCATTTATTGTGCTGCGGGTGCTCAATTATTACTTCGTGTACACCAAATCCGTTCATTGAATTATATAAACCATTAATTTTCCTTTCTTTTTTTTCTTCATTGGAAACCGCACCGAATTTATTATAAACCGAACGCACCTTCCAGGAATTTGAATCGCCCAAACGAAACGTCTCAATGGGTGTTTGATTTTCATTGCCGGGGCAGAAAGGACAATTTTCTTTATATTCAGGTAAGGGTGATTTTTCTTTTTTTTCTTTTATAAAATCTTTCGGCCTTTTGGCACGCTCAGTCGCAACAATTATCCATTCTCCGGAAATAAGATTATATCTTAATTCAGACATACGTACCTCCTTTGATAAAAAACGGTTATGCAGACATTAAACTATCAGCATTTCCGCAATCTTAATCTATTTGTCGTAATAATTACCTGGCTTTTGGATTCAACTTTCTTTGGAATTGAATCCTTTTAAAGATAGAATTGCCGGAATTAGTATATATAGGTAAATAGATATACGCGGCTGGGTAAAAGAAACTACAAGGGCAAAAAACGCCACAGAGGGAGTTACCAGAAGTTGTTTTTTCTCAAGATTTATCTCGCTTTCAGTGATAGATTCCTCAACAAGATGTTTGTTCTTCGTTGCATATGACCAGTTTAAATAAAATAATATTCCCATTATCATCATATTCAAATGGAAATAAGCCTGGGTTATCCAGTCTGCGGGAAAATCTCCTGCCATAGAGGTTGAAAAAGGCACTAAAGTAATAGACATAAACATCAATATATTTATCCAAAGGTGTCTTTTGTCTGTGTGTGTTATATAGTGAAACTGGCGATGGTGCATTATCCAGAATAACGCCAAAAGTATGAAACTTAAAACATAGTTAAAAATTTCCTGAAACTGCCCGAACAAAAATTTATGCAAGCCCTCCGTAGAAAGCTGATGCTCTTTTCTGGGAAGGTCAATAGTTACAGCCAAAAGCGTCATCGCTATGGCAAAAATTCCATCGGCAAGCGTTAGAATGCGCCCCACTTTCATTTTCATGGTTTCTCTACCCATAGTTTTTCTCCTAATTTTGCTTTAATTGCCTCCTGGGAAAGCATGCTTAATGATTTTCTGTGTCCCCCGGGAAAAGTTTTAATGGGTTCCAGGATATCTAAATCAACTTCTATATTTTTTAAGCCTAAAAAATAAACCAGATGCGGTATAAAATCCATATCGCCATACCAGAAGATAGAATCTTTATTTGCCTCATTTACGGGCTCGCCGTTTATCTTTCTATATAGTATCACAAACGGAGCTACATTGGCACAACTTACAAGCGGCGCCTCAAAGAAAGAAGACTTAAAAGAAATATCGTAAGGCGAATTGGTAGTTGTCCCTTGAGGAAAAAACATAATGTTTATCCCGCACTTAAGTATATAACTCATGCGTTCTATTTCTTTCTGCAGACTGGCGGCGTTATTTCTGTTAACAAAAATAGTCTGCGAAATAAGGCTAAAAATTCCGAAAAACGGCCATGTTTTAAGGTCGCCGCGGGCGACAAACACAAGAGGAAAAATCCTGCTTGCGATTATCCCGTCAAGATAGCTTAAATGCCCGGTAACCAGAAATAAACCTTTTTTATTCCGTATTTTTTCAAGCCCGGTTACCCTTATTTTTATACCCATAATAAAAACAGCAATAATGCTGAATATGTGTATCGCCCATGAAATATAATAAGCTTTCTTTTTTGGCGAAAAAAAGAATAAACAATTGAGGAAGGCAAATACAAAAATGAAAGATAAAACCTGAAGGAATAAAAACAGAATTTTAAATGTTTTTATCATTGAACTTTTTTCTGTATGAAATATTCATCTTTTCCACGTCAAGCATCATAAAAAAGTCAACGGTTTTAAAATAACTGTCCAGGGCAGGTTCGGAACAAATAAGCGCGCCCATTTTTAAATAACCTTTAATAAGGGAAGGTAAGCTGCTTAAGATTTCTTTGAGGTCAAAATTACCTGTATAGGGGTTATATTTACATGCTTTTTCTTTAAGCGGATAGGCTCTAAAATTATCGGCCGAGAAGCAGCCTGACTTAAAATATGCAATTATTTTCCCCACGTAATCAGGGTCAAGATTTTCAATACTGGGGCAGCCGAAAATATATTTTACTTCATTTTCCATCATAAATGAAATTATCTGCTTCCACATAAATTTTATTATCGGAAATTTCCTGTAAGGGCTAAGCACACAGGCCCTGCTCATTTCAAGCACCTGGCCCTTACAGTTTTTCTTTATGTTTGTAAGGTCAAATTCTGTTTCCGAATAAAAACCGCTGTGCTTTTTAGCGTCGGAACCTAGAAGAAGCCTGTAACTGCCGATAATTTTCCCCTCTTCGTTATCTATTACTGCAAGATGATGGCTATAATTGTCAAATTCGTCTTCCTCTTTTTCGTTTCTGCCGAAAAAAACTCTGCCTCTTAAATATTTAACTTCATCCAGAAGCTTTTCGTCTTTGACAAAAATTATCGCAAATCTTTCTTTATTATCTGACTGCCCTATCATTGATTCTAGATTAAGCCTTTAAATTTAATCTCTTTATATATTACTAAATGATCCTGCTCCTGTATGAGCGGCTGCCGGTTTTTATAGAATTTTTTATAAACAAATTCGGTAATTTCTTCGCGCTGTTTTAGGCTATAATTATGGACATTCGGATAAAGAAGAATCATCCATACAACAGCCATAAACTTTTTGAAATCATCTACATCAAAATATATACGGTTAGTCTTAAGCAGCACTTGAGCGTTTTTGAATAACTGCTCTTTTTGTAATTTTTTCTTAAAATTACGTAAATCCTGGTCATTATGCACACCAAAGAATTTTCCGGCAAAATGGTTATAGAGCCAGGTTGTTGTCAAATGGCTCATGCTTTTTGAGCTCATAAGCACAGCGTGCATCGCCCCTTTGGCGGCTAAAAATTTAGAATATAAACTATCAAAGACGCCAAGCCAGTCGCTCTCACGGCTGTAATAAAGCGAGTGATGCAAAGTAACCAGATGTATTTTATGATTGTTTAATTTATACTTAAAAAAATCATCCCTGTGTTTTGCATTTAGAAAAAATTTGTTATAATCGCCTTTTATGGTAATTACATGGTCTGTGCGCTGGCGTTTTATGCGTTCTCTTACAATATTAAGAGCGCACTCGTTTATATCCAGAAGATAAAGCCCTCCGCGGAAAGCTGTCTCTAAAATTCTAAATTGAGGTTCATCGCTTGAGCCCATGGAAAGAGCCCGCAGCTTTAAATTCAAAGGAACTGCCGCGCTTAATGTCCGTATAACTTTAGCAAGCACTTCCCCCACATCAATTTTATCATGGCTGTAACGCGACCAAATCTTGTCTTGCCCGCAAATATTGTCCTGGGCAGCCCCTAACCCGCTTTCTATT
>Ga0265297_10001121_pt1 | contig 66145 bp, 65 predicted proteins | sample Munlanlwell13791_FD_192502 | JGI IMG/M metagenome (GOLD analysis project Ga0265297, IMG submission 192502) | Leachate microbial communities from a municipal landfill in Southern Ontario, Canada - Leachate well 137-91 | ecosystem: Engineered > Solid waste > Landfill > Unclassified | place... | reverse complement strand
CTACGACCGTCGTGCTATAATCACGCATAGAGCCAGTCAAACCTCCGTTTGTGGATAGGCTTCCTCTCGGGGAAGCAACCCACGATATAACGCAGGCGACTGGCTCGTCTATTTAATCTAGTCCGCGAGCCCGTCGAACACCGGCAGATAGACCACGCTGCCGTGCGGGATAAAGAGCCTAAACCCCTGACATTTCTACTGGGGGTTGACAGGGGGGAAGCTTGCTAAACTATAGGGCATGATCGCGATCAACGCGACCGTCTGGGATTCCCGACCTTCCGGTCTAGGCGTCATAGCCCGGGAGCTCACGGCTCGCATCGCGGGGATCAGGAAGGACACGGCCGTCTTCTGTTCCGGGTCCCTCTGTCCCGACGCCGCGATACACAAGGTCTCGCCATGGGTCTGCGGCCGGCATGGCCCCGTCTCAGGGGGAACGCTGCGCTTCCTGTGGACGCAGACCGTCCTGCCCTTCAGACTCAAAGCGCTGGGAGCCAAGGTCCTTCTATCGCCGAACCACGAGGCAATGCTCTTTCCCCCCTGCGCACAGGCCGTCGCCGTCCATGACCTCCTGCCGCTCCTTTATCCGGAAAGCTATCCCAGGCAGAGGCTCTATTATCGCCGCGTGTTCCCGATGATACTCAGGAAGGCCGAGGCCATCGTAGCCCTCTCGGAGAACACGAAGAAGGACTTGGTGCGGCACTATGGGCTTCCCCCATCCAAGATCACGGTCGTCTATCCCGGGGTGGACCACGGCCTGTTCAGACCCGTGCCGGGCGCAAGCGCATCCGAGCCCTACATCCTTTTCGTGGGGAACCAGTATCCCTATAAGAACATCCGCGGACTTTTGGAGGCGTTCTCAGGGCTCGTACGCGAAGGATGCTCCCACCGGCTGTTCCTGGCCGGCGGGAAGCAGCCGCCCCATGCGGTCGACGCCCTTGGACTGGGCGACCGAGTCCGATCCCTGGACTACGTGGCGAGAGACGATCTGCCGCGCCTCTACTCCCAGGCCGACCTCCTCGTCCTGCCCTCGCTCTACGAAGGGTTCGGGCTCCCGGCCCTGGAGGCCATGGCATGCGGCTGCCCGGTCGCCGTCTCCCGGACATCCTCGCTGCCTGAGGTCTGCGGCGAGGCGGCCTGCTATTTCGACCCCGTGGACCCCTCGGACATCAAACGCGCCATCTCGGAGGTGCTCTCCGACCGGACCCGCCGGGAACGCATGATCGCCTCGGGGCTGGCCCAGGCGGCCAAGTTCCGATGGGAGGATACCGCGAAGGCCTACGTCGGGCTTCTGACGCGGCTGGAAAGGGACGCCGCGCCATGAGGATACTGCAGGTGGGGAAGTTCCCAAAGGAATACTGCGGGGGCGTGGAGCGCGCGGTCTTCACCCTGAGCGAGCGGCTCGCCCAGGAGCATGACGTGGAGGTCGTCACGAGCAACCTGGCGCCCCGGCTGAAGACGGAACGCTCGGGCCGCTTGGTCCATCACAGCCTTCCGACCTGGCTCCAGCTCTTCTCCACGCCGATCACGCCGTCTTTGTTCGCGTATTTCCGTTCCGCCCGCTTCGACGTCGTGCAGATATCGTTCCAGAACCCGATGGCGGCCGCCGCGTATCTATGGGCCCGGCCGCAGGGCAAGCTCGTGGTCTGGTACCATCACGACATCATCCGCCAACGGCTATTGGGGCCGCTGATCGCGCCGCTGCTCTCCCGCGTCCTGAAGGCGGCCGATCGCATCGTAGCCACGAGCGGCCCGTACGCCAGGAGCTCGAAGACGCTGGCGGGCTTCCTCGAAAAAACCACCGTCATCCCCCTCGGCGTGGACGCGGAGCGGCTCAATGAGGAGCGCGGGATATCCGAGTCACGGCGGATACGGAGCGAGTACGGCTCGCCCATCGTGCTGTTCATCGGGAGGCTGGTCTATTACAAGGGATTACCCGTGCTGCTGGAGGCCATGAAGGGCGTGGCGGCCAGGCTCCTCGTCATCGGGAGCGGACCTTTGGAGGCCGAGCTCAAGAGGCTGGCGGCGGGCCCCGGCTTGGCCGGGAAAGTGACGTTCCGCAGCGTCCCGCAGGAGGAGCCGCTGGGCAAATATCTGCACGCCTGCGACCTGCTCGTGCTCCCGTCCACCGAGAGGACGGAAGCGTACGGGCTGACCCTGCTGGAGGCCATGGCCTGCGCCAAGCCCGTGATCGCGACGGAATTAGGGACCGGGACCAGCTTCGTGTGCCAGCACGGGATCAACGGGCTCGTCGTGCCTCCGGGGGACGCTGCCGCCCTGCGCTCCGCCATCCAAGCCGTCTTGTCCGATCCCGACAAGGCGCGCCGCATGGGCGAGGCCGGGAGGGGCAGGGTGCGGGATCGTTTCACCCTGGAAGGGATGGCCCGGCAGTTCGTAGGATTGTATCGGCAGCTATTGGGGGACGATCGGCCGTGCTGAAGGGATACAAGAAGCTATTGGACGCGATCCACCTCGTCATCACCGGGGTCCTGATCGTCGCCACGTTCGTGGCCCTGTACGGGTTCATGCAGGGCCGCCCCGAACCGCTCCGGCCCCTGCGGGACTACATGCCCACGATCGGGCTGCTGGTGTGCGGGGTCCTGTTGGCATTGTCCCACCGGAATTTCAGCACCTTCGGTCATTTCGCGGCCCCGAAGGACGTGCTTAAGGAACTGGGATGGGGCTATATCCTCGGCCTGCTGGTCTACGTCTTCGCCGCCTATGCCCTGAAGCTGCCCCACCTGAGCCGCATGTACATCTTCGGAGGGATGGCCTGGAGCTACGCCGTGGTCGCGGCGTGGCACCTCGGGACGTTCGTCCTGTATCGGCGCATGAGGGCGCGCGGCTGGAACGCCAGAAGGGTGCTCATCGTCGGCGACGGCAAGACCCTGCCTCAGGTCGCCTCCACACTCCGGCGCCAGAAGTCGTTGGGCCTCGAGATCGCGGGTGTCATCAATCTGGACCGGATGGAGAAGGGGGAGCCGTCGGATATCGGCAGGATGCTGGACTCCACGGTGGTGGATTATCTCATGGTCGCCGCGTACAAGCGCGATCCCGCGTGGGTCGACCGGGCCATGTCCGCGTGCCAGGAACGGGGGATCGAGATATGGCTCAAGCCCGATTTCATCCACCAGGACATCCTCTTCTCCAGGTTCGATCATCTGCACGACATCCCGCTGTTTATCTTCTCGCTGTGCCCTCGCCAGGGGCTGGCGATCCTGGTCAAGCAGCTCCTGGACGTCGTCGTCTCCGCACTTCTGCTCCTGCTGCTCGCGCTCCCCATGGCCGCGCTCGCCCTTCTGATAAGGAGGACTAGCGCCGGCCCCGTGCTGTTCCGGCAGGAGCGGATCGGGCTCAACGGCCGCCGGTTCTTCATGTACAAGTTCAGGTCCATGACCGATGGGACGCGGGGGCGGCCCCTGCAGAACGAGCTCAACGGGCCGGTCTTCAAGATGGCGGACGACCCGAGGGTCACGTCGCTGGGCAGGTTCCTGCGCCGATACTCGATCGACGAACTGCCTCAGCTCTGGAACGTGCTGGTCGGCGACATGAGCCTCGTGGGTCCGCGCCCCCCGCTTCCGTCGGAAGTCGGGGAGTACGAGGTCTGGCAGCGCAGGCGCCTGTCCATGCGGCCGGGGATGACGGGACTCTGGCAGGTGTCCGGCAGGAACGCGATCGCCGATTTCAACGAGTGGGTGGCCCTCGACCTCAAGTACATCGACAAGTGGAGCCTCTGGCTCGACCTCTGGATACTCGGCCGGACGATCCACGCCGTCCTCCGGGGGACGGGGGTCTAGGTCCCGGAGGGACCTGGCACCGCGCCGCTTCGGGAAGTGAGTGAGGCGCGTGTGCTAGACTTATCCTCTCAAGAGCTTGAACAGCTCCCGAATCGGCGCGGTCATCCTCCAGCTGCGGGAGTTCACGAGCTCCTGGATCAGCGCCTCCTTCTCCGCGATGGCCCGGGCCTGTTCCGCGATGTACCGGTCCTTCTCCGCGATGATCCGGTCTCTTTCCGCCGACAGCCCGTCGATACGCTGGTCCTTCTCTCCGACCGTGCGGGTCAATTCCGATATCCTGCGCTCCCGCTGCTTGATCGCGGATTTGAGCGTCAGGATGCCCGCGTCCGTCCTCGGGACCTCGAGGGAACTCCAGCGAACGTCCTTCTTCCTGTTCACATGGCAGGCGCGATGGAGGTCGAAGATGGCCCGCTCCGAGGGACTGGAGAGCCTCCAGCGGTAATAGTCGGCGTCGAAGAGAAATTCGTAAGGCATCAGATAGCCGAAGATGAGGAAATTCAGGCCGAGAATCTCGTCTTCGATCCGCTTGCCCTCGTTCTCCGGGCCTAGACCTCGGTGCGCGAGGAACGCGGCCGGGCTGTCCCCGAATATGGCGGTCTCCCGGTCGAACAGGAGCGATTCCCACCCGACGCTCGAATTGATGGTCGCGATCCTCCTGCACGAAAGGACGAACTCCATCGAGTTCGGCGAACCATCCATGACAGCCGCCTCGTCCTTGTAGTCGCGCAAGCCGCCGGGATGCCTCCGAACCAGGACCTCGGATCCCTTGAAGAGCCCGCGGGCCTTGTCGATCAGCCTGCGGCTGTCGAATCCGTTCGAGAACGCCAGGATGTTCGAGTCATCCTCGATCTGCAGAGGAAGGCCGATCTCGTACGAGGGCTGCTTCGCCGAGGCCGCCAGATGCGCGTATGGCGCCTCCAGGAGCAGCTCCAAGAGCTCCCTTTTCGACAGAGCGAGGCCCTCATCCCGCAGTCCGCTCTTGAATCGCAGGAATCTCCTCTCCGCCTCGGTGTTGCCGTTCACCCCGCTGAAATCGAAATAGGCCGTATTGGAGAAATAAGGCCTCCTCAGCGGCCCCAACTCGTTGTGTATGACGCGCAGGCCGTGCGCAGCCGCGACCTGGTTCAGGCTCGGGGAGTTGCACCATGTCAGGACCGCTTCCGGCTTCGCCGTCCGGCCGATCTCGGTGAAGGCTTTATCCAGCTCGACCTCCAGCTCTTCGAATCTCTGCGTCAGCAGGGCTTTCGCCGCTTGCTCGCGCGAACCGAATCTCGCATCCAGCCTCTCGAACAGACCCGAGGGCAGCTGGATTCTTCTGGCCGAACCGATGTCCTGCGCCGAAGGCAGGGAGTATTCGAGGTGTCTTAGAGCGTCCTCCTGCACCTCCCACCTGTTCTGGCCCACGTAATAGGCCGGATCCCTGAAATACTCGCCCGTCCCGATGAAGACGATTTCCGCCCCATCGAGATCCGACAGCTGCTTGTAGAAGACCCAGAGATGCGGCGCTTCGATGTCGCGCGGGCCGTACGGCCATAGGTAGGATATGAACAGGGCCATGCCGGGGTGCGATTCCGATGGTACCATACTAGCGGGCCCGCAGACTGGCGGCGGCGAAGCGTTCCGGGTCGAAGAAGACGATGACGCGGTCATAGCCGGAATACAGCGGCATCCCGTCCAGCGCGCCGCGCCGCCGCTCGACCTCACGGAGCTCCCGCCTGGCGGCCCGCTTGTTCCCCCCTCGGGCCCAGAGTTCGGCGCGAAGGAGCCTGGCTGCCAGGTAGTTTGGCTCGAGCTCGATCGCCCGGTCCGCGAGCCGGAGAGCCTCCTGGGGACGCCCCTGCGCCAGGACGGTCTCGGCGCTGAGCATCGGATAGAGGGCGTTGGTCGGATTGAGCAGGCTGGCCCTATCCAGTTCCGCGAGCGAGCGCTCCATCTGCGGCGGCTCGGTATGGAGAAGGGCCCGGGCGAGGTTCTCGCGCAGGCTGGCGTCCGCGGGGAAGATGCGCGCCGCGCTCAGGGCCACCTCCGCACGCCACGCAGGGTCGGCTCCAGGCGTCTCGTAGAGCCCGGTGTAGCGGCCCACCAGCCATCCGGGGATCCAGGCCGAGAGGGCCAGGAAGAACCCGGCCAGGCAGACGCGGCGCCAAACGGGACGCGGAGCGCCCTCGGGTTCCGACGGGTCATGACGGCCCGCCCCCGCGCAGACCATGGAGGAGAAATAGAGCATGCCCAAGGCGGGCATGTGCAGCATGTTGTCGATCAGGCATTGGGTCGTCATGGCGGTCCAGGCAGCCAGCGCCGCTTCCCGATGCCACGCCGATGCGGCAGGCCGCCTGCGCCTCCAGGCCAGGGCCACGGCCGCGGCCAAGAGCGCCAAGCCCGGCCAACCGGTCTCGGCCGCCGCTTCCAGGACCTCGCTGTGCGCGTGGTCGGCGCTGAAGCCGTAGTTCGTTGCCCAATGTTTGGGGAAATTGTGGCGCAGGGACCCCTGCTGGAAATTGCCAGGCCCTTCGCCGAGAAGGGGGTGATCGCCTGCCGTCTGGAGAGCCGCCCGCCAGATGGACGGCCGGGTGAACCACGCGGAAAAATCCGACTTCACGAGGTAGGAGGATATCGGCGCGGGCAGCAGGACCCAGGCTCCCGCCGACACGGCGACGGCGAGCAGCAAGGGCCGGATCTTCCCGCGGCGCAGGGCCCAGACCACGCCCGCCGCCGCCACGGCCACGAGCCCGCTGCGCGACCGCGCCAAGAGGATCATGCTCAAGCAGAACCCCGCCGTCCCCAGTAAAAACGCCAGAGCCCAGCCACGCGGCCGCTTGGCGTGGCCGACGGCGCCCAGGGCCGAGGCCGCGCAGGCCGCCTCCACGAAGACGGTGTAGTTGTAGTACGGCGGGATCAGGCCGGTCCTGGGATGCACCGTCCCCTTGATGAAGAGCGTCCCCAGGCCCAGTGCCACGGACGCGGCGCAGAGCAGCCAGACCCACCGCGGGCCATCCTCCTCCCTCCAGGAGACCGCGGCCAGGCAGAAGAACGCGACCAGGGTCGCGTCTCGGGCGACGGAGAAGAGGCATTTCCACGGCTGATCGCAGGCCCCCATGGATAGGAAGGACCAAGCGAGCCAGGCAGCCCATGGTCCCAGGAAGCCCGGGCGGGGAAGCCTCGGCGAGTGGAACGCGGCGAGCCAGATCGCGGCGGCCACGGCGGTCCACAGGAGGGGCTGGCGAAGGCCGCCTGCGAGCAGGCCCGCGAACAGGCAGGCCGACAGGACGACCGGCGAGGCCGAAGAGCGCATGCGGATGCCGCGGCATTCTATCAAAAAAGCCCCGAACCTCCGGATTCTCGACGGATTCTCGACGGATTGACTGCCTCTCGCGCATCTGCTACTCTCGAAAAGATGGCCGACTTTTACGATTCGGCGTACGCTCCGATGCCCATCGTCGGCGAGTTCCAGGATCTCTGGCGCTACCGGAGCCTGCTGACCCTGCTGGTGGTCAACAGCCTCAAGACGCGCTACAAGCGCTCGTTCTTCGGCTTGGCCTGGACCCTGTTCAACCCGCTCATCCAGATGGCAGTCCTGGCGATCGCCTTCTCCTCGATCTTCCGCGGCGCCCTGATCCGCTATCCCGTCTACGTCCTGGCCGGGCTCATCTGCTGGAACTTCTTCGTCCAGGCCACCACGCATTCCATGAATACCCTGGTCTGGGGCAGCGGACTGCTCAAGCGCATCTATATGCCGAGGACCATCTTCGTCTTCGTCGCCGTGGGCAACGGGCTCATCAACCTCTGCCTGGCCATGGTCCCCCTACTGCTCATCATGCTCGCCATGGGCCACCCCCTGTACGCGGCCTGGTGGTTCGTGCCCGTCGCCGTGTTCCTGCTGGCCCTCTTCGCGTCCGGCGTGGCGCTGCTGGTCAGCATCCTGGCGGTCTTCTTCGGGGATACCGTGGACATCTATCAGGCTCTGGTCCAGGCGCTGTTCTTCATCACCCCGGTGATGTATCCCAAGGACATCCTGCCTCAACGCTACGCCTGGTTCCTGGAGCTCAACCCTGTCCATCGCCTGCTGGAGTTGTTCCGCTCTCCCATCTACCTGGGGCGGCTGCCGGATGACGCCGCGATCCTGACCGCGGCCGCCTGGGCCTTCGGCGCGTTCCTGCTGGGGTGGTGGGCCTTCACGAGGAAAGTGGATGAACTCGCCTACCGGATCTAGCCCGCGCCAGGATCCGGTGATCCGGCTGGAGGACGTGTCGGTGGTCTATCGGATCCCGAAGGAGCGCATCATCTCCTTCAAGGAGTACGCGATCCGCTGGCTCAAGGGTCAGATCGCCTTCGACGAGTTCAAGGCCCTCGACGGCGTCAGCCTGGACATCCAGCCCGGAGAGGTGTTCGGCATCATCGGCCCCAACGGTGCGGGCAAGAGCACCCTGTTGAAGGTGCTCGCGAGGGTGCTGCGCCCCTCCGGCGGCCGCGTCCGCGTGCGGGGGCGCGTAGCGCCTCTTCTCGAACTGGGCGCGGGCTTCGACATGGAGCTGACGGGACGCGAGAACGTGTTCATCAACGGCGCGATCCTGGGCCAGCGGCGGGAGGACATCGCGTCCCGTTTCGACGGGCTGGTGGATTTCGCCGGCCTGCGCAGCTTCATCGACATGCCCTTGAGGACCTACTCCACCGGGATGGTGGCGCGCCTGGGGTTCTCGGTCGCCACCGACATCCTGCCGGAGGTGCTGGTCGTCGACGAGGTGCTGTCCGTGGGCGACGCCGCGTTCCAGAAGAAGGCGGCGGCCCGGGTGGCGCAGTTCCGCGACGCCGGGGCCACCATCGTGCTGGTGGCGCACGACCTCGACGCCGTGTGCCGCATGTGTCATCGTGCCGCGTGGTTGTCCGGCGGACGAGTCAAGGCCGTGGGTCCGGCGAAGGAGGTCGTCCATGAATATCAGCGGACGGTGGCATAGGGTAGCGCCGCTCTCGTGCCTGCTGGCGGTGTCGCTCCCCTTGTGCTCGGCCGCTCCGCAGGACACCGCCCTGGACGACGCCAACCGCGCCCTGGATGCCGCCAAAGCCGTGTCCGCGGCCGTCGCGCCGACCCTCGTTCCCCTCCGGCCCCTGCCCAAGGACAAGCGCTACGCTGTCCGCGTCCTGTACCTGGAGGACGAGCGTCTCCCCACCTTCTCCGGCTTCGAGCGGGCCGCTCTCTACGGGAAGGTCCAGACCTTGCTCAAAGATTGGTACGGCTACAGCGTGGACATCCAGGAGACTCGGCGAGAGTCCCTGTCCGCCTATTTCAAGGCCCTGGGGCCAGTGTTCGCATCTCCGAAGAACGCGGGCATGATCCGGGACGCCGAACTGGACCCGTCCACACCGGAAGGTCTCGACCGACTGGACGGCGTCATCTGGCACGATCTCAAGCGCCGCAAGATGAGCCTTATCCGGCGCTACTTTCCGCTGCCGCAAGGGGCTTCGAAAGACAAGGCCACGACCACGGCCACGGCCCTGTTCCTGGAGCGCCTCAACGCCGTCCGGAGCATCCCCACCAAGGACGGCACTCCGTTCTACACCCGGGAGCTCAAGGACACCCAGTCCTTCCCGCATTGGCTCGTCGTGCTGCGCGAGCTCCAAGAGGCGGACTTCATCCTCACGAACACGGCCATGGCCGGGGCGGACTCCAGCATGCCCATCTATGTCATCGCCCGGGGCGGCATCACCACAGGCATGGTGGACAACAACCCGTCCAACCCCTACCAGGCGGTCGGGGTGGTGGCGTTCTTCCCCCTGCTCTCGGAAGCCCCGTTCTTCCTCAAGAACCGCGGAGAGATCCCGAAAGAGGAGCGCATCGACGCGGTGGCGACCTTCTGGATGCACGAGCTGGGACACTTCTTCCCACGCTACGGGGAAGCCTACGGCGAGGAAGGCTGCGTGCACGTGGCGCCGGAGGGCCTGGCCTACTACGCGTGGGTCAAGGGCGTGCAGGCCAAGCAGGGGCGCTGCAGCCTCAAGCCCGGGATAGTGACGAGGTTCTGACTATTTATCCCCGATCTTCCCGGCCACGCAGCGGACCGGGACCACGCCCTTCTTGAAAGCGCCGAGGAGCGCGGTGAGCTTCTCCCGCTGGGTCTGAAGCTGCTTCAGGGCCTCGGCCTTCTGCTCCTGGGTCACGGCCTTGCCCTCGCTCTTGATCGTACCCTCGGGAGCGGCCTGGAGCACCCATTCCGCGTCGATCATCTGCCTGAGCTTCTGCTTGTTGCCCGCCTCAGCCTCCTTCAGGTCGAACACCTGGGGCTGAAGTCCGGGTTTGAACCCGTCCTTGGAGGGGATGAGCGTCGCCTGGACGGTCAAGGCCTTCGACTTGCCCTTGAACTCCTCGTTCTCCTCGGGGGTGCCGGCGACCCATAGGGCAGGAGGCAAGGCGAGACCCTCCGCCACCGGGATCTCCGCGGAGATGCCGGCCAGGACAGTGACCATACCTTCTCCGGGCGTGGGGAGACGCCAAGAGCCTTTGGGAGCGAGCTCGGCGCAGCGCTTGTACGCCTCATCCCACTCCCTGGCGACTCCGACCTCGACGAAGACCGCGTCAATCTCGCCTTTGGAGGACTTGAGATGACGGGCCGGCTTGCCGGACACCGTGCCCTTGGTCAGGGTGACGGATCCGTCTCCAGCCAGGTCCTCCACCACGTCCTTGCCCGTATCCGCTTTGAAGCCTGGTCCCGGCTGGGCCCAGACCGCCAAGGTCAAAAGCGCTGCCAAAATCCTCATGGGTCTCTCCTTTTCGCGTATTCCTTGAATACCGTCAGCGTCGAGCCGCTGATCATGGCGTACGGCACGAGTATGGTCTCGGGCTTGCCGCCTTCATCCACTTCCAGCACCACATGGCGCAGGCCCATGTCCACGACCGTGCCTTCCGCATCCCCCACCCGGATGCGGTCCCCGAGCTTGAACGGCTGGGTCAGCAGTATGGAGCCCGCCTCGAGAAGATTGCCCACGATATCCGTCGCGGCCACCGTGACGCCGACGCTGAGAACGCCCGCGCCCGCCAGGAGAGCCGTCCAAGAGACTCCCATGAGACTGAGAGCCGCGACGATGCCGACCACATGGATGAGCCCGCTCACCAGCATGCGCGCCAGAGAGGCCCTGTTCTCGTCCCAGCCCTGCTTCGCCCCGATCCGGCGCAGAATGCGGTCCACGAGCCGGGCGAGCAGAATCGTCGCTCCTAAGGCCATGGCTCCGTACACGTACGGCTGGAGCGCGGCCATGCCTGTCTGGGCCAGATAGTACGCGTAGCCGAGGGCTCCCGCCGCGCCGGTCAGGAATAGGCCCTTGCGCCAGGAGAAGCCCTTGGGCGCCTGCGCCTGGGAACGGCTCTTCGCGAGTTCAGCCTTGCGGTCCAAGCGGCGGTGGAGCCTCAAAGGCATGCCTGAGAGGGTGGTGTAGTCCATCAGGGTGTGGGTCCCGGGCTCCTTCTCCAGGACCATGTACCGGAACGACATGTCCTTGACCGTGTACTCGGTCTGGCCGATGCGCACCCGCTCGCCGATGCGGAAGGGGTGATCAGAGAGGACCATGATCCCCTGGATGAAATTGCCCAGGAACTTCTTGACCGACATGGTGACGACCAGGGTGCCGACGCCGAGCCCGGTCATGATGGAGGACCAGTCCATGCCCGCGAAATTGAGCGCCACCGTGGCCCCGGCTGTCCAGAGCACGATGTTAGTGGTCATGCGGGTGACGATGAGAAGGTTCCTGTCCCAGCCCTTCGCCTTCCAGAGCTTCTCCAAAGACCAGGACGCGAGCCGGGTCAGGCCGTAGGTGGCTCCAAGGACCCCGACCGCCTCCGCGTAAGGGAGGACGACCTTGAACGCGGATCCGGCCCAGGCCGGGAGCGTGATCCCGACGAGGACCGCGGGAGCGGGGATGCCGCGGGGCCGAGCAGTCTCCTGGATGGACTTCGCAGGGGAAAGGCTTTTTGAAAGGTGCCGAAGAGGGAGCGGCGCGGCGTCTACGAGATCCGGCGAAACCGGAGTCTTGATGCTCCCGGACCAGAAGCTCCGCCACGAGCCCGCGCTCTCAGCCGGGGTCTTGTCCTCCCGCGCGGCTTGGGAAACGATATCGGAAGCCTGCCGCATCTGCTGCACGACAGAGGCCGCTGCCTGGCTCTGTTTGGGCTCGGACACCTGTTTGAGCGTGGAAACCGGCCTGGCTCTGATCCGTCGGACTTGGACGGGAGCGGCCTTTGTCTCGAGGAGAGAAAGGCTCGGCGAAGCCGCTATCGATGGAGTCGGCAGAACGGACACGTTCGGCAATGCCGCTCCTAGTTGGAGGCTGGAACTCATGCCCTCGAGCTTGAGTCCGGTGGAGAACTGGGCGGTTGGGACGGCCAGAGAGGGGGCTGAAACCCCGGTCTGTGCAGGAGCGTTCTGGACCAGGACAGCGGCGAGCCCGTCCTGGACGGAGAGGGCGATCAGGCCGAGGGAGAGCGCCGTGGAAATGGACTTGCGAAGCATCGGGTCCTATTGTACGCGCGGAGCGCTCTTCCGTTATAGAGACGATGGTCCCAGGGGCTGTCCAACATTGGGCCCACAGCGGGTGGGACCGGGCGGCGGGGAATGGCCCGGGTTCGAATCCTAGTCCCCCAGATACCTCTTATCCCCCCTATACCCCGTATACCCCATAAGAGGGGTATAAGCCCTCCGAGAAGAGGGCTTTCTATTCCGCCTGGGGACGCATCTCTGAAGAGGACCCCAGGATGGGGGTCAGCGCCCCGGCCCGGAAATGGCGGTCCAGGTCATTGACGTATCTGCGACCGAGATCTGCACCGTGTGCCCGAATCCATGCTGAAACGAATTCTCTCCCAAGAGCCGGCGCCTTCGAAACGAGCATCTCCCGCTGAAGGCCGGCAAGCTCATCCCGTGTCAGGACCCTGTCCCGCAACATCAAACCCAGAAGTCCCATCACGCCCAGAACGACTGGATTGGTTGCAGGAAGGAACAGCCTATTCAACCCACAGGCCGCGGCGATCTGCCTCACATAGTCGGCAAAGGTGAACACTTCGGGCCCTGCGACATCCTCTTCGAGATTCCGTGTTTCCAGCGCAGCATCGACGATCAGGCGTGCCGCGTCGGAAAGCGTCACCGGCTGCAGGCGACAACCCCCGCCTTCCGGCAACAAGAAAACCGGGGACCTGCGCAGCAGCCATGCGATATTGTTGGTGAGCACGTCCGTCGGACCCACGACAAGCGTGGGTTTCACGATGGCATACCCAACGCCGGCGTCGCGGACCAGGCGCTCCACCTCAGCCTTCGCGGAATAGTAGCCGAGGCCCCCGGCATCGGAGGCATTGCTGACGCTCACGTGGACTATCCTGCCGACCCCGGCGCGGACTGCCGTGTCGATCAGCATCCCGGAGTCTCGCACGGCATCTGAGAATCCCATGCCTGCCCAAGGGAATCGGACCCAATAGGTGTTGATGAATGCCGTCGCGCCCGCCAGTTCCTTGGCGAGGTATTCCGGGTCGAAACGCAGCCGAGAGCAGGTGATGCCGGAGCCTCCAGGCGGTCTCCGATTGGTCAGCGAATGGACGGTGAACCCGCGCCGCAGACACTCAGCTGCGACCGCAGCGCCGGTGTAGCTGAAGGCTCCCGTAACCACGATCCGTTGGCCCATCGATGCGAGCATATCATAGTCCGTGATGCCTGAGAGCCGAAGAAGGAAGGAACTTTTTCGCGCCTCGTTCGTACTAGATAGTGAGTATGCGAGAGATCATCCCAGCGTTACCCTTGGAGCGCTGCATCTGGATCATCCGCGGTCAGCGTGTCATGCTCGACGCGGACCTCGCTGACGTCTACGGGGTGCCGACGAAGAGGTTGAACGAACAGGTGAAACGAAACCAAACCCGATTCCCGGACGATTTCATGTTCCGCCTGACTGTGGCTGAAGCCAAGGCAATCCTGGCTTCAAGGTCGCAATCCGCGACCTTGAACAGAGGTCACAACATCAAGTATTGCCCCTATGTTTTCACGGAACACGGGGCAGTCATGCTCGCCAGTGTGCTCAAGACCCCGACTGCGGTCCATGCCAGTGTGTCCATCGCCAGGGCCTTCATCAGATTACGGGAGATTGTGGCGACTCACAAGGAACTTGCCGGAAAGCTGTCCGAACTGGAGCGTCGGGTCGAGGGTCACGATGCCGAGATACACCGCATATTCGATGCTATCCGCCAGCTCATTGCGCCGCCAAAAGACAAACCTCGTCAGATCGGCTTCAAACCCGAGTGATCCTGGTTCGATAATCATCCCGTTCGGGCTGTGGATAACCCGCCAAAACAGACGTTTTGAGCGGTTCTATTGCGTTTCCGGCCTTCAGCCAAGTTCGATAATCGTTGACGACGGCCAGCCAGTTTTCCGACAGACTCTGTCCAGACAGAGTTGAGCCCTCCGAGAGGAGGGCTTTCTCATGTCCGGAATCAGGTTTCATACGACGGACTTCTTGACTCTCAGACAAGAGCAATGTGCTAACATCCTGCGCCATGGCGGAGGATCGGGCCTGGGAATTATTCCTCGAACTGCACAGCGGAAACCCGCGGGAGGGGCCAGGAGGCCCTGCGTTCACTGAACGCGCTTTCCGCATGCTCCCCCCACTGCCAGACGAGCCCCGGGTGTTGGATATCGGCTGTGGGCCTGGGATGCAAAGCCTTGACCTCTGCCGGCTTACCGGCGGACACATCACGGCCGTGGACAAGTTCCCCCAATTCCTGGAGCAACTGCGCAACTCCGCGCGGAAATCGGGCCTGGAAAACAAGTTGTCCGCCGTCCAGGGCGACATGGCGGCGCTGGACTTCCCAAAGAAAACCTTCGACCTGCTTTGGGCCGAGGCCTGCATCTACATAGTCGGCTTCGAGAAAGGTCTGCGCTTGTGGCGTCCGCTACTCGCGGAGGACGGCTGTCTGGCCGTCTCGGAAGCGGTCTGGCTGAAAGGTGGGGCTCCCCGCGAGGTGCGCGATTTCTGGGATCAGGGCTATCCCGCCATGCAAGACGACGAGGCTAATCTAGCTGCTATCACACGAGCGGGCTACCGCCCCTTGGGCCATTTCACCCTGCCTGAATCGGCTTGGTGGGAGTACTACGAGCCCATCAAAGCCAAACTGCCCGCTTTCAGGCAGAAATATCGTGACGTTCCCGAGGTCGCCGAGGTGATCGCCGAGGAGGAGCGGGAGATGGAGCTCTACAGAAAGTACTCCGAGTATTACGGCTACATCTTCTACACCGCTTGTCTCGAACAGAACCCGACCATCCTGATCGAACACTGATATTGCTCGGATAAGTCCTTTCGTCGTCCTGTCTTGGTTGTTGATGCCGCCAGGACTTCCCATCCGAGCGATATAGACGGGTTCCGGGCCCTCAGCCAGGTTAGGATATCGTCGGTTTCGGGCAGCCAGCTTTGACTCGAACCTGAACCTGCCGATCCAGCCCCCTTTCAGGGGGGCTTTTTCTTGGGAACTTTTTCCCGACTCATTCGTATACATAAGTATGGACCCCTGCCTATTGCCTAATGGGATCGAACGGCGCATCTGGCTCATCCGAGGCCAGCGCGTCATGCTGGATTCGGACCTCGCGGAAATCTACGGGGTTCCTACGAAGCGGCTGAACGAGCAGATCCGCCGGAACAAAGGCCGCTTCCCTGGAGATTTCATGTTCCAGTTGACCCCGGAGGAGGCCTCGGTCATGCGGTCGCGGATTGCGACCGCATCCAAACGCAATGTCCGCCACCTCCCCCACGCCTTTACGGAGCATGGGGCGATCATGCTGGCCAGCGTTCTAAACAGCCCTATCGCGGTGCAGGCGAGCGTCCTGGTCGTCAGAGCCTTCGTGCAGTTGAGGGAGATGATGATCGCCCACAAGGACCTGGCACGACGTTTGGATGAGCTGGAGAAGAGATACGACGCCCGATTCAAGAACATCTTCGACGCCATCCGCCAGCTCATGGCGCCGCCCAAGCAGCGACCCCGTCAAATCGGATTCAAACCCGGCTGAATCCAGTTCGAGAATCATCCCACTCGGGTTTGTGGATAACCCACCGAAAGTCGAAATCCGGTTTGGAAATGGGTATTCTATTGCGGAAGGGAAGAGCCTGAAATGCCCTCCTGCATCACGCATGCTGTAGTCGCCGTCGGCGCCGGAAAGGCGTTCGCGCCCAAGGGCGTGCCGCGGGATTCTGCGCAAGAACTGTCCAAAGACTAGGAGCATCGAGCCTTGGGGTGAGTCGTGGACGAGGTGGCCGAAGACAAACGCATCGGCTGGGATGACGACGCCATATCCTGTCTCGATCCGATGCCGCTCCTCTTCGGAGAGGCCGTATTCCCAGTCGCCACCGGGCGTGATTCTAGCCTGGAGCAAGTCCCGAGCTTTGGCGACATCCGCGCAGTCGGGTCTATAGCACACCCGACAGGGGGGGCAATCCCTGTTGAGACGATTCAAGAGCAGGGGAGCCTCCTTGGAGCATCCCTCTTCGCCACGAGATTCAGTGGGAAAGACGACAAGAGCCATGGCGGCCAGAAAGACCCAGGGAGCCCACGTGACCGTTCGGGCAGACATCCAGTGGACTCGCACTTTCCGTGGAGGGCCATCCAAAGGGATAGTCTCTTGGACTTCCCGCCCCGGACTGTAGGCGACTACAGTCGAGTGAAGACTCCCTCGCCTGAAGGCGAGGGCTTCGTCCCCATTGTGAGACAATGAGCCAGTCGACTTGCGGTCTCCCCACGATGTCCCTGAAGAGGCAGACCGCTCCCTCATGCGATCAGGCCGGGTAATGCGCCCGCGAATGCCCCATGCTCTCCAACTTCGGCCGCAGGTGTAGCGCCTTGAACACCCGGAACATGCTGTTCCACTCGGGATTCCCGCGCTTGGAGAGCATCCGATGCAGGCTCTCCCGCTTCACAGCCGCATCCTTAGCCACATGCGTCATGCCGTAGGCCTTGGCCACGGTTGCCAGGGCGGTCAGGACCAGCTCCGGGTCGTTCTCCTCGAAAGCCACCTGGATGCAGGAGTTGAGATACTCGATCGCCCGCTTGGGGTTCTTGCGGAACTCCACGATCTGCTCTTCGTCATGAGAAACGTAGGGAGGATGGGTTCTCATTTTCGCCTCCAATAGTCCTCGGCATATTCGTGCGCCAGCCGGATGTCGGTTTTCTGTGAGCCCTTATGCCCCCCGCACAGAAGCACGACCACCGTATGCCCGTCGCGCAGATAATACACGCGATAACCGGGCCCGAAATCGATCTTCAACTCGGACACGCCGCGGCCGACCGATTGGGAATGCCCGAAATTCCCCGATTTCATCCGGTCTACATAGGCCGAAACCCGACCGGCCGTCGCGTCGTCCAAGTCCCCAAGCCATTCGGAATAGGGGACATGCCCATCAGCCGCCCGATATCGCCGAAGCTCCATTGGATTGGCAGTCATAGTGTAACTTATACGTTACAGCCTGTCAAGGCCATTTGAGGAGTTGTGCGCACTCAGTGGACGTCCTTGCTCTATTGACTCCGCCCGATCGCCTCTGGAAGTTTGAGACCTTCGTTTTCTGCCCCGCGTGTCTATCCGGGTACCCCCCTCCCAAGAGGGTCTAGACGCTCGGCTGAGAGCCATCTGGCAGCCCTCGCAAACCCAGAGCAAATTGCGTCGAGGCCAGTTGTGCTATTTGGCCCTGGATTGAAGCTGCGTCCCGCAGCCAGTTGCGAAGTTTGTCCAATCCGGCCAGCCCCTTATCCCCCGTATACCCCTTAAGAGGGGTATAAGCCTTCCGAAAGGAGGGCTTCCTATTGCGCATGGGGATGCGTCTCTGCAGAAGGTCTCAGGATGGGGGTCAGGGCCCCGGCCCGGAAATGACGGTCCAGGTCGTTTACGTAGCTGCGACCGAGACTCGCGCCGTGTGCCCGAATCCAAGCTGAAACGGATTCATTCCCCAGAGGCGGTTCCTTCGACACGAGCATCTCCCGCTGAAGACCAGCGAGTTCGTCTCGCGTCAGCACGGTATCCCGCAGTATCACCCCCATGAGACTCAACGCGCCGAGAACGACCGGGCTGGGTGCGGGCAGGAACAGCCTGCGCAAACCACAGGCCTGGGCGATCTGGCGCACGTAGTCGGCAAAGGTGAACACCTCCGATCCTGCGACATCCTCCTCGAGATCTCGAGTCTCCACAACCGCATCTACGATCAGTCGTGCCGTATCGGAAAGCGTCACCGGCTGCAGGCGACAGCCCCCGCCTTCCGGCAGCAAGAAAACTGGGGATCTCCGCAGTAGCCATGCCACATTGTTGGTGAGCACGTCCGTCGGACCCACGACGAGCGTAGGTTTCACGATGGCATATCCGACGCCGGAACTGCGGACCAGACGTTCCACCTCAGCCTTCCCGGAATAGTAGTCGAGGCCTCCGGCATCGGAGGCGTTGCTGACGCTCACGTGGACTATCCTGCCGACCCCGGCGCGGGCTGCCGCACCGACCAGCATCCCGGAGTTCCGCACGGCGTCTGAGAATCCCAGGCCTTCCCAAGGGAATGCGGACCCAATAGGTGTTGATGAATGCCGTCGCGCCCGCCAGTTCCTTGGAGAGATATTCCGGGTCGAAGTGCAGCCGAGAGCAGGTGATGCCGGAGCCTTCAGGCGGTCTCCGATTGGTCAGGGCATGGACGGTGAATCCGCGCCGCAGACACTCAGCGGCCACCGCAGCGCCGGTGTAGCTGAAGGCCCCCGTAACCACGATCCGTTGACCCATCGATGCGAGCATATCATAGTCCGTGATGCCTGAGGGCCGAAGAAGGATGGAACTTTTTCGCGACTCATTCGTACAAGTAGTATGGACCCCGAGAAAACCCGCGAGGGCCGCGGACGGCGAGGGGACGAAGCCCTCTTTCCGACGGCACCTCCGCGCAAAGGGATGCCTATAGACTATGCCGCAGCGCTCCACGCGATCAAGGAACGCATCCGGCAAGAGCGCCTGCGAGTCGTCGTTGCCGCCAATTCCGCCTTGGTGCGGCTCTATTGGGACATCGGCCGGATGATCCTGGAGCGCCAGGACCGCACCGGTTGGGGGGCCCGGGTCGTCGATCGTCTCGCCTGCGATCTGCGAAAGGCCTTCCCGGACATGAAGGGCTTTTCGCCGCGCAATCTGAAGTACATGCGGGCATTCGCCGCGGCGTGGCCCGACCCTCGGATCGTGCAAGAGACCCTTGCACAAATCACGTGGTATCAGAATCTGGCTCTCCTGGAGAAGCTGGAAGACCCGGATGCTCGGCTCTGGTATGCCCGGGCGGCGCGGACATATAGCTGGTCGCGGGACATCCTCGTCATGCAGATCGAAGCGCGCGTCCATGAACGGCAAGGCCAGGCGCTGAGCAACTTCACTCAGACCCTGCCTCCCGCCGATTCGGACATGGCGGCACAGGTATTCAAGGATCCGTACCTCTTCGACTTCCTCGGCACGGCCGACTCCCGGCGAGAATCCGAAGTCGAGCGGGCCCTGGTGGATCACATCCAGCGATTCCTTCTGGAGCTGGGCGCAGGCTTCGCCTTCGTGGGCCGTCAGATGCTCCTGGAGGTCGGCGACCAGGATTTCCACGTGGACCTGCTGTTCTACCATCTGAAGTTGCGCTGTTATGTCGTCATCGAGCTGAAGGCTGTCAGGTTCGAACCCGGCTTCATCGGGCAGTTGAACATGTATCTATCCGCCGTCGATGACCTCTTGCGCCATCCGGACGACAAACCCACCATCGGCCTCCTGCTTTGTCGGTCGAAGAACAGGCTCGTGGTGGAGTATGCGCTTCGCCACCTCAAACGGCCCATCGGAGTGGCCGAGTGGGAGACCCGGGTCGTAAGGTCGCTGCCCAAGGAGCTCAAGGGAGACCTCCCGACGGTGGAAGAAATCGAAGGGGAGCTGGAGAAGCCGTGATCGAAATGGCGAGGGCAGTTCGAGAATCGTCCCCCTCGGGTTGTGGATAACTCGACAAAACAGGCATTTTGAGCGGTTGTATCGAGTTTCCGGCCTTCAGCCAAGTTCGATAATCGTTGACGACGGCCAGCCACCTTTGACGCGAACCTGAACCTGCCGGTCCAGCCCTCCTCCCGGAGGGTTTTTTCATGCGCCGCCGCGCACACCCGCTGACCACGGGACCCGATATGAGCTAGACTTGACGCTATGTCTCCGTCCGAAGACGGCGAGTTCGTTGGCTCCGGCTCGTTCCGCGTCGACAGCTCGCGAATGCTCGAGAAACTCTCACGCTTCCAGCTTGACGACCCGTCGCGCTATGCGCTCTCGTGGGTGCGCTTCGCCATCGCCAGCGGAGCTTCGCGCATCCATATCAGCTCCAGAGCGCGCAGCGTGGAGATGCGTTTCGACGGCCGGCCTCTCTCCCGCAAGCAGCTGGCGCACCCGTACGAGTGCCTCTTCGACGAGACGACCGACGCCGAAGTCCGGGCCCGGCATCTGGCGGTCGGACTCCTCTCAGCCTTCCGGCTCTCGCCCTCGGCCGTGACCCTGACCTCGGGCTCCGGACCGGGCCGGCTCGCGCTCCGCGCCGAAGCGCCCGGCAAAGATTCCGTCTCCGCAGGCAGAGACCCGGGGCCGGACACGGTCCTGAGGGTGGAGTGGCCGCTCCTCATGCCCAAAGGCGTTTCCATCAAGGGCCAGCTCAACCACGTCCGGCATTCTGGATGCTGGCTCTGCACCATCCCCGTCATGGTGGACGGCACGGAGGCCCAGCGATACCAGGATTCCTGGGCGATACTCCCCTTCTCTGAGAACGGCATCCGCGGCTACCTTAGCCCCTCGCCGCGGAATAAGGAGAGCCATCTCCGCATCTATGTCTGGAGCATTCGGGTCTGCGGCGTCGATGTCCGCCTGCCTTGGGCGCAGATCTCAGGCGATTTCAACTGCGACCGGCTCCAGCTTGACGCGTCTCACAGCGGCGTGGTCCGCGACGCGGTTTTCGAGGAGGCCTTGGCGGAGGTCTCCAGGCAGGCCGAGAGGATGCTCCTGGAGCTTTGCAGCCTCCAAAAGCGGAGCTTCCCGGAGTTCAACCGCCTCCTGCTCGACCGCATCCGTCCCGACTATTGGAAGCGCTACTTCCGGGAGGGCGAGCTCTGGGCGCCCGTCTGGATGGAGGAACTGCCGCGTGTCCTGCACCTGACTGCGGTCCCGGTCCTCGGAGACTGGCTCCGCGCGGCCATGGAGAGGCTACAGCGCGTCAATCGCGAGGCCTATCGCACCAGATGGCTGCGTGAGGCGGTCCTAAGTCTGCAGGCCCCCAGCGGCGACGGTGCGGAAAGCTCCCTCAAGAAGGCCCTCTGGGACACCCCGCTTTACCTGGGGACTGACGGCAACCCCTTGAGCATGAATGAACTGGAGACCCGGCTCCCCGAGCGAGGTCGCTTGCCGATCGGCTATGGTCCCCGAACTCCGGGAGGCGGACACGCCGTCTGGTGCGCCTCCGGGGAGGACCGCGAAAGCCTCTCGGCCGTCTTCGGGGAAACCGCCCTGGACCCGGCTAGCAGGCCCGACGGATGATAGTTCGATAATCATCCCCCTCGGGTTGTGGATAACTCGACAAAACAGGCATTTTGAGCGGTTGTATCGAGTTTCCGGCCTTCAGCCAAGTTCGATAATCGTTAACGACGGCCAGCCACCTTTGACGCGAACCTGAACCTGCCGGTCCAGCCCTCCTCCCGGAGGGCTTTTTTCTGGGAACTTTTCCGCGACTCGTTCGTATACTGAGCTACGCATAGGTAATAGGACATTCTAAAGCCAGGGCAACTCGGAAGCCTGTATACAGGACCATAGAAGCCTTTTGTTCTGACGGAGTCGCTGAAGTGGCGTGTGGATGAGGCGCTTGAGATGCTCCAAATCCTCCGGAGCACTGTTGGCCAGAGCGCGTTTGAGATGATTCCAAACGAACTCGTCCGGATTGATATCCGGCGCATACCCTGGGAAGCGATGGATGTGCAGGCGCGGGTGCCGCTTGAGAAACGCGCGAACCGGAGGCCCCTTGTGCTGATTGATGCCGTCCCAAAGCACGCATACGGGTCCCCTTAGATGCTTGAGCAGATGATGAAGGAAGCGAGCTACAGTCTCGGAGAGAATAGACTTGCCCTTGCGGAATCGCGCGTAAAGAGAGATTCTCTTGCGTTGTGGCGGAACCACGATCGCTGAAATAGCCGATATCTTGGTCCATTTGACAGCACATCGAAGCAGCGGCGTTCGCCCGCGGGGAGCCCAAGTTCGGGCAACGTTCGGCACCAACAGAAAGCCGCTTTCGTCGATGAAGACGATGTGGGCCCTCAGGCGCTCGGCCTTTTTTTTATATGCGGCCAGCGATACCGCTTCCAGTGCTCGATCTCAACCTCGTTGCGCCACGCGGAGCACTTACCTGGCTTTTGACAACTCCAGCCCAGTCCTTGCAGAAGACGCCAGAGATGGTTGGGGTGATAGCTGATGCCGAAACTCCTCTGGATTACCTCTGCTACGCGGCGAGTATTCCATAGATCAGTCGAATAGCCGGCGCGAGGAGCCCCACGCAATAATATCCGTGTAAGCCGCTCCTTCTGCCGCGCATTCAATCGCATGGGACGCCCTGGAACTGGCTTGGGGTTCAACCCGTCGCCACCCTGGCTGCGAAACGCTGCCCACCAGGCGTACACAGCGCTCCGTGCGCATCCGACTCTACGGGCCACTTCGAGCGCCCCCTTGCCTCCCCTCAGGAGGTCTATGGCGCGTCTGCGGCGTTGTTCGAGCTGCTTCTGGCTGCCCATGGGTCGTGGCATGTGGACAGATTAGCATATGTCTAATTACTTATACGTAGCTCAGTATATGAGTATGGACCTCCCCCTTGGCCAGGAAGTCATGGAGCGCCGCATCCTGCTCATCCGGGGCCGCAGGGTCATGCTTGACGCAGACCTTGCCGCCATCTATGGCGTCTCGACCAAGAGACTCAATGAACAGGTGAAGCGGAACCTTTCCAGATTTCCGGAGGACTTCATGTTCCGCCTCACTCCGAAGGAGAAGGCCGAGGTGGTCGCGGATTGCGACCGCCTCCAGCGGCTGAAGTTCTCCCCAAATCTTCCGACAGCATTCACCGAACATGGCGCCGTAATGTTGGCCAGCGTTCTGAACAGCCCGGTAGCTGTGGGCGCAAGCATCCTGGTGGTCCGGGCTTTCGTCCACTTCAAGGAGATGTTGGCGACCCACCATAAGCTCGCCGAGCGGCTTGATGACTTGGAACGGAGATATGACGCTCAATTCAAGAGCGTCTTCGACGCCATCCGCCGGCTCATGGCTCCGCCAAGGGGACACTCCCGTCAGATCGGCTTCAAGCCCGAGTGATCCTGGTTCGATAATCATCCTGCTCGGGTTGTGGATAACTCGCCAAAACAGGCGTTTTGAGCGGTCCCACTGCCGCTCCCGGTTGAGCCGGACACGGTTCAGCAGCCGCCGGCTCCGTTGAGGCTCCGCTGCGCTTGCCGGGCTTGTTCACGTGCGTTCTCCTCAGTCCTTTAAGATGCCGCTTCATCGAAGCGGTCTGACACCCCCCTGCGGGGCAATCGTGGTGCCACTGCGTTTGGCCAAGCGGGGAACCCCCTCCTTGAACTGTGCGCGAGCAGCGGACCATGCCCTATGGCTTGCTATAATGGGTCCAGGCTTTTCAAATGAGATAGAAGTTCTCAATTGAAGATGCGATATGAATAGACTCAGGATTCTGGTTGTTGACGACGACAAGCTGGCTCAGAGGGTCTTGGCCGAGCATTTGGGATCCCACGACGTTCATTTCGCCGGAGATCTCGTTTCGGCCAAAAGCGCGTTAGGGGCCGGGCAGTTCCACATCTGCTTCATCGATATCCAGTTGGGGAAGGACGACGACTGCTCTGGCCTCAAGGTCATCCCCTTGGCTGCCGCGAAAGGCATCTATTCCGTTGTCATGTCTAGCCATGACTCGGAGGGCATGGTCGACAACGCGTACGAGTTGGGGTGCGACGATTACTACGTAAAAGGCAACGAGGAATCGAACGTCAGGTCGATTCTCGGGAAGTATCTGCAGAAGCGGACCGGTCTCAACGCAGAGCAGATATTCAGCCGCCAGTTCATCACTCAAGACCCCGCGACGCGGGCGGGCATTCTGGAGGGCATCAAGTATGCCCCCTCGGACCTCCCCATCTTGATCCTCGGGCCGTCAGGGACCGGAAAGACGAGCCTTGGGCGTCTCATCCACGACCACTCGCAAAGGAAGGGCGAGTTCGTGGCGATCAACTGCTCGGCATACAGCGAGGAGCTGCTTGAGGCCGAGCTGTTCGGATACAAGAAGGGTGCCTTCACTGGCGCGGGCGAGAGCCGGAAGGGCAGACTGGCTCAGGCCGACAAGGGGACCCTCTTTCTCGACGAGATCGGGGCGATGAGCCTGAACATGCAGACCAAGCTTCTCAAGGCCATCGAGGAACGCACGTACTATCCCGTCGGCTCCGACAAGGCCGAGTCATCCGAGTTCCGCATCATCAGCGCCACGCTCGAGGACCTGCAGCGCCTTATCTCCCAGGGCCGCCTTCGCTTCGATTTCTTCCAGCGGATCCACGGCTTGACCATCACGCTCAAGCCGCTCGCCCAGCGGACATGCGACATATTCCCCCTCGTGCAGTTCTTCACCCAGGGGCTCAAACGGCTGTCCTTTTCTGCGGACGCGAAGGCCTGCATGCTGAATCACTCTTGGCCGGGCAACACACGTGAGCTCAAGAGGCTGATGACGTTGCTGGCATCAGGCCATGAAGGGCGTGTCGCGAAGGAGCAGGTCCTCCGGCATCTGAGTCAATCGCCGGCCGAGGCGGCGGCTCCCGCTGGAGCGTTCGTTGGTGAACACCAGTATCGCTACGCTCTCGAAAAAGGCTTGAACGGCGCCGTGGACCGATTCATCGCGGAGGTCGTGCAGAGGAATCTGGCCGAGAACGGCGGCAAGAAGACCCGGACTCTATCGGCGCTCAAGATATCCACTCGCCTGCTGTACTCGGCGCTCAAGACCCGAATTGAACTCCCGAAGACGGAGCCTAAGCATGGAAACCCCTCCTGAGTTGCGCAGGCTGCTGCACGACCTTCAGTCCAAGTCCGCCAGTCTGAAGAGCGCCGCGCAGTTGCTGAGGGAGTGCCCTCCGGCCCGCCAACGGGAGATGATTCCTCTCATGATCCAGGAGACGCAGGAGATCCTCCGCTGCCTGTCCGACTACGATAAGCTCATTCGCGAGGGCTAGAAAGGAAGCTAGAGGCTGGCGGCGGAGGCCCGCTGGTTGCGCCCCCCCAGAGAGAGGTCCTTCCGGTACTGGGCGATGGAGCGGCGAGACAACAGGACTCCGTATAGCCTTTCCATCTCTTTGCGCAAATCCTCGTCGCGCCATCCCGGGTTGGAACACGCCAGAGCATAGAGCTTTTCCCGATTGATTTCCTTGCCGTTGGGGAAGAAGATGGACAGTGGCGCCTCGAGTCCCCACGGCATCTGGACCGACTTGTTCGATATCAGGCGATTGATTACGCTAGGATGCCTCTCCAGGGTCGCTGCGATGAGCTTTTGAGTCAGCGGAATCCTGCGCCCCGGCTCTCCGGTCAGCAGGTACTTCGCTTGGGCCTTGAGAACCTCCTCGAGAAGCCGGTAAAGCGTCGTCTTGCGTTGCTCGACCGCTTCCAGGCTGCTCAGCAGGCCTCTGGCTTGCTCCACCTCGCGTGGCGCCATCCCGTGCAGGAAGGCTTGCAGCCCCTCCCGGTCGATGCGGTAACGCTTCTCCCAGATATCTCTATGGAAGAAAGCGAGCATCGGCCGCCCCCCCATGACCTCTATCCCGGCGACCGTGCTGAACACCCTTTCCGGAGCCTCCGGTGCCGGGCCCTCGAACTCGGATTGTATGAAAGCGCGGTCCATGAACTCTCGCAGCTTGCGGGCCTCGTCCATGGCGATCTCGCAGCCGTGGGCCCGGTCCTCGTCGGAGAAGGAACGGTCTCCCAGGAACCACTCTTCGAAGAGCCCTTGCCCGACCTTCCGCATCAGGCGCACGATGTCGCAGTTCCCGTCCACAAGCTCCGGAAGGCCGTCGCCCGCCGATATGCGCAGGCCATAGCCGGCAAAGCGCCTGGCGGCAATTCGGGCGCTGGGGAATTGGGCCGACAAGATGATGCCGGCTGAGGACATTCGTTTGAATAACGGGCTCGCCTCGATGCTTCGGGCAAGCTCCTCCGCCTCTCGCTCGGGCATTTCCATGAGGCGGGCCATCTTCATTCGCCCCTGCATGAGCGCCGCCGTCCTGGTCCCCGTTGATGTTGCTAGACGTATCTTAGGCATTGGAAGAGGGCCAAGGGGGCTCTTTGCCCATCACTTTACGAATCCCCGGCATGGGATGGAAGGTCTCGGGAGAGTGACTGTTGCAGGTCAAGCGTTTTGGGACTGATTCCCATTGTTTGATCTTTGCGATTCGAGCCGCCTGGCTCGGTTGTACGCCTTCCGTTTCTCCAGCGTGCGCCGCTTGATTTTCGGCACGACGCTCCAGAATCTCCTTCATCCGCCCCGCGTAAACATCGTTGGGGCTCACGTTCTTCAGCTTCTCCCGCAACGTCATGTTGTGGGCGGCCACAGCCGCCGCCACGGCCTTCTCCAACGCCTCCGGCTCGGGCAGCCAGCTTTGACGCGAACCTAGACGTATCGGTCCAGCCCTCCTCCCGGAGGTTTTTTCGGTAACTTTCTGGCGACTTGTTCGTATAAGTATATCAGTATGGAGGACCTTCCAGCAGTCTTGGACCGGATCAGGCCGTTGATCCTCGTGATCCGCAAGCGTCGGGTCATGCTCGACGCGCAGCTGGCCGCGCTCTATGGCGTCAAGGCCATCCGTCTGCGTGAACAGGTGCGCCGCGACAAGGAACGATTCCCGGAAGACTTCATGTTCCAGCTGACCGCCGAAGAGGCCGAAGCCTTGGTATCGCAGAATGGATACCTTCGCGAAAATCCCTGGGAGGATACCTGCCCCTTGTGTTCACTCAGGAGGGCATCGCCATGCTCTCGAGCGTCCTGAGGAGCCCGCGCGCCGTCCGAGCGAACATCGAGATCATGCGGGCCTTCGTCTATGCGAAGACGCGGGAGCGCTGGCGTAGCGCCGCCCTGGCTAAATTGGATGAGTTGGAACGGAAGTTCCTCGGCCACGACAGGGACATCGAGCGGATCTTCGAGACTCTGCGTGACCTTATGGACCCGCCGGAAAGGCCTCGGCTGAAGATAGGGTTCCGGCCGGAGCGGACCTGACCAGACCGGTTCGAGAATCAACCCATTCGGGCTGTGGATGACCCGCCAGAGTTGTAGTACACTCCCGTGAAATGGCGCTGACTCTAGATGAGGTCCTAAAGCTGGCGGACGCGAAGTCTCCTTGGCTCACGGACTGGAGCGATCCGGCCGAGGTCCAGAAATGCTGGGATACAATCAGGGCCGGGGAGGCGAAGGACAAGACCGCGTACGAGCGGATGTGCCGGATCGTGTGGGAAGCCTGGCCGGCCCACTGGCGTTCCGGCATATTGGGTACGGGGCAGAACGAACTCGATCCCATAATCAAGTCAGTGCATCATTTTACGTTCCGGGAGCTATTGGATCGTCTGTTCGATGATGTCATGAGGCGCTCAATCGGCCGCTGGAAGTTCACCCAGATGAAATGGCTCGCGCTCGTGCCGCAAGACAATCGTGGCGGACAGGACAGGGGTGTCCGGCTCCATGACGATACCGAATGGCTGCATGGGGTGTACATCCCCAGCCAATGGTGGAGGCCCATTCTTTCGATGCTGGCTCGGGACATCGGACATCCTGGCCCCATCGATCAGCAGAGGATCGAAGGGGAATTCTGCATCCACATGAGGATATCGGACTGCATCACACCCTTTGACAAACTCAAGATGACGAAGTTCCGGGCTGACCTGGTCATCGACAAGACTCCGGCCAGCCAGGAGCCTCATTGTGTGTTCCAGAATTGGGTCTGCGATGGCGAAGTCGCTTGATCGGCACAACCTCGGCACCCGGCTCGAGCATCGTCCTATTCGGGTTGTAAATGACCCGCCAGAATCTCCCATCCTCATAGCCGCAATGGCGCAGCGTCAGGTCGATCCAGAAGGAAACGCGGGCAGGAACTGGGGATCGATGCGGGGAACTCAACCCAAAAGTCGTCTGCTGCGTCCCCGACATCAAGGCCATCCTGGCGCACGCGCCCTTGATGCGGCCCGGATCCCCATATTGCGGCGCAGCGGCCTATTCATTTATAATTGCCGCTCTTGCCGTTCCGCGTGGGACGGTCCCCGCCGAGTCGATCCCCTTCGGGTCGCCCCCAGGTCATCGAGAGTCCGGTCTGGAGCATGCGCAAAACAGCGGTCGTCCTCATGCTGTCCGGAGTCCTTGCCGCCGCGCTCTGCGCGCGGGCGGAGGACGACGCCGTCCCGGCGATCGCGCCGCCTCCGCTCTTGAGCGCCGTGGCAGGATTGCGCGACAGCCCGGGCGCCTTCCACCAGGTCCAGCTCCAGCGGCTCTTCGACCGCAGCGGGGCGCGCGCGGACCTGGGCGTATCCATCCATCTCGGGGTCATCGGGCCGCCGGCTCCCGGCGCGCGCGCGCCGCGGCCAGAGCCAGAGGAACGGCCGCTCCTCGTCAAGACCTCGGGATGTCCCCCGCCGCCCGCGCATCAGGAAGCCTTCAGCCGCCTGGAAGGACGGACGGACCGCTACAACAGGCTCATCCTGCGCTACGCGGGCCGCTACAGGCTCGACCCGCGCCTGGTCAAGGCGGTCATGGCGGCGGAGTCCGAGTTCTGCCATAGAGCCGTGTCCCCGGCCGGGGCCGTGGGCCTGATGCAGCTCATGCCGCGCACGGCCCGCGAGATGGGGATCTCCCGCCGTCTGCTCTTCGACCCGGAGAGCAACATCCGAGCCGGGGCCGCCTATCTGGCCCAGCTCTTCTCCCGGATACTACGCTCCAAAACGCCCGCGCGGGCGGACACCGTGGGGGCGCCGATGTGGGTGGTGCAGCGGGTGCTGGCCGCGTACAACGCCGGTCCGCGCTTGCTCCGCCGCGACCGATGCTCCCGGCGGATCCGCGACTACGTCCGGAAAGTCCTTCTCTACTACCGCTCCAAAATCTCGGAATTCGCCTCCGAACTGGGGGACTGGCTCCCTCGCGCGGAGGAAGAGCACGTCGCTTAGTGTTACCATAGTCCCATGAGCCAGTGGGCCAAGGGATTCTTCGATCGCGAATACGTGTCATTGCTGGACGACCAGAAACGCGCCAGGACGAAAAAGGAGGTCGCGGCCGTGGTGAAGGTCCTAGGCCTCCCGCGCGACTCGCGGATATTGGACGTGGCCTGCGGCTTCGGCCGCCATTCGATCCGGCTGGCGCGGCTATCGGGTGGTCGGCCTGGACTTCTCGCGCGCCATGCTGGCCGAGGCGCGCCGCCGGTTCCGGCATGCGAACGCCGCATTCGTGCGTGGGGACATGCGGCGTCTCGGCTTCGACTCGGAATTCGACGGGGTCATCAACCTGTTCACCAGCTTCGGCTACTTCTCTCCGCGGGACAACGGAAGGGCCTTGTCGGGCATGGCCCGGGCCTTGCGCAAAGGAGGGCGGCTTCTCATCGATACGCGGGACCGCGCCTATCAGGAGCGCCATCCGGCCATCCGCTCCTGGTCCATCATCGGGCCCCGATACGTCTTCGAGGACATGCGGTTCGATCCGCGTTCCGGACGGGTCGAAAGCGACTGGCATATAGTCCGGCCCGGACGGAAGCGCGTGCTGCGCCGCTCGTTACGGATGTACGTCTATACACTGCCGCAGTGGAAGAGGATGCTGCGCAGAGCCGGATTGCGGTTCCTGCGGGCCTACGGGGGCTACGACCTATCTCCCCACAAGCCCGGCACGACGAAACGCCTCATCATACTGGGGGAACGCCCATGCAGATGACCGATCCAGAGATCCTGCGGTACGTGCTCGAGCACATGGAGCAGTATCCGGACCCAACCATCCGCAAGGCCTTGGTCGACAAAGGCATCGACCTCGAGAGGGTCGAGAAAGCCATGGACGAGGCCAAGCGCATGGCCAAACAGGCGAGGGAGACCGGCCAGCCCATAAACCTCGGCACGCCTCAGCCGGGCCTGCCCGGCTGGGTCTGGATCGGGCTCTCCCTCCTCGCGGTCGGCGCCGCGGGCCTGGTGTTGCTCGCGCTGCGCCGGCCCGGCTGACTCTAGAACCCTTTGCTCATCCTCGCGGCCAAGCCCTCCACCGCCTTCCGGAACGGCTCGGCCGGCGCGCTCAGCACCCCGGCTCCCACCTGGCCCACGCCGGGCTCCTTGTGCGCCACGCCCGTGTCGATGAAGGGCAGTATCCCCGTGGACACCACCTTGAGCGCGTCGATGCCCGTCGGGGTGCCGCGGAAGTCCAGCCCCGGGATCTGGTACACGTTGTTCTCCCCGGCCGTGATCTCGTACATCTGCCGGGTGTAGTCGAAGGCGTCCGCGACCCTCCCTCCGACGAACTGCACGATGGCCGGCGCGGCCGCGATGGCGAAGCCGCCCAAGCCGCCGGTCTCGGTGATGGCGCTGTCGCCGATGTCTGGATTGGCGTCCTTCTTGCTGAACCCGGGGAAGAACAGCGCGTCCGGCACCGCGGCCGGACCCGTGAACCAGTCCCCGCCCGTGCCGGCGAGCTGGACCCCGAAGTCCGTGCCGTTCCTGGCCATGACCACCGCGACGCTCGAGTTCTCGATGCCCCGGCCCGCGTCGAGAGCGGCCTTGCTCGCGGCCATGGACAGGTTGAGGAAAAAGTGGTCGTTGCCCTGGATGAACTCCAGGACCTTGGCCGCGGTCTCGGCATCGCCGCAGGTGCGCACCACCGCCGGAGCCAGGGCCCGGTAGAGGAGCGAGGTGGCCGCCCTGTTCCTGTTGTGCACCTCGTCTCCCATGTGCAGGGCTTGGGCGATGATGGATTTCAGATCCACCTTGCCCAGCCTTTCCACCGCGGCCTTCAGCGTCGGGTAGAGGACCTTCTCCATCCACTTGAGCCGGGCGATGACCTCCGGGCCGAAAGCCCCGTAGCGAAGGACCTTGCCCAAGCCCTCGTTCAAAGTGGCGTAGGAATGGTTGCCGAACTCCTCGTTGCGCACGATGAACACGGGCATGGACGCGGACACGATGCCCGCCATGGGGCCCACGCTGCAGTGCTCGTGGCAGGGGGAATACTCGATCTCGCCCGAGTCCGCCAGCCTCTCGGCCTCCTCGCGGGTCCCCGCCAAACCCTCGTAGAGCAGCGCGCCCACGATGGCTCCCTTCATGGGGCCGCACATCCTTTCCCATGTGATGGGAGGACCGGCGTGCAGGATGAGGTTCTTCTTCATGCCCGGGACGGCGTCCAGCGCCTTGCCCAGGCCGATGAGGCTCGGCCTGCCGGCCAGGATGCGGGCCAGGACCCGCTTGTTCGCCGCCTCGATCGCGGACTTGCGCGAACGCAGGAACCGCAGCGCGGCCCCATCCACCTGGATGGGCGGAGCCCAATCCATGTGCACGACCTGAACTCGTGCCGAGTCCAGGCTCTCCTTGAAGGACGCGAGCCCGATGTTGACGACGTTGAGGTCCTGCTTGAAGAGCTTCGAGATCATGGCGCCTCCAGCGTCTCGACGATGTCCGCCGCCAGCCTGCAGGCCGACGCGTTCGTGGGCATGACCACGGCCCCGGCTTTGCGGAGCGCCGCTTCCACGGCGAGCTTGCCCTGCGGGTCCTGCGGCGTGCCCGTGACCGAGCAGACCACCGCGACCCTCTTGGCCGCCTCCCGCAGGACGGGGACCAATTCCTGAGCGGGCCTCATGTTGGACCCATAGCCCAGGACCACATCGAGCAGGAGCACGGCGGCCGCGGGATCCTTGGATTCCTCCAGGATGCGGCGGTTGCGCAGGGAGTAATCGATCATGGGATGGGGCCGCCCGACGGTGAACTCGTCTTCTCCCAGATCCACCACCGTGTGTTCGCGGCTCGTGAGGGAATCCTCCAACGCCATGCCGCCGGCGGTGGGGGCGTTCGAGTACAGGGGCGTGAGCCTTCCCTTGAACAAGACCTGAGCCTCGGCGCAGAAAGTGCCCCCGCTGAACAGGCCCCGCAGGTATCTCCGCCCTTTCTTGAGCCTGGAGCCGGCTTTCTTTGCCGCGCTCAGCTCCTGCTTGCGCCGCCCTGCAAGGACCTTCTTGAGCGAGGCCAGTCCCTTCTTCCCCTCTTTCGACAGTAGGACCGCCGCCAGGGCCCCCTCTTCGAGAGTCTGGGCCGCGACGATCCCGGTCCCCTTGAGCAGTTCCGGCTCGGCCCCCAGGAACACGGCCACTACGGGCTTTTTGATCGTCTTGAGCTTGGCCAGCACCGCTTTGAGCACGCTCTTTGCCGGGGGCTTCGAGACCAGGAGCAGCACCTTCGTGCCTTCATCCTGGGCCAGGGCCTTGATGCCCTCCAGGAACATGATCCCGCCCACATTCTCCTTCACGTCCCTGCCGCCCGTGCCGATGGCTTGCGATACCCCGGCCCCCTCGCATGAGAGGATGGAACTCACCTCCTGCAGCCCCGTGCCCGCCGCGGCCACGATGCCGATGTCCCCGCGCCTGACGACATTGGCGAAGCCGAGAGGAGCGCCGTTGATGATGGCGGTCCCGCAGTCCGGGCCCATGAGGAGCAGTCCCCGCTCGCGCGCGTATCTCTTGAGCTCGATCTCGGTCTCCAGCGGCACATTGTCCGAAAAGAGCATGACATGGAGCCCGCTCTCGAGCGCTTTGCGCGCCTCTTGTCCCGCGAACCGGCCGGCCACGGAGATGAGGGCCAGGTCGGCGCCGGGCAGGACCTTGAGCGCCGCGTCCAGGCTCCTGGGCCTGGCCTCGGACGGACTTGCCGCGCTCTTTCTCTTCTTCACAGCGTCCAGCAGAGCATCCACGGCAGCCACGGCGCTGGACGCAGCCTTCTCGTCCACGGCCTTGACCGCCACCATGAGGTCCGCCTCGCCGGCCGAGGAGAACTCCGGGACCATCAAGCCCGCGTTCTCTAATATCGCCCGGTTCTCGCGGGTCCCCATGACCACGGCCGCGTCCAGGACCCCCCGCATGCCGGAAAGCTCCCTGCCCACTGTCATGAGAGTCACGGAATCGAAGTACTCGCCTTTTCGGATCGCGCCTTTTCTCAGCATCGGATCCCCTCGTTCTCCAGAGTCATCAGCGTCCCCACGGCAAGATCGGCCCCCGAACTCGCGCCCATGGCGAGGACCCCGCTCAGAGCGGACCGGACATCGCCCTTCCGTGAAAGAGTCCCGGCCAAGGCCTTGAGCTTCTCCGGGAAAAGCCCGTCATGCGCCAGCTTAAGGAATACGCTCGAAAGTCCCTCTCCCCGGCAGGCGCACTTGTACACGACGTCGACAGGACCCGTGTCTCCGAGCACGTGCAGCCCGTACATGACCCCGGCCAGGAAATCGTCCCCGCTGGGGGTCAGGCCGTAGCCGCAGCCCCTCACGATGCGGACCCCCTCGCGGAGCTCTCCACCGAAGATCTTGGCCGCTCCCACGACCATGCGCTCGGCGAAAACCTTGTCGAAGGGACGCCTGAAATACGCCAGGCGCTCCCTCTCCAGGAGGAAGGCGAGGCTGTGGACCGGAGCCTTGGCGCAGAGCTCGGCCCGCATGGCCAGGATGTTCTCCGGCATGAGCTTTCGGCCGCGCCATCGGCCCTCATAGACGGCCTCCTTCCCATATCCCAGGCGGAGTCCGTCGAGGAAGATGCAGCCGGGGCGGACCGTGAGAGCGCCGACCTTCTCGCTGTCGAAGCCGTCGAGCACGATGTTGCAGGGGCCCCGGCCGACATCGGAGCCTACCACGAAGGCCATCCCGTCCGAATTATGGAAGTTAACGGCCTTCAAGAACCGGGAGTGCAGCCGATAGACCCCGCGCCGAACGGCCCCCCCGACGCTCTTGACCCTAAGCCGCGTAGAACACCATCCCGCGGGACTTCTCGTACTCGCCTTGCCGCACGACCTCCACCTCTCCGCGCAGCTTCATGCCGAGCTTGGGCTCCTCGGCTCTCAGCTGCCCCGTCATGCGCACCCCGTTGGAGAGCTCCACGATGGCGAGGCCGAGCTTCGGCACGGAGAAGTCCACCGGCAGGTTGTAGACGAAGGTGTAGGTCAGGAGCTTCCCGGCCTTGGGCAGGGCCACCGGGTCGAAGTCCTCGTACTCCCCCTTCCGGCACTTGCCGCAGCGCATGCGGTAGGGGTAGTTGATGTGCCCGCACTTCCTGCACTTGTATCCGTATATCTCCATGGCTACTTCTCCCGCACGAAGGTCAGGCAGACCACGTTGTTGCCGAACCCGCCGAAGTTGCAGGTGAACCCCGTCTTGGCGCCCTTCACCTGGCGCTTCCCGGCGTCGCCGCGCAGCTGCGCGACGATCTCATGCGCCTGGCCGAGACCGGTCGCGCCCACCGGGTGACCCTTGCCCTTGAGCCCTCCCGAAGGATTGATGGGGAGCTTCCCCTTGAGCGCGGTCTCCCCCTTCTCCAGCGCGAGGTGGCCCTCCCCCTTCTTGAAAAAGCCGGCTTCCTCGCTTTCCACGATCTCGAGGATGGTGAATGCGTCGTGGAGCTCGGCCACGTCCACGTCCGAGGGCTTGACCTCGGCCATGCGCATGGCCTGGCTCGCCGCGCCGCGGACAGCACAGAGCTCGGTGGGGTCCTTGCGTTCGTGCACCGCGTGGGTGTCCGTGGCCTGGCCCACGCCGGCGAGCCGCACGCGGGGCTTGCCGCACTTCTTGGCCGCATCGCCGGAAGCGAGGATGAGGCATGCGCCCCCGTCCGACACCGGGCAGCAGTCGTAGAAGCGCAGCGGCTCGGCCACGTAGGGGTTGTTCGTCATGGCCTCGGGCGAGTCGAGGATGCCCTCCAGGGTGATGGGCTCGTGCAGGTGCGCGAACGGATTGAACATGGCGTTCGCGTGGTTCTTCACCGCTACCATGCCCAAATGCCGTTCCGTGACCCCGTGCTTCTTCATGATGAGCCGCGTGAACATGCCCGCCAGGGACGGGAGCGTGACCCCATAGATGGCTTCGGCCAAAGGATGCGTGAGCGTGGCCACGAACTCCACCGCGTCGAAAACGTTGGCCTCGCGCATCCGTTCCGCGCCCGTGACCATGACCACATCATGCAGGCCCGACGCCACGGCCATATAGCCCTGCTTGATGGCGGAGGCGCCGGAAGCCGGGCCGTTCTCGATGGTCTCCGCTCCCGCGGGAGTAAGGCTCAGGCTGTCCACCACCGCGCTGGCCAGACCGCTCTGGGAGTTCATCCTGCAGCCCCCCATGTTGGATACGTAGACATGATCCACGGCGGAGAGCCCGGAGTCCCGGAGCGCCATCATGCCCGGATACGCGGCGATCTCGGAGAGGGGGTATTCCAGCCGCCCGAAACTCGTGATCCCGATGCCGACGACGTAGACCTCTCTCATAGCCCCCCCTGTTTCCAACGCTGGGTCATGAGCGCCGTCCCGGTGGGATCGCCTTTAGCGCGCGTGGCCGCCAGAAGGTCCTGGGGAGGCTTGGGCGGGTCCGAGGGCGGGAGGATGGCCTTCTCGGCCTTTTTGAGCAGCTTCTCCGGGACCGGTCGGCGCCCGACCACCAGGCTGCCCCTGGCCTTGTCGAACAACTCGCGGGTCAAGGAATAGGACGGTACTCCTCCGAGCTCGTGCGGGATATGGAAGCGCTTGGCCAAGTCGTATTCGATCATCCAGCGCCTGAACCCGATAGGCGACTCGGCCACGATGAGCACCTCTTCGTGCTTGAGCGCATCGATGTGGTACTCCATCTTGGTGGCGAAGGCGTGCGCTCCCACCCGCATGCCGCGCCGCAGCGCGATGGTGTGCAGGGACATGCCGGTCTCGCGGTTCAGACTGCGGCCGTTGACGACCGCGGCGAGCTCCCCGTCGATCTGGGCGACCAGCACGTATTCGTCCTGGATGCGGTGTCGGCAATAAGCCAAAAGCTCCGCGTACACCCGCGCGGCCACGATGTCGTAGAAATCGCGCTCCACGTGCATGAGCTTCTCGATGTGGGGCAGGATGTCCGGGATCTCCTCGCGGTCCGCCTGGCGGACCACCATGGTCTCCCCGCTGGCCAAGGTCATGTACTTCGGGACGAAGGGCGGAAGGGGATTGTCGACGGGACGGAGCATCTTCTCAAGGTCCATGGCGGCACCTCCCTGATGGAGCCATTATATTAATTCAAGAAATGCTAACATTCCCTAATGGCCGGATACTTCAAGCGCAGGCATCGCCCGGGCCCCAGCAAGAACGAGCTCAAAGTCCAGCGAGGCCAAGAAGCCGCGGACCGCGCCCGCGGGGCGGGGGCCCTCCGGGATCTTTTCCCCGCGGTGCAGCGGCTTTCCATCCGGCTCGAGTTCATCAGCCGCGAGGGCCAGCTTTTCGACCAGCAGACGCGGGACTTCGGGCCCTCCACTCCCTGCGACTTCGCCGTCCCCTGCCCGGGACGCTGCGGCGTGGGCTCCTTCGACCTGGCCGCGAAGGTGGCCTCCGTGGTCGAGTCCAAGCAGCCCGTCTCCGAGAGCACGGGCATCTGCCAGGAGCCTCTTTTCGCGGGAGCCACGGAGGTCTGCGGCTTCCAGCTGCGCTGCAAGATCGAGATCGCCTACTTCCCCGAGCCGGTCAACCCTTGAATACGACGTACTTCCTGCACACGTAGTTGATCGCCACCGAAGCGACCACGTTCGCGGCGTAGGCGTAGGTGGTGTCCATGCCCGTGGCGCGGATGAGCAGCCACCCGAGCCCGGTCCCCAGGCAGAAGCTCGCGATGGAAACGGCGTAGAAGAGCGCGACCTCAATGGCCTTGGAGTGGCGCCCCGGGGTGAAGACCCAGCGGATGTTGATGTAGTAAGCGGTGTAGTTGGAGAACATGAAGGTGATGACCCGGTCCAGGACGTAGCGGGTCGAGCGCGCGCCCTCCGCGAGAGCGGCGATCCGAAGGCCGAGGACCCTCGCGATCGGATCGCTGGGGGTCAAGGCGGGCAGGATCCAGATCGCTAGGATGTAGAACACGACCACGTCCACGGTCGTGGCGACCACGCCGCCCAGGGAGTACTTGATGAACTGCACGAGCGGGGTGGATTCCCGCTGAGAGAACTGGCGAAGGATGCTCTTGAGGTCGGTCAAGCCCGGAGATGATAGCATTCAAGTGGCGTCGAGACGGGACTGGAGCTTGGCCGCTTCGCGGCGGAGGGCCTCCCTGCGGGGCCACTCCTTGGGAGTGCTCTTGATGATGCGCTGCAGGCTCTGCAGTGCGCGGCGCAGGTTCGCCTCGCCGGGCTGCAGGCGCGCCGCGCTCAGGACCGCGTCCGCCGCCAGGTCCCACGCGGCCGAATACACGGAGAGCTCGAAAGCATCGAAATAGTCGACGACCGCGCTGGCCGGGTTGCCGGATCTCTCGTACGCCACGGCCCGGCTCATGTGCGCCTCGGCGTCCGCCGGGTCCGCCCGGACAGCCTCGTTCAGCGCCGCGATGGCCGCCCCGGAGTCCCCCTTCAGGAAGGCTTCCACGCCCTTCCTCTTAGCCGACTCCGCCGCGGCCATGGCGGATCTCATCCTAGCCGCCTCGGGCTCGAACTTGGGATCGCACACGCAGTCCTTTTCCACGGGCTGTTCGGAACCCATGGGGACCTTCTGGGACTCGCGATAGTCCAAGCCCGCTCCGCGGAAATCCCCCAGCGCCGCCTCGGCAACGGCCCTGTTCACGTAGGCGTCCGCGTACCTCGGGTCGAGCGCCAGGGCGCGTCCCAGGAGGCGGACCGCTTCCTTATACTCTCCCGCCCGCATCCTTCCGCAGGCGGACTCGAGCCTTCCCCGCGCCAGCGCGGTCCTCCTGACGAAAACCCGGAAGCTGGGCACGTCGATGTTGGTGTGGATATGTCTGGCCCGGCACGGGTCGGACCTGTAGCCCGCGAAGTACGCCATCAAGGCCTCTGCCTCGTCCGGAGCGTGCCGCTTGAGCGCGACCACGATGCGGCGATGCAGGCGCGGGTCCGTACGCAGAAGGTCGGGGAGGCGCTCGAGCGCCTTGGCCAGCTCCATGGCGCGCAAAGGCTGCGACGCGTCGGCGAATCCCCCTCCGGCGACGTACTCCGCGTCGAAAGAAGGCTCCGGCTGGGCGGCCAGGGCGAGGCAAAGCGGGATGAGCCGGGCCGAGGCGAGCATCCATGCGGGGCTGGTCATGGCACATTTATAAGATATAAGCTCAGACTATGAAAGCCCTGGTGAAGAAATTCGCGAAGAAGGGCCTCTGGATGGAGGACGTGCCCCAGCCGGAGGCGACGGAGACCGACATCCTCATCAAGATACGGCAGACCGCCATCTGCGGCACCGACGTCCACATCTACCAATGGGACGAGTGGGCGCAGAAGACCATCCCGGTCCCCATGCACGTAGGCCACGAGTTCGTAGGAGAGGTCGTCAAGGTCGGCAAGGCCGTGCAGGGGTTCTCGGTGGGGATGCGCGTGTCCGGCGAGGGCCACATCGTGTGCGGCCACTGCCGCAACTGCCGCGCGGGCTTGCGCCACCTTTGCCCCAACACCAAGGGCCTTGGCGTCAACCGTCCCGGCTGCTTCGCGGAATACCTCTGCATCCCGGCGAGGAACGTCTTCCCCCTCTCGGACTCCATCTCGGACGACGAAGCCTCCATCCTGGACCCGCTCGGCAACGCGGTGCATACCGCGCTTTCCTTCGACCTGGTGGGCGAGGACGTGCTCGTCACCGGCGCCGGCCCCATCGGCATCATGGGCGCCGTGGTGGCCCGGCACGTGGGCGCGCGCCACGTGGTCATCACGGACGTGAACGAGTACCGCTTGAAGCTCGCCAAGAAGCTCGGCGTCAAGAACGTGGTGGACGTGCGCAAAACGACGCTCAAGGACGTGATGAAGTCGCTCGGCATGACCGAAGGCTTCGATGTGGGCCTGGAGATGTCCGGCAATCCCTCGGCCTTCACCGGCATGATCGAGGCCATGAGGAACGGCGGCAAGATCGCGCTCCTAGGCATACTTCCGCCTAAAACCGAGATCCCCTGGCATCAGGTCATCTTCAAGGGGCTTTACATCAAGGGGATCTACGGCCGGGAGATGTACGAGACCTGGTACAAGATGAGCTCCATGCTGCAGAGCGGCCTTAACGTCAAGCCCATCATCACGCATCGCTTCCCGGTGGCGCGCTTCAAGGAAGGCTTCGAGATCATGAGCGCGGGCAGGTCCGGCAAGATCATCCTGGACTGGCGCTGAGCCCTGGCGCGCGGCCTGCCCGCCGCCGACGTCTCCCGATCCCGCCGGCCGATCCCATCGCGTACGGCCTCGCGCCTATTCTATCATCTCCAGGCAGCCTCGCAGTCCCGTCTGCGAGGAAGCAATCTATGAACGGACGCGATCCTGAGGGCGCTGGGAGAAAAACGGCTCCATCGCTCCGGCGCAAGGCGACCGCGATGCTCCTCGGAGCGTTTTTCGTCTTCCTCCTCATGGAGGCCGGCCTGCGGGCTTTCGCCTCCGCGTTCTCTTTGTGGCAAGAGTTCCGGAACCGCGCCTCCGCCGCATCGGATGGGACCTACCGCATCCTGTGCCTGGGCGACTCCATGACGGCCGGGACCTATCCCAAGATCCTCGAGGAGATTCTGAACCGGCGCGATCCCGGCAGACGCTTCGCCGTGATCGACAAGGCTCGCGGCGCGACCGACTCGCGCTTCGTGCTCGCCAACCTGGAGCGATACCTCGACGAATATAAGCCTCATATGCTCGTGGTCATGATGGGCTCCAACGACAGCTCCCCGCACCTGGCCTATGGAGGTCTCCCGGCGGAGGAGAAGACCGTCTTCAAGACCCGCGCGCTCGCCAGAATCCTGCTGCGGCTCCTAAGCGACGCACGCCGGGACGTCCGGCTGCGCTCAGCCATTGAACAAACGAAACCCGCAGCGACCCCCGTCTGCTTCGGGCTCAAGCGCGATATCCAAACCATGCTTGGCATAGGCGACTTCTATCTTCCCCAGAACAGGCACGACACGGCCCGGTCCGTATTCGAACGCGCGCTGGCCGCCGCGCCCCAGAACGCGCGTGCTTATGCCTGCTTGGGGAAAGCTCTCCAGGTCTCCGGGGCACCCTCTCAGGCCGAACAGTCCTACAGCGCCGACGCGCACCCCCGCGAGCTCGCGGCCCTTGTCCAGCTGGCGGCCGAATACTGCTCCCGATCGCGGTGGGACGAGGCGGAAACCATCCTGGGCCAAGCACTGCGCCTCGATCCTTCAGACGTCCCGGCCCGTCTAGCCCTTGGGCATTGCCGTGCCGCGCGAGGGGACTACCCGCGGGCCGAGGACGCGTTCCTCGCCGCCGTCGACGCATCCCCCCGCAATCCCGATGCCTGGCTCGGATTGGCCCGCCTCCACCTCGACCAAGGCCGAACGCACGACGCCGAGCGGGCGCTCGGAGCCCTGCTGCGCGTGGACCCGGATAATCCCGAGGCGTATTCCGCCCTCGGAGAATGCCACGACCTCAGAGGCGAATCGGACGAGGCGCGGCGCGCTTTCGAGAAGGCCGCCGCGCTCGACCCAGGGGACTATCGACATCTTTTGAGGCTTGGGTCTTTCTTCAGGTTCAGGCACGCCAGGCACGACCTCGACCGCGCCATCAGGTTCTATGAGTCCGCGAGGGAGACTGCGCCGGACGCATGGCGCGTCTACTTCGAGCTCGGCGCCGCGTACCGGCAGTCGGGCTCGATGCTGAAAGCCGAGAGGATGTTCCGCAAGGTCATCGCCCTCAACCCCGGGTTCTCCGACGCATACGTCCAGGCGGCGCAGGCGCTCACGCTCCGACGCGGGCGCGCGAAGGCGGCCCGCGATCTTAATGAGGCCGGCAGGCTCCGATCGGCGCAGCCATCGCGAACGGCTCCCCCTTTGACCCGACGCAACTATCGGGACCTCCGCGAAGCGGTGCTGCGGCGCGGAATCCGGCTCGTCTGCGTCCAGTATCCCATGCGCAGCCTGCGCGCCCTGGAGGAGTTCTTCGATGACAAATCCGGCATCGTCTTCGTGGACAACGAAAAGTCCTTCCAGGAGGCTGTCCGGCGATCGGATTACTGGGACTACTTCATCGACGTGTTCGGCGGGAACTTCGGCCATTGCACCCCGAAAGGCTACCGCATGCTCGCCCAAAACATCGCGGACGCGATCCTGGGTGCGCTGGGAGAACAATGACGCCATCGCTCCGGCGCCAGGTCATCACCCTGTTCGTGGAGCCCTCAGCAGCGCGCGCAGCAGCCCCCCCCCGTAGAACCGGACGGAGCACGGGTACCGATTCCCTTGGACCGCGAAGCCCCTGCCTGTCTCGACCAACCGACCTTCCAAGACCAATCCCGCGAACTCCCTGGGGAAGGAGTCCTCGGGCTCCTCTTTGAAGGCCCTCCGGTAGATGCCGCAGTCCAGATGCCCCACATCCTCCAAAGACCGGATGATATGGGAACGCTTTTCGTCCTGCATGGTCAGTCTGGCTCCTAAGCCGTCGGCGTACACGCACTCTCCCCGCACATGGGAAACCGCTCCGGGACCCAGCCCGAGGATGGAGGCGTTGTACTGGAACGCGTGCACCAGCTGGAGGTTGTTGAGCAGCCCCTTGCGCTCGGTGCCGGGCCTGCGGATGTCCTTCCCGGCGCTCTCCCCCGCTTTCTCCCAAAGCATGGAGTTGTCCACTCCCAGCTTGCCGAGGAAACGCATGCTCGCGTCCGTCTTCACGGAAAGGTCAACGCTGATGTTCCTTATCCCGAGCTTGCGGCACAGACGTATCCCGCGGGCAAAAGCCTTGCGATCCCCGGAAAGGAGCGCTGTCAGTCGGTCCACCCGGTGCCGCACCAGGATGCGGATCTTCTCCGCGTCCAGCCTGGAGGGATCCGCTTCCACGGTGCTCTGCCTGAGCTTCCCCCACCGGAACCGGCGCATGAGCCAGTCGAAGAGCTCCTCGATGCCGTCCGCGCTGAAGCGCGATATCTCCCCTGCCCCCCCTGAACCGACGTAGAGAGTCCTGAACGCCAAACCCTTGGGCAAGTCGAGTTCTTGAAGGCTCTTAAGCAGGGATCCGGCCTGGGTCTTGGGAGGGATGTTGACGTACAGGCCCAGGGGGTCCAAACCGCCTCTGGAGGCGGCTCGCTCCCATGCCCGGCTGATGAAGCCGGGCTCGAGCCTTCTCCAGAGCGCCTGTGGCGGGAACACGAAAGCCCCGGAACGGGTCCACATGGGGCTCCGGGTCGGCTCGCGGAAAAGCCTGGCCAGGGTCCGGGCGTTCTCCTCCACCCGGGGATGATACAAATCTTTGTAAAATCTCCCGCCCATGTTCTTCGAAGGTCCGGAGAAGAAGGTCGAGTTGGCGCTCATCCCCGGGAAGCGCTCCCTGCGCTCCCTGGGGCGCGGCTACTGGGAAGGCATCGTGTCCAAGGCCAACGCCAAGATCCTCTCGTCCATCTCGAACGAATCCCTGGACGCCTACCTGCTCTCCGAGTCCAGCCTTTTCGTGGCCGATGCCTGGCTCACCATGATCACCTGCGGCCGCACGGACCTGACCGCGGCCATCCTCCAGATGTGCCGCGACCTGGGGACGCAGGACCTGCAGTATCTCGTCTATGAGCGCAAGAACGCCTACTTTCAGGAGTATCAGCCGGCCAACTTCTTCGACGACGCGAAGCGCCTCTCCGAAGCGGTCCCGGGGAAATGCTTCCGCTTCGGAGACGTGGACGACCACCACGTCTTCCTGTTCCACTTCGACAAACCCCACGCCCCTTCGCCCGACGACCTGACCCTGGAGGTGTTGATGCACGGCATGGGCTCGAGAGCACCGGACCTGCCGGCGCTCTTCCCCGGCTTTCAGGTGGACGACCACCGATTCGAGCCCGTGGGCTACTCCCTCAACGCCATCCAGGGGACGAAGTACTACACGGTCCATGTGACCCCCCAGAAGTTCTGCTCGTACGTCAGCTTCGAGACCAACTGCGTGGACGACGGGGCGGAGGCCATGACGGCGCGCCTGCTCGAGCTCTTCAAGCCCCAGTCGCTGGATGTCATCCTCTTTACCCCGCTGGGGTCGCAGCGAAAGGTCGGCTGCGCCTATCCGGCCGAACGCTCCATCTGCCAGGAGCTTTCCTGCGGCTACCGGGTCCGCTTCGACCACTACTTCAAGCCGGTCCGGGGCTCCTCGCCGGCCTTCCAGATCAAGCCATGAGCTCCCGGGGGCGCTGGATCGACGAGGAGTACCAGGGGGTCCTGCGCACGGGCTTCCGCGTGCGCCGCCGGCTGTTCAAGGGACAGAGCCGTTTCCAGGAAGTCGAGGTGCTCGAGACAGCGGGGCACGGGCGCCTGCTCCTTATCGACGGCATGACCATGGTCTCGGAGCGTGACGAGTTCGTCTACCACGAAATGATCGCCCACGTCCCGCTGTTCGTCCACCCCAAACCGCGCCGAGTCCTCGTCATCGGCGGCGGCGACGGCGGCACGGTCCGCGAGGTCCTCCGCCACCGGGGCGTGACCCGCTGCGTCCTCGTGGAAATCGACAGCCTCGTGGTCGAGGCCGCCCGGCGGCACCTCCCCGGGACCTCGAGCGCGCTGTCGTCCAGGCGCGCTCAGGTCCTCATCGAGGACGGGGTCCGCTTCGTACACGAGACGGACGACCGCTTCGACGTGGTCATCGTGGACTCGACCGAGCCTTTCGGGCCCGCGCGGGAGCTCTTCGGACGAAGCTTCTACCGGGACGTGCGCCGCGTCCTCACGGATGGAGGCATCGTCGTGTCCCAGGCGGGCTCCCCTTTCTACGAGCTGGGCACGCTCCGGCGGCTCAGCCGCAACCTGCGCTCCTCGTTCCCGGTCGTTGCGCCCTATCTCTTCACCAACCTCACCTACCCGGGGGGGTTGTGGGCGTTCACGTTCGCGTCCAAGGGGCTCCGGCCGGTCGACGACTTCAAGCCCGCGCGGGTGAAAGCCGCGCGGCTTCCCCTGCGCTGGTACAACGCGGAGATCCACAAAGCCGCGTTCGCCCTGCCGACCTTCGTGCGGCGGGGCCTGGTTCCCTAGTCGTTCTTCGGCTCGGGCCCGATGGGGCCGAACTTCGCCTCGTAGCGCCGGATGTTGTCGGCCAAGGCGGCCATGAACCTCTTGGCGTGCTTGGGGCTCGAGATGATGCGGGTGTGCACCTTGGCGCCGGGGGTCCCGGGATGCAGGAACATGAAGTCCAGGATGAACTCCCCGTCCGTGTGGCCGATGCTGGCCAAGTTCGCGTACTTCCCCTGGCCCACGCTCTCCTCGACCACCACCTCGATCTCCGGCACGGGCTTGGGAGGCGGCTCAGGCTCCCCCTGCTTGCGGAACTCCTTGACCCCGTGGCCCCAATCCGTCCGCTGGTGCTTGCCTTTGATGAATTTCTTGGGTTCCATCAGCGATGGCAGCACGAATGCAGACAGGTCTTCTTAGCGGGGCTCCTGACGAAGAGCAGGGGAAAAACGATGTCGCTGAAGCAGCACGGCAGCCACACGGCCACGAAGAGCGAGACGAACACGAACAAGAGCTTGGGGATGCTCAGTTCCATCGTGCCCAAGGCCATGAGGATGTGGAACAAGGAGGCCCAGGTGCTCACCAGCACGTGACCCGAGTGCGGCAGCTTGGTGATGGGCCGATAGTAGGCGATGGCCAGGCCGATGAGGGCGATGGGATTCACGAGCCACCACTTCTCCATGCAGCCGACGTGCAGCTCCCGCTCCGGCATCCCCAGCGCGGCTTCGCAAAGGTATGGAAGCAGCGAATCGCTCAGCGTGGCGAGTCCTACCGCTCCCACGAAGCCGATTCCCAGCAGGGCCCACAGACTCGCGCCTTCCGCGTGCTTCTCGTACATGGACGACGTGACCAAGGCCCCGAGCAACACGTGCGCAGGATGCAGGATATAGAATATCTTGTGGCTTACGTCATGCGGCAGGTTCCGGCACAGAAGCATGATCACGATGCCCGTGGCCGCGCCAAACAGAGTGAAGGGAGCGTGGTCCCGGAGCTCGTGGAGTATGGTCTCTCTCATCGCGATGCCATTAGTATAGCAATCGGTCGTAGGCCTGCAGGAGCCTTCCCGTGGTCTCCTTCCCGACCGAGTTCGTCTCCTCGTAGTGGGTCCCCGGAGGCCTGGGGTGCATGAAGCGGTTCGGCGTGACCTTGAAATCGTAGGCCGGCACCAGGTAGCCTATCTCGTCGTTGGCCAAGCCCGCGATGATGCCATGGGCCCCGAGCCTCTCCCTGAGGCCGGGAGCGGTCTCAGGGAACATCTCTCCCGGCACTCCGAGCACAGCCACGGGACCGAGGCGCACGAGCGAGACCTCGGTCTCGATCCAGGGGCGCAGGCGCTTGGGCAGCGGATATCGGAACAGGGCTCTGGCGCTCCTCTTCATCCCTTCCCATCGGGAGAGGGTCCATCCCTCCGCGTCGTAGAGCGTGTGGCCGCGGCGCAGGCTGTGCAGGAAGATGAGGTAGCGCGAGTTCTCCACCGGGACTCGCACCGCTGCGGAACTCATGGAGACCTCGGCCTCATCCCAAGACTCGGCCTTATCCAAGGCGCTGAGAGCCGCGTCAGCCACGGCGCTTCCGAGCCAGCGCATGGCAGCCTCCTGCCGGACCCCGGCCTCCTCGTGCACATCCGGGGTCATGAGCCCGCCGATGAGGCCCGGGAAGAACAAGCACTCGCCGCCGGTCCTGCGCTCCACGCGCTCGCACAAGGCTCCCGGGTAATCGGCCGAGACTTTTTTATTTTCGCGGCCCAAGACCTCCGCGTGGCAGGACCAACGCACCAGGGTACCGAGCATCGCCCCGTTCTTGCCCCTGAAGGAGAGCACGTCGAGCTCCGGATCCAGGACCACCGGGTCCCGCGAGTCCCGGCACAGACCCTTCAGGTCGAGGTCCTTCCGAGCCGACAGCATCCGGGCCTCCTGCATGCGCCCTGAAAGCTCTTTGACGAGCCCGATCACGGCCTTCTTCACCCGCTCCTGATACTGCGGGCTTACGCCCGAGACGCCTGGCCAACGGCCCCAGAGTCCCAGCGAGTCCGGGGCGGAATGCGTATGGGTGGCGGCCACGAACACGTCAAGCCCGAGCCGCCTTCGGATGTCCAGCACGTCCTCCCGGAACAGGCCGAGGCTGTCCACTCCCACGAAAGCGACGGTGCGCTTGCCGTCGGAGACCACGAGAGCCCTGGCGTAAAGGCGGTCGAGCACGCCCTCGGCCCGCCGGCCTTTGGCGCCGAAGCCCGCGAGCCAGACAGGGCTCCTGCGCAGGTCCGGCGTGATGTCGGCCTTGCCGGCTGCGGCGTAGAGCCCGGCGTGGGCGGGGACCGCCAGGGCCAGGGCCAGCGGCACGCTGAGCGTCACCCGGGCAGCATCTCCTTTTCCAGCTTCTCGTAGCGCTCGATGACGCCGCGAACGTAGGCCCGCTTCTGCGTATAGCTGCCGGGGAAGAAGCTTCCCTTGAACCCGGCCACGACCAGGTTGCGCAGGGCCTTGCGCGAGAGCTTCAGATGCTTGACGGCCAGCTCGAGCTCCCGCGAGACCGTGGTGTCCGACATGAGCCGGTTGTCCGTGCACAGGCTGACCGAAAGCCCCCCATCGATCATCTTCTTGACGGGGTGCTCCTCCACCGAGGAGATGGAAGGCGTGGTCTGCAGATTGCTCGTGATGCAGACCTCGATGCCGATCCTCTCGGAGGCGATGTAGTTCGCCAAATTCTGGACGTATCGCGCCGGATCCTTGATGGACGGGTCCTTGATCATGCTCTCTTCGAAAAGAAAGGTACCGTGGCCCAAACGGTTGGCGTGGCACTGAGTGATGGCCAGGAAGATGGACTCCGGCCCATAGGCCTCGCCCGCGTGCACGGTCTTCTTGATGAAGTGGTCGTGCACGCACTGGTAGGCTTCCTTGTGGTCCACCGCCGGATATCCTGACTCCTCCCCGGCCAGGTCGAATCCCACGATGGGAAGCCCCTCCTCCTCCACCATGGAGACGCAGGCGCGGGCGAGCTCCAGGGACGCGGCCGCGTAGACCTCCTTCTTCTTGGCGTGCTCCATGAGCCTGAGCATATCCGCGAAATAATTCGACATGCCCTTGCTGAAGCGCCGCATGGCGCACACGATGACCCCGAAGTGGAACGGCAGATCCTGGCCGGACTTCACCGTAGGGGTGTGGTTGTGGGTCCGGGCGCCGCGCTCCAGCCCCTTCACCACAGCCCGGACCGAATCCTTGAGGGAGAGCCCTTTGGAGGTGTGCAGCTGCGGGGCGAAGCGCACCTCGATGTAGCGCGCACCCTCGGCGATGTTGTCTTCCACGAGCTCGGCCGCCACGCGCTCGAGGTTCTCGGCGGTCTGCAGCACGGCGCAGGTATAGGCGAAGCCCTTGAGATACTCCCCGCGGTTCGCGTACGCCGACTTGAACACCTGCTCCCGCATGCCGGCCTCATCGTAGGCGGGCAGCCGCACCATCTCCTGGCGCGCGAGCTCGATGAGCGTCCCGATGCGCAGGGAGCCGTCGAGATGCAGATGCAGGTCCGTCTTGGGAATGGCCCGGATGAACGCGGAGGTTATCCTATCCTTCATGGTTCGTCGTCCTCCTCACCGGCCATTCGGGGAGCCCGCTCCGCCCATGACCCCGGCGGACTGGACCTGCGAGAACGCGGTCAGAGCCGCGGGGTTGGACATGATGCCCTGGAACACCGCCGGGTCCACCAGGGCCGTGAGGATGGCGGGGTTGGCGAGGGCCACCTCCTGGACCGATGGGCCGTCATGGAGGAAGGTCTTGAGCGCGGGGCATTCGAGCATTCGGTTGACCAGCTTCGAGCCCGCCACCACGCTGGAATTCTGCGGGTCTCCGTGGGCCACGGCCATGGCGATGGGCAGGCTGTTCCGTATGCCCTTGGGGTCCTTCGTATCCATCAAGAACTCCTTCCACGCCTGCGGATCAGTGCAGTTCCTCTGCGACTTGGGCCTGGACATGTAGGCGTCGACCAGCATGTCGTTGTTGAACAGGAAGCCGAGTATCTTGGGGTGCCCGACGAGCTTGCTCACGAGCCCGGCCATGAGTTCGTAGCTGCCTCCGACCCGCTGCAGCCCCGGCCCGTCCTTGGGCCCGCCCAACTTCTGCAAAAGGGCCTCGTCCTCGGGCCCGAGCTTCTTCTCGGCTTTCACGGCCACGGGAGCGGGCCGGGCTTTGCCCCGCGCGACCGGGCCCTCCCGCTCCTCGGATTCTTCCATGGGCTTGACCGTGTAGCCCTCGTCCTGCCGACCCTGTCCCGAAGGATTCGGGGGCGGCGTCACGATCATATCGAAGGAGGACTTATGTTTCTTGCCGTCTTCGACGCGCCCGATCTCCAGTTCGGCGGACAGCTGGTCCCCGGCGCGGACATCCCCGAACAGGCCCACGCTCTTGAATCCCCCGGCCTCGAGCTCGCTCTGGGCCGGCTGGCGCCTCCTGCTCACGGCCAAGCCGCCGACCATGATGGCCACGCCGACCAGGAACCATGCGGAGAACTTTCCCCAGGAAGACTCTGAGCTGCTCATAGACGGACTACTTTATCATTGTACACGATAAACCGCCACGCTCCGTGCGTACGAACCCCGCTCCCCCAGATCCCGGAAGTCCGCGTCCCGGCCCGTCTCCAGGAACAGAAGGCCCGGGTCCAGCGGGGCATAGTCGAACGACATCACCGGCCCCCGCGCGCGTGCTTTCTGGAGCCAATCCGGCCAGACGTCCGGATTCCCGGGCATGGCGTAGTCCACGACAGCCATGTCCGCGCGTTCGGGCGAGGCCTCGGCCTCGCGCAGGGGATAGCGCTTCCATGACGAATGCCGCAGATAGTACTCCAGCACGGCGCTGTCGTTCACGATGCCTTCGCCTGAGCCGGACCCGAGCCGGACCGCGGCGGCCATTTGGGGACAGACGCATCGGGTGTAGCGCGCCGCATGCGGCAGGCAGAGCAGGAGCAGGGCCGCGGGAAGCGCATGCCTGGACACGGGGAACCTCTCCAGGAGCCGGGCCCATCCCGCCCCCGCCAGCAGGCACAGGAAAGGCAGTATGGCTCCGGTGGGGCGGGCCACGGGGACATAGCGCAGGGACGCGAAGACCCAGACCACGAGCATGCCGGGCCCGAACAGCACGAAGACCCAGTCCTCCTCCTTGCCGCGGCGCGCAGCCGCCAGCCCCGCCGCGGCCCCGACAGCCAGGAGGAGCACGGACACCGGCCCGCTCGAAAGCAGCAGCCACCGGAGCATGAACGCCGGCTGCCAAAGCATCCCGGCCGGCCTGGCGGCGCTGCTGCCGAAAATCTGCTCCCGGAGCTCGCCGAGGTAGGAGTCCAGGGGCACGCCTCCGGCCGCGTTCCTCAGCAGGTAGAACCCCTGCCAGAGCAGGACCGGGGTGAGAACTCCCATCGCGGACAGGAGTAGAGACTTGAGCGTCCAGCGCCGCAGCCGCAAGAGGACGAGGAGCGCGGCTATGTTTGGGAGGATGAAGTAGTGGGAGGTGAACCCGAGGCCGAGGAGGAGCCCGCCGAGATAGCGTCGTCTATCGCCGAAAAGGAGATACGCCCCCGCGGTGAGGAAGAAGACGGCGGAGGAAACAGCCAAACCGGAACGGGAGTACCAGATATGCCCGCCCAGGCAAGCCAGGAGCGCGGCGGACGCGAGCCCGGCCGCAGAGCCTCGCCACCGCCGCCCCCAAAGGAACACGATCAGGACCGTTCCGATCCCGAAAAGCGCGTTCACGAGGATAGGCACCCAGTCCCCGTCGAACATCAGGTAGCCCGCGGTCAGAAGCGCGAGATGCGTGGGCTTGGCGACCGTCCTGTGCCAGATGCCGCCCGTCCTCGCCACCTCGTCGCGGACAGCGTCGGGCCCGCGCAGGAGGGAGCGGCAGAAGGCGGCATAGGATTCGGCCTGCCCCGCGGACCATACCCCATCGTAGAAATACTGGCCCTGGCCCGTGATGTTGCCGAGCCTGAGCCAGGCCGCGGCCAGGAGGATGATCGCGAGGCTGATATGTTCCGTTGAACGGTTCATGGAAAGGCCGTAGACTATTATATACACTTAGCGCGATGGAGCTCCGTCGGGGTCTCCTGATGGTTTTCCTCTCGTCTTCTTCCGCTCTCGCGGCGGACGCGGATATTTCCCCCTGGAAGCGGCTCGATGAGATCGCGAACGTCGAGGCCCAGACCCTGTGCCAGGAGGCCGAACCCAATATCCGGGACCTCAAGGGATTGGCCCCCTCCTACATGGTCCCTTCCCAGTTCGAATCCGTGTCCGTGAAGCGCCAGACCCTGCGAATCGACCTGCAGCGCCGCCTCGACGACCTTGAGACACTCCGGAACGAGTACCGCTCGACGCAGAAGGCCCTGCAGACGGAACTCGCCATCAAGACGCTCAAGCCCAGGAAGCGCAAGACCGGCGAGCTCATCGACGAGGAGAGCAAGCAGAGCCTGGTGCAGTACTACGTCTACGACCAGGCCTTCAACAAGCTGCAGGACTGCCTGGTGATGCTCACCGGCGTGATCTCGAAAGACGAGGCCGCCTTCGTCATCGCCCAGGACGCCATGGCCAAGCGCAGGTTCCGCACCCAGGTCATCGGCGGAGTCTCCGCGGCAGCGGTCCTGGTCCTGGGCTTGTCCTTGTTCATCGCAAAAAGGATGGCGGCCTCCACCGCCGCCGAGGTCCTGGTCACCCAGCCCATGCGGACCACCCAGCCTATGCGGGTCACCGGCCCGACGGGGCGTCCGGCCCTGCCTTTGGACAGAGCCGCCCCCGCGGACGCGATCGGCACGGTTCTGGGCGAGAACTTCCGGCTGGACAAGGTCATCGGCAAGGGCGGCATGGGCGTGGTCTACCTAGCCCAGGACCTCACCCTGGACCGGAAAGTGGCCATCAAGCGCATGCGCGAGGAGGTCTCGGACAACGAGAGGGAACTCGCGAACTTCGTCTCTGAAGCCCGCTTGGTGGCCTCGCTCAAACACCCGGGCATCGTGGAGATCTACTCCATCATCAAGGAGCAGGGCCGGCTCTACCTGGTCTTCGAATTCGTGGAAGGCAACACCCTGGACTCCGCGCTGCACGTGTGCAAGCGGCTGACCTTGGCCCAGGCCCGGTCCGTGCTGAGGCAGATCGCCTCGGCACTGGACTACGCGCACTCGCGCAAGATCATCCATCGGGACCTCAAGCCCTCGAACATCATGCTCACCCCGGCCGGGACGGCCCGGGTCATGGACTTCGGGGTCGCCTACCAGGCCAAGAAGGCGGTGGCCGCGCTCACGCGCGCCGAAGTCTGGGGCACGCCTCCCTACATGGCTCCGGAGCAGGAGCTGGGCTCGGTCACGAACGAAGCGGACCTATTCTCCCTGGCCGCGTGCTTCTACGAGATGCTGACCGGCAAGGTGCCCTTCCCCGGCCCGAACTACCTTGCGCAGAAGCGCGAGATGCGGTTCATCGACCCCTCCAAGCTCATCCCGGCGCTTCCGGTCGGCCTCGACACCATCATGCGCCGAGCCCTTGCGCCGGACCCGCGGCAGAGATTCCATTCCGGAGCCGAACTCGCGACAGCGGTGGAAAGGGTCTGAACATGCTGTTCGCCGTCCTAGGAGGCTTCATGGCTGGAGCAGCCTGGTCCGGAGAGAGGATCCCGTTGTCGCCGGCCCCTGCGAAGCAGGGGCGGGTCTCCGTGGAAGAGGCGTTGTTCAAACGCCGTTCAGTCCGCGACTTCCAAGCAAAGGACCTGGACAAAAGGCAGGTCTCTCAATTGCTTTGGGCGGCGCAAGGAGTGACGGGCAAGGCCGGGCTGCGCACGGCTCCTTCCGCCGGCGCCCTTTATCCCCTGGAAATCTTCGCACTGGACAAAACAGGCTGCTATCGCTATCTTCCCAACGAACACTCCCTGGAGAGGACGGCTTCAGGAGACCTTCGCCCGAAGCTCGTGACCGCCGCCCTAGGCCAGTCCTCGGCAGGCAAAGCGCCCTTGGACCTGGTCATCGCCGGATCGCCCGAGAAACTGGCTTGGAAGTACAAAGGCAGGTCCGAGCGCTACACTCTGATCGAGGCGGGACACGCGGCGCAGAACATCCTGCTCCAGGCGACTGCCATGGGGTTGGGAGCGGTGCCCATCGGCGCGTTCTCGGACGCCAAGGTGTCGAAGCTCCTGTCGCTTTCCCCCGGCGTCACGCCCTACTACATCATCCCGGTCGGCTATCCCAAGCGGTAGATGCTGCTGCTCGGACTCCTGCTGATCCCCCTCCCGGCCTTCAGCCAGGGCATCGATCCCGTGCTCAAGGAGATGGATGCGATCACCTCGGTCGAGGGGCCGCGCCTGTGCGAGGAACTCCGCGCCTACACGGAACAGCTCGAGGCTCTCGAGCCCAGCTATCAGGACCCCTCCGCGCTCGATGACGCCAAGTTCCAGCGCGCGCATGCGCGGGCGGAGCTCGAACGGAGCATGAAGGATTTCAGGATCCTGGACGAGCGATTCAAACAACTGGGCAAGACGGCGCAGACCAATCTCGCGCTCATGGCGTTCAGAAGGAAGTCGGCGGGAAAGGTCGACCCCCGGACCTCGGTGTTCCAGACCTACGCGCACCACGACGCCTTCAGGAAGCTCTCTCTCTGCTATGAGAAGAGCTACAAGGCCATCCAGAAGAACGATGAACTGTTCAGCGCCGCTTTTCAAGCCCGGGCCGAGAGAAAGGCGCGCATCCGCATCGGTCTTGTCGTCGCCGGAGTGATCCTGCTCTGCGCAGGCCTGCCCATCTTCCTGGCCAGACGCATGGCGGCCCGCACCGTACGCCAAGCCCTGCTCGCCCTCCCCCGGGCCGCCGCCGCATCGAAGGACGATGTCGGCCAGGTCCTGGCTGAGAATATCCGCCTGGACAGGATCATCGGCCAGGGAGGCATGGGGATCGTCTACGAGGGGACGGACCTCACCCTGGACCGCAAGGTCGCGGTCAAACGCATGCGCGACGAGATCTCCGAGAATCCGCGCGGCCTCAGCCAATTCCTCGCCGAAGCCCGCTCGGTCGCCGCCCTCAAGCACCCCAACATCGTGGAGATCTACTCCATCCTCAAGGAGCGGGACCGCATCTACCTCGTGTTCGAGTACGTGGAAGGAGAGACTCTCGAGCACGCCTTGGCGGTCAACCGGAAGCTCACGCTGGAGCAGTCCCTTCCCGTGCTCAGGCAGGCTGCCGCTGCCCTGGACTACGCGCATTCGCGCAAGGTCATCCACCGGGACCTCAAGCCCTCCAACATCATGCTCACCCCGGCCGGGACAGCCCGGGTCATGGACTTCGGCCTCGCGTACCAGGCCAAGAAGACCATCGCCATGCTGACCAAGGCCGAGCGTTGGGGCACGCCGGCCTTCATGTCGCCCGAGCAGGAACTCGGCTCCATCGGCAATGAGACGGACATCTATGCCCTGGGGGTATGCTTCTACGTCATGCTGACCGGGACCTTGCCTTTCCCTGGGCCGGACCATCTGGCGCAGAAGCGGGCCATGAAGCCGGCAGGCGCGGAGCGCCTGCCGGCCAAACTCCTTCCTGTCATGAAGAAAGCCTTTGCCGTAGACCCTAGGCAGAGGCACCATTCAGGAGCCGAGCTGGTCGCTGCTGTGGAGAACTCCTGATGCTCAAGCTCCTGTTCTCCCTGGCCCTCTCCGCTCTTGCCGCGGGCCGCGAGACCGTGCTCGAGAGGATGAAATCCATCTCCAACGACCAAGCACCTCCGATCTGCGCAGAAATACGCAGCCAGATGGCCGAGTTGGCGAAACTCACCCCTCTCTACGAGGACCCTCGGCGATCCCGATCCATCCTCTTGCCTCGCGAAAAGATCGCCTCCGAGATCCTCCGTTTGGTCGCCGAATTCGATCCGCTGGACAAGGAATTCCATCGCGGCGAGCAAGAGCTCCGGACCGAACTCGCGATCCGGACCCTGTCCAAAGCGGAGATCGCCCCCCCGGGGACCAGATCTCACCTCGTCCAGTACTACGTGTACCACGAGGCATTATCGGCATCCAAGCGCTGTGTTCAGGAGTGTCACAGGAAGCTCTTGGCGGACGATGACCTGCTCCAGGCCGCGATGCAGCGGCATGCGCGGAGATCCTTCCGCATCCGGATCTTCGCGATCGTGGCGGCAGTCCTTCTGGCCCTCTCCGCAGGGTCCGTGTTCCTGGCAAGGCGCATGGCGGCCCGCACCGTGCGCCAAACCCTAGTACAGAACCCTGCGCCGGCAGAACCGGCCAGCCAGGCCCTGGCCGGGAACATCCGCCTGGACAAGGTCATCGGCGAGGGAGGAATGGGCGTAGTCCACGAGGGAACGGATCTGACCCTCGACCGCAAGGTCGCGGTCAAGCAGATGCGGGACGAAATCTCAGAGCACCCCCGAGCCCTCTCTCAATTCCTGGCTGAGGCGCGCCTGGTCGCCGCTCTCAAGCATCCCAACATCGTGGAGATCTACTCCATCCTCAAAGAGCGAGGGAAACTCTACCTCGTGTTCGAATACGTGGACGGCGAGACGCTCGATCACGCTTTGCGAGTCAACAAGAAGCTCACCCTGCCGCAATCCCTATCCGTGCTCAGGCAGGCTGCCTCAGCCCTGGATTACGCGCATTCCAAAAAAGTCATCCACAGGGACCTCAAGCCCTCCAACATCATGCTCACTCCCGCCGGGGTGGCGCGGCTCATGGACTTCGGCATCGCGTACCAGGCCAAGAAGACCATCGCCATGCTGACCAAGGCGGAGAAGTGGGGCACCCCGGCCTTCATGTCCCCCGAGCAGGAGCTCGGCGAGATCGGCCGGGAGACCGACATCTACGCCCTCGGCGCGTGCTTCTACGCCATGCTGACCGGCACCCTGCCCTTCCCGGGGCCGGACCATCTGGCGCAGAAGCGGGCGATGAAGCCGGCGGGAGCGGAACACCTGCCGGCGAAGCTCCTTCCTGTCATGAAGAAAGTCTTTGCCGTGGACCCCAGACAGCGCTATCACTCCGGCGCGGAACTAGTGTCCGCGGTCAGCGCGATCGAAGGACTCCCCTCTTAGCGCACCAGCGCTCGACCCCGCACCGGCTGCACCAGGGAGAGACCGGCACGCACACGTTCTGACCGAAAGCCACGAGCAGCTCGTTGTAGACGAGCCAGTAGCGCTCAGGAAGCTTCTTCATGAGCGCCATCTCGGTCTCCTCCGGCGTCTTCGTGCGCACATAGCCCAGCCTGTTGGAGATGCGGTGCACGTGCGTGTCCACGCAGATGCCGGGCTTTCCGAACCCCACGGTCAGGACCAGGTTGGCGGTCTTGCGGCCCACCCCCTTGAACGCGAGCAGCGCCTCCATCGTGTCCGGGACCTTTCCGCCGTGCTCGCGAAGCAGCGTCCTGGACAGGTCCCGGAGCGTCCGGGCCTTAGTCCGGTAGAAGCCCACCGGATAGATGGCCTTCTCGATGCTCGGGACGGGGAGCCGGGCCAAGGCCTGCGGGGTGGACGCCAGTCCGAAGAGCCTCTCCGAGGCAGCCTCGGTCACAGGGTCCTTGGTGCGCAGGCTCAGGATGCAGGACACCAGCACGAGGAAGGGGTCCTCGAGGACACTGGAGACCGGCTCCCGCCAGCGCAGCGCCGCGCGCTTGAGCACGGCCACGACCGCATGGATGTCCGAAGGCTTCATGGTCCGGGAACGGACATCTTAGCTAAAATCGGGACCATGACTCGCCCGGTCTCAAAGATGCAGGCTGCGGCGGCTCTCGGCTTGGATTTCTGGAGCGCCTCCTGCGAGCTCAAGCAGCTCCGCGAGGCCATGGACGCCGGAGCCGTGGGCGCCTATCTGGACCTCTGCAATGTCCAGGAGACCCTGGAGGCGGACCCGGAAGTCTGGCTGTCCGTGGTGGACGACCTCGCGCACCGCCATCCGGACTCCAAGCCGGAGGACCTGGTCTGGAGGCTCGTCAACGCCATGGCCTCGGGCGCGGCGGCCATGCTCGAGCCGGTGTTCCGCAGGACCGAGGGCCTGCACGGCCTGCTGTGCGTGCACGCGGACCCCGGCCTCGCGAGATGCGAGGAACTGCGCGCCATCGCTCCCAACATCTCCATCGGAGTGCCCGTCACCCAGGAGGGATTGGTCCGCATGGAAGGCCTCCTGGCCGCCGGCGCGAGCGTGGTGGCCACCCAGGGGACCAGCGTGTCCCAGGCCCTGGCGGCCGCGGAGGCCCTGGAGCGGGGCTTGAACCGGGCCGAGGCCTCGGGTCTTGATATACTCGATCTGAGGCCCGGGGTGAGCCTGCTTGTGGGCGCCGTGGCAGACGACCCGTGGACCGGGATCGCCGTGTTCAAGAAAGCGAACTCCCTGTTCCGGGAGCGCGGATACAGAAGCGCCCTGGTCTGCGCCGGGCACCGCGACACGCTCCACTGGTCCCAGCTCATCGGCGAAGGGGTCGTGGCCTGCCTGTCCTACGCGTGGTGGCGCTGTATCGAGGACTTGGATCCGGCCCCGGCCAAGACCCTGGACGCTCCGGCGCAAGCGCCCATCCCGCCCGAGGACCCTGCCCCGACGGCCGCCGCTCTGCAGAGGCTCTCGCACAGCGAGCAGAAGCTCTGCGAGCGGATCAAGAGCCGTGCGTAGGCCGCTCTTCTAGGCCTGGACGACCCGCGTCCCGGCGATGAGGTCGTGCCAGGTGCGGCGGTCCTTCTCCCACAGGGCCCAGAGGTAGCCCAGCGCCGCGATCGCAAAGGAAACGAAGGTGAACAGCGTGCGGACCAAGGCGATCTTCCAGTCCAAGGCCCTGCCGTCCAAGGTCACGACCCTGAGCTTGAGTATCTTCTTGCCGGGCGTGGCGCTCCAAAGCACGAGGAAGAAGGTGCTGTAGGCCAGCCACAGAAAGGCGAACACCGGGCTCTTGGCCTTGCGCGTCCTCTTGCCGACCTCCATATCGTCGGACTTCTGAAGGATCTCCTCGTCGATGTCTTCCTTGGCGATGTCCGGGATATCCAGCTTGATCTCCTGGACGCCTCCTTTCCCGGGCGCCGGAGCCTTGACCTTGATGCCGCTCTTATCCCATTGGACCGCGTCGCCGACCTTCAGTCCCGCCGTGGAAAAGACCACGTCGCCGGCTCTGAAGCCATCCTTGCCGAACGAGATGGAATCCACCTTCTTGAGCTCATCCTCCACGGTCTTGGCCACGGCCTGGACTTGCTGCTCCGTGATCTGCTTGCTCTTCTTGGAGTGCATCCTCACGCGGTACTCGGTCTTGTCCTTGGGGAAGAAGGTGGATGCGAGCAGGCCGCACAAGGCCAGATCGATGCCCACGGCGACGGCCCGCTTGAGGAGCGGCGCGTTGACCATCTCCTGCCCCACGGCCGGAGCCTGCAGCGGGGCCATGCGGCGCTTGAGGAACGAAAGCAGGCCCTTGGCCGGAGCGACCGGAGCCGCCACTCCGCCGACCGGGTTCTCACGCACCACCTTGTAGACCCGGATGCGCTCCGAAACGCCCTTGAGGTGGAACAGGCCGACCTCGCTCGAAGGGACCTCCTTCTTGTTCATGGCGAGGTAGACCGCCTCGGTGAAGTACACCTCGCCGGCTTCGGCGATGCCCTCGATGCGGGCCGTGATGTTCACCGCGTCGCCGAACACGTCGTTGTCCGCGATGTTGACCTCTCCCAGGTTGATGGCCACGCGCACGTCGATGCGGTCGTCCGCGTGCTTGTCCGCGTTGTGCTCGCGCAGGACCTCCTGCACCGCGATGCCCGCGAGCACCGCGTCCGTGGGGCTCTCGAAGACCATCAGGAAGGCGTCCCCGATCGTCTTGACCAGCTTCCCCCCTTTGCCCTCCAGCACCGGGAGCACGAGGTTCTTATGCTCCTCGAGCATGGACGCGATGCCCGCCCGGCTCATGCGGGATGTCTTGGGGGTGAATTCCTTGATGTCCGTCATCAAGATGGTGAGGTTGCGGGTCACGGGGTTCGCCATGGGGCTATTTAATCGGATTTGGCCTTTGGGCTCAAGAGCGCGACCGCATCCACGCGGCGGACCGCGGCCGCGATGCGCTCCATGTTCCGGACCTTCATGGCGGACTCTTTCTCCATGAATCCGGCGGTCCCCTTGGGCATGGCCGGCCGGGTCTTGGGGTCCCTCAGCAAGGCCAGCTGGTCCAAGTACTGGTCCGCCTCCTCTCTCGGCAAGTCGCCGGCAGCGACGCTCTCATCCAGGAGCTTCCTGAACTCGGCCGTGGGAAGGCAGGCTTTGGGATCGCTGCTCAAGCCCTTCAAGCAGGCCATGAGCGCCTGTTCCGTGGCCGTGAACAGCGGCAGGGTCTTCTCGTAGCGCTTGACGAGCAGCCAGGTGCGGGTCTGTCTGGGATCGGCCCGGACATCGCGCAGCACCGCCTCGAAGCCTTCCAGCTGCTCGGCGCCGAGCTCCACGCGCCGGGCCTCGGCCAGGATTTCGTTCACGCGGCTCTCATTCACGCCCGCCGCGAGTTCCCGCGCGATCTGCTCTTCCGTCATGGGCTGGGGGCCGGCCGGGCCGCCCATTGCGCTGTCCAATCCAGAGCGCCGAACGAACCAGAGCGTGGAGAGCACAAGGCCGACGGCGACGCCCAGCACCACGAGGACGTTGCTGCGAATCATGCCGGCATTCTACAATATCATCCTGGATGTCCCGACTGTTCATCGGCGGCGTATCGCCCGGAAAGGTCGAGGAACTGCTCGGCCGCATCCGGCGGCTCGGGATCGACCCCTCGCTCATCGAGGAGCGCTTCATCAAGGGCGGAGGCAAGGGCGGCCAAAAGGTCAACAAGACCGCCAACTGCGTCCAGCTCCGCTATCCCCCTCTGGGCCTGGAGGTCCGCTGCCAGCGCGAGCGCAGCCTCGCGACGAACCGCTTCCTCGCCCTGCGCGAGCTCGTGGACCGGGTGGAGATGCGCGTCTCGCCCGGGACCTCGGAGCGGCTCAAGGAGATCGAGCGTATCCGCCGGCGCAAGGCCCGCAGGCGCCGCCGCAACATCCTAGGCCCCAAGACCCTGCCCGAGCCTGGGAATTAACTCCCACGAGCTGTCCGCGCTTCCCGGGGATACTAGAGGCATGAGGACATTGATCTTCTGCCTGTTCATGGGGGTCTCCTTCTCTCAGGAGGAACTCGACCCCCATGAAAAAGCGAACATCTACCGCAGCATATTCTCCCCGAAGTTCAAGGTTGCGCTCACGCAGGAGTCCATAGACACCCCGGAGGTCCGGGAGATGATCTCAAAAGCGGTCATGACCTGGATCGAACCGCTCCGGGAGCGCTCTCCCGTCCCATTGGCAAAAGAGGTGGAGTTCGTCAAAGAGGGGCCTGGCGTGCGCGGACCCAGGGACAATGACGAGGACGGCGGACCGGATCAGACTCACGCGCACATCACCGTGGACATCGGCCCGCACTCGAGCAATTCCGCCGGCATCAGCGGAGTGGAGATCGGCGTCCGCGGCGGAGAGCCGGGCTCTTCGGACCCGATCCGGTACTCGGACATCGTGCACGAGATCGGGCACCTGTTCGGCCTGGACGACCAGTACGGGCTGGGCATGGACTACCCCGAGTCCGTGATGAACGCAGGCGACATCAGCGAACTGACCGAGCATGACCTAAGAGAGGTCACCCGGAACTTCGACGAAACGCTCAAGGAGATGGGCGAGCAGGAGGCCGCCGGCCCCGGCCACAACTTGTGGTAGGAACCGGGGCTACCGGATCAAGATCGCGCGGCGGACCTCCTCGTGTCTCACCCCCGGAAGAAGGTCGCCGCCGAAGTCGAGGGCATCCGTCCGCTCCGACGGGTCCGCCGGGACCTCCCTGTACGTCGTTTCCACGCGGTAGTACTGGCCGGTCCTCGGGTCCACGTGCGTGCCGTCGCCCTCGAACTTCCAGTACGTCTTTTCGTTGAGCCAAGCCTTCTTCTCGACGTAGGACCCGAGCCGGAGCAGGCCGATGTCCCGCCCCTTCTCGTCCGCGGCGTACTGGATGCGGAGATCGATCCGGTCCCTGGGGATTGAGGACTGCCGCCCTCCCTGCAGGCCGACGATCACCCGCGCTTGCGGGTCCGGCCGCCCGTCCGCGCTCTGCTCGGGCCGGCCCGGCGCGCTCTGGATGACGGGCACCGCGGCCGTCGTTCCCGAGCCGTACGCCAGGATGCGGCCGACCTGCTCCGGCTTTCCGCCGGCCGATCCTAGGCGATAGAGCTTCCCTGTGCCGGGTTCGATGAAGGTCCCGCTCTTCGAGTCCAGGCTGGAGAGCCTCCTGGGCTGGCCGTCCTCGCCCCGGACGTACGCGTCCTTCAGGGGGTTGGTCGGACTCCAGACCTGTTTGTTCTCAGCCGTACGCCGGGCCTCGAGCGCCCTGTCGGTCCCCTCCGGAGCCCCGAGCATGCCCCGGACGCTGGCATTCTGATGGATGGCCGAGTCGCTGAACGGCTTGGGGTTCAGCAGGTCCCCGCCGGCCCGCTTCTCGAGATAGTCGACCAGGCCCCCCCATATCTTGTCCTGGGCTTTATTGAAGCGGTCTGCCCACTCGGCGTGGAGCTTCTGTTTGGCCGCGTCGGCCTGCTGCTTGGCGACCGCATCGATGCCCTTGTCCGCCGCCCCCTGGAGCGCGTCCCGTAGGGGTCCAGCGCGGCTCGCGAGCTTGTCCAATCCCTGCGCCGCGTCCCGCTTGGCCTGCCCAGCCTTGACCAGGGCGGTCGCGTCCACCGCGGCGTCGATGGCGGCGTTGCCCGCGGCGAAGATCTTGCTGGACGCGGCGTCTGCGGCGTTGAAGAAGGCCTTGGTCCCGATCTCCCGCACCGCGCTCCCCACGCGGATCCCGTCCGCGTCCTCGGACACCCGCCGGGCCGTAAAATCCTCCGCCGCCGACGCGAGCCAGGCCCGCTCGGCGGACGAGACCGGAAGGGCGCCGTCCGGCAGAGGAGCGCCGAGTGTCGCGCGCAAGGTCTGGTGGAACGATGACGCGGCATCGAAGCCGACCGGGACGCTGAAGAGCCTGCCGTCGCCGCCCGGCGGAGAGACGATCGCGCGAAGGCTGTCCTGGGACGGGTCGTAGACCAGGAACGCTCGGGCACCGTCCCGGCCCAAACCCACGTCCACCGCGAGGCGCTCAGGCTCGCCTTCCCAGACCCTCGCGTACTTCAGCAGTCCTTGCTCCTTGAGGAAGCCGAGCTTTTCTGAAGGCGGTTGCGCCTCCTCCAGGTGGCGCTTGAGGAAGCTGTCCAGAACCTCCCTCTCCTGCTCCGCCGCGGGCTTCTTCGGATCTGTTCGCTCTTCGGCTCGGGTCAAGCCGATGGGAGCCAGAATGATCAGCGCCGCGAGCATCTGGGTCATCATGAAGCCTCCTCCCTCACTAGGGATACCGTAGCCCCGGCGCCTCGCGCTCTCAAATGAACTCCCCCTGAAGCAAGAACCCTTTTGTTTTTCAGCATAAACCTTGAGCCCGCACGTCTGTTCACACTGCTTTCAGGCTGAATCGGAGAGGGATACTACTCGAATCGGTAGCCGAGGCCGCGCATCGTCACGATGCTGGCCCCGCCCAAGGGCCCCAGCTTGCGGCGGAGGTTCTTGATATGGACCTCCAAGGTGTTGGTAAGGGGGGCGTCCCTCGTCCAGAGGAGCGAGTGGAGCTGTTCCCTGGACAGCGTCCTGGGCCGGACGCGCGCGAGCTCATGGAGGAGGTCGAACTCCCTGGCCGTGAGGTCCCGCACGATCCGTCCGTCGACCTCGACCGTCCGGGTCTCGGGGTTGATGGAGACCGGGCCCGAACGGATGCAGGACACGTCGGACCATCCCCCTGTGGATCTCCTGAGGAGCGAATCGACCCACAGCAGCAGCTCCTTGCTGTCGAGCGGCTTGGTGAGATAGACATCCGCCCCCGAAGCGAAGCCCGCGGCCTTCTCCTCCACGGAGTCCTGGACCGTCAGCATGATCACGGGCACGCCGGACCGGGAGGGATGGGCGCGGATGCGGCGGCAGACGTCGTATCCCGTGCCCTCCTTGAGATTGATGTCGAGCACGGCCAAGTCGAAGGCCTCGGCGTCGAGGAGTCTCGCCGCGTGGAGCGCCGAATCCGTGGCCAGAGCCTCATACCCCTGGTGCTCGAGCAGCTCGCGGATGAGCGCCGCAGTCTCCGGGAAATCCTCCACCACGAGTATCTTAGGCCGCATCCCGAGAGAGTACCACCTTGACACCCGCACGGTCCAGGGCATAGACTAAGAGGACCATGCCCGCCCGGATCATCATCGTCGAAGACGACCCGCACGCCTTGTCCCTGATCCGGGACTCCCTCTCCGCCTCCGGTCATGCCTGCATTTATGCAGGCACCTGCGCCGAAGGGTGGCGGGAGATCGAGGCCGCCAAGCCCGACCTCGTCATCCTGGACGTAGGGCTCCCGGACGGCTCCGGCGTGGAGCTTTGCGCGAAGATACGCAGTCACCCCCTGCTGGCGCCGACGCCCATCATCATGCTGACCGCCCTGGGCGGACTCGACGACAAGACCAGCGGGTTCCGCGCCGGCGCCGACCGCTACCTGGTCAAGCCTTTCCAGTTCGCGGAGCTCAAGCTGTGGGTGGACGCTCTGCTGCGCCGCGTGAAGCTGGACGAGCGCGAGGGCGGGATCCTGCGGGCGGAGGATTTCGTCGTTGATCCGGGCCGCCACACCGTCGCCACGGCGGGACGGATCATCAGCGACCTTACCCGCAAGGAATTCGACCTGCTCTACGAGCTGGTGCGGCACAGTCCGAGGGTCCTCTCCAAGGAGTTCATCCTTTCGGCCTTGTGGCATCAGGTCCTCCGGGACAATACCGTGGAGGTCCACATCAAGAACATCCGCTCCAAGCTGGGCCCCTCGGCCAAGCGCGTCGTCACCATCCCCAGCGTCGGCTATCGGTTCCGGTGAGGCTCGCACCCCTGCTGGGAACACTCCTACTCCACGCCGCAGGCATGGCGCACGCAGCGCGTCCGGACCCGTGCCGCGAATCCCCCGGGGCCTCGAAGGCCCGCGTCGAACGGGAATCCGCAGTGCTCGACAGCCTCATCCAGAGGCTCGACGCTCTGACCGCGGCCTATCCGGCCGAGAGGGAACTCGCCGGGATGTCCGTCAAGCGGATCGCCCTGCGGCAGGAGGCGCTGTCCAAGGCGGGCAAGCTCCGCGAAACGGCGGTCGCGCTCAAAAGCTGCCGCGCCTCGTACTCCTTCAAGGACGCGTCATCGCTCATCTCGCAGGTCCTCGACGGAGGAGACGTCGACGTCAGCAATGAGGTCCGGGGGATCGTGGACCTGGAGAAGATCGGCGAAGATGCCGAGCGCAAGGCCTCCGCAGTGTCCGCCGCGCTCGAGCGGGAGCAGACCTCGTTCGAGTCGGCCCTGAGTTCCCGCCGGCTCCGCTCGCTGCGGGCGCTCCTCGCCTCCCTGCTGGGAGCCGGGCTGGCGTCGCTGGCGGCCCTCCTTTGGTTCTCCCGAGGCAGGAGGGCGCGGCGCGCGGAGATCGTCTTCCTCCCGCCTCCGGCTCCCCGCGCGCTCAAGACGCCGAAGCCGTTCCCGGCCCTGCCGGGGTCCCCTCTTTCCACCGGCGTCATCCTCGCGGGGAACTACCGGATCCTCAAGACGCTCCAGGACGGCACCCTGGGCTCGGCCTACACGGCCACGGAGCTCGACACGAATCGGATCGTGATCGTCAAGAGGCTCCGCGACGAACTCCATGGCGCCGAAAGGGACGTCGAGAACCTGCTGAGCAAAGCCAGGCTGGCTGCCACGCTCAAACACCCCAGCATCGCGGAGGTGCATTCGGTCTTCATCCACAAGGAGCGCATCCACCTGGCCATCGAGAACGTCCCGGATGGAGTCCCGCAGGACAGATACTTCGATGCCGCGAAGCGCCGCGACCTCCCGCTCGTCAAGATCGTGGTCCGTCAGCTGGCGGCGGTGCTCGATTTCGCGCATGAAAGGGGAGTGGTGCACGGCGACCTCAAGCCGTCGAACGTGCTGCTGACCCCGGACGATGTCGTCAAGGTCTGCGACTTCGAGCTAGGGGCCCTGGCGCGGAGGATCGCCTCCAGGCTCTCCCGTCCGGAGGTCTCGCGCTCCACCGCCTACCTCGCTCCGGAGCAGGAACTCGGCTCGGACGTAAAAGAATCGGATCTCTACTCTCTGGGAGTGCTGTTTTACGAGATGCTCACGGGCCGCGTGCCGTTCGAAGGTCCGAACGCGCTCGCGCTCAAGAAGGTCCCGACCTTCGTCCCGCCGAGCCAGCTGATCCTGGGGGCGCCGTCGGAGCTCGACGAACTCGTTCTGGGAGCTCTGCAGCCGGAGCCCGAACTCCGGTTCACTTCAGCGGACGCGTTCGCCCGAGCCGTCGAAGCCCTGCCCGAGCATCCCGACTGACCCGAAGTCCCTGTCTCGCAGGGAACGCCGGCTGCACGATCCATCCCTCCCGGCGCGCGGTGGAGCCGATCGGCTCCTTGCCGATATCGATGAGAAGCCGTTCGCCCGCCGAGAGGCGCAGCATGGCCAGATCGAAGTTGCTGTCCCCCGCGGCCAGGAGCGGGCGCCGGCCGGTCTTCTCCAGGATGACGTCGGCCTTGCCTTGATCCCAAGTCTTCTGCGTCAGCTCGCCGGTGAGCCTGCCGTCCTGGATCCGCGCCAGGACGCCGTGCACGTTCTCGCGCGGGATGCCGATGCGGGCCGCGATCCGGGCCACGGCCCATTCGACGGTCGCGCTGACGATGCGCACGTCCCAGCCCGCAGTCATGAGAGAGGCCAGCAGGTCCTTCATCTCCTGGTAGAACCGGATGCCGGCGCGGATCTTGGCGGGCGCCGGGTCGTCGTCCCCCAGGGAGATCGATTCTTCTCCCAAAGGCCGCGAGGATTCGAAGGCGATGACCTCGTCGGTGAACGCCTCCAACTCCCCCACCGTGAAGCCCTGCATGAGCTGCACCAGCCAGCCGAAGTCCACTCCCAGCTCGTCTTTGCGGGTCTTCACGCCTTCATAGGCGAGGTGGAAGAGCTTGCGGTAGCGCCGGTACTCGGCGGTCTTCTTGGCCTGTTCGAGGGGCAGATGGCGGATGGCTTCGTGGTTCGCCCGGATCTCGTCGCGGCCGACCTCCTTGGGGATGACGTTCCAGAACGCGTCGCCGAGGCCGAACTTGAAGCGCATCTCGCGGATGGCATGGTAGAAGAGCGCCTCGCCGATATCGTTGCGGATGACGGTGTTGTCCCAGTCGAACACGGCCAGGGGACGCTCCTCCCGGCCGTGCTCCGAGATGAGCTTCTCGATGCGGCGGCGGTTCTCGGGGAGCCACGCGCCCGGCTTGAGCGTCGGCTCCGGGGCCGCGGGGGCCTCCTGCATGGATTTCGGCGAACGCAATGCGGGCCGGAGCAGGGAAGAGGCGCCTTCAGTCGGATCCGCGGCCACGGGAAGACTGGAGAGAGCCGGCCGATGGCCCAGGATCGCGTCCATGACCGCGTTCCCCTGCGTCCGCGCCTCCGCGGGGCTCAGCTCCGAGACTTGAGCCGCCGCAGGGACCTCGACCCCGTTGACGGTCAGCTTGCCGTCCTGCCTGACGACCTCCAGAGTGGGAGTCTTGAGCACTTGCCGCGATGGTGACGCCGGTTGCGCTGGCGCAACCGGCGGATCCGCAAGTCTCGTCCGCCCTTGGATGAGCGGCTGGACGCCTGCGACTGTGGGCGACCACAGCTTGGGCAGGCTGGCGCCGATCAAAGAGCCGGTGAGATCCACGCCTAACGCGCCGGAACCCGAAGACATGCCGGGCTGAAGCACGAGGGGCGCATTGAGCCCCTGGGGAGCGTTCGGGAGAGCTTGGACAGCGAGCCGCGCGGCTTGCGCCGGATAAGGAAAGACCAGGGCCGCGGACAGGGCCCAGGACAGGGCTGAACGCATGTGGAGACATGATAGCGGGAAGTCTAGTCCTACGCTTGAGCCCTTGAGGTCATCTTTGACCAGGGAAAAGCCCTACCCCTGCTGGGTCTATCGGGACTTCCTCAGCGAAGCCGTTTCGCGGCGGGCAGAAAAACAACCTTGGCGAGCAGTCGGCCAGCCTTCGGGGCAGCTGCACCACATCGTCGACGGTAACGTTGTTGTTACGCGGGGCCCTGTTGGGCGTTTTTGAAAAGTGCATAGTTTAAATTTCAAAACTGCATACCCGCCAGCTCGCTTGTTTTGAGGGTTTGGACGTCAAGTAGTTGGTCGTCTCGCCAGAAG
>Ga0265297_10001120_pt1 | contig 66165 bp, 66 predicted proteins | sample Munlanlwell13791_FD_192502 | JGI IMG/M metagenome (GOLD analysis project Ga0265297, IMG submission 192502) | Leachate microbial communities from a municipal landfill in Southern Ontario, Canada - Leachate well 137-91 | ecosystem: Engineered > Solid waste > Landfill > Unclassified | place... | reverse complement strand
AAAATAAAGAGGCAAACACCATCCACGCTTTAGATGCTTGCGTCAAACGTTTCTTGTTCAGCCAAAAATAGATAACAAACGTAATCGGCAAAAAGAAAAAGATAAACTCATAACTGTTGAATAGCATGTAAAAGACCCTAAAACTAGATGTACTATTGTATCTTATTGGGGATAAAAAGAATTTTCCCTCTTTTGTGCCGTGTAATGGGTGCCGTATGTATTTTTGTTTTCCAAGCGATCGATTATTGTATTACCTAGCTGAGGACGATAATGGAAAGGGTCATAAAAATTGGTCGGATCGCGGTTTTCAGACGTATTGGTGTCAAAATCATATACTTCACCGTATATGCTGATTAAATCATTGCGAAATTTTTGGGATGCAGTATCTAGAGAGGGATGCGATTTCATCATTAATTGTGCTTCATAAAATGTCGGCGTAATAAAAGGATAGAGTTTAATATGATGCTGGTCACAAAGGATTTTGATCTGTCTGAGCGGTTCCAGTGCTTTTGTTTCGTAAATAAATGGATTTTGAATATAAATGCCTTCTATGGCTTCTTGGGATATTTTTTTAAAGTGATCGTAGGAATGGTTGAAAGTTTTTTCTTTAATAGATTGCTCGTCGAGAAAATAATTAAGGGTACCGTCTTCATCAAAAAAAGATTGAGGCTGATGCTTTAAAGAATTTTGCAATGTTTTCAAGCTAATCGTTAGAGTAGATACCGAGAGGTAGTTTCCCTCTGACCCGCTTGTAAAGCTGTGAGGATCAAGATAGAGCGGCCGTGTATGTTCGTGTACATTATAAAGTTCATTGCCGAGGTATACTTTTTTCAGAGGGGAACGTTTTAGCCACTCTTGAAGGATAAAAAGTTTTTCAGGGTTGTTGGCAACATGAACTCCGAAGTTATAACACTCTTTGGTGGCACTATTGAGAGAAGGCTTAATTGACATTACCCGCGAACTTCCCAAGATGACACAGTCATATTTATTAATGTTGTTTTGATTGAAAATAGTATTATATTTTTCACTTCGCTCATGAACGATCGGTTTATATTTTTTTTCTACTATCCAATCGCGGTTACCGAAAGGATCAATGGCGAAATTGATCGTAAAAACCATTCCGTTCCACAATAAAGTGAGGATGGCGAGAATGGATATCCAGTGAATCGGGGCAAGCTGTTTTTTTGAAAAGAGCATCATTTTAGCCTTTGTTTATATCGTAGGCTCTCTTTGATCGGTGCTCCGCGCAGCACAAACAAGAAGAGGCGAAAATAGTGTATGGAGCGAAATGAACGGCGTAATAATTTAAAGAGCAATAAATATTTCATAATGCAAGTCTGCCAGGCAGGAAGATGTTTTTCGAGTAAGAGTCTATTGGAGATAAAAAACTCTTTCTCGATAGCGAGATTGCGTCCGGTACTCGCCCCTTCCAGATGGATGATGTGGGCATCGGGAAGAAAAATGACTTTGGCGCCGTTGTCCCGAACCCTTTTGGAGATGTCTTCTTCTTCACAGTACAGAAAAAACACCGTATCCAGCCCGCCGACCGCGTCGAATACGTTACGTCGAAAAAACATGCACGAACCGCTGACGACGCTCACCTCGGTAGGTTTGGACAAGAGCGCTTTGTTGCTCGGAAAATCATTGGGGTACAAGAACCGCACCAATGCATTACCGAAAAGTTTATTTGCCAGTGCTGGGAATTTTTTGTACGAAGAGCTTCGGGTACCGTTTTCATGAAAAAGCTGGCCGGTCATTAAGCCGGTATCGGGATGGTTCTGCCCATATTTATAAAAGGTACTTAATACATCATTCGTGAAAAGGGTATCGTTGTTAAGCAATAGATAGTATTCGCCAATGGCATGCTGAACCCCCATCATATTTCCGGATGCAAATCCACCGTTGAGACGGCTTCGAATGATTTTTATTTCAGGAAAAGAGTGCAACGGTGATAAAAGCTCAAATTGATCCGGTTCGGAAGCGTTGTCAACAACGATGATCTCATATTCAAATTCCGGACGGGTCATTTTTCGGATCGAATCGACCATAGCGATCGTGTGGAGCGAAGAGTTGTAATTGACCGTTATGATGGAGACTTGCATCTTGAACCTTATAAAAACGGAAAAAAGCGATAAAGTTTTTGTCCGATCGCTTTTTTAAATGCTACCATCCACGGATTGCGTTTGGTGATTGCAAAGAGTGTGTTTTTATAATGCAGCAGCATGCCGAAGAGGGTAAAATTAAACCAGCTTGTTGTAAAAGAAGAGTGCTCTTTTTTAAGATGTTCAAGAACGTCCCGTTCGCTGCTCTGTAATGTCGGAATGCGGAGAATGTCCGAAATAAGCAGAACAGCGGTTTCATGCTCCAAGGCCTTTTTTTCTCCCTTTGTCCCGATTTTTTTAAAGAGGGAAGCTTTCTCTTTAGCTGTTTTACTAAGCGTATTTGCAGAATGCTGCCGATAATTTACAAGAGGCATGTCGATATATTTGACTCCATTAGCCGAAGCCGCATTAGCCGCGATCCAGGCATCAAAATAGAGGTGATGAGGGAAAGGAAAGAGCTGTGGCAAAAGCGATCGGTGAAACATCAGTGCGTGTGCCGATACGCAATTGTCATATACAAATGAAAGGGGAGTATGGGTTGAAATAAAACGGTTACGAAGCTTTTCGGAAAGGGTTTGCTTAAGAGAATGTCCATTTGAATCGATGAGCATGGAGTTACTGTAAACAAGTGAATTTTCTCTCATATGGTAAAGCAGCTGTGCGAGTTTATCGGCTTCCCAGATATCGTCCTGATCGCACAGGGCGATGAATTCACCGCGTGCTTTGGAGAGGGCCATTTCAAAATTATGAATGTAGCCGATATTGTTTGGATTCGATTCAAGCTGAATCGGAAGACGCGGGATATATTCTTGAACGATAGCGATCGTATCGTCACTTGAACAGTCATCTTGGATGATGATCTCAAATGGCTGTATCGTTTGTGCAGCGATGGAATCGAGCTGTTCTCGAAGGTAACGGCCACCGTTGTAGGTCGCGAGGACGACAGAGATCGAATCAGAAGAATTTGGCATGGAGGTAGTCACAACGTTTTTTCAGGCTGTAGATTATTTTTCGGTTACATACGGCATTAAGCCATCGTGATCCTGAGAGGAACAGGGGAGTACAGGTCGTTCGGAGAAAACGCGTTTGCAATATTCGTTGGTATTTGTCAATCAGCCGGGCTTTTGCGGCAAAAAAACTTTCATCGCAATTACCGCCGCTTTTATGATAGAGATGAAAATCGATGACATAAGCATTATAGCCCAATATATCGGCAATGAGACACAGATCCACGCCATAAAAATGAAATCCGTGAAGATCATTGGAGAGGGCTAAATTGGCATCTTTGCGAATAATTAAAAAATTCTCATCGAGACTTTTGACTTGTGCGGGAAAAGGGCCTTTTGAGATATCCATACCATAGGGATCACTGATCCGGATCGCTTTTTGATTTGAATTACGGTATCCGGCATTTCCTAATATGGCCCATGCCGGGTCAATATTATCCATTTCTTGAATCCGTTCGAGAAGAGTTTCCATCCGATCGTTCGAGAGGAGAACATCCTGATGGCAGATGATGATGTATTTGCCTGTTGCCTTCGTTAAAAACGTCTTGACACCCTGAAAGCCGTCGTATTTGTTGCCTTGTGTATTATCGGCGTATAAAAACTCGGTAATCTCATCGGTAAAACCGGCTGCTTGGAAGGATTCAACCATTTCAGTGTACTCATGCATATCGGTTACAAGCGAACAGATACTGAAACGTTTCCCTTCCGGCAGGGTGTCAATGTCGATCGGTGTCATTTCGCGTATTTCTTTAAATACCATTCTACCGTTTTGACGATTCCGGTATCGAAATTTTCATCGGCTTTCCAGCCCAGTTCGTTTTCGATTTTTGTCGCATCGATGGCATAACGGCGATCATGCCCGGCACGGTCTTCGACATAGGTGATCAGGTTTTTGTAGCTGCCGCCGTCGCTGCGCGGTTTCATGGTGTCGAGCAGGGTGCAGATACGATCGGCGATCTGGTTATTGTTACGTTCGTTGCGTCCGCCGATATTGTAGACTTCTCCGCTGCGGCCGGTGTGATAGACCAAATCAATCCCTTTGCAGTGGTCAAGGACATAAAGCCAGTCGCGGATATTTTTACCGTCACCGTAGATGGGGATGATTTCGCCGGACAACGCTTTTCGGATGATCGTCGGGATCAGTTTTTCGTCATGCTGTTTCGGGCCGTAGTTATTGGAGCAGTTGGTGATGACGGTATTCATTCCGTACGTATGATGGTAACTGCGGACGATCATGTCGCTTCCCGCTTTGCTCGCACTGTAAGGGGAGTTTGGCGCATAGGAGGTCTCTTCGGTGAACAAACCGATCTCACCGAGGGTTCCGTACACTTCGTCGGTGCTGATATGGTGAAATCGACACCCTTCAAAGCCTGTTTTGTAGACAAACGGTTTTTCCATCCAGGTTTTGTAGGCGACGTCGATCAGGGTAAATGTGCCGTTGACGTTTGTTTGGACAAAAACCCCCGGATTTTTGATGGAGTTGTCGACATGGCTTTCCGCGGCAAAGTGGATGACTCCGCGTATGTCGTATTTGGCAAAGAGCGATTCGACCAGCATGCGGTCGCAGATGTCTCCCTGGGCAAAGATATGACGATCCGTATCACTGACATCTGAGAGGTTGGCCAGATCTCCGGCATAGGTGAGCAGATCAAGATTAACAAGACGGATATCAGGGTATTTTTCTAAAAAATAGGGGACGAAATTGCTTCCGATAAATCCGGCACATCCGGTTACTAAAATGGTTTTCATGCTTTTACTCCTATGATATCGATACACTCTTTGAGGCTCTCTTTCCAGTAGGGGATAGAGAGCCCGAACGTCTCTTTGATTTTCTTTTTGTTCAGCAGACTGTAGTGAGGCCGCGTTGCCGGTGTCGGATACTGAGAGGTCTCAATGGCATTGACCTTGCAGGTCATGCCGGAGAGCTCAAAAATTGTCTGTGCAAAATCATACCAGCTTGTGACCCCTTCGTTGCTGTAATGGTAAATTTCGGGTGATTCGTTATTGATTTGCGGCAGAATGTCTAAAATCGTTTTTGCCAGGTCACGGGCATAGGTCGGTGTGCCGACCTGATCGAAGATGACCCCGAGTGAATCGCGCTCACGGCCCAGACGGAGCATCGTTTTGACGAAATTGGCTCCATGGCTTGAATAGACCCATGAAGTGCGTATAATGACGCTATTTTTCGGGGAAACGTCGAGAATGGCGTTTTCACCGTCGCGTTTGGTCCGGCCGTAAACCCCTTGCGGATCGGTGGAATCGGTTTCGATATAGGGGCGATAGTTCCGGCCGTCAAAGACATAATCGGTAGAGATATGGATAAGCGATATGTTTTTGTTTTTTGCTATTTTTGCGAGCATGGAAACGGCACGACGGTTGATCGTATCGGCGAGATCTATTTCACTCTCCGCTTTATCTACAGCGGTATACGCGGCACAATTGATGATCGCGTCGAATGTTTTATCTTCAAAATAATTTTCCAGTACACAGAGGTTGCCAAGATCAAGAATATCGCGGTCTGCGAAGGAAAATTCGTATTGCGGATAGGCGGTGCTAAGCACTTGTATTTCGTTGCCCAGCTGTCCGTTCATCCCGGTAACAAGGATCTTAGGCATCGAGGTTCTCGCTGTAGTCAAACAGATCGGCTCCGCTCAGCAGAGGCTGGCGGGTATCTTTGGCCGATAGCTGCAGTTTGCCCGCTTCAGCGATCCAGTCGATCCCTAATGCCGGATCGTTAAACGCGATCCCGCGATCGCATTCGGGGCTATAGTAGTTGTCTACTTTGTAGGCAAAAGTGCAGCTCTGTGAGAGGACGACAAAACCATGGGCAAACCCGCGAGGGATGAACAACTGGCGTTTGTTCTCTCCGGAAAGTCTGACGGCGATATGCTGCCCAAAAGTGGGGGAGCCTTTGCGGATGTCGACGGCAACGTCGAGGACTTCCCCCTCAATGACGCGGACCAGCTTGGTCTGGGCATGAGGAGGGAGCTGATAATGCAGTCCTCGGAGAACTCCATAGTTTGATTTACTCTCGTTGTCCTGGCAAAAAGGGACTTTAAATCCTAAAAACGCTTCCAGTTTGTCGGCACGGAACGTCTCGACGAAATAGCCGCGCGCATCCCCGTGTAGGACGGGATCAATTATAATAATGTCAGGTATGGCCGTACGGATGAAAGTCATTAAAAGGTTTTCCCTTCATTCGCACGGCGGATCAGATATTGGCCGTATTGGTTTTTCGATAGCGGTTTCGCCAGTTCAAGCAGTTTATCTTTGGAGATATACCCCATCTCGTAGGCGATCTCTTCGATACAGGCGACTTTGAGCCCCTGCCGGTTTTCGATCGTCTGGATGAACATACTCGCTTCAAGGAGGCTCTCATGCGTTCCGGTGTCGAGCCATGCATAACCGCGTCCCATCAGTTCGACTTTGAGAGCGTTCTGAGCCAGGTAGGCCTGATTGACGGTCGTGATCTCCAGTTCGCCCCTCTCACTTGGTTTGACGTTTCTTGCGATCTCAACAACGCTGTTTGGATAGAAGTAGAGCCCTACTACCGCATACGAACTTTTCGGTTGTGCAGGTTTTTCTTCGATGGAGAGGACGTTTCCTTTGGCATCAAATTCGGCGACCCCGTAGCGCTCCGGATCTTTAACCCAGTAGCCAAATACCGTCGCTTTCCCCTCTTCGGTGACGTTTTTGACCGATTGCTCAAGCATCTTTGTTAGGCCGTGCCCGTGAAAAATGTTATCGCCGAGGACGAGACAGACATCATCATCCCCGATAAAATCGGCTCCCAGGATAAAGGCTTGCGCCAGGCCGTCCGGGGAAGGCTGCACGCAGTATTCAAACCGCATCCCGATTTCGCTTCCATTCCCTAAGAGCTCTTCGAAGCGGGGAAGATCGGTCGGGGTAGAGATGATGAGGACCTCTTTGATCCCTGCGAGCATCAAGACGGAGAGGGGATAATAGATCATCGGCTTATCGTAGATGGGGACGAGCTGTTTGCTGACCCCTTTGGTGATCGGGTAAAGACGTGTTCCGCTCCCGCCCGCTAAAATAATCCCTTTCATGATTCGCTCTCCTGTGGTAGTTTTTCAAGTCCGTTGCGACATACGTAGCGGTTTGCGTCGAAGTTGCGTTTTAAAATAGCATCGTTTTCACGCAACGTATCGCTATTAAAGTTCTTTTTGTGATAAAGGTGATAGATGTTGGCGGCATTTCGGCACGATTTGAGTTCGATTCCTAGCCCTCGAAAACGCCATCCCAAATCGATGTCTTCCCCTACCGAAGGTTTGGTGTAATCTTCGTCCAATCCGTTAATCGCGACCATATCTTTTTTATAGCACGAGTAGTTGCATCCGATGATATAGCGTACATGGCGCTCTTTGAGCAGGCGGTACATCCATCCGGTATAGGGAACATAGATCCCCTCTTCGTAATGGCGGACATTGTCACGATGCAGCGAAATGGCGTCAAACAGATAGTTTTTTGTCAGATTAGCGATCGAGAGGGTTCCCTCATAAATCTTCTTCGTATACCGTTCACCCAGTTCGGAGCGCTTGCCGCAGCACACTTTTCCCGGTTCGCTGCACGCTAGATGCCCTTCTATAAAACGGGGATGCGGTACACAGTCGCCGTCAATGATGATCAGGTAATCACCGGTCGCTTTTTTGATCGCATTGTTAAGCGAGCGAGCTTTTCGCCATCCGAGGTCTTCTTGGGTGAGATGGACGAGTCCGCTCATCGATTCGGATTCGATGAGTCGGCGCATTTCATCATATTCTCCGTCCTCGGCAATGATGATCTCATCGGGCGATACGCTTTGTTTGCGGATTGCGTCCAGGAGTATTTTGAGGGCTGCCGTATTTTTATAAACGGCGATAATCAGCGTTACTTTATCAGGTTTAATCATAATGATATTATAGCCAACTTCTAGTTTTTGCTTGAAGCGGATTGTTTTTTCGGTGTGACATAGGGGGTGATGATATCGATAAGCTCTGAGGGGAGAATCTGTTTCATGCATTGGTTGTCGTTGCAGGTTTTGATCCGCGGTGTCGCATTGCACGGGCTGCATTCGAGATTTTTTGAGATGATATGAATATCATTGAAAGGGGTAGGGTAAGGTCCGGTTCCTTTTGGATTGGACGGTCCGAATAAGGCAAATGTCCGGGTATTGACGGCAGATGCAATGTGAGAAGGACCTGTATCCGCAGTGATAATGGCTTCAGCATCGGCGATAATGGTGATGAGTTCGGGAAGGGTTGATTTTCCCACCAGATCGATGACGGAAGGGGGATAGGGACGGAGAGCATCAAAGAACTTTTCTTCCCCTTTTCCTCCGATAATGACCAGATGATACGCCGGTGCGAGACGCTCTATCAGCTCTTTCCATTGGTTCGTCGGCCATGCACGATGGGTGAATTTGTGATGATGGCTGGTGCTTGCATTGATGACGATATAATCGGAAGGGAGATCGAATTTCCCCTGTACTTCTTGGGACTGTGCACCGTACAAGAGCGGGTAGACGTTCTCCATTATGGCCGGATCGATGATACTCTCGTACATCGTTTTGAGGCTGTCGATTACATGAGGATTCGGCAAGGCCCGGATCTGATTGTAAGGCATGCCGAATTTATGGGAAGCTTTGATCTTTTCCACCAGAGGATAAAATATGTGACCTGATTCCAGATTGATGAGGAGATCGTACGGTTGCTGTTTTGAATGATCGATAATGGCCCGTTTTTCTTGGCTGAGCAAAATCGGGAAACGGCGATGTTTGAGATGGAAGATTTTGTTAACTCGGGGGTCAAGTTTAAAAAGTGCGGAGGCTGCAGGGGTGCCGACCCAGTCGATTAGTATGTTTTCTCCGTATTGCTGCCGCAATGCTTCAATAACGGGGAGTGCGAAAATTGTTTCACCCAGCGCACCGCATCGAATAATTATAACCCGTTTTATGTTTTCTAAAATCATTAATAAAATAACCCGCAAATTTTTCTGATTATAACTTTTATAGGCAAAAAAGAACCTTTTTTTAAAGGAGAATAGGTAATAATCCGAATATGAAAATATTAATTATTGATCGAACCGGTTTTCAGCTTCAAACCCGAAAAATGTTGGTGGAAGAGACGTTGCATTGTACGGTTGATACCGCTTCAACATTGGGCGAAGTGTATATTGCGTTTCAAAAAGATATGTACAATGTCGTGATGATCGATCATGGGATTGAAAACGGACAGGCGTGTATCAATCATATGCTCAGTATGGATTCTCAACAGCCTATACTGGTTGTCAGCGATGCGATCCATTGTGTCGTAAGACGATGCAAAGATTGTGTCAGCAATCATAAAATTCGCCGCCTTTTCAACCCGACGCCGATTAAAAATATTACCCGAATGATAGATGGCTTTGCGTCCTATGAATGCGACCATTATGATTATGAGACAGATAAAATCTAAGGCCAAATAGAGTTTATAATTTATTTTTGTCCACGTGAATATTACTGAGCTCTAATGTATAGAGGAGCAAAGTTATATCGATCTTCTGAAAATTATTAAACAATAGCTCTTTTAAATATTCCCGTTCGGAATGTTCAGCTTTTTTGAAACTTGCTAAAAATTTCCCCCGTTTTTCAACGACAAGATCGGTGATATCTTTGTGTATGTTCATATCTTTTACAATCTCTTTAATGTCCGTTTCGAAAAGAGCACCCAACATGGAGAACATACCTGAGAGATAGGCTTTGTCTTTGTCATTGGGATGCGCATCCTCTTCCATCCGCTCGGCTCTTTTGGTAGCGATGCTCATGATGGTCTCGGATATCGGATTGTCGGAAACTTCGGCATATAGATATAAAAGGAGCCATCGCAACAGCTTGTCGCGTCCCAGAAGGGTTATGATCTGCGTAATTGATTCGACTTTGTTATCGAATTTTCCTTGATTGTTGATAAATCGTATCAATTTATAGGACAGATCTGCCCTTTGTTTGATATAAGATTCAATAACCGATGTCTGAGCGTCATCTTTGATCAATTTGACCAAGTTTAAAATAATCATCTGGGTTGCGTCTTTATAGCGGTCCATCTCAATAACTTCAGGTTTATGAAGGTGATACCCCTGAAACAGATCAAATCCCATGGAGAGATAAGTTCTGTACTCTTCTTCCGTTTCGACTTTTTCCGCGAGCACTTTTATTCCAAGATGTTTGATTTTATTCATAACATTTTTCAAATTTTCTTTTTTAGCGCTCATTACATCCATTTTCATGAAATGGATGTATTTCAATATCGGGGTAAACTTTATAATCATTTCAGCACTACAGTCAAAATCATCAATGGCTATTTTAAAGCCTCTTTTGTGATACTGCTTGATTCGTGAAATCACTTTGTCATTGAGATCCGTTGTCTCTAAAATCTCTAAAATAAATCGGTCTTTATCTAAAATGTCAATGATGCCGGATGTAAATACATGTTCGTCCAGATTAATGAATGCTATTCCGTCTTTTCCTAATAGTTTATCGGTATTAATATTGGTCAGTGCGTTTAAAAGAACTTGAGAGGTGGCTCTGATATTGGTAGGGAATTCTTTTATCCCGTGCGCATGGTCTCTAAACAGTAATTCGTATGCAAAAAGTTTACCTTCCTGATCAAAGATCTTCTGTTTTGCTAAATATACTTTATTCAAAATTACACCATTTTCTTTTTTTGTATTTATACTGTTATATCGGCAATTATTAATTTAAAATAATTGATTAAGTCTGATAAGCAAATATTATCTTTTAAAAGTATGATAGGGTGGCTCCGGATACTGGATTCGAACCAGTGACCAAGTGATTAACAGTCACCTACTCTACCGCTGAGCTAATCCGGAATAAAAAAGAGGGAAGAAATCATAAAAGTGGCTCCGGATACTGGATTCGAACCAGTGACCAAGTGATTAACAGTCACCTACTCTACCGCTGAGCTAATCCGGAATGTTTATGAGGGCGTAATTATACGGTATGAATGCTTGATTGTCAAGAAAATAAGCCTCTTTTAGGGCTTTTTCGGTGAAGATTTTCAGCGGGGATCCAAAAATGGATGCGGGAACGCTCCGTTTGGAGAATTTTACCCTGTTCGGCAAGTTCTCGGAAAGTGATTTTTGATTCGTCGTCCAGCAGTGCGGCAATGTCATCGTCGGTCAGAGGACGCTTATTGAGTGTCGTGAGGATTTCATCTGCGCTGAATCGGCTCGGCGTAGCCGAAGCGTGGGTACGCGATACGATATGGATCGGCAATGCGGCATCAAATCGCTGTGAGAGTGCGTAAAGTTCGCTAAATTCTAGCCCCTGCACATTGTACGCCGGCGGACGGTCAACGGTTCCTATGTCGATTCTGTCGCAATTAAACGTTAGAAGTGCTTGGTTGAGGGCAGCCACTTCCTCTGCTGTATCGTTTATTCCTCGGACAAAGAGGATTTCGAGATAGAGTTTTCCGCGGAAAAGTGTTGAGAACCGGCCGATATCTGCAATGATCTGTTCGATACGGATCCCTTCGGCCGGGCGGTCTATTTTTTTGAAAACCTCCGGCGTCGCGGCGTCCAGTGAGAGTTTCACCTGATCGAGACAAAGAAGGGCATTAAAGACCTTCACGTCATTCAAACATGCACTGTTGGAGAGGATAAGAATCTCTTTTTCCCCTTTGACGGCTTTGATTCGCGTGATGAGTTCGTCCAAATATGGGTACATCGTCGGTTCGCCGTTGGCGGTAAGGGTTATGACGTCGATATCGGGATGGTGTTTCAGAGCATCAGTGAGTTCTGCAACAATCGCCTCTACGGAGGTCACCGTATGTTGATGATTTATGGCTATTGCAGGGGAGAGCTCACAGTACAGGCAGTCAAAGTTGCACTGCTTAACCGCAGATGAGAGATCGATCCCGAGTGATATACCGAAACGGCGAGAATGGACGGGACCGAAGATGGAAGACATTTATTTTTTACTCACCCTTTGGCACTCGGCAACAAAGTGTTGTGCGTGCTCAACCGGTACATCGGGGAGAATTCCATGTCCAAGGTTAAAGATATGGCGTTTTCCTCCCATGATTTCTTGAAGAGCTTCAACACATGCGGTTGTCTCCTCTTTTGAATAGAGGCGACACGGTTCCATATTTCCCTGTAAAACATAGCGGTCCCCGAGTTTCTCTTTTGCCAGAGCCATAGGGGTACTCCAGTCTACACCGAAAACATCAAAGTTTCCATATACTTTATCTAAAAATGCGGGGATCCCTTTGGGAAACATGATGACCGGGACATGAGGGTACTTTTCTTTTAAGTACTCTGCGATCTCTACCATGTATTTCCATGAAAACTCATCGTATTTGCTTGGTTCGATTGCGGCGGCCCAGCTGTCGAAGATTTGAACGACATCGATACCCGATTGGATCTGTTTTTCCATGTAAAGTTTAACGACGTCGGTCACTTTGCGCAGAATCTTATGGAGAAGCTCCGGATTGGAGTACATCATCTTTTTGCAGATATTGTAGGTTTTTGTCCCTTGCCCCTCGATCATATAGGTCGCGAGTGTCCACGGTGCACCGGTAAAACCGATCAGTGCTTTGTCATCGCCTCTTTCATCAAGCTGTTTACGTAAAATTGTGATGGTATCATAGACGTAGGTGAGTTTTGAGGCTGCTTCGTCTCCACCGACCAGCTCATTCAAATCCTCTTCGCTCGCAATCGGTTTTTCAAAAACGGGCCCTTCCCCTTTGATGAAATCAAGCTTCATCCCCATTTCATTGGGGACGACTAGAATATCGCTGAACAAGATCGCCGCATCAACGCCTACGATATCAACTGGCTGAATCGTCACTTCGGCGGCCATATCGGGTGCGTGGCAAAGGTTTAAAAAGTTTCCGGCACGTTTGCGTACTTCCATATACTCGGGAAGATAACGCCCGGCTTGGCGCATCATCCAAACGGGAGTATAAGGGGTCTCTTTTCCAAAACATGCATCAACAAAAATTTTACTCATTATTATTCCTTCGATTTGCTTTTAATGATCGTGATGACCGACTTTACTCAAAAAGTAAAGACCGACAGCAACCGCTGTGATGGAGAGAGCCAAATAGAGTAGTTCTAGCGCTCCGGTAAATACGGTATGTCCCACTTTTTGGAAAAATCCGACGACAAGCACCATAACAATAACTTTTGAGATCTTATCCTTGAGCTGGTCGAGAGAATGGACGGCAAGGAGTTGATTCTCTTTTCCGTGTTCGTCTTTTGCCGGGTCGATATCGGAGATAAAAAGTTCATACAGACCGAATGAGAAGATAATCATGACAACACCGATAAGGTATAAATCGACCGCACCGATAATACCGCCTACGACCTCTTCGTGGAAGTGTGCCGGATGGGCATGCGTAGAATAAACATTAATGACATACATTGCCGTATGGTAGACATCAAAACTGGCAATGGTAAATAATAAAGAAGCTCCAAGTAATCCGAATACGACCGCTAAGAGAATGATAAATCGCGAGCTCCAAAGCCCTTTTTCGAACAAATTTTCAATGAAATCCATCTTATACCCCTTGCATTTCTACCCATTTCTGGGCAATTCGTACAGCATTGGTAGCGGCACCGACGCGGAGGTTGTCGGCAACGACCCACATGTGAAGGACATTTTCGCGGTACAGATCATTACGGATACGTCCGACAAAGGTTTCGTTCTTATCCATACAAAGCGACGGCATCGGATAGATACTCTCTTCTGGCTCATCAAGAACGATAATGTTCGGTGCTTTACGCAAAAGCTCGCGAGCCTCATCGGCATTGACGGCACCGTCAAAGGTGAGGGTCAGTGTTTCGGCATGGCCGCGTAGCGTAGGTATCCGGACACACGTCGCACTTACCTCGATATCTTTGTGCATGATCTTTTGGGTCTCATTTACCATTTTCAGCTCTTCTTTGGTGTAGCCGTTATCGGTAAACGAATCGATTTGAGGGATTGCGTTTAATGCGATACGATGAGGGAACTTTTTCGGTTCGACGTCATCGAGTCTAAATGCAAAAAAGGCTTGCATTTGTTCAACAAGCTCTTCCATCGCCGATTTGCCGGCGCCGGAAGTCGCTTGATAGGTACTGACATCGATACGCAGTAAATCATAGGCATCATCAAGCGGTTTGAGGGCTTGAACCATCTGTATGGTGGAGCAGTTCGGATTTGCGATGATACCGCGAGTACGCCATTGAGCGATATCTTCCGGATTGACTTCAGGGACGACGAGAGGGACATCCTCATACATACGAAAATGGCTGGTATTGTCGATTACTACGGCACCGGCTGCTGCAGCATACGGAGCAAACTCAGCCGATACACTGCCGCCTGCGCTGAAGAGGGCAATCTCGATGTGTTCTTCGTCAAATACGGTCGGAGTCAATTCTTGGATCACCAAATCGGTATCATTAAAGGATACTGTTGTACCGGCACTTCGAGCACTCGCCAGAGGAACGAGTTTGGCAAGAGGAAAGTCGATTTCCTCAAAAATTCGTAAAATTTCTTCTCCGACGGCACCGCTGGCACCGACGATAGCGACGTTATAACGCTTCATTGTCATTATTCCTTGAAGGGCGGTAAAGAACCCTTAACGTTTTAAAAAGGCGATTATATCAAAAGAGGACTTGTAAAAAACTGTTTAAAGCCTTCCGAACCCTCGTGCTTCCAAAAAGAGATCGTCTATCCCGATACAATCTCCGTCGCTTAAGATGGAAGAACGCTCTACGACGGAGATGAGTTCGCGGATATTTCCGGGCCATGCGTAATGGAGTAATGCATCGCGTGCCTCTTCGTCAAAGTACTTCGGCTCAAAGTTGTATTGGGCACAGTTTTGTGCCAATACCGCTTCGGCAATGGGGAGGATCTCGGAACGTCGTTCACGAAGCGGTGGGATGGAAAGGGGGATTGTGTTGAGCCGGTAATACAAATCTTCTCTGAAGTTTCCCGCCGCAATCTGTTTGTGCAAATCGGCATTGGTCGCACAGACGATGCGCACGTCGATCTTAGTACTTTTAGACGCTCCCAGACGTCTGATCTCCCTTTCTTGCAATACACGCAGCAGTTTCGCCTGTAAAGAATAGGGCATTTCAGCGATTTCATCCAGAAAGAGCGTCCCCCCCTCGGCAAGTTCAAATTGTCCGGTCTTAGCTTCCGTCGCATCGGTAAACGACCCTTTCTCAAAACCAAACAGTTCGCTTTCGATCAGATTATCAGGGATCGCCGCCATGTTGATCGGGATAAAAGGTTTGGCTGAGCGTAAAGAATTATCGTGGATATAACGGGCAAAAACCTCTTTTCCGACACCGCTTTCACCCAGAAGCATAATACTCGCATCGGTCATGGCCGCTTTGGAAATATGGGCGAGAAGTTTTTCGAGAGGTTCGGACGTGGCTTTAAATATCGAATGCTCGCGGGGGACGGACGAAAATATTTTTGGAGTTTTCTGACGTATTTTTCCGCTTCGCTCGATTGCGGCTATCAGTGTTTCGATCTCAAACGGTTTTAGAAGAAAATCTTTGACCCCGAGCTGGATCGATTCAATCGCACGGGTGAGGGTGGCGTTGCCGGTGATGATGATCACCTCATAGTTGCTGTCTAGAGTTTTGACAAATTCGATCCCATCCATTCCTGGCATATTAATGTCGCTGATCACCAGATCAAAGGTGTCGTCTAGTTTTTTAAGGGCATCGCGGGCATTTTTGAAGGTATGCACTTCATAGGCATTGAATTCTGCCATTGCGATTTCTAGTGATTTTCGCATATTGATATCGTCTTCGACAATTGCAATCTTCATGAGCAGCCCTTATCTATTCTAATAGGGAGATTGTAACAAAGTCATCATTAAACTCGACTGCATAGCAGCGCGTCGGCAGTGTGAGGATTTGAAGACTTTTGATATTGGTGCCGACAATCGTTTGATCGCTTTTTAATTGCATTACTTGGGACGAGGCGTATTCTATAAATGCGGTACGATCGCGTATCAAGAGTGTTTCGATCGATTCGTTATTGTCTCGTTTGAGAGTAAGCGGGGAACGGTGTTTTTGGGGACAGGGCATCATCGCTTTGGAGATGTCTAAGGATTCCTGGATACTTTGCGCATTACGGGTAGTTAGCCGATACCCGATTAGGTAATCATCGGCTAAGAGAGAGAAAGCGCTTGTTACTGCGCAAATTGCGTATAGGATAGGGCGATTTCCATTTCTACTTCGCACAAGCCCTCTTTGAATGTTGTATTCATGACATTAGCTCCACGAACAACCGCTTCAACAGAAGTCCGGGTACTTGACTGTTGCAGCATCATATTTTTAATGCTGTCTTGTCCTTCTACCTGAACGCCGCGTACACGTTCGGCAATTTGGCGGTAACCGTCGGCAATTGCAGCCCGTTTGGCTAGCGCATACGCTTGTGCCGGAGAGGCCGTTACGGATGGAGCGACACCCTGTCCAAGGACAGTGATCACCAGTTCTTTCCCCGATTTAAGAACGGGTTCGACACAGTGCCCCTCTGTACCGCTATAGACGCATTTTACGTTGGATACCTTATCATCACTCTGAAAAAACCCCGCATGAAGTGCGGAGACGCTAAGCGCGAGGGTGAGAGCTGCAGAGATTCTCATTCTGTTTCCTTGAAGTTTATGGAATAATTACTGTTTAAAGCAAATACTATTCCAATTCAAAGGTCCCCTCTTCAGTTTCGGTTTCATCATCCTCTTCATCGTTCTTAGGACAACGGGAAATACTTTTCACATCATCCCCTTTGATGATATAAACGCCGCTGGTATTACGGCCTGATTTAGCGATTGTTTGCATGTCGACTCGGATCATTTTACCCGCTTTTGTGAGCGCCATAAGATCCATTGTCTCATCCACCATTACACATCCGACGACGGTTGTTCCGGTTTTTGCATTGAGTTTCATTGCGATAACGCCGGATCCCGCACGGTTGGTCAGACGGTACTCTTCGGCAGTTGTCCGTTTTCCGATCCCTTTTTCACTCACCATGAGGATCTCTTCTTCATCGCTTTTGATGATATTGGCATCGACGACGACGTCGCCTTCGATTTTGAACTTGATGCCGCGTACACCGCGGGTGCTTCGTCCCTGATCACGGGTTTTATCAATCTCAAATTTGATACATTGTGCAAATTTGGTCACGATAAAGAGATATTTTGTCTCTTCGGTCGCAATGTGCGCGGTAATAAGAGCGTCATCATCATCCAGTACAATGGCACGGACACCGTTGCTGCGGACGTTGGAGAATTCGCTGAGTGCGGTACGTTTGACGACCCCGTTTTGGGTGAAGAAGACAAGAGATTTATTCTCGTCAAAATCGGTTGTCGGGATGATCGAGCGGATTTTCTCATCGGCTTCGAGGTTGATAAGGTTAACGACCGCTTTCCCTTTTGCCGTACGGGAACCTTCAGGGATTTTATACACTTTGAGCCAGTGCAATTGCCCTCTGTCGGTGACGAACATCAACGTGTCATGGGTGTTGCAGGTATAGAATTTTTCGATAAAGTCGTCATCGTAGGTCGTCACGGCGATTTTACCTTTTCCTCCGCGGCGTTGTTTTTCATACGAAGCGGATGGAACCCGTTTGATATAGCCGCGATGAGAGATAGTAACGATCATCGGCTCATTCGGGATCAAATCTTCGATATTGATATCGTCATAATTGTCTTCGATATCGGTGAGGCGGGGGATGTCGTATTGTTCGACAAGTTCTGCAAATTCCCCTTTGATAATATCTTTGAGTACCTCTTCGCTGCGGAGAATGGATTCGAGATAATCGATGTGTGCCAAAATCTCTTTGAGCTCATTTTCAATTTTATCGCGTTCCAATCCGGTGAGGCGTTGGAGGCGCATATCGAGAATCGCTTGTGCTTGGATCGGAGAAAACCCGAATTCGCTGATCAATCCCTCTTTTGCCGTTTCGCCGTCGGAACTCGCACGGATCAATTTGATAATGGCTTCGATATGATCGAGCGCTTTTTTCAAACCTTCTAAAATATGGGCACGGGCTTTGGCTTTTTCAAGATCAAAGATAGTACGGCGGATGATGACCGTTTTACGGTGATTGATAAAGTGCCCCAGCATATCAAGGAGGGGGAAAACACGCGGCTCTTGGTTATAGACCGAGAGCATGATGATTCCGAATGTCGTCTCCATATTGGTCGATTTATAGAGATTGTTAAGGACGATTTCACTCATCGCATCGCGTTTGAGCTCGATAACGACACGAATTCCTTCACGGTCTGATTCGTCACGGATTTCGCTGATCCCTTCGATAAATTTGTCTTTGACCAAATCGGCAATTGTTTCGATCAAACGTGCTTTATTCACCTGGTACGGAAGCTCGTCAATGACGATAACGTCTTTATTCGATTTTTTCTCGATATGAGTTTTAGCACGGACCCGGATACGACCGCGACCGGTTTCATACGCATCCAGAATCCCTTTTTTTCCGTATATGGTTCCCCCGGTAGGAAAATCGGGTGCTTTGATAAACTGCATAATGTCGTGCAAAGAAGCATTAGGATTGTCCATTAAATAAACGAGAGACTGGAGAACTTCATTGGGATTATGGGGCGGAATATTGGTCGCCATACCGACGGCAATACCGCTCGAACCGTTGATAAGCAGATTCGGAACACGCGTGGGGAGAACATCGGGTTCTTGAGTGGTGCCGTCATAGTTGTCGACCATATCGACGGTGTCTTTCTCGAGGTCTTTAAGCAGTTCGCCGGCATAGCGGGTCATGCGCGCTTCGGTATAACGCATTGCTGCCGCGTTATCTCCGTCAACCGAACCGAAGTTCCCCTGACCGTCGACCAGCGGCGCGCGCATGGAAAACGGTTGTGCCATACGGACCAGTGCATCATAAACCGATGTATCACCGTGCGGATGGTATTGCCCGATGACATCCCCGACGATACGGGCCGATTTTTTGTACTTGGCACCGGCAGAGAGGTTGAGTTTATCCATCGCATATAAAATACGTCGATGGACCGGTTTGAGACCGTCTCGGACATCGGGAAGTGCACGCCCGATGATAACACTCATAGAGTAGTCAAGATAACTGCTCTTTAAGGTGTCTTCTATATTAATGTCATTAATTTCGCTGTTGTCTAGCAGATCGTTCATTTCGTCCCCAAAAGTGAAGATATTGTTGCTGATTATATCCGAATGAGCCTTAAATTCTAAAAACTTATTTTTTACCCCTTAATTTGCTTAATTAGTTAAATAAGGTTACAATTATCCTATATATCAGTCGTATGGAGTTCAATATTTATGAAAAAAATTGAAGCGGTTATCAAACCATTTAAACTAGAAGAGGTAAAAGACGCTTTGGCGGAGATCGGGATTACCGGTATGACGGTAAGTGAAGTGAAAGGTTATGGCCGTCAAAAAGGGCATAGCGAACTTTATCGCGGTGCTGAATATGTGGTCGATTTCCTTCCGAAGATCAAAATGGAGATGATCGTCGATGATGCTATGGTGGATCAAGTGGTCAATGCAGTCGTTGAAGCGGCACGTACGGGTAAAATCGGTGACGGTAAAATTTTCATCAGTGATATCAACAAAATTATCCGTATCCGTACCGGAGAAACCGATAGCGAGGCTATCTAAAAAGGGTCCCCCTTTTACTGCGATCCAGTATGAATGGTCGCAGCCAGATCCCTTCTCCCTTTTAACCTGCACGCGTTCTTTATAAATAAAATGAATTTTTTTTCAAAATAATTATAGTATCTTTAATAATCTCCTAGATTGATTAAAAAATAATCACATAATTGACTAAAACTGTTTTAATCTCTGTGTAGAATTGTAGTTGAGATTTTGATCACACACTAAAAGGAGAGAAGATGAAGAAATTCATTTTAACGTTGTTGCTTTTGCCTCTTGCAGTATTTGCAGATGATGCAGTCGCGGCTGCTGCTGAACCTGTACTTAACTCGGGTGATACGGCATGGATGATGATGTCAACGGCATTGGTAATGTTGATGACACCGGTAGGTTTGGCACTGTTTTACGGCGGGATGACCCGTGCGAAAAACGTTTTGAATACCTATGCGATGGTATTCGGTGCATTTGTTGTCGGTTTTATCGCATGGGTAGTTGCCGGTTTCTCAATTGCATTTGGAACAATGGACGGTTCAATGAACCAGGTTATCGGCGGATTCGGCAATGTTATGCTTAACGGTATCAGCTGGACGGATTTCGCAAGTGTCGAATTGGGTCAACTGTATCCTAAATACGTATTTGTTGTTTTCCAGGGTACGTTTGCGGCAATCACGGTTGCAATTGCTTCGGGATCGGTTATCGAGCGTATGAAGTTTTCTACCTGGATGGTATTCGTAGCGATCTGGACGATCGTTGTTTATGCTCCGATTACACACATGGTATGGGGCGGCGGATATCTTTTCAATGAAGGTGCTCTTGACTTCGCTGGTGGTACGGTAGTTCACATGAACGGTGGTTTGGCTGGTCTCGTACTTGCTGTCTTGATCGGTAAACGTGCCGGATATCCAAAAACAGCGATGAAACCTGCGAGTGTGATATTGACAGCCGTTGGGGCAGGACTTCTATGGTTCGGTTGGTACGGATTTAACGGCGGATCAGCCTTCGGTGCGAACGCGATTGCAGGTCTTGCCTATTTGACAACAACGATTGCTGCATCGGTTGCAACGATCACTTGGATCGTAGTTGAGTATATGGTATTCAAAAAAGCAACATTGCTCGGTGCAGCTACCGGTGCGATCGCAGGTCTTGTAGCGATTACTCCTGCAGCAGGATTCGTCGGCGTGAGCGGTGCATTCATCATCGGTATCGTCGGAGCATTGATTGCATTCTTCGGAGTGATGGCGCTCAAGAAAAAATTGGGTTACGATGATTCATTGGATGCATTCGGAGTTCACTTCCTCGCGGGTCTTTGGGGTGCGATCGCAACCGGTATCTTCGCTCTTGACGATAAGGGACTCCTATGGGACGGTCCGATGAAAGAGAGTGGTGACCGTATGGGACAAATCATGGTTCAAGCTGAATCGGTTCTTGTTGTCGGATTGGTAACCTTGATCGGTACGATCGTAGTGTACTATATCGCGATGGCAATAACCGGCGGATCACGTGTCAATGAGGAACAAGAGAGTATGGGTCTTGATGAATCAGTACACGGCGAACGCGGGTTCAATCTTTAAGAAGGAATAAACTATGAAAAAAATTGAAGCGGTTATTAAACCATTTAAACTAGAAGACGTAAAAGATGCACTGGCGGAGATCGGGATTACCGGTATGACGGTAAGTGAAGTGAAAGGTTATGGCCGTCAAAAAGGGCATAGCGAACTTTATCGCGGTGCTGAATATGTGGTCGATTTCCTTCCGAAGATCAAAATGGAGATGGTCGTCGATGATGCGATGGTGGATCAAGTGGTCAACACCGTTGTTGAAGCGGCCAGAACAGGTAAAATCGGTGACGGTAAAATTTTCGTCAGCGACATTGCCAAGATCGTCCGTATCCGTACGGGTGAAACCGATGCCGAAGCTATTTGATTAAATTTTAATCAATTTTTCTTCTCCAATCGTTATGATTGGATATATAATGCGCACCTTTATCTTAAATTAAAGGTGTTGCATGGATACTGCGTACGTTATCGATACTCTCTTTGCCCTTTTTTCAATCACTTTAATTATCTTAATGGTTCCCGGTTTCGCAATGCTCGAAGCAGGTTTGGTACGTACCAAAAACGTCTCCAGCGTATTGACCGTGAATGTTATGATTTATGCAGTGGCCTCCATGGCATTTGTTCTGATCGGTTTTTCATTGGCGTTTGGAGATGTGCAAAGTGCCACGATGAGCAAGTGGGCATTTTTTATGTTTCAGATGGCATTTGTCGGAAAAGCGATCAATATTATGAGCGGTGGTGTAGGCGAGAGGGCAAAATTATTGCCGTTGACTTTGTTTACCATTATTATGGGTGCGGTTATTTATCCGACTGCGGTAAATATCAGCTGGGGAAGCGACTGGCTCAAGGATACTGTTTTTGATCTAAACATGGTCGATTTAGCCGGTTCTACCGTTATTCACTCCACCGGCGGATGGGCCCTGCTTGCGGCAATTTTAATCATCGGGCCGCGTAAAGGACGTTATGTTCAGGGGCAGATCCGTGTTATCCCCGCATCCAATATTCCACTGGTCGTATTGGGAGCAATGCTGCTGTGGATCGGCTGGTTTGGATTTAACGGCGGTTCGGTTGGAAGCATAGCGACAAAAGAGGCGGCGGACAGCGTAGCGCTGACGATTTTTAATACCAATGTGGCGGGACTTGCCGGTGCGATTTCGGCTGGAATTATCATCTATGCACGCTATAAATTGTTTGATATTACGATGATCCTCAACGGTGCTTTGGGAGGATTGGTAGCTATCACGGCGGGACCGCATCTTTACACACTTTATGACTCTCTCGCAGTCGGATTGATCGGGGGTATTTTGGTTGTTCTGGCGATTCCGATTTTTGACCGTTTCCGGATTGATGATCCTGTCGGAGCGTTGTCCGTCCATTTGGTCAACGGTATCTGGGGAACATTGGCCGTAGGGATTTTCGCTTCGGACCCTGCTAATGGAGTAACTATCCTCAATCAGCTAAAAGGGATTGCCGAAATCGCAGTTTTTGTCTTTACCGTCTCTTTCAGCGTCATTTATATTATTAATAAATTGGTTGCATTCCGGGCAACGGATGAAGAGCAGCTGCAGGGACTTGATGTCAGCGAATGCGGGTTGGAAGCCTATCCGGAATTCAAACGGGCTATTTGATTTAATACGCCATCGGAACCGTCCCGATTGGCTACGCTAACGCTGAGTTTTACCCAGCAAGGGGCACAATGTCCTCGGCGGAAAGCCCGCGCGCAGAATACGCGTTTGCTTAACACTTTTGTAACATTTTTCTATTATTCTTCCGCGGGGCTACTCGCCCCATAAAACACGCTTTTACCAACCTCGTTGTATAATCGGTTAATGTTTGTCAAAAGGAATTTTTATGAGTATTTATCGTGAATATGATATCCGCGGGATTTATGAAAAAGAGCTGAATGAAGAGACGATAACCCGTTTGGGATATGCGTTAGCCGAAGAGATGAAGCCTTACGGGAACGTTGTAGCCGTAGGATACGATGCCCGTTCACATTCGCCGATTCTGTTTGAATATCTCACGGCCGGACTGAATGCGGGAGGGATGAAGGTCCTTGGGATGGGAATGGTCCCGACTCCGGTGAACTATTTCTGTAATTATCAGGAATTTGACGGAATTACTCCGTGTGCATCGGTGATGATAACCGGATCGCATAACCCGAGCGAGTATAACGGTTTTAAAATCACGGTGGATAAAGCTCCGTTTTTCGGCGAATCGATTTATGCCCTCGGCCGAAAGATCGATGCAATGGCGTTTCCTCAAAAAGTTCAACGCGACGTTATCGAGATTGATGCATTAAGCCGTTATAAACGATTCATGATCGAATCGTTCGGCCATTTGCGGGGGATGAAAGAGCGTATCGTTTACGATTGCGGCAACGGAGTAGCGGGTTTGGCGATAACGGATATTTTACGTGAGTTGGGACTCAATGCCAAAGGGATCTATGCCGATCCTGACGGAACGTTTCCGAATCATCATCCCGATCCGAGCGAAGAACATAATCTCGAAGACATCAAAGCTCTTTTGACACAGGAGGGGGACATCGCATTTGCGTATGACGGAGATGCTGACCGTATTGCAGTCCTTACCCATAACAACAATATCAAAGGGGACATGATGGCCCTTTTGTTTGCATTAAAAATGAAAAATCCGACGGTCATCGGCGAGGTGAAATGTTCGCAGGTGATGTACGATACGTTGCGGGAGAGGGGAGCAACCGCGGTAATGTACAAAACGGGACACTCCAATCTCAAGGTGAAGATGAAAGAACTCCATGCCGATTTGGCGTGTGAAGTGAGCGGTCATGTCTTTTTCGCAGACCGTTATTTCGGATACGACGATGCGATTTATGCGACCCTTCGAATGTTGGAACTGGTGAAGGACGGAATTGATCTGGATGCCGAGATCGCTAAATTGCCAAAAGTATTTTCCACCGAAGAGATCAAAGTCAAAACGACAGAGAAGGAGAAATTTCTGTTGATGGACAAGCTCAAAGAACTTCTTAAAACCCCTCCGGCAGATTTTCCGCCGATCCGCGAGATCATTGAAGTGGACGGTGTCCGGGTAATCTTTGCAAAAGGATGGGGGCTTGTACGCGCCAGCAATACGACGCCGGTACTCGTTACCCGTTTTGAATCCACCGAGCAAGCCGAAGCTACACGATACGAAGAGGCCCTCAACGCCCTTATACAAGAAGCGCAAGCACAATTGCAAAAGGTTTAAAATGAAAACGCACACTTTGACTATGCCGCTGGACATGCATCTTCACCTGCGAGACGGTGAGATGCTTGAAACGGTAGCACCGCTGACATCCTATAGTTTCAGCGGTGCACTCATCATGCCCAATCTTGTCCCTCCCGTGACAACGCTTGAAGCGGTACAAGGATATCGAAACCGGATCAAACATGCGATCGGACGGGATGATTTTGAACCGTATATGACCCTTTTTTATCAAAACTACAGCAGAGAGTTTTTGGAAAGCGTACAAGATGAGATCACCGCTATCAAGCTTTATCCATCAGGCGTAACGACGAATTCCGAAGGGGGTGTAAGCTCATTTGATATTGAGGCGATGCGCGAAACCCTCGAAGCGATGAGCGATCTTGGGATCGTCCTCTCCGTGCACGGTGAGACAAACGGGTTTGTGATGGACCGTGAAGCGGAGTTTATGAGTGTCTATGAGATGCTGGCATCCAATTTCCCGAAACTCAAAATCATCATGGAACATATCACGACTGCCGACGCGGTCGCGATGCTGGACCGCTATGAAAACCTCTATGCGACGATCACGGTGCACCATCTGATGATCACCCTGGACGATGTGGCGGGGGGATTGCTCCGTCCGCATCTGTTTTGCAAGCCGATCGCCAAACGCCCCCATGACCGTGAAGCATTGCTGAAAGTCGCTTTACAAGCCCATCCGAAAGTGATGTTCGGCTCCGACAGCGCCCCGCATCCTAAACATACGAAAGAGTCATGCGGGTGCGGCGCCGGCGTATTTACGGCACCGATTGCTTTGCAACTGCTGTGCGAAATTTTTGAAGCACACGACAAGCTGGATAATCTTCAGGCGTTTGTCAGTGATAATGCACAGCGTATTTACGGTATCTGTGCCGAGTACAAAGAGGTTGTCCTCTCCAAGCATGATTTTATAGTCCCTGAAATCTACGGTACGGTCGTACCGATGAAGGCCGGGGAAACTTTAGTGTGGTCGATAGAGCGTGTCGATTAACATCCTGCTTTTGGAAGACGATCTCCTTTTCGGAGAATCGATCCAGGATCTGCTTGAAGAGGAGGGATACACTATTACGTTGTGCCGAAACGGGCAAGAGGCGCTGGATGCCACGTTCCAACATAATTTTGATCTCTATCTCCTCGATATCAATGTCCCCCTGATCGACGGTCTTTCCCTTTTGCATGAGCTCAGAGACTCCTCCGATGATACCCCCGCTATTTTTTTGACGTCCCATCATGAGACGCAGATTCTCTCCAAAGCGTTTGAGTACGGAGGGGACGACTATCTTAAAAAACCGTTCGATACGGATGAGCTACTGGTTCGCATCCAGGCTCTCTTACGCCGAAGTAAAGGGAAAACGCGAAAAGATGTCGGAGATTTATCTCTGGACGAGGTACATAAATCTATTTTTTTGGAGGGGAGAGAGATCCCTTTATCGCTCAAAGAGTACCAGCTTATGGCACTGTTTATCCGCAATGCGGGTGAGATCGTCACCAAAGAGATGATTATGAACGAGCTGTGGAGTGCATCGGAGAATGTCAGCGACGGGGCTATCCGAGTCTATATCAACCGTCTCAAACAAGAGATCGGCAGTGAACGGATTCTCAATGTCCGTGCCTTGGGATATCGTCTTGTTCCGTAGTGTAGAAATCGCTTTGGCGGCGTTGTATGTCGTTACAACGGCTGTTTTGGTTACGGGCATTTATTTCATTCATCAAATTTTTGGATTGGAGGGATGGGGAGTCATTTTATTGCTCTCGTTGCTCTTTTCACTCCTGGCCGGACGTATTTTGGCTAAAATTGCGATCGCACCGCTAAAAGAACATTTTGACCATTTGGAAATTTTTTCCAAAGAGACCTTGCATGAGCTCAATTTGCCGATCAACACGATCACCGCGAATGTAGAGATGCTCCGTAAAACGCATACGGATGAAAAAAGCATGAAGCGGCTTGAGCGGATCGGACAAGCGGTAGGGATGTTAAAAGAGCGGTATAATGAGCTCGATTATTTGATCAAAAAACAGATGGAGCGGGAGAGTGTCGAGACGTTCGATCTCTACGAGCTGCTTCAGGAGAGACTCGGGTTTTTGCGTTCGCTTTATCCAAACGTGACATGGGAATTTATCGCTTCTTCCCGTGAAGTCCATATGGATAGGATCGGTTTGGGCAAAGTGATCGATAATCTGGTGGAGAACGGAGTCAAATATTCCCCTTCGCCTGCCCATATTCGGATTACTTTGACACAGGATGCATTGAGTATCTGTGATCAAGGGATCGGGATGGATGAGATCACGCTGATGCGTATTTATGAACGGTATTATCAAAATGATGCGGCTATGCCCGGATATGGGATCGGCCTTGGGCTTGTAAAACGATATTGTGACCGGTACGGGATCATATTGCATGTCAATTCCAAGCCCTCTGAGGGGACATGTGTCAAATTGGAATTTAAAAAAAAAATCTAAAACAAGGTAGGGTTTAATGGAAGCAAACGGATGGTTGGGATTAGCACACAATGCTGTAGATTACGGGATTATCGGCATTTTGGTTTTGATGAGCGTCGTGTCATTGTGGATGTTTATCGAGCGTTTGATGTTTTTCGGTTCCGTGCGTGCGGATGATTATGAGACCAAAGAGGAACTCGAGCTTGATCTTGGAAACAATGTCTCGACGATCGCAACGATCGGTTCTAATGCCCCTTATGTCGGCTTATTGGGAACAGTTTTAGGGATTATGATTACGTTTTATTCGTTAGGGGATGTGGGTGCAGTCGACCCTAAGAAAATTATGACGGGATTGGCATTGGCACTTAAAGCGACGGCCATGGGTCTTGTCGTTGCGATCCCGGCTATCGTGTTTTACAACATTTTGCTCCGTAAAATGGAACGTATTTTGACTCTGTGGGAAATCGATGCCCATAAAAGACAAGGTTAAATCATGAAGATGAAACGGATCGATACGATCAACGTCATCCCTTTTATCGATATCATGTTGGTATTACTGGTGATGGTACTTACAACCGCTACATTTATCAAAACAGGGGTAATTCCCGTCGATTTACCCGATGCAAAAGGGACGGCGACAGAGCATAAGCCCAGCGAGATGAAATTGACGATCAAAAAAGACGGGACACTTTGGATCGACGAGAAGACACAAGTCAGCCTTCCAGAGTTTGAGCAAAAAGTGACGGAAGGGGGCAAGGAGATGACGGTTGTCCTTTACAGTGATAAAGATGCCGCATTTCAGAATTTTGTCGGTGTCATGGATGTTCTTAAACGTCTGGGGCATGAACAGCTCTATATAGTGACCGATAAACAGAAATAGCCGTGCATCAGATCAGTAATTACGTCTATGCCCGTGATGAGTTGCGCGGATGGGATATCCCCACCAAACGGCTCCCCAACCCGTATCATGACTTTCCCTATATGGTGATCGAAGGGGTTCTCAGTCCCACCGAATGCCGTGCCGTTACAAAAGCGGCTTTGGATGATTCTAAAGCGGTAGAAGCGGCTCTTAGGGGACGTGATATCGATACGGCGATCCGTAAAACCGACATCCATACATTGAGCTCTGAACACCGTGCGATTTATGAGAACCGTTTTGCGGCGGTTCGTCAGGAGATCGAATCTTTTTTTTCCCTTTCCCTGGGACAGGCGACCGATATTCAGGTATTGGGATACGAGTGCGGATCGTTTTATGTCAGACACAGCGACGATTCGAGCGAATTGCGCGACCATGAAGGAAATACGGTCGGATTCCGTCCCGTTGCGCCGGAACGCAAGCTAACAACCGTATTGTTTACGACCTCATATACCCCTCATCCGACCGATAAGGACCATTTCAACGGCGGAGAATTGCTTTTTAACTACCTTTGCGACGAATCGGGCAATACGATCACCCTTCGTCCCGAAGCGGGAGATATGGTGGTTTTTTTCAGCAATCCCTATTTTTCTCACGAAGTATTACCAGTCAAAGGGGGCTATCGCCTTAGCCTTGTACAGTGGCACGACGCCTTAATTTAGGATATAATTTTACATCTTTGTTGTAAGGGCGATTAATGCGCTATTTTATCAGCTCGTTCGTGATCATGGCCTTAGGGTTGGTTGCGGCGTATTTTTTAGACGGACTGACCGCGATCTACATCACTTTTTTGTTGATCGTCTTGGAAATATCGCTCTCTTTTGACAATGCGGTGGTCAATGCAAAAGTGCTTGAGACGATGGATCCGGTTTGGCAAAAGCGGTTTATACTATTCGGTATCCCCATCGCGGTATTCGGGATGCGTTTGGTGTTTCCTCTCGCCATTGTCTCTATTGTGACGGGGATGGGACTGATGGAGACGTTGCAAGTAGCAATGCATCAGCCTTATGAGTATGAAAAAGTGCTCAAAGCGACTGAATCGACGATTTTCGCATTCGGTGGAGCCTTTTTGCTGATGGTCTTTTTGGACTTTTTCTTTGAAGAACGGGATATTAAATGGGTGACCTTTGTCGAGGGCTCCAAAATGATGGAGACTTTTTCGGGCGTTGCGAATATAGAGCTGATTACTGCCATTATGGTCGGGATCGCATTAGGGCATATCACGCAGGATTTCGGTGTCGTACTGGCGTTTATGTATGGGGTGTTGCTCCACTCGTTGTTGGGGATGCTGGACCATTTTCTCTCTTCCGATACGGTTAAAAGCGGGATTGCCGGATTTATTTACCTGGAAGTATTGGATGCGAGTTTCAGTTTTGACGGAGTCATCGGGGCGTTTGCACTGACGAGCAACATCTTCATTATTATGATCGGTTTGGGTGTGGGAGCGATGTTCGTGAGGAGTATTACCCTTTATTTCGTTGAGCATAAAACGTTGTCACAATTCCGTTATCTTGAACACGGGGCGCACTATGCGATCGGAATTTTGGCGATTATCATGTTGATGAAAATTACTACACCGATCGATGAAGCGGTGACGGGAACAATAGGGATCGGACTGATCTCGATCGCATTTATCCATTCAATAATCGAGAATAAGAAAGCAAATCGGTAAGTCGAAAATTCTCCAACCGCCTTTATAGGCGGTATCCTCAACCCTTCTGTTCTAAAGGTGTTTTTTACAGTTTAAAACCACTTTTTTACTGCTATGCGGAACAAAGCTGCCGTTCAATAAATTTTGTGAAATTGTCTGCATTGAGTGTGTTGGAATTGAAAAGGACGATGTCGAACCTGCAGTTGACTGGAGTTATGTTTTGAATCACTTTGATCGTTTTATCCATCAGTTCTTTCATATCATCCGCATCGATACGGAATGAATGATGTTTATTGCAAAGTGACAGTATCGCTTCGATATACACCATATTGTACTCCTTAGGGATAAGTTATATACAGCTAAGTATAGATAGGTGAATGTGAAATTAGTGTGAATAGTGTCGTATGATCAAAGCAGAAAATATTGAGAGTAATATTAATAGAAGTTGTAAAAATTGAAAGAATTATAAGAGTAAACCGAAACCCCAAATAGGGGTAAAGGGGTAGAGGGAATGATTACATCATCCCAGGCATTCCGCCCATTCCGCCCATATCCGGCATCGCCGGTTTGTCTTCTTTGATTTCATGGATAGTCGCTTCGGTAGTGAGAAGCATACTTGATACTGATGTTGCATTGGTCAATGCGACACGCTCAACTTTGAGCGGATCGATGATCCCCGCTTCGTACATATCGACGTATTCGCCGGTAGCGGCATTGAATCCGAGATTCTGATTGGCTGACATAACGATGGTGTTAACGACAACGCCCGCATCATATCCCGCATTTTCAGCGATTTGCTTGACCGGCGCTTTGATTGCGCGGAGGATGATTTCCCATCCGATTTTTTGGTCGCCGCTAAGATCGTGGGATACTTTTGCCGCCGCACGGATCAGTGCCGCACCGCCGCCGATAACGATCCCCTCTTCGACTGCCGCTTTGGTAGCGGAGAGGGCATCATCGACACGGTCTTTTTTCTCTTTCATTTCGGTTTCGGTGGCTGCACCGACTTTGATGACCGCAACACCGCCGGAGAGTTTCGCAAGGCGCTCTTGAAGCTTCTCTTTGTCGTATTCGCTGGTAGTGCTTTCGATTTGGGTGCGGATCTCTTTGATACGTGAGTTTACCGCATCTTTATCGCCCGCTCCGTCAACGATTGTCGTGTTGTCTTTTGTGATGACGACACGCGCGGCTTGACCGAGGTCGGCAACGGTTGCACTTTCCAATGTACGGCCGATCTCTTCGCTGATCAGCTGCGCACGGGTAAGGACTGCGACGTCTTGGAGCATCGCTTTGCGGCGATCGCCGAATCCCGGAGCTTTGACCGCAGTGATGTTCAAGATACCGCGAAGTTTGTTGACGACCAGGGTTGCCAACGCTTCACCCTCGACATCTTCCGCGATGATGAGAAGAGGGCGTGAACTTTTTTGGACCTGCTCCAACACAGGAAGAAGGTCTTTTAGGTTTGAGATTTTTTGGTCGAACAGCAAAATGAACGGATGGTCAAGTTCAACGGTCATTTTTTCGCTGTTGGTGATGAAGTACGGGCTGAGGTAGCCGCGGTCGAATTGCATCCCCTCGACGACGTCGAGCTCGTCGTTGATCCCTTTTGCCTCTTCGACGGTAATAACACCGTCACGGCCTACTTTGTCCATTGCTTCGGCGATCATCGCTCCGATACGCTCATCCGAGTTTGCGGAGATAGTTGCGACTTGTGCAATCTCTTTTTTGTCGTTGATGATGCGTGAAGCGGCTTTAAGCTCTGCCAAAATCGCTTCGGTCGCTTTGTCCATCCCCCGTTTTACTTCGATAGGATTGGCGCCTGCCGTGATATTGCGGAGTCCTTCTTGGAAGATTGCATTGGCAAGGATCGTCGCTGTCGTCGTACCGTCACCCGCTTCGTCCGCTGTGTTGGAAGCAACCTCTTTAACGAGCTGCGCCCCCATGTTTTCAAGAGCGTCTTTGAGTTCAACCTCTTTAGCGACCGATACGCCGTCTTTGGTGATCATCGGTGCGCCGTAGCTTTTTTGGATAAGGACATTGCGGCCGCGCGGCCCCATAGTTACTTTGACAGCATCGGTTAGCTTTTGGACACCAGCTGCGAGTTTATTACGTGCGTCGTCTGAAAAATGGATCTCTTTTGCCATAGTATTCTCCTTAATATAGGTTAATTATTTAATAATTCCGAGTAAATCGTCAGTCTCGATGACCAAATAGGCTTTTCCCTCAAGAGTCAACTCGTTGCCGGCATATTTGCCGAATACGACCGTATCACCAGAAGAAACGTTTTCTACTTCGTTACTTACGGCAACGACGGTACCTTGAGAAGGCTTTTCTTTTGCATTGTCGGGGATGATGATTCCCGAAGCGGTTTTGGTTGCTTCTTCAAGACGTTGAACCAATACACGTTTTCCAAGCGGTTGAAAATTCATAGCATTTCCTTTATTAGATGATTTTAATGGGAGGATTGTACACGAGTTTGTATTAATTGTCAATTACTTTAGTCAATATGACTAAAGTAATATGAGCTTGATGCCATATGATAGTGTGAGTTTATCCATCAGCATTAAAAATTCGTGTAACTTTTAGTTTTTAATAAGCAATGGTTCACTATAATTCCGGCCTTATCCAATTCTACCATAAGATGGCTGGGTAGCTCAGCTGGTTAGAGCGCTGGTCTCATAAGCCGGAGGTCGGGGGTTCGAGTCCCCCCCCCGCCACCATCTTTCAATCACCCATTTAAAACTTCCATAAGATTATCGTTTCATCCATACCATGACAAATGACTTTAGCCATTTTTATTTAGGCTTCTTTTCAAAAAGTGAAGATTGAATATCTGACCCCTCTTCGTAAAATCGACGGCGGCAAGATCATCGATGCCGGACGATCGTTGAAGCTTGTTTATGAGAAAAGCGAAACAGCTCTCCGGGAATTTATGGACTTGGCCAAGATCAAGTTTGGCACCATGAGCGCACTCGTCGTTCAGGGAAGCGAGGAGTTCAAGAACCGTGTGGACGAGCTGAACCGGTCGATGAAGTTGGGATTGAAGATTGAGCAAAAAGGTATAGTATATGACAAGGATCGGGCACATGAGCGGAACCGGTCGGCAAGAAAAACTATTGCTATTTGATTAAGGTTGTTTTTTTTAAGGCTTTAATGTAAACTGTTACCCAACTATTTTAAGGAAACTGGGTCTTTATAAGCATGGAAGAAGAAAAAGAAATACAATGGATTGATACAGAAGATGATTTACTTGAGTCATCAGAGGATATTAGTTTTACGGAGTATGATATTTCCGTATCCCCAAATGATTTTAATATTAAAACGTTATTTGATTTTATATCATCTGGTGTTGTAAAAATTCCTGGGTTCCAAAGAAATTATGTATGGGATATTAAACGAGCTTCTAAACTGATTGAATCAATCATTATTGGTATTCCAATCCCTCAAATTTTTCTATATGAAGAAGCAAAAAATAGATTTACTGTTATTGATGGTCAACAACGTTATATGACCATATATTACTTTATGAAAAAACGTTTTCCACGTTTTGAAAAACGTCATGAGTTACGAGTTATTTTTGATCAGAATAAAGGCATTCCAGAAGCAATTTTGAATGACAATGAGTATTTCGTTGATTTCAACTTAACTCTTCTTACTTCGCAACCAAATCAAAAAAACAAATTTAATAAGTTAAATTATTTCACATTGGATGAAGATGATAGAACATCATTTGAATTGAGAACTATAAGAAATATAATCATTAAGCAAAATGCACCAGATGATGATCATTCGATTGTATTTGAAATTTTCAATAGACTTAACTCGGGTGGTGTGAATCTAAAACCTCAAGAAATCAGAACAAGTTTATTTCACTCTAATTTTTACGATATGCTGTATCGTATTAATTTGAATGAAAAATGGAGAAAACTTACTCCTTCAACTACTCCAAATTTAAATATGAAAGATATTGAAATATTGTTACGAGCTTTTGCAATGCTTGTTGAAGGGTCAAATTACAAACCATCCATGACCAAGTTTTTGAATAAATTCTCTTTCAAAGCAAAACAATTTCCAGATGAAAATATTTCCTACTTTGAGAAATTGTTTTCAACATTTATGGATCATGTTAGTTCATCGGAGGATAAACTGTTCCATAGCAAAACAGGTCGATTCAATATATCAGTATTTGAATCAATTTTTGTTGCTGCATGTTCCGACGCTTTTCAAAATAAAACCTTAGAAGTAATGGATATTGATTTTAAGAAAGTTGAACTTTTAAAGGAAGATACAGGATTTATTGAGGCAACGCAATCTGATACTGCAAGTGAGAAAAATGTTACATATAGGCTTAATAGAGCAAAAGTTATGTTGGGGGAATGATGACTCCGGTTGATTCTCTTAAAGAAGAATATCAAGCTATTGTTCAGTATTTAGATGCACAATTACAACCTTCATTGTCGAGCGATGTCAATAAATATTTTAAAAAAATAATTGTACTATCATCGGCAAGCTACTTTGAACATGCTATACAAGAAATATTAATTGATTTCATTACAAAAGAGACAAATAGTAATAACAAAGCAGTCAATTTCTTTAAGAAAAAAGCAATTAGCCTTCAATACCATACTTATTTCTCATGGGGTGAAAAAAACAATCCTGATAAGCCCGGAAATAATGCAAATTCTTTCTTTGCATTATTTGGCGATGATTTTAAAAAAGAAGTTGAAACAGAAATAAAAACTTCTGATGAGATTAAAGAATCGATTAAAGCATTTTTAGAAATTGGACATTTACGTAATATTCTTGTACATAGTAATTTTGCAGCTTATAATCTTGATAATAAAACGAGTGACGAAATTTTTCAGCTTTTTAAAAAAGGGTTACCTTTTATTACGTATATCAAAACAAAGCTCTCTTGAAATTATAAATACCGTCAGAGGAAATGTTTTATGGATGAAAATAAAAAACGTTTTGAAGAATCTTTAGCTTATTCTGAAGCAATGAAAGCTGCTCTTGGGACATCAGTAGAAACTGCAAAGTTAAATTTAGGTAAGGATTTAACGGATGCCTTTGATCCAAAACTTGCCAAGTTAAATCTTGGTGAGGGGCTTTCTGCTGATAAATTATTTGGTGTATCTCCAGAACATTCAGATATTGGAAAACTTGCAAAAGCTTTTGCCCCTATTAATGGTAGCGTTGTTGGAAAACTTTTTGAATCTCATACCCCGAATACTGATAAAGCGTTGGAGCAATTAGGTCTTGCAGGTAATTCTTCGTTTAGTTCAATTGCAAATGAACAATACAAATCGGATATTCAAAAACTTAAAAAATCAAATAGTCAGTTGAGTCAAGAAAATGCGGATTTAGCTGAAGAAATGCAAAGATTGAATGAAAATTTATTGACATATAAAGAGCAAATTTCAATTTATGAAGCAAAAGATCAACAAATCGAAAATTTGATTTCTCGACTTAAAGAGTCGGGTAAACTCTCGGAAGAAGAATTAAAAGAGTTAAATGCAAGCGAAGATGAAATTGAACGCTTGGAAATAGCACGTGATCGGGCAATTGAAGAAGAAAAAGAAACAATTACCGAAGCAATATTTCAAATCACGGAGTCCATGAAAAGCTTGAAATCAAGCATGATATTATATTCAGCTCTTTTGATTTCAGCGAGCATAATTGCCGTTGCATTATTGGTAAGTTTGCTTTGGGGAATATTTTTTGGAATGCAGGCAGATACATCCCAAATTAATGGATTAGTAGCAAATTATTTGGCTTTTGCAAGTCCATCAATTCTCAAAATTATTCTATTGGTTATTGTGGTGCGCTTCATCAATAATATCTTGAAGTTGCGCGAGAATCTTTTGTCAGAGACAAGTTATATTGAAAAAATATCCGGTGTTTTGAAAGCAAGTATGCTCATGAGTGATTATTCTCGAAGTATGATAGAAGCACGAGAAATTTTCAAGAAAGTAACGAATCAGTTGATTAAAAAAGATGGGATATTGGATAAAGATAAAGGGAAAGAGGAAGATGATGCAATGGCAACTTCAATTGCAGAGAAAGCGATTACATTGATTGCAAAAAATGCAAAATAAATTGGAGTTCTTTATAGAAAGAAACTTGCATATATCTGATAAAATCAAGGTGAATTATTACAAATTATTGATACTAATACGATATAGTGTTATGAAGTGCACGATAAAAGTGTGGTAATATTCCGCACCACAAAAGATGACCGTATTTAAACGGCAACCATTAGGCCAAATGAGCCTCACAAATAGAAAGAACACAAAGATGGGAAATATACTTATCAACGTTAAAAACGAAACCGGCGGTTTTGAGTTTATCGGTTCACGCGGAGCAGGTGAGATCATCCGTGAAAAGATGAAGCCTGTATTGGATCAAAAGGGTGAAGTAACCCTCGATTTCGCGGGAGTAGATCAAGTCACTCAATCTTTCATTGATGAGTTTTTTGGGATATTTATCCGTTCATTTGGGATTGAATACATTCGAGGCAAAGTAAAGCTCGTCAATGAAACTCAAGGTATCAAAGATACCATTAATTTCGTAATCAAATACTCTAAAGAGCGTCAATCCGCTTAAAAAAAGTCCTCATCTTCTTCGAGGACTTCATTCCATAAATACATACGTTTAAATTCATCGATATCATGTGCGATAAATGATTGATCAAACTCAAAAGCAACTACAACCCCTTTCCATGGAGTAGAGAGCTTCTTTATCGTATAATTTTCATCATGATAACGGATCAGCGTATCATTTGAGATAATGACGAATCGCCCACCCGTCATTCGTAAAATCTCAAACATAGCATAAAGCCCATACCCTGCATTTCGTTCATGACCATACATTTTAGGTTTGGTAGAAGTAACACCCTTTAAGAGGGCTTTTTTGATGGCTTCTAATTCATCGGTGACATCAGTAAATTTGAGTTTGATGTTTTCTAAAAAACCAATCCCGCGATCCGCAACGACAAATTGTATTTTTTTCATAGTAGAAAAATATTGCGCCATGACGTACCCGCCAATCGGTGATTCGGAATGATCTGAGACGTTGTTCATTAGCTCTAAGAACAGATATTGAAGATAGTTTCGTAAATCCTTTTTGTCTAACTCTTGGAGTGTAATAAAGTTTTGAAGCATAATATTTGCTAAATGGCTTGATATTCTTTCGAGTCCATTGCGGCTAACAACATGTTCAATAGGGCTATATGTTTTATCTTTGGTATATTGATTTGAGAGCATTTTTTTGATGTAGCCATTACCAATGATTGCTTTAATGCCTTTGTCTTTTTGATAGGCTTGAAGCATGGCCACAAAAATAGGATGTGCAAATGAGGGATTTCCAAAATTTATACGTTTACCATCGAAGAGATTCATATAATTTTCAATATTATCAATGGTGATTCGCATCTAATAATTCCTTTTGTGATTACGAATTTTATCTTTTTTTTCCACATATTGAGTTATTGCTATGGTGCGGCTTCATGTCGAAATTTAAGTGCAGAATAGTTACACTTCGACAAGTGTATTCGACGGTGAAAATCTTGTATTTTGAGGTTTAGGCCATCAAGACGATCGGAAGCGTAAAAAGTGGTAAAATACTCTATAAGCAATGCTTTATAGGGGTACTTTTAGGGGTATCTTTTTTATAGACAGCTTTAGAATCCCTAAAATGTGTGTAGAATGGTAGTCCCCCCCCGCCACCATCTTAATTTCTTCAATCCAAATTATTTTTTCTTATTTATTTTTCTAAAGCGACATATAAACAAACTATGTGTTACAATTGTTAAAAATGGTTCCTGAGAGGAATGCGATGGAGACGGTATTAACACTCATTTTATTGCCTGCTGTAGCCTCGGTTTCGGTGGCAGTATTTCCTTTTGTACGTGTTCAGTATATTCTGATTACGGCCGTTTTCGCCATGCTGAGTATGGCAGTTCTCTCTTTTTATACTTCTACTGACGTTTTGACACTTCACTTATCTTATACTTTAAATGAATGCATCATTGCCGCAGATATTGTACTTTTACTCTATTTTCTGTATCAGGGGATTAAATTAAATAGCTTCAAAGTAATCCTCCTCGCTGCAGTTCAACTGCTGTTATACGGATATGCGGAATCTGTTGCCCCAGCAGGGGGATCGGCTGAGATTATAGTGGATGATCTTTCCCGGTTTATGTTTTTGATTATAAATATTGTAGGCGGTATTATTGTCCTGTATTCCGTGCGTTATATGGAGGATGAGCCCTCATCGCCGTTTAAAAAAAGGTTGTTTATTTCCGGACTGTTGCTTTTTCTCTCCGTTATGAATGTTACCGTCTGTGCTAATTCACTTTTACTTTTCTTTTTTCTTTTTGAGATGACGACATTGGCGTCCTATCAGCTTATCGCATTTCGCAATGATGAAATAAGCCGTACGAACGCACTCAGAGCTCTTTGGATGAATCAGATCGGCGGAGTAGTGATTTTATTGGCCGCTTTGGTTGCAATAAACAGTTTCGGCACGTTGATGTTTGATACGTTGTTGGAACATTCGGGCGGCATGGTGTTGTTCAGTGTAGCGCTGTTGAGCATGGCGGCATTGGTCAAGGGGGCCTCAATCCCCTTTGACGGCTGGCTGCTGGGTGCTATGGTTGCACCGACACCGGTGAGCGCGATGCTCCATTCGGCGACGATGGTGAAGATTGCCCCGTATCTTATTTTGAAGTTGGCACCTGCACTCGGGGCTACACTGTTGGGCGGAGTAGTGTCGGTTACAGGGGCTCTTGTATTTGTCGCCGCTTCGTATCTGGCACTCTCCCGCTCGGTTTTCAAAGAGATCCTGGGGTACTCTACCGTGGCTCTTTTAGGGCTTATGATGGCATTGGCGGCGATCGGCACGAAAGAGAGTATGATGCTTGCCATGGTGCTGATATTGTTTCACGCTCTTTCGAAAGCGTTGCTTTTTCTTGCGGCTGGGGTGCTGGAAAAACAATATCATCTTAAAAATATTGAGGAGATGAGCGCCATGGTGCATCGGGCTCCCAAAACGGTCGGCTTTATCTTATTGGGGTTTGTCTCATTGACATTGCCCCCTTTCGGCCTCTTTATGGGAAAACTCTTTGCCATAACATCGGTGGCCTCGCTTCTTCGGGAACGTCCTTTATTGTTGATCGTGTTATTGGGTATTATCATCGGGAGTGCGTTGTTGGTACTGCTCTATTTTAAAGTCTCTTCCGCGCTTCTTGCCCATCCATCAGATACCGTCCAAACGGAAGATGAACGTATCCCGTACGGTTTTGGTATTCCGTTGGCCCTTTTGAGCGTGCTGATTATCGGTGCTGCGGCCGGATTTATCATGATTCAACGTGACGTTATGCTCGTATTGTTCGCATTTCCCCTTCTGTTTGTATTTGCATTGCCGTCGATTGTTCGGGGGATGGAACGATATGACCGTACCGGTCCCTACCATTGCGGGGAGAAAGAGCCTTTTGATGCGGCATTGGTCTATTATGAGCCTTCCGTTACGTTAAAGCAGGCTATTTACTGGGGCTTTGGGATATTGTTTGTCGCCGTAGCTTTCGTAGGAGCATTGTCATGACCTGGATATGGATACTATTGGCACCGCTTCTGGGCGGTCTGCTCTATGGCGGTGAGCGGGTATTGCGGGCGCGAATGCAGCGTCGCCAGGGCCCGCCGCTGCTGCAGCCGTTTTACGACATGTTTAAACTGCTCGACAAACGGACTTTGATTGTTCATGCCCCTCATGCACTACTGGCCGTTGCCCATTTTTTTGTCCTATGGTTTACGGTCGCGGCAATTTTTCTGGGATGGAATCTTCTTTATATTATTTTTCTCCACCTTTTTGCCCAGATGCTGCTGATTCTCGCGGGATATAGCGTGAGATCGCCTTATTCGCATCTGGGTGCCAACCGGGAACTTTTGATGCTCATCGCATATGAGCCGGTGCTGATCTTGGTGGCGGTCGGTTTCTATCTGTTGTCGGGAAGTTTCGAGATTACGGAGATTATGAGGGGGGGCAATTATCTGTTTCAAATGCCGCTGCTGTTTGCCGCATTATTGATGATCGTGCCGATAAAAGTGAAAAAGTCCCCGTTTGATGTCGGCGAAGCGCATCAGGAGATCGTCGGCGGTGTCGAGATCGAGTACAGCGGGGTGTTCTATGAATTCTTATATATGTCCCGTTTTCTTGAGTATCTTTTTATCTATAGCTTTGTTTTCATTTTCGGAGGAGTATCGTGTTGGCTTGGGAGTGTTTTAGCAGCAGGGGTGTTTTTGCTGGTCAATCTGGTCGATAATGCAACTGCCCGTGTACGTACGGCACAGATGGTCAAAATTATCTACGCCATGGCCATGAGTCTGGCCGTCGTGAACCTTTTATGGATGCTAGTATGAAATTCTTTACCCCTTTTCGTAAAAAATCCCCCTGGGTTTTGCATTACAACGCCGGAAGCTGCAACGGATGCGATATCGAGATCCTTGCGGCATTGGGGCCGAAGTTTGATTTAGAGCGTTTCGGGGTGATCAACACGGGAAATCCGAAGCAGTCGGATATCTTTTTGGTAACGGGGCCGGTCACCTACCGCTCTCGCGAACGCCTCGTCGAGCTCTATACCCAGATTCCCGAACCGAAAGTGGTCGTGGCGGTCGGATCGTGTACGACGACGGGGGGAGTGTTTCGGGGGATGTATAATGTAGAAGACGGTATTGACCGCTACATCCCCGTGGATGTCTATGTCCCCGGATGTGCTTCGACGCCGCAGCTTATTATCGACGCATTGGTCAAGGCGGGGGAGATCTTGGAGCATAAGAGCAAAGAGATCGAAAAGCCGTTTAAACTCTTCGGAGCTGTTCAGACGATCGGCAACAAACTTAGCCGCCTCACTATGGCAAAAAAGGTAGATCATGACGAAGATTGAGACGACACTTTCATCGCTTCTCGCGGATATCGGTATTTTTTATGATGCCAAAAAGTGGCATTTCCTGACGGTTAACGGGATCGACCTGGGAGAGGGGAAGATCGAGCTGCAGTGGATTTTTTCACAATACGGTGCGAAAGACGAGATCGTTATCTACTATGCCCTAAGCGATTACGCGACGCCAGTTCCCTCGCTCGTTACACTGATCCCCTCAGCGTTTATGGGGGAGAGGGAGATCGTCGATATGTTCGGATTAACGGTAGAGGGAGCTGAAAAAGGGCTCTACCTCGACGCGGATTCTCTGCCGCATCCTCTAAGGGGCGAATCATGAAAAAAACGATTGAGATTCCTCTGGGTTCTCAGCATATCTCCTTGCTCGAACCGATCCGTTTTAAATTCGAGTGTGAAAATGAGAAGATCATCGGAGTCGATGCCGATGTCGGGTTTGTCCATCGCGGTGTGGAACTGGCGTGTACCAGCAGTTTCGAGTTCAAACAGGTAGGCTATGTTGTCGCCCGGGTTTGCGGACTCTGCGCCATTACCCATTCGCTCTCCTATACCCTTGCAGTCGAAAAGCTGCTGGGTTATGTTGCGAATGACCGTATCAAATACCTGCGGATGTTGATGGTCGAACTCGACCGTATCCATTCGCACATGCTTTGTCTCGCCCATACGGCGGAGAACGCGGGGTTTGAAGCCCTTTTTATGCAGATTATGGCCGATCGGGAACTGGTGATGGATCTGCAAGAAGCGATCAGCGGCAACCGTGTTCAGTTTGACTTTATCGCGATCGGGGGGGTGAACCGCGATCTGACTCCCGAACTCTCCGATCTGATCCACAAAAACCTTACTCTTCTTTCCGAAAAAATAGAGACACTGATTGCCCTTTTCGACAACAACTGGTCGCTCTCGCTCAAATACAAAGGGGTGGGAGTGCTGACGCTGGAGAAGGCATATATTTACAATGCACTGGGGCCGTTGGCGCGGGGGGCAGGTCTGGCGACCGATGTACGTGCCGAGAGCAGCGACTTCCCTTACGAAGCAGTGGGATATGAGATGATCCTTGAGTCGGCAGGTGATATTCATGCCCGTAATTTTGTTCGGCTGCGGGAGATTGTCAACTCTATCGCCATGTGTCGAAACATCGCGAGCAATCTCCCTGCCGGAGAGATACAAGAGAAGGTGAAGGGGAAGCCAAACGGCGAGGCAGTGGTCCGTGTAGAAGCCCCTCGCGGGGAACTTTTTTATCTGGTTCGCGGCAACGGACAGAATATTTTGGATCGGGTCCGGATCAAGACCCCGACATTCTCGGGGATTCCGGCGATGATGGAAGTATTTAAAGGAAGTGAGTATGCAGATGCCCCTGCCATCCTCGCATCCTTCGATCCGTGCATGTCCTGCACGGCAAAGTAGGAGCCACCATGTTCAGGGCGATCCTCGAAGCGTTTAAAAACCTTTTTAAGCCGATACATACGCTCGATTATCCGGCCAAGGATATCACTCTTCCGGGTGGATACCGGGGATTGATCGAATACGGCATTGATGCTTGTATCTTCTGCGACAAATGCGAAAAGGTGTGTCCTCCGGGGGCGATTTTGTTCTACCAACACGAAGATGGGACAAAAGAGTATCGCTACAACCCGTGGTTGTGCATCTATTGCGGCGAATGCGTACGCGCCTGTCCTAAGCCGGAAGAAGCGTTGTGGCAAAGTGAGACGAAGCAGCAGTCGGCCGTGAAAGAGGATAGTGCCAACGAGGGGTGGTTTGTCTGGGAAGCGGCATGCAAAAAGAGCCGGGAAGAGTACAAAGCGGCAAAGCAAGCGGGAAAAAATCAAAATAAGAGTGAGGAGTAAAGAATGCGCATCGTTATTGTCGGAGGCGGAATTGCCGCTGTGTATATTGCCAATACTCTTATGGAACAAGATGGCAAATCGGAAGTAGTGATCGTTTCGGATGAAGAGCATCCTCCGTACGATCGTATCCATTTGTGCAAATTGGTCGATGATTGTAAGTGTGTTGATTCTATTGCTCTGGAACTTCATCCTGCCGTTCGGCTGGAATTGAATCAAAAAATCATTTCGCTTGATCCCCAGACAAAGCGTGTATTCAGTAAACATTCCGCATTTCATTACGACAAGCTTATTATTGCAACCGGCTCTGTCCCCAAGACCCTTTTTGATATTTCAGGGATTAAGAATGCGGCGACCTTTCGCTCTCAAAAAGACTGCGAAGCGATTGCACAGGGAATCGTCGGAAAGAACGTTATTATTGTCGGGGCAGGGCCGATTGCGTTGGAGCTTCTCGATACTTTAATGCGCAGCGATGATCCTGCATCCATCACTTTGCTGGTACGAAAAAACTATCTTTATTCCGAGATTATCAGCCGTGAGGGGCTGGAACTGATACGCGGAATTTTTGAAGCTGACAGCCGAGTCCGTATACGGTTTAAAGATCAAATCGTCGATAAAGAGGTGACGGGGGATATGATTTCCAAAGTTGTGACCCAACAAGGGGAGATTGATAATCCGTTTGTCATTTTCGGTGTCGGGATCGATCCCAACATCCCTTTTGCCCGCGAAGCGCTTGAATGCGATAAGGGGATTTTAGTCAACGAAAAGATGCAGACATCCATAGAGGATATCTATTGTGTCGGCGAGGCGGCGCAGCTGCGCGAAGGGGGATTTATCGCCGGACGGGTCAAAGAATGCACTATCCAAGCCGATGTCGCCATTGCCAACCTTCTGGGAATTGAGAGTAAAATCTTCAGAGAAGAAGTCTCCATTGACGGGCTAAAAGTCGGGTCATTTTTGTTTGCCGATGTGACCTCCCCTGATTTTAACCCGAAGGATCCGGACAACGAATCGATCCTTATTTCGCATGAAGACCGAATCGATCAATACATCGTTAATCACGACCGCCTCAAACGTTTTGTCGGAATCAATACCAACATTGATCTTTTGAGATTGAAGCGTCTAATGGAGCTTGACGAGCCGATTGATGCGGCCTATTTTTACTCAAATCGTCTGATGTCCGAAAAAGGGAGGCTGATCTGCAGTTGCGAAGGGGTCCATGAGCAGGAGCTGATCGAACTGATTCAGGAAAATGCGGTAGCCGCATTTTCCGAGCTTAAAGAGTTTTCCAAAGCAGGACGTATCTGCGGACGGTGCAAGCAGGACGTGTGTGCGATTATCGCCGCACATCCTGTCGATCCTGAAGAAGCAGCGCGGTTGAAACAAGAGCGCGAAGCCGCCGCACAAGAGGCAGAGCTGGCAAAAGTGCGTGCACGGATCGAAAAATACAATATGCTTCACCCCAAAAATCAGCTGAGCGCCGAAAATTTTGAGGAAGCGATCGCGTCATTCGACATGAGTCGGGAGTTTAACCGCTGGGTCTCGATGATCACGGCATCGATGCATCTGCATCCGGGTTTTGAGGAGACGGTCAAAGAGGGGGTATCACAGCTCAATAAAATCCCGATCATTTGGCTCGAACTCTCCGACTGTACCGGCAATTCGGAAGGGTTTATCAAATCGTCTCATCCGAGTGTGGATGAGTTAATCCTCAAATATATATCTCTCGATTATCATGAACTGCTGATGGCGGGATCGGGAGACCAGTCGGAAAAGGTTTTGGACAGCATCATCGAGAACGATGCGGGAAAATATCTCCTGATCGTTGAGGGTGCGGTACCTCTTGGATTGGACGGAAAATTTTTGCGGATCGGTCCTAAAGGGGAAACGGGACTGGAACTGCTGCGCCGTGTCGCCAAAAATGCGGTAGCGGTAATGGCGGTAGGATCATGTGCCTATGACGGCGGCGTCGTGGCGGCAGAACCCAACCCGACCGGTGCGGTGGGAGTAGCGGAGGCATTGGGACGCGGCGACATAATCAATCTCCCCGGATGTCCGGTCAATCCGATCAATATCGTCGGGACGCTGCTGCACTATATTATGTTCGAAGAATTTCCAAAGTTGGATGAGAAAAACCGTCCCGAATGGGCCTATGGTTTCAGGGTACATGACAACTGCGAACGGCGGGGACACTACGATCTGGACGAGTTTGTCCTTGAATGGGGTGATGAAGGGGCAAAAAAAGGATGGTGTCTATTCCAGATGGGATGCAAAGGTCCCTATGCCGATCTTAACTGTTCGCTCGTAAAATTCAATGAAGGGACCAGCTGGCCGGTGCAGGCAGGGCATGGATGTTTTGCCTGCGGTCAAGGGAAAATTGCGTTTGACAGCTACGCAAACAACCGCAAATTACCGGAGGGAAGTCATGAAGACTAATATTCTCGGCGACAGCCGTAGCTTTAGTGAAAGGAATTTGAGAGGGGCTTTGCTCATCTCGGAGGAGACATATAAATGAGTAATAAACAAAAAATTGTAATTGATCCGATTACCCGTATCGAGGGGCATCTACGTATCGAGGTAGAGATCGACGAGAACAATGTCGTTACCGAAGCCTGGGCATCGGGACAGTTATTTCGTGGGATCGAGACGATATTGCTTGGACGCGATCCGCGTGATACGGGGCTGATTGCCCAGCGTATCTGCGGCGTATGTACGAATGTCCACTATCGGGCATCGATCAGTGCGGTCGAAGATGCATACGGTATCGAAATTCCTCAAAATGCCGAGATTATCCGCAATCTGGTCACGCTGTCGCTGTTTGTGCAAGATCATATCGTCCATTATTATCATCTCCATTCGCTCGATTTCGTCGATATCACCGGCGCATTGGGAGCCGACAGCACCAAAGCGGTAAAAGAAGCCGAGAGATTTAGCGATCACCCTTACAGAAGCTCGGAGGGGCATTTGGAGAGTGTGAAGGAGAAGCTGTCCGGTTTTGTCAAAGCCGGGCGCTTAGGTCTTTTTGCCAACGGATATTGGGGGCATAAAGCGTATCGTTTGAACCCGGAACAAAACCTGATCCATATGAACCATTATCTCGAAGCATTGCGTCTACAGAGGGAGATTTCCAAAGCGGTAGCGATTTTTGCGGGTAAAACTCGCCATCCCCAAAACCTCGTGGTAGGAGGGGTGACAAGCGTTGCCGATATGCTCAATCCCCAGCGTCTCAATGACTTTTTGTTTATCATAAAAGAGGTGCGTGATTTTATCGAACGCGCCTATATTCCCGACATGATGATGATTGTTGAGGGGTACCGCGATTCGATCGCAGCCGGAGAAGGGCGAGCCAGTGGAAATTTTATGTGTTGCGGAGGATACCGTTTCGGAAAGCAGCAACAGTTGTTTGAGAGCGGTGTTGTGACGGCTCACGATTTTGATCGTATCGAAGCGTTTGACGAATCAAAAATTACCGAAGAGGCATCCCGCTCATGGTATGAAAATGACGCCCCTCTCTCTCCGTATGAGGGGGAGACAAAACCGTTTTATACCGACTTGAATGCGGATGGAACACTGAAAAGCGAGGGGAAATACAGCTGGGTCAAAGCTCCCCGTTACGGAGGGAAAGTGATGGAAGTGGGGCCGCTTGCACGGATGATCGTAGGTGTTGCCAAAAATTCTCCCGTTATCCGTCCCTATATGGAGCGCTTCATGCAAAAGACAGGGATGAAGTTGCTCGATTTCTCGACCGGAGTTGGGCGAAATGCCGCTCGTGCGGTCGAAGCACAGATCTGCTGCGACTATCTTTTTGATACGATGAGCGACCTGATCGAAAACATCAAATATTATGACGAAACAACGTGGACGAAGTATATTTTCGAAGATCTCCCCAAAGAGGCAAAAGGGCGCGGGATATTTGAGGTCCCTCGAGGAGTGTTGGGCCACTTCGTCCGTATCGAAAATAGCAAAGTTGCCAATTATCAGGCGGTTGTTCCGACGACATGGAACGCTTCTCCCAAAGATGCAAACAACAGTCGGGGGGCATACGAAGAGTCGCTTGTCGGACTTACCCTCGCAGACCCATCCGCACCGTTGGAGGTGCTGCGTGTCATCCACTCGTTCGATCCCTGTCTCGCGTGTGCGGTCCATGTGATCGATACCAAAGGGCGGGAAGTAGCCCGCTATAAAATGGCGAATGGATGTCCGGTTTAACATTGTTACTAATCTACACATAGTCTGAAAGCTATATATGATATATGTTCTTTTCTGGTATTATTAATTTTAATGGAATGATATTTGCATTACTATAATTTATATCACAAATTTATAGCAAGGTATGTTTATGGGCGGAGAACAAGTGCTGAACGATACCGATTTTCTGGTATCGCAAACTGACGAGAAAGGGGTAATCCTTTTCGCTAATGATGATTTTTGTAAAATTGCCGGTTATACGATTGATGAACTTGTCGGAAAGCCTCACAGTATCGTCCGCCATCCTGATATGCCTAAAGCGGCGTTCAAAGACCTCTGGGATACGGTCAAAAGCGGAAAAATATGGACCGGATACGTTAAAAATGCGACCAAGAGCGGCGGGTATTATTGGGTGTATGCGACTGTTTTTCCTAATATCGCATGCGATAACGGAAAATGTGGATACTTATCTTGTCGGCGCAAGCCTTCGACTAAGGAAATCGCCGAAGCGGAAAACCTTTATAAGACGATGAGATAAAAGGTAAAATATGAAGAATTCGGCAAAAATAAGTATACTCTCGGTAGTAACGATTCTTGGGATAGCGGTTGGTGTAGCGACTCAAAGTATAGGCGCGCTCATCGCTATTATCGCTGTTATGGGACTTCTCTCAGTATGGATGGTGACCAATCGCTCCGAAGGGAACGACGCGTTGAAAACCTATCTGGACGATTTTCTAGAGCTTATGCAGTTCAAACGAAACCGCTTGCCTCTTTTGGATGCGCAGCCGGGAAGTATCGAAGAGAAGATTAATGCTCTGGTGAAGGCCTATGAAGATATGCTGCTGCAAGACACCTCGGTCGCCGGGGAGATGGTTTTGCTTGGAGACAAAGTACGCAGCGGACATTACAAATGCCGTGTATCGAGCGATTCGAAAACTCCGCACGTCCATTTGCTCCGTAAAACGATGAATAATACCTTGGACGGGATCGAAGCCAATCTGGATAACGCGATCCATGTTTTGGAAGCGTTGAGCGAGGGAAAATTTACCACCCGCGCCAATGTCAATGTCGAAGCGAAAATGGGGCAGATGCTTGAGAAAATCAATGATCTTGGAAATGCACTCGAATCGATGGAACAGCAAAACAATGAGGCGAAAGAGATTTTGAACAATAATACTCAGCAGCTAAAAGCGACAATCGAAGAGTTGCGCGCCACCAAATTCGTCGAACTCAATCAGATGATCAATACGACCGTAGAGCGGATCCAGAGCGTCGCGAGCAAAGAACACAATCTCGCCGACAATCTGCAGGCTCTTGCCGGAAATGCCCGTGAGACCAAAGAGATTCTGATTACTATCGGCGATATTGCCGATCAGACCAATCTGCTAGCCCTCAATGCCGCGATTGAGGCGGCACGCGCCGGCGAACACGGCCGCGGATTTGCCGTAGTCGCCGATGAAGTACGCAAACTTGCCGAGAGGACTCAAAAAAGTCTAGCCGAGATCTCGGCGACGATCAATGTTCTGATCCAGGCGATCAGCGATAACAGCGAATCATTGAACCAAAACATGGGAGAGATGATGGATCTGACACAGTATGTCGGTACCGTCGATCAAAAAATGGATGAGTTGCTCGTGACGATGGATACTATGAGCTGATTCTAACAGGGGCTATCCTGTTAGAAATAGTACCCGATACGAAGATCGGCGCCATGGTCACCTGCCGAATCGCTTAATCCGTAGCTATAGCCGATATTGGCAAACCAGTGCGTATTAAGCCGGACCATTCCGTAAGCCGAAACTTTTCGGATTGTTTCGACATCCCGGTAGAGACTGTCGCTGTGATTATACGTCGCCCCGACGGAAAGCTTCTCGTTTAGGAGATAGTTCCCCCCGATGTAATAGGCATTAATATTTTGATAATTGACGATCCCCGCAATATCATCGTCATTGACCGCAGTATAGCTGTATCCCCCTATCAGCGATGATTTTAAATCATCCAGTGCATAGGTAAAATGGATGGATCCCAGATAATCCGCCGCTTCGTTGTGATACCCTGAATCGTATGTCGGTAAAAGGACTCCTCCTCCGATTTTTACGGTAAACCGATTATCGGAAGGGAACCGGTAATAGGCTGCGATTAGTGTATCGTTGAGGCCGCTGTCCGAGACGGTTTGGCTTTTTGATGAGTAATGCGATGACGAAAACTGGGCAGAAAAGTTTTTATAATAATAATCGGCTTGAAGCGATGAGGTAATCGTGTCCGCTTTTTCGTTGCTGGCATAGTTCATTTGTGAATAGCCTGCACCTAGGAGAATATCGAAATGGTGTTCGTTTTTCAATGACGTTATTGTGCATCCCTGATCATTGACCAAGTCAGTGATCAGAGTGTCGGGACAACGATCGACTGCATCCTCGACACCGTCTAGATCGCTGTCATTGTATGCCAGAAGATTCGCGCTCATCGCCAATATCCATAATAATAAAAATTTCATATAATAATTTCCTCGTCTTTATTTAGGGCTGAGAGCCCGGTACAATGTTGCGCGGACGGCCTTAATGTCTTCCGCCTTGCATTCTGCCCGCATTGATATTTTGAACCTGCCCCATATTCTGCTGCATTTGATTCATCTGTTGAATCTGATGCATCTCCTGCATACGCATTTGCATCTCTTTGGACGTGTCTGAACCTTCAGCTGTTCCGGTATGTGCCCGGACCTGTAATTGTTTTTGCAATCGATTCATTGCTTTTATTTGATCGGCTTCATTCATGTTGGCCAGATTGGACTTGAATTGGTTCATAAGTTGTACCCGTTCTGCCGCCGGCGCTTTTTGGATGGCTGCGATTTGCTGATCGACGGAATCTTCTGCGTTCAGATGGGTGATACTTGCTGCAATAAGCGTAGCTAAAACGAGTGATGGTACCTTTTTCATGGGTGCTCCTTTAATGTAATGACGGCAGTGTAACCCAGGAGTATTAGCGGAGTGTTAAGGTGCGAAGATCAAGAGTGAAGGTGGTTCCTATGCCGACTTGACTCGAAAGAGAGATTGGGATATCCATCGCATCGCAGAGTTTTTTGACGATGTGCAGTCCGATTCCGATCCCCCGCGAATGTTCTTTGTAGAAGCGTTCGAAGACCTTGTCGGGGAAAACAATACCTTTGCCGGTATCTTCTATCCGTAATTGCAACGTTTTCGGATCGATGATTACGTATACGCGGCCATCGTCTTGATTGTATTTGGCCGCATTACTCAATAAATTGTCGAGGATTCGGATAAAAGCGTCCCGGTTGGTGGAAATTTCAACTTTAAAGGCTTTAAGCTCGAAGGTGATATTCGGATAGATTTTTTGGATCAGAGCGATCCTCTCTTGCAAGAGAGCAGCGAGTTCAAAAGGCTCTTTTTGGAGGTTGTGCTCTTCCAGATAGCTTCGAAGATTCTCCTGGAGGGCCAAAATTGTCTCGACACTTTGTTCAATTCGCTGAATTTTTTTATCCTCGCTCGGAGGGCATTGGAGCATTCGTATATTGAGACGCAAAGAGGCCAAAGGGGTGTTGAAATCGTGCAGAATGTCTTTACTGAACTCTTCGGTGAGCCGCAGTGCCTTTTTGAGAGGAGAGAGTGCATAGAGTGAAAAAAAGGTCGAAATAAGGGCAATACAAAGCATGACAAGAGCATAATAGGTCATCAGCTGATGCTGAATGCTCTGCAGCAGTCTCTTGTAATGCTCCGATGAGAGGGTGAGCTTCATCGAGTATGTCTCGCTTTTGGGGATCGAGAAAAATGCGTAAAGCCCTGTATCGTTTTTGAATAGTTTGTAGAGGTTTTGGGTATTGAGCGGAGCAAAATCGATTTCAAACTGGGTACATTTAAGATCGAAACTGCAGAGTTTCATTTGGCTTAAAAGTGCTTGGTCCAATTCCGATTGGCGCTGACGGTATTCAAAAACAAATAAAAAAGTATTGAGCATTCCCAGCGAGAGGAAAAAAAGGAGAAAACTTTTTACAAACGATTCGCTCTCAACGCGTTTCAAGACGGTATCCGATTCCACGCACGTTGATGATATTCCAGCCCGTTACTTGTTTGAGTTTGTTGATGTGGACACGAAGTGCAGATTCGCTGGGGTGCTCGAGAGCATCTAAGAGAATCTCTTTATCCAGTGTTCGACCGATATTGGTGATGAAAAGGGCCAAAAGAGATTGCTGGACTTCTCCCAGAGGCAAAAACTGCTCGTTCCGTTTGATTTCACGCGAGACCGTGTTATACGTAATCGAGCCATGTTCGATCAATGGGGATTTTCGGGCGAGCTTGGTCTGTACCCTTAAGAGCAGTTCTTCTGGGAAAAAAGGTTTTTTCAGATAATCGTCGGCCCCCAGTGAGAACCCTTTGGTGATACTGGCAAGATCCACCAGTGCACTGATGAAGATGACCGGTGTCGTATCCGCGGCGTTACGCAGCCCGTCGAGAAGATCAAATCCGTCAATCTGGGGGACATTGATGTCAAAGACGTAAAGGTCATATCGGTTTTCATAGCTAAGAGTTGCCGCCTGATCTCCGTCTCGTACCCAATCGACACTGTACCCCGCGCCCTCAAGGAGCTCATGCAGTGTTTCTCCCAAAGAGAGGTCGTCTTCCATCAGTAGAATTTTCATGAGCTTTTATCCAATGGGTGGGGTGATTATGCCGCTTGCCGTATAGGCTTCAGGAATGTTTCGGGCCAATGATTCGATGGAAATATTATAGGATTTAAGCAAGATGGCCGCACCGCTTACATCACCTTTTTCAAGTTTGAGGACCGAAGCATAGATTCTCCCTAAGATTCCGCTATGGGTGATGAGAGCTTCTTCGATCACATTATCGGGATGGAGGGTATCGATTATATGCTGGATCGGAACATTCATAATCCCCTCAAGCAACGAGAGGAGTGCTATCAGTCTGGCATGCTCCAGCAGTTTTTCATCAGGAGACGGGGAAACTTTTTCGAGCAATGAGAGCATCGCGTCGATGCGGGCTTGCGCAAATACGGCATGAGGATTTTTTTCATCCATTGCCTTGGTTCCCGATTTGGAGTAGATAATGAGTAATAGCCATTGCATCAGCGCTCCGGTACCGAGCCGCTCGATCATTTCACGTACGGAAAGGACCCCGTCGAGATGTTCGGGATGAACCGAATGCAAAAATTGGATAAGCTGGAGAGAGAGGATGTGCTGTTGTTTAAATGCATCGCATATCTGTTCGATCGAACCATTATGCTGTAAAAGAGAGAAAAGAGACATCACGTCCATATACTGTGGATCGATCCGCTGCGTCGTGATGAGGTGCGCTTTGGCGAAATAAAATCCCTGAAAATATTCAAATCCAAGTTGTTCATACGCCTCGGCCATCTCATAAAACTCAACTTTTTGCGCAACCAGTTTCATTTTGCTGTAAGGATTTGGATGGTTATGAAACTGTTCGATATCGGTTTGGGTCACGTCAAATTTTGCGTATTCGATATAGGGGAAAATAGGGCTGAACGTATCAAAATAGTGGGGGTGAAAGGAAGCGTTGTCCAGAGCAAACCGATAGCCCAAGGCATGAAAATAACGGATTGCTTCGTGAATACGGGCACTCATTTTCATCGAAGCGGAGAGTTCGAATACAAATTTTTCTTTCGGAAGGGTGCGCAGGATATCGGTTAGCAATAACGGTCCGTCGGTATTGATGAAGGCGACCGCATCACCGAATGCCGAAGCGGAACCGAGCTGATTGAGGAGATTGACCAGCACCGAAGCGGTCGCGTGCCGCGGGTCGTCAATGCTGCATTCGCCGTATGCATCACGATAAAAAAATTCATATCCGACGATTTGTTCTGAACGATTTAAAATCGGCTGGCGTGCGACGTTGAGCGTATGATGCATTCATGTGACTTTATTATTTTAATGTCTTAAGTGTAGCGTAATTTGAGTATTATTTCAAAAAACAAGAGATGGATTAAGTATGCAAGACCATAAAACGATTTATTTTAAAGATTATCAACCCAGTTCTTATACCGTTGAAACCTGTTCACTTGAATTTATTATCGAAAACAGCTCGACTCGGGTTGAAAACATTATGGAGATTAAACGATGCGATCCCAATGCCAAAGAGTTGAAACTCGATGGCGAAATGCTTGATTTAGAACTCATTTGGGTGGATGATATTCTCTATTCCGAAGAGATGTATGCTAAAACCGATGATGCTTTGATCCTACCGCTCGATCGCGACACTGCCCGTATCCGAATCATCAACCGTATATATCCGGATCAAAATACCGCTTTAGAGGGATTGTACCGTTCCGGTGGCATTTGGTGCACCCAAAACGAACCGGAAGGGTTTCGTCGTATTACCTATTTTATTGATCGACCCGACGTAATGGCAAAATTTACCACGAAAATTATTGCCAACAAAGAAACGTGTCCCGTATTGCTCAGTAACGGGAATTTGCGCGGAACGGCAACGTTGGATAACGATAAACACATGGCTCTTTGGGAAGATCCGATCCCGAAACCGTGCTATCTGTTCGCGCTCGTAGCAGGAGATCTGGGAAGTATCCATGATACGTTCACGACGATGAGCGGAAAAAAGGTTGCTTTGGCCATTTATTGTGACCGAGGCAATGAAAACAAATGCCATCATGCGATGCGCAGTTTGAAAAAATCGATGGAGTGGGATGAAATTACCTACGGATGCGAGTACGATCTGGAAGTGTATAACATTGTCGCCGTAGACAGTTTCAATATGGGGGCAATGGAGAACAAAGGGCTCAATATCTTTAACTCCCATTATGTTCTAGCCGATGAAGAGACGGCAACGGATGCCGATTTTATGGGGATCGAGAGCGTCATTGCGCATGAATACTTTCATAACTGGACCGGAAACCGTATCACCTGCCGCAACTGGTTTGAGTTGACACTCAAAGAGGGGCTTACCGTATTTAGGGATCAATCTTTCAGTGCCGATATGAATTCAGAGCTTACACAACGGCTGGATGATGTTCGTGCATTGCGTGAACGCCAATTTGTCGAAGATGCGGGACCGACCGCCCATCCGATCAAACCGGATCATTATATGGAGATCAATAACTTCTATACCGCAACCGTTTATGAAAAGGGTGCGGAAGTGATTCGGATGATGCATACGCTTTTGGGGCGCGAACGGTTTCGGACGGCGATGGACCGATATTTTGAGAATTTTGACGGACAAGCGGTAGGAACGGAAGATTTTTTATGGGCGATGGAGACTCAAAGCCCGGTTGATTTGACCCAGTTTAAACGATGGTATTCCCAAGAGCGAACACCCACTCTCAAAATTTCAGCGCAATACCGTCCGGATTTGTCTGAGCTGGTGATGACGATTATCCAGAATGTTCCGAAAAATACTCAAAATCAGGAGCAGCTTCCGTATGCGATGCCGTTTAAAATGGCACTTTTAGCCCCTGATGGGAGCGAATATCCTCTGATAAGTGATGATATTACCCTTTTTCATAAAGACGTTCTATGGCTGGAGAATCAAAACCATGAGATTTGTTTTAAAGAGATTACAGACGTTCCGCGACTCTCTCTAAACCGCGGATTCAGTGCACCGGTGATTATTGAGTGTGAGACAGTCGATTACCCTTTCTTAATGGCAAATGAGCGTGACGGGTTTGTCCGTTTCGAAGCGGCGCATCGTTTCGGTATTGAAACACTGGAATCGATGATGGCGGGTAATGCAGTCAATGAATACTATGTAGAGAGTTACGGTGCCATGTTGTGTGATCCGACGGTCGATCCGATGTTTAAATCCCAAATATTAGAGCTTCCGACAATCACCACGTTGATGCAGCGTCAGGAGGTTATCGACGTAGCGGCAATCGTTGAGGCTCAAGAGGAGTTGAAGCAAGTAATTGCAAGACGCTATTTCACCGAATTGCAAAAAATGATTGAAGCGTTGTTTGATCCTTCCAATACGCTGATCGACGGTGAAAGTATGGGAAAACGTGCACTCAAAAATAGATTGTTGGGACTTGTGATGAGTTTGAATGACGCATCGATCCGAAACCTGTGTATACGCCAATATCGAGAATCACTCTCCATGAGTGACCGTTTAAGCGCCTTGGATCTACTGGAAAACTATGCTCCAAATGATGCCGGCGAAGCATTAAATGATTTTTATACACGCTACAAAGACCAAACGCTGGTTATGAACAAATACTTCAGTGTTTGTGCCTCTTCTCGGCGCAAGGGGACACTTGCACGTGTCCGGGCATTGCAAAATGATCCGGCGTATGATCCTAAAGTCCCCAATCTTGTCCGTTCGTTAATTGGTTCGTTTGCCCGAAATCCGGTCGCTTTTTATGATGGCAGCGGTGAAGGGTTTAAATTTGTAGCGGACAAAGTGATCGAGATCGATGCCTTAAACCCTCAAATCGCGTCCGGTTTGGCGGGTGCCTTTAAAAATTACGGAAAGCTTTCGTCTGAAGATAAGAGGGTGATGGGGAGCGAACTGGAGCGAATCAAAAACCATCCGAACCTGTCAAATAATGTGTACGAGATCATCGAGAAAATTTTACAAATTTTTTAGGACTGAGAAGAAAAGTAACGTTGTTCTCTTTTACAAAATTTTTAGTCTTATTTATAAGGCTTATTTTAAGTATGTGATACAATTGTGATGGAATGGTATTATAATCATCTTCAGTGCAATTTATATTTTGAAGGAGAAGCGATGGCAAGATTGGTTGTTTTAGGCGGCGGTGTCGCCGGACACACAGCTGCAACGTTTGCGGCTGATTGGCTTGGCAAAGATCATGAGGTGGTAGTGGTTACCCCTAATGCAAAATGGAACTGGATTCCCTCTAATATCTGGGTTGGCGTCGGTGAGATGACCAAAGAGGATGTTACGTTTGATCTGGCCCCTGTTTATGCAAAAGCAGGGATTACATATAAACAAGCCAAAGCGGTAAGCCTTAACCCCGAGGGGAATGCAAGCAGCGATAAATCTTATGTCACGGTCGAATATACCGGTCAAGGCAAAGCAGGTCAGAGTGAAGATATCACCTATGATTACCTGATCAATGCTACCGGGCCGAAGCTTAACTTCGGTGCAACACCGGGATTGGGCGAAGGGTCTCAATTGGGCGAGCATACGGTTTCTGTATGTACGGCGGACCATGCGGACCATGCAGCACATGAATTGAAAAAATGTATTGAAAAAATGAAAAAAGGGGAGCGTCAAAAATTCCTTATCGGTACGGGACACGGTATGTGTACGTGCCAAGGTGCCGCTTTTGAATATATTTTCAATGTCGAGCACGAAATCCGAAAAGCGGGTCTTCGCGATCTAGCGGATATTCAATGGATCTCCAATGAGTCATTCTTGGGTGATTTCGGTATGGGCGGACTCCATATGAAAGTGGGCGGTTACGTTGTCAGTTCACGTATCTTTACCGAATCATTATTTGCAGAGCGCGGTGTTAACTATATCACCGGAGCGCATGTCAATAAAGTAGAAAAAGGGAAAGTCTCATATGAGCTTCTTGACGGTTCTATGGGGGAAGAGACATTTGACTTCTCGATGCTAATTCCACCGTTTGCCGGTGTCGGCCTTAAAGCTTACAATAAAGCGGGTGAGGACATTACCGATACGGTATTTGCACCGAACGGCTTTATGAAAGTGGATGCGAACTATACACCTAAGCCATACGAAGAGTGGAAAGCGTCTGACTGGCCTCGTACGTACCAGAATCCTACCTTCAAAAATCTTTTTGCGGCAGGGATCGCATTTGCACCGCCGCACATCATCTCTAAACCGATGAAATCGCCAAACGGCACAATGATCAACCCTACTCCTCCGCGTACCGGTATGCCGAGCGGTATTATGGGTAAAGCGGTTGCGCACAGTGTCTGTGACCTGATCACAAAAGGGCCTGATGCTCACTTGCATGAAGCTTCTATGGCGGAGATGGGTGCGGCATGTGTCGCATCTGCGGGTAAAGGATGGTTAGACGGTCAAGCTGCGGCAATGACGGTGTATCCGGTTGTCCCTGATTTCGATAAATATCCGGGAACCGGCCGTGACACCGATTATACATTTGGTGAGATCGGTTTGGCCGGACACTGGATCAAACATATCCTCCATTATCTGTTCATGTACAAAGCGAAACTTAAACCGTTCTGGAAAGTGATTCCGGAATAAATAAAAGCGGACAGTATGCGCAGTTTTCTGCAGGGGAGACTCTTTTGCGGATAACTAAGACGTTAGCGTAGTTGGAAGGAGCTTTTGAGCCCTTTCATCGTATAAAAACTTACATAAGGAGAAAAAAATGGCAGTAAAAGAAGAAGAGTTTAACTTCGCTAAAAATGACAAATTTAATACGGCGATGATTCCTGGCAAATGGGCTCGATTTTTTCGTACTTGCAAAATTTGGCAGTTTATCCGTTTTATTATCATCAATATTAAAATGATTGTTGTTGTGAGCAAAAGCCACTAAATGATTTTTTCAGAGGCGGCCTTTTGTGCCGTCGCATTGCATACGATATTTCCCACTAAAGTTTGCCTATGATTAAGAATCTCATCACATACCCTGATCCTACTATCCGTCTTATCTCTGCAAATGTCCGTTTCTTTAATGACGAATTGTCCCAGTGGATCACCGATATGACTGATACCATGAGAGCAAACGATCTTGATGCTCTCAGCGCTATTATGATCGGTATCCAATACAACATCATCGTTATGAAAGAAGGGGATATCTATACCCCATACGTCAATAGCCGCTTGATCAAACACTCAGGGATGTGCACGCAAACCGAGCGGAGTACCTATTATCCGGGGATCAGTGTCGACGTTGACAGGTTTGAGAATGTAACCGTGATTTATGAAGATGAAAAGGGAAATGCCCATCACCGTGATCTGGATGCGCAGATGTCCAGAGTATTTCAGCAGCAGCTTGATTATTGTTTCGGAAGTACCTTTGTCGATCGTGTGGATAAGGAGATGAAACAGCGCATCCATGATCATCTTGAATTCGGATTGGTGAAAGACGGAAGGGGAGGGAGCTGTCCAACCGTTTTTTATCGGGATTATTTTAAACGCGGGGCCAGATATCTGATGGGGTTGATCGTATTGACTTTCATCACACCGTTTTTTGTCTCTGAAAGTGTACGGGAGATGATCTATACGATTGACAAGTATGCATTGATCGGGGTGCCGCTGCTTTTGATCGGGTATTTTTTCTATGCACAGTATGAGTCTCGCATATTCAAGCAATGCACGAGTTGCCAGACGGGAAATATTATCGGTACCGTTGCTATTTTAACCGTACAACTGCTGATCGTGACTGCAGCTGTTTTCAGTTGGATGGCACCGTAACATTGCGCATTAAAGCGGTTATAATAATGCAACTACAGCGAATAGGGGAGCGTCTATGAGTCAATACAATTTTGCTCCCTTGCATCGGACGAAAGAGATTTTGATAGCATCCAAAGAGGCTATTTTAGACGAGTGGGTAAGCGAAGAGCTGTGTAGGGATATCTTAAAGCGGCATGAAATCGATACCGAGATATTCGTTCGACAGTATGCGGGCGGCGTATTCGATTATTTTATGGGGGTGGTTTCGGGTCAAGTGGCAATGGGCGAATGCCCTGTTATTGCCGAATTGATCGAGTATCTCAAAAACAAAGAGTTGCGGGCCGATGAGCTTTTTTTACTCTGCACCCACTTTAAGCACTCCGTTATCAACGCAACGTACCGTTTGGGCATCAATGATCAGGCAATGTTTGTCGCGGTCAGCTATTTGTTCGACCAAAATTTTTCCGGAGTATTGAAACTTTACACCGATACGATTTACCATAAAGAACAAGAAGCGATCAATGCGGGAAAAGCAAAAGAGTATTTTCTCTCTAACATGTCCCATGAGATACGGACGCCGCTCAATGCGATTTTGGGGTTTGTCGCACTCTTGAAAGACGAAGCGACCAATCCGCGTCACCGGAATTATCTGGACATCATTTCCAACAGCGGTGAAAATCTTCTCCACATCATTAATGATATTCTAGATTTTTCAAAATTGCGCAGCGGCGAGTTTACCATTGACCCGCAACCGTTTAATATCCACGACGAGATATCGCATACAATGGAGCTTTTTGTCCCCAGTGCGAATTCAAAAAGTATTACCCTGACCAGTTTTATCGACCCCTCCATCCCTTACGAGCTAATCGCCGATGCGCTCCGTATCAAACAGATCGTGGGGAATTTCTTGAGCAATGCGATCAAATTCAGCAACCACGGCGGAATGATCCATGTCGAAGCACGCTACGATGACGAGTTTTTGATTCTGGCAGTGCGCGATGAGGGGGTTGGAATCGCTCCGAATGATCTGGTCCGGATCTTTGACGCATTTTCGCAGGCGCAGGAAGGGATGGGCAAGATGAACGGGGGGACGGGACTGGGACTCTCCATCTGCAAACAGTTGGCTGAACATATGGGGGGGGATATCGACGTGGTATCGGCACCTGGAGAGGGGAGCCAATTTACCTTGAAAATTCCGGTAAAAGCAAATTACGAGTGCGAATTATCGAAATTTGATCCGTCGATGTTCGATAACATCACTTTCGGACTGCTGCGGTATGACTCCAAAGAGAGCTATAAGCTCGAATCACTGCAACGCTATTGGGACTATTTCGGTTTAACCATCCGGCAGATCGAATCGGTAGAAGATGAGTGTGATCTTGTGATCTTTCTGGAGAGTTCGATCGATGATAAAAGCCGCGAAGCAATCATTCGGCAAAAGATCCCCTCCATTGCGATTATGGATTTCTTAGACGACCGTTATGACACGATCCGCAATATCGTCTCATTGACGTTTCCGATCTATTGTACGAAATTTCAAGGGGTATTGAGTGATGTTCTGGGGGTATGCGAGGAGGATATCGCATTCGCCGAATTTTCGCAGATACGGGAGCGTGGCTACAAAGGCTCCGTTTTGGTTGCCGAAGACAATTTTGCCAATCAGGAGTTGATTAAAATCATATTGGAACGCTATGGTCTCTCGTATATGATTGCCTCTGACGGTTTGGAAGCTTTTGACTTATACCGGTCGACGCAATTTGATCTGGTGTTTATGGATGAGCAGATGCCGCGGATGAACGGTAACGATGCGACGACCGCAATACGTGTTTATGAGCAGGAGAGCAAGCGGGCCTATACTCCGATTATCGCTTTGACGGCAAATGTGATCAAGGGGTCACGAGAAAGGGCGATCCAAAACGGGTATGACATTTTTTTGGGAAAACCCATCGTACTCAAAGAGATCGAGCAGATATTTGAACGTTATTTGGAACCGACGGTAATCGTACGTCAGCAAACGCAATGCAGTGAGATCCAATATTCAAACATAGATATTGAACGTCTCAAACAAGCGCTCATGCTGGATGCCGATCAGGTAGAGCGGCTTTTGGAGATGTACAAAGCAAAGATGGAACATTCGCTTCAGGAGTTGAAATCGGCGATAGAACAAAAGAAGTACGAAACGGTTGCCTTTACCGCCCATTCGATTAAAGGTTCGAGCGCTAATTTTCGTTTTGAAGAACTTTTCAGGCTCGCCTCGCTTATCGAAGAGTCGGCTCTGGAAAAGGATGAAGAGTTTGAGTTTTTAGAAGCCTATAATGAGCTTTACTCCCAATATATACGGCAGATCCAAATCGCGTAGGGGTTATTCTTCGAGATAATACCCTACGCCTGATGCATTTTTGATCACATCGGTCGGAAGTTTGCTGCGGAGCCTCCATACGAGGGTCCGGACGCTGTTGTCGGTTGCCCCTTTGGTCTCCCAAACATAATTGATCGCCTGCTCAAAATCGACAACGCTGCCGAGCTGTGCAACAAGAAGGCGGATAAACGCATTCTCTTTTTTCGTCAGTTTGACTTTTTTGTCCTGATAATAGGTCTCACCGATGCCGGTGTCGTGGCGGTATCCGTCGCCGAATTCTACGATCGGTTTATCGGAGAGTTTTTTCGCAAAGACCAGTTTTTCAAGATGTTCACGATTGGATTTCAGTTCATCGATATTCGAGTTTCTTTTTGTCTCTTCGTTAAAGCGGTAGAGTGCCATCTGGATCGTCGTGTGGAGATTGATGGGATCAAAAGGTTTGACAATATAGCCGTACGGTTCGGTCTGTTTGGCTTTTGAGAGAATTTCGTTATCCGAATGGGCCGTCAGATAGATGAATGGCAACGGTTTTTTGCTACGGATGTATTGGGCCAGTTCAATTCCGTCATTGCTTTTTTGAAGTTCAATATCGATCAGGGCGATATCGGGATTATAGATCTTGATTTTATTTCGCGCGGTAATGGCATTATCGGCAAGCGATACGACGTCGTATCCCTGTTTTTCCAAAGACATTTTTAAATTCATTGCGGTTACTTCGTCGTCTTCTACCACTAGAACTTTGATCTTATTCATAAATATTCTTTCCTTCTCGATAAATGGTTCAAATCTGAAATATTTTATCACATTTCAGTTTAAAGATATTAAAATTACGAATAGTTGATGCTGTTTTTTTACCTCAATTTCCCTTTCTAACACACTAATTTTAGGCGATATTTAATCCAAAAGGGTATAATCGCGAATTACTCTGACAAAACGGATATGCCATATGCTTGATTTTGACAAATTTACCAAATACTCTAAACCCGGACCGCGATATACCAGTTACCCTACTGCACTCGAGTTTAGCGATGCTTTTGGATATGAGGGGTATCTTGAGAAACTCCATTCGCAAGATACGGCGCGTCCTTTGTCCCTATATTTTCACCTTCCGTTTTGTAAGAATGCCTGCTACTTTTGCGGCTGTAATGTTGTTTTTACCTCTAAAGAGGATAAAAAAGAGCGTTATATCGATTATCTTACCCGTGAGCTGGAAATCCTCAGCCGTCATATCGATGTGAACCGTCCGATCATTCAGCTCCACTTCGGCGGAGGAACTCCGACGTTTTTTGATGCCGATCAATTGGGACGGACCATCAGTGCCATCAAAAGCCATTTTAAAAACTTTACGGCTGACGCCGAGATCAGCTGTGAAATCGATCCGCGCCATATCAACGAAGCGCAGATGAAAGTCCTCAGCGATGCCGGGTTCAATCGTGTGAGCTTCGGAATTCAGGATTTTGATGAAAAAGTGCAGGTCGCGGTGCACCGCGTTCAGCCGTACGACATCACCAAAGCAGCGATGGATCTGGCGCGCAAATACAATATGGTGAGCGTCAATGTCGACTTGATCTACGGGTTGCCGCATCAGAGCCTTGAGACATTCAAAAAAACGTTGGACCTTGCCATTTCCCTCAATCCTGATCGTTTTGCCGTATTCAACTATGCCCATGTCCCGTGGCTGAAAAAGACGATGCGTAAAATCGATGAGACAACACTGCCCCATCCGGCCGAAAAGCTTGCCATTATGCGCTACACGGTTGACCATATGAATGAGCATGGCTACAAAATGATCGGAATGGATCATTTCGCAAAGCCCGAAGATGAACTTTTCAAGGCGATCGAAAAAGGGGAGCTTCACCGCAATTTCCAAGGCTATACGACCAAAGGGGGGGCCGATTTAATCGGTATCGGTCTTACCAGTATCGGCGAAGGGGCCGATTATTACGCCCAGAACTTCAAAGAGATGGAAGCGTACGAAGCGGCGATCGATGCGGGAAAACTCCCGTACGAACGGGGTGTCGCGTTGAACGAAGACGATCGTATCCGTCAGTATGTCATTATGGAATTGATGAGCAATTTCAAACTCGACATCCCCCGTTTCGAACAGACGTACGGAGTGAAGTTCGGCACCTATTTTGCCGATGCGCTCGAAGCGTTAAAACCGTTTGAAGCCGATGAACTGTTGACGATTACCCCGACATCGATCGAATGTTCTCCTACGGGGACACTATTGATCCGCAACATCGCGATGCCGTTTGATGCGTACATGAAACGTCATGCTACGAGCGATAAAGCGTTTAGTAAGACGGTGTAAAATGTCAAAACCCCACGAAATCTTTAATTATACGGAAACATCGGATGCCTGTATAAAATGCGGGAAATGTATCCCTGTCTGTACCATACACAATGTCAATGCCGATGAGGTGACTAGCCCGCGCGGATTTATCGATCTGCTCGGCGCATATGAGCGGGGAGAATTGGAACTCGACAAAAATGCCAAAGCGATCTTTGAGAGCTGCTTTTTGTGTACCAACTGCACCGATGTCTGCCCCAAAGCACTTCCGACCGATATGGTGATCGAACAGGTACGTGCCGATTTGGCGGATAAGTTCGGAATCGCATGGTTTAAGCGGGCATTTTTTTATCTGCTTCGCCATCGCACGACAATGGATATCCTTTTTAAACTGGGATACGTCTTTCAGACGTGCGGATTCAAGATCAAAGAATCGATCAACTCGATGGAACCCCGTTTTACCCTTCCGATCATTAAAAAAGACCGTCTTCTCCCCTCGATGGGAAAAACGTCGTTTCTTAACAGCTATCCCGAAAATATCCCCAACGGCGGGAAGCGGAAGGTCGCAATCTTCATCGGATGTCTGGCAAACTACAACTATACCGAGATCGGTAAAGGGTTGCTGGAGATTTTAGAGGCGCTAAAGATTGATGCCTTTATTCCGAAAAAGCAGCTTTGCTGCGGAGCTCCGGCCTATTTTACGGGAGATTTTGCCACGGTCGATTATAATGCCAAAAAAAATATCGTCTATTTTGAGAGTTTTATCGACGATGTCGAGGCGATCATCATCCCCGAAGCGACCTGCAGTGCAATGATCAAAATAGACTATGAACATTTTTTCCACGATCAGCCCGAATGGCTGGAACGTGCCAAAAAACTCAAAAACAAGGTCTTTATGGCAACCGAGTGGCTAGAGCAGAAAACCGATCTTAAAGCGGTATTGGCGAGCAAGGGACGCAGCGATCTTGTCGTCACCTATCACGACCCCTGCCATGCCCGCAAGATGCAGGGAATTTATCAGGAACCGCGTCGTCTGGTGAGCCAAAATTATACGATCACCGAGATGAGTGATCCGAACGCCTGCTGCGGATTCGGCGGCGTAACGATGCAGACGGAGAATTTCCATTTTGCGCAAGCGGCCGGAAAGCCCAAAGCGGCGATGATCGCTAAAAGCGGCGCCCAGATCGTGACCGCAGAGTGCAGCGCATGCCGAATGCAGATCAATAACTCTATGTATGAGGCCAATGTTGATGTAGTCTTTAAAAATCCGATCGAACTGATCGCGGAGGCATTGCGACAATGACGACACAAGAGGTAGAACTTTTTTTAGAGACGTTTCAAACGGTTGTAATGGCCTCTCTTACTCCGCAAGGAGAGCCGCATGCCAGTACGGCACCCTATATCCGTATCAATAATGATTTTTATATCCTTATCAGCACCGTAGCGCAGCATGGACGCAATCTGCTGGAATTGCCGAAAATCTCGCTCCTTTTTGCCGAAGATGAGTCGAAAACACTGCAGCCTTTTGCACGAAAGCGGATCACCATCGAAGCTTCGGTCAATGAAGTCCATCGGGATGAAGCGATATACGGACAAGCCATTGAACGGTTTAAAGCCCATTTTGATCCGGATCTTGTCACTTCGTTGTCGGGCATGGGGGATTTTCACCTCTTTAAACTTGCCCCTATCAGCGGAAGTGTCGTAATGGGATTTGGCAAAGCATACCGTTTGAACGAAGAGCTCATTGTGATGACACAGATCACGGGTCAACATCAGCATAAGCGATAAAGGGATAAGATGGAATTCTGGAATCACATTTACGAGCATTTTGATCCCGTAGCGTTCACTCTTGGGTCGATTCCCGTCCACTGGTACGGATTGATGTATGTCCTCGCACTTTTAAGCGCGCTCGTCGTTGCCAAATGGATCGTCAAAAAAGACAAGATCGACATCACCAAAGCGCAGTTGGACGACTATTTTGTCTGGGCTGAGATCGGGGTGATATTGGGAGCGCGGTTGGGATATATCCTATTCTATGATATCCATACGGCGTTTTATCTGACCCATCCGTGGCAGATATTCAACCCCTTTATCGACGGCCAATTCGTAGGGATTCGCGGCATGAGTTTTCACGGTGCGATCATCGGATTTTTAGTCGGATCATATCTGTATCATCGTCGTCACGGGATACCGTTCGGACGCTTAATGGATTTGGTAGCGGTTTCAGTACCTCTAGGCTATGTATTCGGACGAATCGGCAATTTTCTCAATCAGGAATTGGTAGGGCGTGCTGCCGATGTACCTTGGGGTATTTATGTGTACGATACTCTTCGCCACCCTTCACAGCTGTATGAAGCGTTTGTAGAAGGGATCGTCGTTTTCGCGATTATCTATCTATACCGTAAGCGAAAAGCGTTTGAAGGTGAGTTGATTTTATTGTATGGATTTTTGTATGGGATCGGTCGTGCCGGCGTTGAATTCTTTCGTGCCCCCGATGCGCAGATTGGCTATATCGCAGGGCAATGGATGACGCTTGGAATGGCACTGAGTTTAGGGATGGCGGCTGTTTCGGTGATTTTGTGGATTTATTTTAAGGCAAAAAATAAAGAGGTTATTCGATGAAAAAATGGGTTTACTATATAGTGTTAACTCTATTTTCTTTCAGTGCAGGTTGGTGTTTGACTGGTTGCGCAACAGAAATGAGACATTATTCCGATGGAATGCTTAAAGGTGAAACATATATCAAATCAAAAATGATTTGGGAAATAATTGCACTTGAATCGCAAAACAAGAGTAAAACAATAATAAAATATAACGACGCAAGTAAAATTATTGAGCACTATTTTTCAATCGGAATGGATAAAAATAAAGTTATAGCAATTTTGAAAAATGAAGGCTTACAATACAATGAAGAAGGAAACAAGTTTTTTGTATCTAGTCGATACGGATTATATAGACTTGTACTTTTAAATTTTTTCTTTGATTCACAAAACAAATTGGTTGGATTTGATGGAATGTATATAGTTACCTCGGAGCTTTAGAAGAGGTCATTTTCTCGTCATACCCGACTTGATCGGGAATCCAGCTTTAATGTATGTAAGGGGATGGATCCCCGGGTCAAGCCCGAGGATGATGAATTATTAAAACCGGATACAGAAATGGTGTATCCCCTCTTCATGGCGATATAGAGTCCCAATCCTAATCCCCCGTCTCCCCGTTCGGTGACAAATGCCTGCAATGCTTCTGCGACCGGACGTTTCAACGGTTCACCGCTGTTTTGGATACATATTTTCTCGGTATCGCAGGCTATCTCTATCGGAAGCGAAAAGCGTTTGAGGGGGAACTGATTTTACTGTACGGAACCGCATACGGTTTCGGGCGTGCATTTGTCGAGTTTTACCGTGCCCCCGATGCGCAGATCGGATATTTGATCGGAAATTGGATGACGCTGGGGATGGCGCTCAGCCTGGCGATGGCAGCCGTATCGGCACTTTTGTGGATCGGAATACGCAAAACACGAAGCTGAATCTCCCCAAAGCGGGAAGCTAGCTCCTCAAAGAAACATGATACAAAAGGTGTGAATTCCCTTTTCATACCGATAATTAAGGCTAAACCGGTGCA
>Ga0265297_10001119_pt1 | contig 66191 bp, 64 predicted proteins | sample Munlanlwell13791_FD_192502 | JGI IMG/M metagenome (GOLD analysis project Ga0265297, IMG submission 192502) | Leachate microbial communities from a municipal landfill in Southern Ontario, Canada - Leachate well 137-91 | ecosystem: Engineered > Solid waste > Landfill > Unclassified | place... | reverse complement strand
CTGGACAGACCGCATTGACCCTGCTAAAGGAATGATACGGCTGGTCTTCGGCCTCGGTACTCGTGCCGTGAATCGTGTTGGCGGAGACTATCCCCGCATGATTGCCATCAGCCATCCTCAAATCAGACCCGAGGTAGGGATGGAAATAAGCAAGTATTCTCAGCATAAGGTGGATGTCCTAAATATTGAGACAAATAGTTTCGAGATTGTACCCTTCGCAGAGTTAATTAACGGTAACAACTACCCTTCTCTACACCTTTTGGCTTCGAACATGATGGACGGATATCTCAAGGACTGGGATAGTATCCAAGTATCAAATCTAAATAATCCGGTGCTCACCTTCAATAATCTGATAAAGCAAACACGGCTGGTTAATATTATGGGTGAGATTTTAGCCAAGCTGGAAAACGCCTGGGGACAACCGATAGATATTGAATTTACGGCTTATGTTGATAGCGAAAACAATGTAAAGATAAATCTACTGCAATGTCGCTCACTACGCGTGCCTAAGAGTCTGGGAATAAATATAATAATTCCTGAGAACTTATCCCGAGAGCAGGTGCTTTTCCGTTCCAATCGAGCAATAAGCGCCGGAGTGATAGATGATATTCGCTATATCATCTATGTCGACCCGCGGAGATACGCCGAGATAGACACAATCGAAGAGAAAAGAAGTATTGGGCGGGTGATAGGTAAACTGAACGATAAATTACAAAATAATCAGGGCAAATTTGTGATAATGGGACCAGGTCGCTGGGGCAGCAGTAACATCGACCTCGGTATAAAAGTCGGTTACTCGGATATCTACGGAACAGCGGTTCTGGTAGAAATAGCACGCAAAGAAGGGGGTCACGAACCAGAATTATCTTATGGGACACATTTCTTCCTGGATCTGGTAGAGGGTGAGATAATCTATCTTCCTGTCTACCCCGATGATGAAACAGCGGAATTTAACTCTGATTTCTTTCATAATTCACCTAATATACTTAACAATCTATTACCAGAACTAAACAGATTTAAGCAGGTGATTAATGTAATTGATGTGGAAGCTGCAGCTAAAGGCACTAAAGTACAGATTATTGCCGATCCTCAGACCCGCCGCGCTGTTTGTTTTCTTGATAAAGAATAACTGAATAATTTTTATAAAAAGGAGAAAAGAAAAAATGAACTTACAGAGGCCAAATTCAAATGATGCTACCAAGACTGCCAATCGCTCCAAAAGTGTGGTGCCCATGAGCGGGCTATGTACCCGCTGCATAGATGGCTGCACTGGAAACTGCGAGGTTTTCAAAGCGGCTTTTCGTGGGCGTGAACTGATATATCCAGGCCCATTCGGAGAGATCACCGCTGGCGGTGACAAGGATTACCCTGTTGATTACTCACACTTAAATATCCAGGGTTATGCTTTTGGTGCCGAAGGTTTACCCGAAGGCATTACTGGCAACCCGGATACGGCAATTTTCCCGGCAGTGAACACCGAGACGGAATATGGCTGGAACAGCAAAGTAAAGATGTCCATGCCGATATTTACCGGCGCTCTGGGCTCCACGGAGATAGCCCGCAAGAACTGGGAGCATTTTGCAGTCGGTGCTGCTTTGAGCGGTATCACCCTTGTCTGCGGCGAAAATGTCTGTGGCATTGACCCTGGGCTTAAACTGGATAAAAATAAAAAGATTGTCTCATCTCCAGACATGGACCGTCGCATTGAGATTTATCGCCGCTACCAGCGAGGTTATGGCGAAATACTGGTGCAGATGAATGTTGAGGATACACGGCTAGGCGTTGCCGAGTACGTAAACAAGAAACATGGACTGGACACTATTGAGCTTAAATGGGGACAGGGCGCAAAATGCATTGGCGGAGAGATAAAAGTAGACAGTCTGGAACGAGCCCTGGAATTGCAGAAGCGCGGCTACATCGTCACCCCGGACCCATCACACCCTATAAATCAAGCAGCATTCAGGGATGGCTCACTAAAGGAGTTTGAGCGTCATAGCCGTCTCGGTTTTATTGATGAAGAATCATTCTATGCTGAGGTAGAACGCCTGCGTAATCTGGGCTTCAAACGCATCACGCTGAAAACAGGTGCCTATAGTCTTAGAGAATTAGCAATGGCGATCAAATGGGGCGCAAAAGCCCAGATCGATCTTCTGACTATCGACGGCGCTCCTGGTGGTACAGGTATGAGTCCCTGGCGCATGATGGAAGAATGGGGCATACCCAGCATTTATTTGCACTCGGCAGTTTATGAATTCGCCGACAAGCTTACCAGGCAGGGCGAGCGAGTTCCTGACATGGCTTTTGGCGGTGGTTTTAGCAGTGAAGACGGTGTTTTCAAAGCGCTGGCCTTAGGCACACCCTTCGTTAAAGCGGTTTGCATGGGACGTGCATTAATGATTCCTGGCATGGTTGGAAAGAATATTGGCCAGTGGCTTAAGAATGGCAACCTGCCCAATACAGTAAGCCAGTTTGGCTCAACGCCAGAGGAGATTTTTGTCTGCTACGAAGATGTAAAGGACCTAGTCGGCACAGATGAAATTAAGAATATACCGATGGGCGCAATCGGAATATACAGCTACTGTGAAAAGATCAGAGTAGGTTTGCAACAGATAATGGCCGGGGCACGCCGCTTTAATCTGGAATCTATAAGGCGCTGTGACCTGATGTCCCTTACTGAAGAATGTGCTAAGGTCACACATATACCATACCTTATGGACGCTTACCGACCAGAGGCAATGGCGGTTCTTGATGGTCGCTACAACAGATTTCATGATAGCTATGCACTCGAGCCGATCTCCAGATATATAGGCAGCCGCAGGATCAGATCATACGAATAAAGTCTTTTACCAGTTGTTTGAATCCTAGTACAGGCTTTTTGAGGCACTAATTACTTCAAGAAGCCTGTATTTTTACATTAAATCAAGAGGCAACTGTATAGATGGTCTACAGAACAAAGTATATAAATTACACTACAGCAATGATATAATATTCTCATATAGCTTAATAACAACACGAGCAGGTTGTTGGCCAATCAGGTGGATAGGACGAGAAAAAGTATTATTGGTTAACAAATATGATGCTCGTGTTTTTTTTATTTATAAATTTTATGTTGACGATTTGAATTTATTAAATCGCAATGAAGGGAGTTAATCATGAAGGGAGTTATCAGGAAATATTCTAAAGTTATTTTTATCAGCATGCTCATTCTTCTTCTAACTATGACAGGCGCTTCCTGTCTTGGCGTAACTATCAGTAAAGAAGGTTCAGAAGATATCTCTATAACCTTTAACAAAGAAAGTCCACTGGTTAATAAATCTACTGCGACAGCGCCAAAATCTGAACCGGAAGAAGTGGAAGGGGCCGGGATGGTTTTGCTGGAGCTTACTTATCCGGTGGGACCAAGCCCTAAAGTATTTACTACTGGCTGGATTTTCGGGGCAAAATGTATTATAAACGAGAGGAAGCCTGGGAAAAAGGATATTTCTGACCAGGTACGTTGGAGCGGCAGCGGGACTTTTCAACCTTCCACCGGTAAAACCAGCCGCCCTGCTTTCAACAAAGACGGTGACAATACCATTGTGCTTTCTGTCGATGTTGGCGATAAGACCATTACTCGTCAATACGCCATTGCTACTATATCTCCAGATACGTTCGCTTACGTTGGCTGTCAAGCATATTGCCCGGCCGATAGTCATGGAGCCCCGACGGATCCGATGCCAGCCATCGGGAGAATTATTAACGGCTGCCCCGATGTGTTAGTTAATGGCAAGCCGGCGGTATGCGTTGGCGAGAAAGGCACGCAATGTTGTTGCTCAGGCCCAAATACCTTCGAGGTAGTAGAAGGCAACCCTGAGGTGCTGATTTATGGAAAAGCCGCTGCGGAAATGGGGGATGCCACCAGACATTGTGGTGGGAATGGACATATCGTCGACCCCGACTTTATCATTATCCATGGTTCTTCGGTTCTACAAGCGACTCAGTTTATTCTGGGCTGCAAGATAGAAAATTGGGGAATCAATCCAGATAAAGCCATATGGGATCCATCGCCGACATCAAAATATGTGCCTGACTATGAATGGAGCATAAGTATTACCAGCATGGATCCGGCAACAAAGAAAAAGACCACAACCTCACAGAAATATCAATCGAATGAGGCCTTCTTTACCCCACCAGCAAATTGGACTGGCATAAGCGCCCAATTCAGTGTGATCGTCACCGAGGCAACTTCAGGCAAGTGGGCAGGTGGAGCACAATTAGCCTCAATATCTATCGGGCGCGATACCAGTAAAGGGCAGGCTACGGGATACTCCGAAAATTTCTACGATCAACGGAACGCATTAATTTATAACAAACAATTTATGGCAGATCTCGGTACAATTGTTACTGCGCCAAATGGAGTAAAAGTGGACAGGGAAAGCTATTTCCCTCCTGACACCAAAGAGACATTGGTAGTGGACTGCTATGCCCGGTAAATATCCTTGCGTAGCAAGGAGAGGAGGAGACAGCCAGAAAGATAGCAAACAGCTTTAGTTTATACAGGCATATCCCGTTGAATCAAGCTAATAATTTTTTTTGGGCACACAGAAACAACAATCGCCACACGATACAAAAAATCAGTAATATCTGGTTCCTTCCAAGAACATGTTAAACCCTATTCTTTCTCAAATTTAATTTGACACCTTCCTCATCAGCAAAGCTACTCAAGGTCTTTTTAAGTATCAGCGCTCTTTTTTTGACATCGTCCATGTCAGAATTGTCCGTGTTTATTTCTGGCTCTGCCTTACTCAATGCTTCTTCCAGGTCAGCCATAGAGAGCAGTGCTACCGCCAGACAATAAAAGCTCTTGGACTTGCCTTCATCAAATCTCTCCAGCATTGTCCTAAGAATTTCAATTCGTCTTTTCTGCTGTTTCACAAACCCCTCAAGCCCATGCATTTTTATGGAATTCAAGTTGGAGATAGATTTCAGATGGCTTATAAAAGAATCACCAGCATCCCAGCCATCAAACCCGGAACAGGGGAAATCGCAGCACTGAGCGCAAACCTCAAGACTATTCTTCTTAACACAACATGTAATGAAGCGACATGAAGGATGTTTATTGAAGAAATCAGGACCACAACAGCCAGGGCATCTTGAAGGACCTGCTGTGTAGTATCTGGGGCATAAGCCGCAATCGATACCGCAACACCCGATAACCGGATAGAGCTTAATCGGGTATTCTTTACTCCCGCCAGACTCCATTGCTTCCACTGGCTCAAAAAACTTTAACTAGTAAAAAATCGTGTTCTGACTGCTTTTAGCTGCTATATGATTGTTGAACCAGGCTAAAACGGTTTTATCTGTCCCCGAGTATATTTAACGCCAGAAGATTTGGCCCAGTATGAGCGCCAATGACAGGGCTGGTACGCGATCTGATAACACGTTCTTTGGGAAACTTAGCATCAAGTCGCTCAATCAAATTTTCAGCATCTTCAACGGCCTTATAATAAGCTATCGACAGTTCTTCAATATTTTTATAGCCCATGACAAAGTCATATAAATACTCCAGCCCCTCAGCCCTAGAGCGTCTCCTGCCGAAAGAAGTTACCTCACCGTCCTCCATGCCTAAAATAGGATGTACATGCATCAAATTTCCCATTAAGGCTGCCACTTTACTGATACGCCCTCCCCTCTTTAGATATTCCAGAGTATCGAAAACGGAGCGCATTGCCACACGTTTCATATCCTTGCGCACCAGCTTTAATATATCATCAAGTTTGGCACCCCCGCGGGCGGCTCTGGCAGCCTTCATGGCCAGAAATCCCTCCGCCATTATTACCCACTGCGAATCAAGAACCTCCACCCGGCATTTCCTGGTCATGAGCTCAACAGCCAGTTTTGCCGCATTATAGAACCCGCTGAGCTTGGAACTAAGGCTTATAACCAGTATCTCATCCGCTTTTTCTGCTACCTTATCGTAGGCACGAACGAAATCACCAGGAGCAGGTATCGCCGTCTTAGGAAACACCTTACTGGTCTCCAATTTTTGATAGAACTCCTCGGTGGAAATATCGACTCCATCAAGGTATACCTCATTGCCAAAATGCACAGGTATCGGTATTACCGTGATATCTAATTCCTTGATCATTTGTGTGGGTAAATCACAAACACTATCAACAACAATCTTTACCGTCATCTTCAATACCTCCTGATTTTTATTATGATTCTACCGAATGTCTATAACCTATTAAACCCTTTTCCCTTTCACCAAGAGGAAAACAAATTAAATTCTCTCGCCCCTGGAGGGAGAGAGTTAGAGTGAGGGGGATTATCGCATATCTCACTCTCACCTTACTCCTCTCCCATCATGGGAGAGGAGAAGAGAAAAGATTACTTAAATAATCAAAGCACATTTTAATCTAACTTAGCAACAACTTTTCCCTATGAAAACGACCTCTGAATCTTTTCCAGTTCGGTTCTAAGCTTATCTACAAAGTTGCTCTCCACAGCCATTTTAGTGTTCTTGATAGTGCCCACTATCTGAGCAGCCTTGCTGTTTCCATGAGCCACCGAAGCCACACCATTCACCCCTATCAGAGGACCACCTCCCATCGCCACCGCAGGACTGAGCAGTCTATATAGCTTCTGGCTGGTTTTCTCCAGAGCTTCTGCCGGAACACTGTCCTTCAGCTCTTTACCCAGCCAGCGGCTCAAGGCATGTCCCAGACCTTCGGAGTACTTCACCAGCACATTGCCCACAAAGCCGTCACAGACAATAACATTTGCCTTCCCAAATACAATGTCCATGCCCTCAACATTGCCGATGAAATTCAACCCGCTTTTCTTCAGCAGGGGATAAGTTTCCTTGACCAGGTCATTGCCTTTACCCTCCTCGGCACCTACGCTTAAAAGCCCGATGGTAGGGTTATCTATGCCGTGAAAGGTCCTGGCATAGACACTGCCGGCAACTGCAAAATTCAGCAGTTGGTAAGGTTTAACTCCTACATTAGCACCAAGATCCAGGACTACTGTGTTTGGTGCCAGACTCAAAAAGGCACCGCAAGCCATTGGTCGTTCGATACCAAGCAATGTCCCCAGATATTGCAGAGCACAAACCATCGAGGCACCGGTATTACCAGCGCTGGCTACAGCATCAGCCTTGCCCTCTTTAACCAGTCTGGTGGCTACTGCCATAGAATTATTAGGCCTTCGCATAACTGCAAACGCCGGCTCTTCGCCATCCCTGATAACATCGCTCGCGCCTACCACACTAAGCTCCAGACCATTGGTATCATGGTTAGCAATTTCTTTTTCGACTTCTTTGGCAGGTCCGGTAAAGATGATAGCAACCCCTAGCTCCCGTGCTGCCTGTATCGCTCCCTTTATTATCTCCGTCGGAGCAAAGTCTCCTCCCATTGCATCGACAGCAATAATAATTTTACCCTCTCTGGTCATAAGCGATACCTCCTGCTTTAGATTTGATAGCCGAAGTAAATACCTAGCAGTGCAAGGTATTATCTAATTTCAGATGAGCCTTGTCAATATTACAGTTACCTTTATAAAGAATAAGAAATTTAGCAATAGTTTAAGCCATGGCCTCAGTCAATTTTAATAAAACTGGATTCTGGCTAACAAAAGCAGTGGGCTTTTAAACCAGCCCACTGCTAAGGAGAAAGAAGATGAAAAAGATTGCTCAAAAGTTCTTAAAATTCATTGAAATCCCGGGGGGCTACATATCTATTTGTATACGCCGTATTCCTTAGTAAAATCGATCATAGCCTTAAGGTTTTCCGGCTTTGATTCATCGATTACCGCCCCATTAACCATAATATAACCACCCCCCTTTCCAGCAGTATCAACGAGCCGCTTAGCATAATCCTTAACTTCCTGAGGCATACCTATTTTCAATAATGAAATCGGCATGTTGCCGGCTATACAGGCAGTGGCACCTAATATTTTCTTGGCTTTATTCATATCTGTCCTATCGAATGCCCATATAACCTTGCCCTCAGGCAAATCTTTGATAACTTCCAGGCGCGAGTTATAACCTCCCTCAACATAAGAAAATGGTACGCAACCCTCGTCAATCAGTCCCATGAGAACCTTTCTAAAGCTGGGCCAATAGAATTTTCTAAACTGCTCATCAGATAGGAAACCATCAGCACCTTTATGAAGAGGAACAAACACTATAGGAATCCCACTCTTCTTTGCCATAGATACTCCCATATCGATCATGAAATATGTCATTACCTCAAGAGCCTCGAGAAGTTTATGCGGCTGGCGATATAAATCCAGCATTATACCCGTAGTACCTCTAAGGGTATCGCCAATTGCATCAAAAGGCGCCTTTGCAGCTCCACCAACAAAGTTGGGAAATCCTAACTCCGCCATTTCTTTATCAAAGGCAATGAGGATTTCGTCCCACTTCAGCGCTTCACTTCCTGCTTCCATAAGCGCTTTTAAGGCTGTCTGAACTTCTGGAAAACCATATGGCAAAATATTGCCGCCTGTAAATGGCAGTTCCAGTATATAAGGCAAAGGAGATAGCTTTTTAAATGGTTCTAATGCTCCGAATACGCGCGGCAAATAGACATTCTGGAAGAAACCGGATGGATCCCGAATAAAAGCATCATATTCATCCGCCTTAACGTATTCTTTTTCAAGGCACTGGTATGAATGTTCAGGAGATACTCCATGTCCAGGCCATGCATACAATTTATAATCAAGTAAATCGAATGCCTTACCCGGACCAGGCTGGAATATACCGAAGTATGCATCCGGTTGAAAGTCCAGTACATACTTTTTCCAGGCATTATAAAGCTTATCATAGTCATACATAGCCTCTTCAGGTGTGACTCCCGAATAAAAAGTGGGGAAGAAGCCCACCACCGGTAACACAGGCACTCTATCAGGCAATTTTTTTAACTGAATAGCATCCTTTAGCCTGGTCACCCTCTTCTGGTATGAACTCTCGGCCTGGGAATTGACAAACCTTATACCTTGTGGCGAAAGCCACCTTCTAAACATCTCCTCTTGCTTTTCATCAGGTGACGACTGTTCCCACTCTTTTCCCATTCTTAATTCACCCTTACGTTCCCGTATAAGATTCTTACTCTGGTATCCGCCTATTTCCCCGATGCAACCATTACCGTCAGTATGCCCTTATCGGTAGACACCATATTCTTTAGTGAAATCAACCCATACCTTGACAAGTTCGGGATTTGCATCATCCATAATAGACCTCGGTCCCATAATAAAACCTCCGCCCTTGCCTACCACATCAATTAGCTTTTTGGCATATTCTTTCACTGACTCGGGAGTTCCTGTTTGCAGCAAAGAGAGCGGCATCATCCCGGAAATACACATGGTATTACCCAGAGCTTCTTTAGCCTTGTATATATCCGTCTTATCGAAAAGCCCCAGAATCTTTCCTCTGGGCAACTCAGCCAGATATTTCAGGCGGGCTTCATAGTCACCTTCAAAAAAGGGACAGGGTGTTAATCCTGCATCTATCAAAGCCAGAATTAGTTTCTTCAGGCCAGGCCAGTAAAATGTCTCAAACTGCTTCAATGACATGAACCCATCGGCTCCTCTATGAAGTGGAATAAACACCCCCGGATTCCCGCTCATTTTCGTACCTGATATAGCCAGGCCGATCATCAGTGGCAATAATTTATCAATAGCTTTGAGTAACTTCTCAGGTTGCCGATACATGTCCAGCATCAAACCTTTCATCCCTCGCAAGGTATCTGAAAGAACATCGAAAGGCGCCAGTGTAATCGCTCCTGCTGAACAGGGAAAACCAAGAGTAACCATGTCTTTCTGAAATTTAGCTACTGCCGAATTATGTCTCAATATGGCACGTCCCGCCTTATAAAAAGACTCAAAGGCACGGGTGAACTCCGGTACAGCAACTACAGAAATCAGAGGCATACCAAAGTAACCCAGCAATAACCCTTTTATGGGAGGAAGGGCCTGGAATTGTTCCAAGGTACCAAATATGCGCGGCAAATAAGTCCTGATAGTATAATCTGACGGGTCATCAATAAAAGCATCGTATTCATCCGCTTTCATATATTCACCTTCAACGAACTGAAAGGTGTGATGAGGAGAAACACCGCGACCCGGCCATTTAAGCTGCTTGCAGTCTACAGCTTCAAGCGCATCTCCCGGAGTATGTAAAGAATGGCCGGGGTTAAAATACATGTCCGGCTCGAGGTCCACAATCGTTTTTTTATAAGCTGCAAACAACTTTTTATCATCATACATTGCGTCTTTGCAGGTGATACCGGCATATCTCGCCGGGAAAAAGCCCAAATCCTGAAACCAGACGGGCACTCTGTCCGGTATTTTCAACTGAATGGCATCCTGTACCCGCTTAGCTCTCTGGTTATAAAGTTCTTCTGCTTTTTCAGTCATTTCTTTTTCCTCCTAGCCAGTCTTCAGCCAAAGACAAATTTGCCATGGCATTTACTGTTTCTTTTGTGGAGACGCCTATTTGTATACGCCATATTCCCTGGTGAAGTCAACCATAGCCTTGACGTTTTCAGGTTTCGCCTCGTCAGGTATACCTATGTCACCATTAAGAATATAGCCACCATCTTTGCCAACAACATCTATCAGGCGTTTGCAATAGTCTTTGACATCCTGCTGGCTGCCTGTACACAACAACGACGAAGGCACAAGGCCGCTAATACATACTCGATCGCGTAGAACATCTTTGGCTCTAACCATATCAGTGCGCTCAAACCAGTATATCGCCTTTCCTTTCGGTATGTCGGCGATCGTCTCCAGGCGAGAGGTACAGTCTCCTTCCCACAATACAATAGGTACGATATTCTTATCAATAAGTCCAAGTATTACCTTCTTCAAACCAGGCCAGAAGAAAGTCTTGAACTGCTCCTGGGACATGAAGCCATCAAGTCCCTTATGGAGAGGTATGAAGGTTCTTCGTACGCCTGTCGCCTCTGCGCTACCTACAGCAGAGTTTATAATTATCGGAGTTATCTTATCCATAGCCGCAAGAAGTTTGTCCGGACGCTGGTACATATCAAGCATAATACCTCTGGTGCCACGGAAAAAGTCGCCTATATAGTCATAGGGAGCCCAGGCAGCGGAGAAGAACAAGGTTGGGTAGCCGAGCTTTGTCATCTCCTGTACAAATTCACCGCCTTTGGCAAACATCCTGCCACTCTCTTGTCCGGTCTTAACCAGTATTTCCAGAGCTTTGCTGACTTCCGGATTGGCAAACGGAAGTGTGAACATACTATTTAGCCACATATAGAAAACTCCCGGTAAATAAGCCAGCGTTTTCAACGGCTCCAGAACTCCGAAAATTCTGGACAGATGCGTTCTCAACATATAGTCGGTAGGATCACCGATGAAGGCATCATATTCATCTGATGTCATGTACTCTCCTTCAACAAACTGGTAACTGCGGTTACCAGAGACTCCGTGCCCCGGCCACTTAAATCGCCTGTCATCGAGCATTTCCAGCACATGTCCGATCGTGACTATACTGAACGGGCTGGCGTACACATCAATATCGAGGTCAACTATCGCCTTTCGCCATGCTTCTGCTGCCTTATCATAATCATACATAACATCCCGAAAGCTCATCCCGGCATATTTCGCCGGGTAGAAGGTAAAAAGGAATGCCATAGGTATCCTGTCCGGCACCTTCAACTCTATGGCATCATTGAATCTCTTTTCTCTCTCCTGGTAAAGCTCCTCAGGTGATTTTGCCATTTTCATTTGCCTCCTATCCATTCCTTGGCCAGTTCTACCGCTGCCATGGCATCCCGCCCATAGGCATCAGAACCAGTATACTTCCTGATTTCTTCATCAATTTGCCCACCGCCAATCATGATCTTCACCTTATCTCTCAAACCAGCAGTCTTCATAGCTTCCACTGTCTCTTTCATAGAGTCAAAAGCCAATGTCAAAAAACCACTCAACCCAACTATGCCAGCACCAGTCTCTTTAACCTTATCAACGAATGCCTTGGATGGTTGATCCACGCCAAGGTTATAAACTTCAAAACCGTTGGTGTCAAGCATAAAGTCCACGATGTTCAATCCAATATCGTGTATATCCCCAGCCACAGTCCCCAGAACGACCTTTCCCAGGCGTTTTACCTCGGCCTTTCCTGTCAATTTGGGCTTAACCATTTCGGTTATCTGCTTCAATATCTCACCTGAGTATATGAGATCAGGTATAAAGTATTCGCCTGTGGCAAAGCGCTTGCCCACGATCTCCATAGCGCTTCTGCTGTCCTCCAGGATTTTCAAGGGGTCATCGCCCTTTTCCAGCCGTTCCCTCGCGATTTTCAGTGCTTCTTCTTCCTTGAGGTCCGCCATTGTTTTCACCAAATCTTCAGACATAACTCTATTACCTCCTTCAATATCTTACTTAGTATAGCCTGTTTAACTTAACTATCGCTTCTCTGACTCATGCAAGTTAATCTTCCTGTTCGAGTTTTCTAAGACTGTAGAATAACTTTGGTTCCAGACGAGGGCTAGAATACAGGCAAACCCCTAATTCCTGCCCTCGTCCTGGTAATTTTTCAAATCTATATATTCTTATGTTTACTCATAAGGTATCGGGAACATAAGTTCAGCCTCTGCCGGCAAGAAGTCATGGTAGGAAACGACTACTTTGCTTTCCCATACCCACGGCTTGTCTGTTTTAAACCACTGGTTGAAAAAGACCGGCAACTGGGCAGAGTGGTTCTCATCAAACATTACCTGAGGAGAACTGATTGTGGGCATGTCAGTTTTGCTTAAAGCTGCACAAACTTTTTCTGAATCAAGCGAGCCAGCCCTCTCAATGGCATCAGCCAGGATTTGCATTCCGTTATAGCCCCAGCCTATACCCGGGTTTACGGGTCTCCCGGTATCTTTCATCCATCTATCAGCCAGGCTCATTGGAGTTGTACCTCCAATACCGGGGCATTTTTTAGGATCAAACGCCGAGCTCCACCAGGCCTCGCCAGAAATGCCAAGTGGCAGGTCACCACCCCATGCACTTACATCTTCATAATAAAGACCAGCTCTTGTGGCAATAACCATCTTAGGTTCGAAGCCCATTGGCCGAGCCTGCCGCCACATTACACCAAAGACCGGGGCAGGACAATTGCCCCAGAGTACCTCAACCTTGTCCTCCTTCCATTGTGTTATTATCGAGCTAAAGTCTGTCGTTTCCATGGGAAACAGTCCCAATTTCTTGTCTACGCCCACAGGATCGTAACCCGCTTGGGCGAGTACTCCGGGAATCGCATCGTACCAACTTCTGCCATCCGGTTCGTCGGAAGCGAAGACCCCTATTTTTTTATTAAACTTATCACCGACCGTACCGAGTATGCCCAGCCATGTATCCATACAGGTATATCCAGGTTTGTCCCAATAAGAACCCTTAGGAGCAGGAGTAGCTATAGAAAAAGTATAGGTAAAGCTATGGTCCCACATAGGCGAAGATTCTCCTCGTACAGCCAGCCAGGCTTCCATAGGAGTACCTCCGCTCACACGAGCTACCTTATACCGCTCGGCTATAGTAGCCGAAGGAATCTGAAGCGGAATGGGTTGATTTGGTGGTAGCAAAAAGTTTACCTTACTCTGGGTAACTAGACTTTCTTCAAGGCTCATCGCCTTCGCCGGATCACTCTCATTATCAACAACCAGAAGTTTAACCGGCAATTTCCGACCATATTCTGCTATATATATTCCGCCTTGCTTGTTGATATCCTCGGCGGCTGCTTTTTCCCCGTATATATTGCCTTCGCCAAAGCCAGCGTGCACGCCCGTTAATGGACCACAGACGCCTATGAGTATTTCAGCTGGACCTGTCGGAGCCGGAGTTGGTGTGGTTCCAGGGGCTGGCGCTGCCGGTTGAGCGCAGCCACATAAAACCAAAAATGTAACTACCAAAACTGTCAAGATAATCCCAAAAAGTTTTTTCATAGTTCCTCCACCTTTTTAAAAAATTCTTGGACAACAAAATATTTACCTCAGAATCATCACGTCATAAATAATATATCTCCTTCCTACATATTTATTCAAAAAGACCGACATACTGTAAACTTACATTCTGTACATTAAATTGGAGGATAAAATAGCACCCAACCTGTGAAACCATCATAAATGATATTCTGGTTCACAATCCTCTAACATTCTTGATTACTACCCAGCTAAATTCAAGAGACGACTGGTCAGGTAAATAAGCCTCTTTACTGTCCAAAAGATGGTGTCCATTAGTAGGGTTGTTGCTGGTTCCACGGTAGAGTAGAATGTCAATATGAGCACAGAGTCATCTCATGCTGAAATAGACCAAATCGGTGATAAGAAGATTACCGTATTAATAGCCGACGACCAACCATTATTACGGCAAGCACTTCGCTACCTTCTGGAAAAACACCATGACTTTATGATTGTAGCCGAGGCTGGCGATGGCGAGGAAGCAGTCAAGCTTACCACAGAGTTGATGCCAGACGTAGTGATTATGGACATAGCTATGCCAAAATTAAATGGGCTGGAAGCAACTCGTCAGATCAAAGCCAAATGCCCCGCAGTGGCAATACTGGTGCTCACTGTTCACAGCGACATTGAGTACATACTGGGGATACTTGAAGCTGGTGCCGCAGGATATTTGATGAAAAATGTATTCGGTGAAGAAGTAGTTAATTCGATACGGTCTGTGGTCACCGGCGAAACGATACTATCTGCCCCAGTTTTGACCCAGCTCCTCAAGTATGCTCGCCGATATCCAACCAAGCCTTTTCATCTGGACACCAATGAGAAACTGAGCACCCGTGAACTGGAAGTTCTTAAACTGTTAGCCAAAGGCATAAGCAATAAGGATATAGCCCAATTTTTAAATATCAGCGAACGCACTGTAAAAAGCTACCTGGTGGATATTTTTTCCAAGCTAAGAGTTGGCTCTCGCACCGAGGCAGTAATCATCGGTTTAAGGCACGGATTCCTTAATATCGATGAGCTGGAATAAAATCGATTCCCATGAATGTTTTAGAATGTCTTCGCTCAAACACAGCAAAAAGAATCCTCCGTAGTCCTCATCTTTGGGCCATTACCCTGATCTTTGTTATCATAGCTGCTATCTATTATCACTACTCTTATCCCACCATTGTTTTTACAGATGATTTCAGTTACCGATTATGGCAACTATGGATGTTCGAGCTCAAATACAACATGCACGGAATCCTGTTTGTTATCCCAATTCTATATGCTGCAATATGTTTTAGATGGTACGGAACTTTAATCACCTGGATCTCCTGCATGATCGTAATAATCCCATACATAATGAATTGGAATTATAGCTGGGTTAATCAATTGATAAATATCATTTTTCTATCAGTGCCATTCCTGGTTTTCGGATTTATCACCCTGGAGTTGAGACAGTTGGAAAAGGACAGGAGAATACTGGCAGAAAGAGAAACAGAACGGCAGTCCTACATGTCACAAATTTTCAAAGCACAAGAGAATGAACGACAACGCATCGCACACGAACTACATGACGATACGGCACAAAAATTACTGGCCACAGCCAATCGGGCAAAATCGTTAGCCTCAGGCGAGTACGGCAAGATTACACTAATCGCTAAAAACCAGATAGAGTGGATTCGAGACATGGTCCTTCAGTTATCCGAAGATATCAGAAAGCTAAGCCGTGATCTCAGACCCAGTATTCTGGACGACATTGGACTTCTGCCAGCATTAGCCTGGCTGGTCAATCAGCTGGAGAGAGATGACGGTATAAAAAGCAAGCTAGTCTTGAACGGTGAGGAAAGGAAACTATCGGCCGAGGCTGATGTCATAATATTTCGAATTGTTCAAGAAGCACTTAATAACGTCAGGCGTCATTCCAAAGCCACCAGAGCAACAGTAACCATGGAGTTTGCGCCACAGGCTGTTAAATTAAGAGTTAGAGACAATGGTGAAGGCTTCAAAATACCCACAAAAATGGGAAAGCTGACATTCGAAGGCAAGTTGGGTTTAGTCGGTATGCAACAAAGAGCCAATTTACTTGGCGGCACCTTTGATATTCAGTCTGAACCACGTAAAGGTACCACGGTCTTAGTAGAGCTAAAGGCTTAAAGCCTCAACATAACATTAGCAACCATCTGCCATTTGGCCAAACATCATATACGGCTTTCAAAATGTCAACCCGTTTAATCAGGTTAGAGCATCTTCATAGCCATGATTCGATCCAGTACAGGGGTTCCTTCGCCAGTAATCAACGTTATTTTCGCGAGAGGTACAAAATGCTCCTTCCCTTAATAATCAATTTCCATTTTCATTTTCCTAAGAATGCCCGCCTTACCACATCATTGCTCATCATTTCCTGCAATTTGCCTTTCATAGTAATTTGGCCAACTTCCAAAACATATACTAAATCTGTGACTTTGGAAACCAGCCCAGCATTCTGTTCCACCAACAAAACGCTAATTCTATCCTCCTTGCAGATAGTCGCTATCGTAGTAGCTAGCTCCTGAACCACCAACGGAGCCAGCCCCAGCGAAGGCTCGTCCATTAGAAGCAGCTTTGGTTTAGACATCAGCGCCCTGCCAATCGCCAACATCTGCTGTTCACCGCCACTTAAAGTATTCGCATGTTGGTTGCGTCTTTCATACAACTTAGGGAAACGCTTAAATGTTTTATCCAGATCGTTCTTTATTCCAGTTCTGTCATTCCTCAGGTACGCTCCTATGAGCAAATTGTCTAAGACATTCATGAACGGAAAAAGTCTGCGCCCCTCAGGAATTTGAATAATGCCTAGCCTCACGATATCATGAGCTTGCATTCCATCCACCCTTTTATCTCGAAACAGTATTTCACCTTCGTTGGTTGGCACCAATCCAGATATAGCTTTCAAAATCGTACTTTTGCCGGCTCCGTTGGCACCAATAAGCCCAGTTATAAATCCATCCTCAACTTCTAAGGTAACCCCTCTTATTACCTCAGCTTTTTCATATCGAACTTTTATATCTTTTATCTTAAGTAACACTTTCCCCAGCTCCAAGATAAGCCTGAATTACATCCTTGTTCTGGCTAACCTCATCGGGTGAGCCATTGGCTATTTCAGTTCCGAAGTTAATCACCACTATCCGTTCACAAATGTTCATAACCGCTGCCATGTTATGTTCAATTAACAGAATGGTTGTACCCCGCGACCTTATTTCAGCAATGATCTCCAGCGCCCTATCAACCTCTCCGGGTGACATCCCGGCTAAAGGCTCATCAATCAATAACAATTTTGGTTTAGTAGCCAAAGCTATGGCAATTCCAAGCAATTTCTGATGCCCATGAGGTAAATTACGGGCAATTTCGTTTTTTTGATTATACAACCCCAGCATTTGTAATATCCGTAATGTTTCTTCGTTAGCTTGCTGTTCCTTCTCCCGATATCTAGTAGTGTAAAATATTGATTCCCAAAAGCCTGCTCTGGGGTGTAAATAAGATGCTGCTATCATATTTTTGTGGACAGTGAAATCGTGAAACAGTTTAACGAGCTGAAAAGTACGCGCCATTCCAAGGCCAACTCGTGCATGCGGTGGTTTACTGGATATATTTTCCCCCTCGAAAATTATTTCGCCACTAGTTGGTTTGAGAAAACCTGTCAAAAGATTAAAGACTGTTGTTTTACCGGCGCCATTAGGGCCGATTAATCCAAGTATTTCTCCTGAGCTAACATGCAAATTAAGTTTATTAACTGCACACAGACCTCCAAAGTTCTTCGTCAATTCCCTAGTTTCAATCATTTGCCACCCCTTTTCCCTCGCATTTCCCTCTTCCGTCAAATCTAGGTAATCTTGACATGATTATCCTAGGCAAATCTACCAGACCTCCGGGCATCACGTAGAGTACGATATATAACGCTGCGGCATAAATAAATGGCTGGTATTGTACAAGCATGCTGAATATTTGAGGAATAAGTGTCAAAACAATAGCCCCGACAATTGGCCCGACAAAACTTTTCCGGCCACCTGCCATTGTGTATATCACAATATAGATACTGGGAAAGAGCCCGAAAGAGTCTGGAACTATCGCTCGCAAGTAGTGTGCGTAGAGGCAACCGGCAATACCAGCGAAAAAACAACCAATGCAGAACACCAATACTTTGTATCCTACTACATTTATGCCTACACTTTTTGCTACTAATTCATCTTGTTCAATACACTTTAGTGTTGTCCCAAGGCGGGAGTGGTCAATTCTATAAAGAAATAGAAGGCAGATTATCATTATTATTAGAACAAAATAGCTATATGGCAGATAATTAGCGAAATCAATAGTGAAACCAGCAATCGACATAGTACCTATGGAGGGTATGTTAGTTAAACCTGTGGAACCACTAGTTATTGACTTCCATTCTATCAATATCAAGCGAATAACCTCACCAAAAAAGAGCGTAAGCATAGCAAAATAGATGCCTGTCACCCTGACAAATGGATAAGCAACTATTGATGCTACAATCATTGCCGCAATTCCCGATAGTGGCAAGGTAACCCAAATCGGAAAGCCAAGCTTCATCATCAACAGAGCAGATGTATAAGCACCTATGCCAGCAAAAGCCATAGTAGCAAAACATAACTGGCCTACACTAGATATAACACGAAATCCACTTGCTAAAATAATATTTATCAAACAAAGGATAAAGACAGAAAGAAAATAAGTATTGTCTTTGATGGATAAGGGTATTAAAAATACTACAATTATTACAAGTAGCCAGCTTAAATTTCTATTAAATTTCATCGACATCTCTCAATATAGTCGAATCACTCTTATCCTGCACTAGTTATCCTGCCACATTATCGATAAAGGAGATTTAATATTATGTGATATCCGCATACGTCAGGTTATATCCTCAGTTGTATCATTTGCTTTGAATGTTACTGCCTTATGTTTCGTTTTTGAGAGAAAATCTACTACAGCCCTTCTCATTTTAATCATGGCCAAAAAGCCCCCGAGGTTTAATAAGCAAGATTAAAATGATAATACAAAAACCAACTATATTGGCAATGGTGGTACTCGTGACGAGAGGTACTAGGCCGTCTACAAAGCCGATAATTAGACCTCCTAAAATAGCCCCAGGAATACTTCCGATACCGCCTAAAATTACTATTGCGATTCCCTTAGTAATCGCGAGTGTACCCATAAAAGGAGTCAATTGGAATAATGTCCCCATGAATACACCAGCTATAGCAGCTAAGGCACTACCTAAACCCAAGCTTAACGAAGAAATACGGTTAACGTTTATTCCCTGCAAAGAAGCTGATATAGGATCTTGAGAAATAGCTACCATCGCACGACCAATTTTGGTACTTCGGATCACGAGCAATAATGCAATAGTTAAGACTACACCTACTAACATAATTGTCAACCTTAGCGCAGAGAGCCTTACTGCACCGAATATAATGGTGCCAGAAAGTACCTCTGGAGTTTGAAAATATTTGGTATAACTACCAAAAAGTATCACAGCCAAGGTCTGAAAAATTAAGGTCAGTCCGATAGCAGCAAGAATAGCAGGTTCCATTTTCGCTCTGAGGCGACGAAACATAAATCTCTCCAGAATGACACCCAGCATGCCCATTACAAGCATAGCTATTACTATACCGACAAAATAATTCATACCGGCTGCGGTACATACATAGTATGCGACGTAAGCACCCAGCATATATATTTCACCATGGGCAAACTGCAAAATACGCATGATGCCAAAAACGAGCGCTAAACCCAAAGCAATAAGTGCATAAATCCAACCTGAGGTAAGGCCATTAATTACACCTTGAATTAACATTCCATCATTACCTTCATTATGTACTAACCTGAATTTGTCTTTTTTAACTTGGTTAAATCAAACCTCAATTGGTAATTATTTATTCTAATCTTTAGATAATATTCACATTCCATTTACTGCTTGGATGATTGATAATTCTGGACTTTTATATTTAGATAAGTCTGCTCCCAGAAAAAACACAGCTATCAATGACACCGTAGTCTAATTGGGCGTAAATCTTAACGTCTGGCGGGATTCTTTATCAGTGTATAAAAGTACAAACATAAGATAAAGAACCCCCTAAGCCCCAATGTTTATCTACTATTTCCCTAGCTGTCAGACCTGCAACACGGAGCCATCAACTTTGTCTTTTCCGGATATCGGCTAACAGAATATGTTTATTCACAATAGAGGACTAGTTTTAGGGTATATTCAGTGGAAACCACCCTATAAATTCAATTTCTCCATTCTGTAGTCGGCTTAGGGGAACATTTTCAGCTAGAACTGCGTTAATGCCATAAGACTTCAGTCCGCCTATTGGTGCAGGTCCCACCGAAGTATCAACAGTGCCCATTGTCTGAAATACTTTTGCCACTTCTTCAGGATCAAAGCTCTGTGCTTTCTCTATTGCCTGAACGGTAACATACAATGGATCCCATCCTCGACAAGCATCAAGAACAAAGGGAACATGATAAGTTTCATCCCAGAGCTTCATAATTTCCGTTAGAAGGGGGGGTACTTGAACCGAAGGCGATGTTGGGTCAACGGTGGGCAAAAAGAAATCCGTCGCTGCCTCTGGGCCTATCATTTGCAGTAAAAGATTAGGATCCCAAGGTGAATTAGCCAGAATGGGCCCGGTGAAGCCTAACTCACGAGCCTGCTTCACAAAAGTTGCGCCATTATCCGGAAATCCCATATTTCGGTCTATGGCGTCCGGCTTTGTCGCTATTACCTTAGTCAGTAAGGAATAAAAGTCTGAAGTTCCCCAAATATAAGACTCGTTAGCAACCAATTCTAGTCCACGCTTCTGAATTTCTACCACTGCTCTGTCGGCCGCCCGGTTATTAGCAGCCTCATCTTCATGGACCACATATACTCTTTTTACATTGGGATAGGCTTTCACCAGGTAATCATATTCTACCGGTTTAGCGTCTCCATATGGGAAGTAAGCACCAAAAGTATAGGGGAAGTCAGGGCTCGGAACGTCGTAAACAGATGCCATAAAAAATACTTTATTTGGATCTGTTATCGTACGAATTGTTTCCGACTGGAAAGGAACCACCGTGCCGATAACAAACTTCACTTTATGTTGAAAGACCAGTTTTTGCGCTGAGGTTATACAGCCATCGGCTGCATTTTTGTTGTCTTCGGTAATGATATCGATGAGATATTTTTGCCCTTGGATATCAATGCCACCCTTTTTATTAATCCAGTCCTTACACATGGTCTCACTCATACTCATCATTGTCATGATTTCTGAACCAGGACCGGTCAAACCCCATATAGAACCAATGGTCAAAGTTTTCGGTCCTGGGGCTGGGGCTGGGGTTGATTGTGCACATCCACCAAGAACTAGAACAACCATTATGGCAATAATAAATACAGCAGTTGATACTTGTTTCATTTTATTTCCCCCTTCATAATCTTGTCCATCACCGCAATAAAATTGATAATTACTACTGATTTTTTACGTCATTTATTCCACCTCCCAAAACGTAAGAGGCCGTTGAATTTTTCTGAAGCCTCTTTTTTAGCCACTCTTGTCTAAGATACGAACTAAATTACTAGAAGAATAGCTTGATTTCACCTAATTTGATTGGCAGTTGGCTCAAATAGTAAAACGACCTACTATTTATTACCTTGAGATTGCACCGATGGCTTATATTTTTACCAAGGTATTCGGGCTTGGCTAAATTCACCGGCAAAAGACGATCACAGGTCGATACTCTACCAGTAGTGAAGTATATTTCTAGTAGTATTCTAGTTCCGTCTTGCGCACTCCGGGATAGTCTTCAAGTCGTTTGAAGAGCATAAGCATCTTAATGACATTATCCACGGAACTTGACTGCCTGCTTTTTTGCCTCGCGGATTTGGTCCAGGGCGACTATTATGTTGTCTTAAAAACGTTTCTGCCACTTTCAGTGTTTTAACGTTTTGCCTCTGGTAGCCTAAGATGAAGGTGAGATTGCCGCCGAAAATGAAACGGGCGAATCTTGGTGGTTACAGCGGCATATGGAACAATCAAGTTACTTGCCTCCCCACTACTCAAGCCTGTATATCACTTTTTCTCTTTCATTCCATCCAACCAACCTCGCCGCATTACTAGTCAGAATTCAAGTGCTCTAAACATAACATAACACTAGCTCTATGTCAAGACATTCCAAATCTACCAGAGCAACGGTGACCCTGGAGTTTGCTCCCCAGGCTGTTAAGTTAAAAGTTAGAGACAATGGTGAAGGTTTCAAAATACCCACAAAAATGGGAAAGCTGACATTCGAAGGCAAATTGGGTTTAGTCGGTATGCAACAAAGAGCCAATTTACTCGGCGGCACCTTTGATATCCAGTCTGCATCACGTAAAGGTACCTCGGTATCAATCGAGCTAAAGGCTTAAAGCCTCAACATAACATTAGCAACCATCCGCCATTTGGACAAACGTCATAGACAGCTTCCAAAATATCGACCCTTTTAACCAGACTTAAAGCATCTTCATGGCCATAATTCGATCAAGAACAGGGGTTCCTCCGCCATGAAGCGTAGAGAAATGATTACGGAAGTACCTTTCAATTGGTAAATCTTTTTGCACTCCCAGGCCAGCCCATATCTCAAGTGCGTCCAAGTAAATCTTGGATAAAGTGTCCGATACGAATGCCTTAGCCAGGAAAACCATCTTGGGATCGAATTCATGCTGATTATCCCAGGACCAGGCAATTTTTTGCACAAGCGCTCTGGAAGCTTCTATTCCTACAAGCATGTCGGCAACTCTGGTACCAACGTTAACATGCTCAATAATAGGCTTACCTCCCTGCATTCTGGTTTTGGTATGCTCTCTGGTTTCTTCATAGCATGTCCGTGCCTCACCTATGCCTGCGGTTGTAACCAGAAGGCAATCCTCCAGAAAACTTGCCGAGTGAGCACCGTACATTGTCTCTTCCTCACCTATGGCATAACGAGCTGGAATTCTTACATTATCCAATATCACTTCGGCACGAGCCTCCGTCCTGCCTCCCATCTCGTCATCCATATGACCGATAGTAAGTCCCGGCGTTCCGGCACGCACCAGGAATGCCTTTATAGCCTGGCTTATCGGCTTATTTTTATCGGTTCTAGCCCAGATATAAAATAGTTTGGCCACTGCTGCCTGGGTTATAAAACGTTTCATACCGTTTATGACATAATGGTCTCCGTCTAAATAGGCAAAAGTTTTCAAGGTTGCGCCTGGCGCGTCGTAGGGCAAATTAGTATCAGAACCATGCTCCGGCTCGGTCATAGCATGGGCAATGACATAAGTATCATCATTCATAAATTCAGGAATAAATTCCTTCTGCTGCTCCTCATTCAAAACTCTTTCCAGGAAATGAACTTTTTGCAGATGAGTGGCCACGCTCTTACCAAAAGAACCATCGCCTGCTCCCAGTTCCTCACACACAATCGTCTGAGTAAGCCGACCAGCACCACTACCACCCCATTTCTGTGAAAGGGGAAGCGCTAACAGACCCATAGCATGAGCTTTCTTCCATAAGTCCCAGGGAAAGCGGTCCAGTGGATTGGGGCGCCTGTCCAGTTCGGCAGCAACAGGTTTGACCTCTTTCTGGGCAAACTCCCTTACAGTTGCCTTTAACATAAGTTGTTCTTCAGTTAAGCGGAAATCCATATTACTTTACCTCCATCTAATTCATGCTTTTCTCAATTTCTCTTGTCTTTGACTCAAAAAATGGTTATGAACAGTTTTTCAAGCTGCAAAATTAAAAAAGGCGTCGCCTGGAAAATAAAATCAGCTTACAGGCTTAATCTTTATTAAAGGCATATTTCCAGATAACCGCGGCAATAATTGCTCCAACGATGGGAGCAACCCAGAAAAGCCATAGCTGAGAAAGAGCAGCGCCGCCGACAAACACCGCCGGTCCCAGGCTTCTTGCCGGATTGACTGATGTACCGGTAATAGGAATACCCACAATGTGGATAAGCACCAGCGCCATACCAATGGATAAGCCGGCAAACCCTTCAGGAGCTTTCCTGCTGGTAGAGCCCAAAATAACAAAGAGAAACAATGCGGTAAGAACAATCTCGGCAACCAGACAGGCCAACATCGAATAGCCTGCCGGGGATTGGGCTCCGTAGCCGTTTTGCCCCAAACCACCGGTAGCCACAGTATAACCAGGTTGCCCAGAGGCGATTGCCATTAATATAGCTGCTGCAATGATAGCACCGATGCACTGAGCGATAATGTAAAAAATAGTATCCCTTCCCCTCATTTTGCCTGCTACCAGCATGGCAATACTCACCGCTGGATTGACATGGCATCCCGATATCTTCCCGATGGCATATACCATTGCCAGTAAGATTAACCCAAATGCAAACGCTATCCCCAGAAACCCCACATACTTTCCCGCAATCACAGCACTGCCACAACCGATAAGCACCAGGGCAAAAGTTCCGATTAACTCAGCAATATATTTCCGAATATTCTCAGTATACATATATCACCTCTCTCCTCTCAGGTTTTCCCATATATACCAATTCGATAAAATACTATAACCGTCTCTTGTTGTCAATCTGTTGACAAGTGTTGAAAATTAACAGATAATGTGAATCTATTTATTCCCAAGATTGCTTATAAGTAGAGGCGGATTATAAGTTTGAGAAAATAGTATTGAGGAGGCATAACAGTTATCATCATCTAGTAACGATATTTAAGAACAAAAACAAGAGAAGTAACAAAAAAGATGAAGAAACTATTATTAGTGATCATCACATGTAAAAACGCCATGTTAAAAAAGTAAAATTTTGAATTACAAGGAGAGCTATAATGACAGAACGAGAAAGAGTAGAAGCATTACTTAAGCGTCAGAAACCAGACCGCGTTCCAATATTGCCATTTGCTTCTGCAATAGGCTTTTCTGGGCTTTATAATAAGCTTTCTATTGCCGAGGCATATAATTCTCCAGAAAAAACCTTGGCTGCACAACGAAAAACAGCCAGAGATTTTGGATGGGCAATTATCCCTTTTTTCTCGTATGCTTCTTTTGGTGGCTGGGAATTCGGTGGCGATATTAAATGGCCCAGCAGTGAATTCTCACAGGCACCTATGATTACTCGTCGTCCATTGGAGACTGCAGATGATGTATGGAAGCTTAAAAAACCCGACCTCACTACAGCAGGAATAATTCCTTTACAAATAAAATTCTACCAATTATCTTTCAAAGACGACCTTGATAATGAGCCGTTTAACATAATAGCTTTCGTAGGCGGGCCTGTTACTTTAGCTGCAAATCTTTGTGGCATTGATAATCTAGGCAAGTGGTCAATTAAGAATAAAGAAGTTGTCCATCATCTACTTCGGATAACAACCGAACACTCAATCGAACTAGCAAGTTATTTAAAAAGCTTATTCGGTACAGACAGGGTATTACCTTTCTGCGGAGAAGCAACAACAGATAATAGAATTATATCACCGAAATTCTTCGAACAATTCGCACTTCCTTACAATAAAGAATTACAGGAGGCAATGCTTTCTATGGGTTTTAGACATCTTTTCTGTCATATCTGTGGCGAACAGAATGCTAATTTGCCTTACTGGGCAAAGATACCCATGGGCGATCCAGGCATCATAAGCATTGGACATGAAATCCCATTATCGAAGGCCGCTCAATATTTTCCAAGTGACATTATTATGGGTAACCTGGAACCTGCCATAATTCAAGCAAAGACGGCAGAAGAAGTCTATAAGGCTACCAGGACAGTTGTTGAAGAAGGCATGAAAATTACTGGAGGATATATTTTCTCCCCTGGATGCGATGTCCCGCCATTATCCCCTGTCGACAATATGAAGGCAATGACTAAGGCAGTTAATGATTACGGATGGTATAAATGAGATGGCTAAGTTAAAAGTATTCATGAATGATAGCTAATCCATATAAATTGCACCTCATAAGCTATAGAAATTAGATAAGGAGAGGAAGATGCCATCAGAAGAAAGAAAAAAAGAGATATTGCAGAAGCTATACGATGCTGTGGTAAATATGGATGAAGACGCAGCCAAAGAGTGGAGTCAAACAGCGCTCAATGAAGATGTGAATTCATATGAAGCAGTGACCAAAGGTTTAGCAGCAGGAATGGGCAAAGTTGGCGAATTATATACAAACCTTGAATATTTTGTTCCAGAATTATTACTTTGCGCTGATGCGCTTTACGCTGGGCTGGAAATTTTGAGACCTCATATCAAAGTAGATAAAGTAGAGGTGAAGAAGCAGATTATTTTAGGAACTGTAGAAGGTGATATCCATGACATCGGTAAAAATCTGGTCAAAGTGATGTTCGAAGCTGCAGGATGGATCGTCCATGATCTTGGGGCTGATGTTCAACTTCATAGATTTGTCGAAGAACAAAAACGTATTAATGCTGATCTAATAGGGCTCTCGGCGCTTATGACGACCAGTATGCTGGCAATACCAAAGGCCATTGAAATGCTCAGGGCCGATGATCCTGCCACAGCGGTCATAGTAGGAGGAGCACCCCTGACTCTCGAAATAGCTAGAAGCTATGGCGCTGATGGATACGCAAAGAGCGCAGGAGAGGCAGTAAAAGAGGCCATCAGAATAGTAAATCTAAAGAAGTAAACGTCTAAATCAATATATAATATATTATTGTATTTGCAGATTTGTTATTTTATTTTTTGGCTTGAGGAGAACGCCAATGAAATGGAATGAACGTGTTGATGCACTTCTGAAGAATGAACCAATAGATCGTATTCCGTTTTTTACATTTACACTCGGTTTTTGCGCCAAAAACGTTGGTTTTCCAATATCGAGTATTTACAACAACCCAGAAAAGAGTTTCTATGCTCAACTCTGGACTCAGGAGCAGTACGGATATGATAGTGGCCCTTTCTATGGCTATGCATCCTATGGAGGAGCAGAGTTCGGAGGGGAAATCAAGCTTCCAAATGGCGAATATGAACAAGCACCATCACATGGAAGCTTTGCCGTATACCAAGAAGAGGATATGAAGAAGCTAGCTATGCCTGATGTAAAAAAAGCTGGCTTTATTCCGCTAGCAATGGAATTTTCTCATTTGCAAAAAAAACATAATGTGCCAGTATCATTAGTAATTGGTGGCCCTTTCACTATAGCAGGTAACATTTGTCCAGTTGAAACATTATGCCGCTGGATAATAAAAAAACCCGAGGTGGCCCGCCAATTAATCAAATTAGCCACTGATCATATAAAAGATATAGTAAACTATTGGGTAGAAACATTTGGTGCGGGAAAGGTTAGTCTACAAATCTGGGAACCGCTTGCATCTAATCAAATCATCTCGCCAAAGCAGTTTGAAAAGGTGGTATTTCCTTACGTGAAAGAACTAGGGGAAAAATTCATCTCTGCTAAGATCCGCTCAACTTTGTGGCATATATGTGGTGAACAAAATCAAAACCTTCGGTACTGGGCAGAGGTTCCCATGGGTAAAGCAGATATTGTAAGTGTCGGACGTGAAGTGGATATTACCACGGCAATACGTAATTTTGGAAGCAAATGTATCATCGCAGGCAACATCGAGCCGGCATTCATTCAAACTGGTAATCCGCATGAGATTTATGAACTTTGCAAAATAACCATCGAAAAAGGAAAGCTTGCACCACGTGGATTCATCCTAATGCCCGGATGCGAAACACCTGTTAATACACCGCCATACAATTTCTATACCATTGTGAAAGCCATAAAGGAATTTGGGTGACTTTGGTGAATCTACAATTTATAGTCGATCGAGCTATGCTCTATCTGGACAGAGCATACACGATAGCCAACTATGTAAGCTAATAATTAATACGATAGCGGCTAAATAAGGAAATGGTTTAAATGGCAGATAAGATTGTAAAAAGCACTTGTACGTTCTGTGTTGCCGGATGCGGTGTGTTAATACACATGAAAGATGCTGTTCCTGTTAAGATAGAAGGTAATCCGGACCATCCAGTTAACAAAGGAAAGCTCTGCGCTATCGGCAAAGCCTCTTTAGAATATCTCAATCATCCAAACCGCCTGAATCACCCGTTGAAAAGAGTCGGTTCCAGAGGAGAAGGAAAATGGGAAAAAATCAGCTGGGACGAAGCATTAAAATTAACCGCAGCGGAATTAAACAACGTCAAAGAAAAATATGGGGCAAAAGCAGTTGCCTTTATGCAGGGAGGCGCTAAGGGATATCAGGATAGCTATTTTGCACGACTTGCTAATGCTTTCGGTTCGCCTAACATATCATCAATGGCCCCTGTCTGCCATCATGCACGTCTCCGCTCTTCCATAGCTACTTATGGTTATATGTCAGTTCCGGATTATGATTACAGCCCAGCGTGTGTGATCATATGGGCAGCAAACATACCAGCAACAGCATTTCCCAAGATTTCGGAAATCTCCAAAGCATTAAAAGGTGGTGCCAAACTCATCGTTATAGATCCTGTTGAGACAAAGCATGCAAAAATGGCAGATATATGGGTTAAACCAAGGCCTGTTACGGATCTTGCATTAGCTCTAGGTATCATAAATGTAATAATAAACGAGGAGTTATTTGACAAGGAATATGTGATAAAATGGACTGTAGGATTTGATAGCCTAAAACTTCACGTTCAGAAATACACACCAGAAAAGGTATCCAAGATTACCTGGGTCCCAGCAGAAACCATTAGACAAATAGCGCGTCTCTATGCTACTAACAAGCCAGCTTGGATAATTGCTGGAAATGGCTTCGATAACAATCTCAACAATTATCAGTCTGGCAGAGCGTTAGCAATATTACGAGCAATAACAGGTAATATAGGTATTCGCGGTGGTGAGGTTGAGTGGGCAGAACCGAGCATTGCAACCAAGGAATCTCCTGAGATTCATCGCCATGATTTCATAAAACCAGAGATGCGTGCTCTTAGAGTCGGTATTGAAGAAAATATCTTGCCTAATTTTTTCGCAGCGCTTCAGCAAAAACTGTTAAAAACGATGTTAACGTCCAAGCCCTATCCCATACGTGCTGCCCTGATACACGGAGTAAGCTTACTTCACACCTGTAGTAATGTTACGGAAGTTTACAATTGTTTGAAAAATCTTGACTTTCTGGTATCTATCGACTTATTCATGAATCCTACCACTGAGTTAGCAGATATAGTACTTCCAGTATGTACATATTTGGAGATAAACCACATTCATCCTGCCTTTGAATTTCCATTCGTAGGCGGTGTTATACAAAAAGTATCTCAACGAGGAGATTGTCGGTCGGATTTCGCTATAATAAACGAGCTAGGCAAATATCTTGGTCTGAGCGACCGCTTTTGGGAAAGCGAGGAATGGCTCAATGATACTATTTTAAAGCCATCGGGCAAGACTTTTGAAGATTTAAAACAATCAGGGTTTATTCATACACATACTAAGAAATATTCCACAATAGATAAAAACGGGTTTAATACACCGTCAGGCAAGATTGAGCTATACTCCAACCAGCTTAAGGAATGGGGATCTGACCCCTTACCAATCTACTACGAACCACCTGAATCGCCGTTGAGTGAACCTGATATGCTAGAAGAATATCCTTTTGTTTTAACCAGCTGGAAAATTCCTGTTTATATACATTCCCGCGGACGACAAATAAAGAGTTTGCGAGAAAAACATCCTGACCCTTTAATTTTAATCAATAGATCAGCGGCTAAAAAAATTGGTATTAAGGCAGGTGACTGGGTATGTATTGAGACAAAAAGGGGTAAAATCAGACAAAAAGCCGCACTTTCAACCAATATTGATCCCAGGGTGGTAATCCTTGAGCACGGTTGGTGGTTTCCAGAAAAGGTAGCAGATTTGCATGGATGGTATGAATCTAACATTAATGTACTAACTAGTAGTAACCCTCCATATTCTAGAGAGTTAGGTTCAGTAAGCCTCAGAGGTATTCTCTGTAAAATATACAAAGAGGCTTAATATTGAGCAGTGTGTTTAAGTAAGACTATTTTCGTAATATTGACAAATTTGACTAAAGGAGGCTATAAAAATGCAATACGATGAATTCATCAAGCTGGTAAGGAAAAGGAGAAGCGTCCGCCGGGTCAAACCGGACCCCGTTCCTGATGAAATGGTGGAAAAGATTCTGGAGGCAGGGCGCTGGGCAATGTCAGGAGGCAACGGTCAACCGTGGGAGTTTATAGTAGTAAAAGACCAGAAAATCAAGGATGAAATGGCAATGACCTGGGCAGAGCTACGTAAGGAAATGTATGATATTCCGGAGTTGACCCGCGTAGAAGAGCTCAGACATCCTCTGGCCTCCCATCCCTACAAGATACCCCCGTTTAAGGATGCGCCAGTACTAATTGTAGTTTGCGGTGATAAGAGGACATACCTGGCTACCGTTTTAGGCGGGATATTCTTTGGAGGAGATGGTGGAATAATGGAAGCTACTTACCTGAAGAACATGGCCAATACCTGCCAGATGATGCACCTTGCCACAGCATCACTTGGTCTGGGCTCACAATGGTTTAGCATACCTCGCCCCTGGGAACAGGAATTGAAAAAGATACTTGAAGTACCTTCACTACTGGAGATACATTCCATGGTCGTGGTGGGTTACCCCGCTTATGAAACACCGCCTCCGTATCGAAGAGAGCTAAAAGAGCTTGTGCATTACAACAAGTACGATAAAAGCAAATTCAGATCGGGTGAAGATATCATTAACTGGATGTACACTTCGAGAAAAAGTATCAGGACAGCAGATGGAAAAGCTTACAACAAGTAGTCAAATGCCTTAGTTCATGTAATGCAAGAATAGCAGGAAATCAGCAATCCAGCACTACCTTTTGTAAGCATGAGGAGCAGCTATGTTTAAAGTTAAGGCAACCTTGATCGGCTTTATAGGAGACGAAAAAAATAACCCATGCCATTTCAACCATAAAATCGGTGATGAATTCATCTATGACGGAGAAAAATTCATAGGAAGAATATGCCCTCACACATTACCGATGCTTATCCCAAGATTTTTAGCACTGTATGCGGCTGGCCCTATGTATGTTCAGCCAGAATATCATCTTCCATTCTGGTATGCACCGCGTAGCCTGAGAGACGAAAACAAGAAGAAATATGACGGGGTTGGATGGAAGTCGATAAAAGAAAGGGTAGCTGACCCTCCTTTTAGCCTGGCAAGCTTACAGCCTCCTGATGCTTTTGCTTATCCGCCGCCCGAAGAAAGAACCGTGCTCAGAGACGTAACAGTGGTTTGCCCGGATACCAGAACTTCTGCGCTCTTCAAAGTTGAAGCATTTGATCTAAACGATCTTGGCGATAGTATCCCCTATTTTCGAAAACAGATGCTTATATTAAAAATTGTTCAAGATAATCCGGGAATCGACATAGACAAAATACGTGGTAAGTTCTCGCGTGAGCAGCGAGAAGAAGTATATCCTCTAGCTGCCCCGGTTCTGGTAAGAGGACTTATAGACGAACTCGAATCTATGGGTTACCTGAAAATCAGGAATAGTAAGGCGCATATAACTAAAAAGGGAGAGAGAAGACTCAAGGATTTTAAGGCAAGACTGACAGAAGCAGAGAGGAAAGCATTAAAACTATAACAAATATGTGAGACGAACAATTAAAACATAAATAAAATGGTACAGGAGAAACACAATGATAGAGAAAATTAAACCTTTTACCCCGGAAGAGCAGCAGATAATAGAAGAAACCAAAAAGTTTATGAAACAACGCCATGGTATCACCGACGAGGATTTTGAAAAGCATATTAGCTATCCCATCAACAGGAAACTCATATTGCACAAGAAAGAATTGGATAAGTACAGGATTATTGCTGAGGTTACAGAGTCCAAATACTGCGGCGCAGGATGTAAAGTAGGTCAGAAATATGTCTTCCAGTCAATACCCAACCTGCTATTGGTCAATGAATCTGATTGCCCGCTTTGTATTAAAGCCCTTGGGCCTGTTTCCGAACTCATGCATGGGTTATGGGAGCGAATAGTAGAAGGGCTTGAGCCCAACGAGGGCATGGGGCAATACGCCCGATGTCTGGATATGGGACTCAAATACGGCGGCCTGGGCAGTGTAGCCTTCAGGGTTTATGCTCAAAAAATAGCATAGTCAATTGAAAAGGCTAGCTTAATTTTAAGGTGATTAACGTAGAAGGAGGAATAAACATGCAGATTGATGAATTTCTGGAAATAGTCCATAAAAGGAGAAGTATTCGAAGATTAAAGCCTGACCCTTTTCCTGATGAATTGTTAGAGAAGATACTCGAAGCAGGCCGCTGGGCAATGTCCGGGGCTAATGCTCAACCCTGGGAATTCATTGTTGTTAAAAATAAGGAAACGAAGTATAAGATGGCCGAAATCTGGCTGGAGCATTTTAAGGAGTACAAGTCGATAGAAATGACCCGCATAGAGGAATTGAGACATCCGCTTTTTCTTCGACCCCAAGAACCGCCATCATGGAAAGATGCTCCGGTATTGATAGTCGTTTGCGGTGACAGAAGGACAATACAGGCAACTGTTTTACATGCAAACTTTATCGGCGCTGAAGGTGGAGGAGGGACTGATGCTACTTTCTTGAAAGATATGGCTAATCCCTGTCAAATTATGCATCTGGCTGCGGCGGCAGCGGGATTGGCTTCCCAATGGCAAAGTATTGAACGGGATTTAGAGCAGAAGTTTAAAACAATCCTGAAAGTACCCGAAGTGCTGGAAGTACATTCAATAGTAGTTCTGGGATACCCGGCATTTGAACCACCAACGCCTTATCGCAGAGAATTGAAAGAGATTGTCCACTACGAAGAATACGATAAAAGCAAATATAGATCAGGAGAAGATATCATCAAGTACATAAATACCTTGAGAGGTAATCTCAGAAAACAAGAAAAAGCTGCTTACAAATTGGAAACATGGGATAAAGCAAAATAAAGTCGCTAACATAGAAGGAATCCAGCTGGTATGTCGAATTTAATCAATAAGATTTAAAACAAAGGAGGAATATGTAAGACAGATAAAATATATAACAGGTCTTTGAATAAACCAGCATACTCGGACAACAGGTCGAATTTTAAATGGCTTTAATTGGAGGTGAAAATGAACAAAATCTTAATCGCTGTAATTACGATTCTGACTGTAGCAGGTTTGTTACTGGGAAGCGGATGCACGCCGGCGACTGGTCCAACGCCAGAACCCACACCTACGCCAACGCCAGCACCAGCAGAACCAATGGTGCTGGATATTGGTATAGCCACCCCCTTGACCGGACAAACCGCGGATATTGGCGCCCAGATGCAAAATGCGGTATTGTTGGCCATAAAAGATCAGAATGATCAGGGTGGAGTCACTATTGCCGGGCAAAAATATACTTTAAATAGCATAATATCGGATACTAAAAACGATACACAAGTTGGCAAGACTGTAGCCGAAGAATTAATTTATAGTAAGAAGGTAAAAGTTATCTTCGGTCCTGCCATAGAAGATGCCATTGGAGCACAACCTGTTACTGAGGCCAACAAAGTTGTAGGAATTTTTCTACAGCCCATTACCCCGGCAATGTGTAACCCGGATAAACCATATACCTTCTTCGTTGGCGGTGCCATACTTCAATCTTATAACGTAGTAGTTGCCTACATACCCGAGTACTACCCTGAGGCAAAAACGGTTCTCAGTATACTACCAGACGCAATCGATGCGCCAGTTTTCCTCGGTCCCGCCGAAGCGATGTGCAAATACTATGGCTTGCAGTGGCTGGGAGCTGAAAAATTCCCTATTGGAACAAGGGACTTTTCATCAATAATTACCCGAGCACTGGCTAAAAACCCAGATATAATCGATACTGCCTCTATAGGAGGAATGATGGGGCCATTAGTTGCCGACCTTGCACGACAAATAAGAGAAGCAGGGTATAAGGGCATAATTATGATACCAACTACTCCATCGCTGGGTGCAATGGAGCAAATCATACCAGAACAGTACCGAACAAATATAGTTGTTAGTGAAATGAACCCTGAGAGCCCACTGCTACCCGATTCCTATCGTGAAATGGGTAGCCGGTATACAGCAATGTTCGAGAAACCCGCTGACCACAACATCATTTGTAAAATGTATACCGTTTCCAAGTCTTTCTTCGAACTTCTTAACGGGCAGGAGACAATGGATACAACGGCATGGATGAATGCATTCGCTGAAAAACGCTGGACAGCCATATGGGGGCAGGAAACATTCTTCATAGGCAAGCCTATTTGGGGAATAAATCGAGTAGTACTAGGCCCCCGTTTTGTCTCCGAATATATAGACGGAAAGCTGGAGACCAGGGAAGTTACTCTTCCTATGGACCTTTACTACGCAAAATAGATTAAACCAGATAAAAGCAATAAGTCATGTATTCTTGGAGGTGAAGTTAAATACCTCCAAGAATACATCTTTCTACGGACTGAATACTCATAGTGGCGGTAAAACACAGGTCAGATTGATATGGGGTTAGAAGCAGCTTTACAGTCGATTATCTACGGATTACAAATAGGAGTGCTCTATATATTGGTGGCACTCGGGCTTACTGTAATCTTTAGTATGATGAATATTATGAACTTCGCCCACGGCGAGTTCTATATGCTTGGTGCTTTTTCCGTTCTGTACATCACTTCCTTCCTGGGGCTCAATTATTTCGCTGCATTGATTATCAGCATATTAATAGTGGCCTGTTTAGGTGTTATCCTGGAATGGCTTTTCTTCCGCAGAGCAGTTGGCGATATTGTAGGAACTACAATTATAGCAATCGGCTTGATGTGGATTCTTCAGTCTTCTGCCCAATTGATATTCGGGACAGAGCCCAGAGGCATGGAAGAGGTCTTTCATGGCACTTTTACTTTTCTAAACGTCAATATCAGCGCATCAAGGCTAGTCGCCATGCTAATTTGCATTGTTCTGGTAGTAGGCGTGTATTTTTTCCTATATAAAACAAGAACAGGAAAAGCCATACAGGCTGTTGCTCAGGACCGGGAAGCCGCTGCATTACAAGGTGTTGATATCAACCGAATCAATGCTCTGGGCTTCGCTCTGGGTTGTGCCTTAGCCGGTGCAGCAGGTGGTGTAATAGCGCTGATATTTTCCATCGATGCCACTATGGGAACCGAAGCACTGGTAAAATCACTCTCTGTCATCATATTAGGCGGGTTGGGTAGTTTCCCTGGCGTAATAGTCGGTGGTTTTATCCTGGGTATTGCTGAAAGTTGCGGTTTTACATTTATAGGATATCCTGCAGCTACATTTCCATTCGTCATCATTCTGCTGGTACTCGTTATTAAACGCACTGGTCTTATGGGAGAGCCACAGCAATGAAACAGGAACAACTTTATAAGATCGCCCTATCTATAGTTGTGCTGCTGGTATTCATATTAATTCCAGTATTTATCAGGAACATGTATCAGATAGGAGTGATAACCATAATTATGGTCAACGTACTCCTCGCCGCCAGCCTGTGGCTGATACTTACCACTGGACAGGTTACATTGGGCCATGCCAGCTTTGCTACAATCGGGGGTTTTATGTCAGCAGGTATGATGACCGCTTATGGCATGAATTCCTGGCTCAGCTTGCTAATAGCGGTAGTAACTGCTGGACTGGTCGCACTAGTATTGGGATATATTACACTCCGCATAAAGGGAATTTATTTTGTCATTGCCACCCTGGCCCTTGGCGAGTTCATTAAAATTGTTTTTGGTATGTGGGAACATCCTTTTGGCGGTCTGGCCGGCCTCATAGATCTACCACCGCCGACCCCAATTGCCATACCCGGCTTTCCAGTAATCCAGTTCACCACAAATACAGATTTATACTATCTAACTCTGGTATTCGTGGTTATAGGTATTATTATTCTTTACAGGTTATATGCGGGGCCAATCGGCCGCGTATTCCGAAGCATCAGGCAGGCAGATGAACTGGCGGAAAGCGTCGGTATCAACATTATGAGATACAAGATACTGGCATTTGTAGTCGCCTGCATGTTAGCCGGTCTGGCAGGCGTCCTGTATACCTACTCTACAAAGTATATTTCTCCCAGAGTATTGGGGCTCCCTCAATCAGTTTACTATCTGATATGTGTAGCAGTCGGAGGAGAGGCAAGCGTCGTTGGGCCAATACTCGGTGCCATCGGTCTTGGTGTGTTTGCTGAAGTTATCAGACCGGTAAAAGAGTTCGAGCCAATAATTTTCGGATTTTTACTCATAGCGGCAAGATTGTTCTTTAAATCCGGTTTACTAGGAATCCTGCAAAAAATATGGCAATTATGCGTGCAGTTAAAAAATAGGGTGATTTCAGAGCATACTTGAAACTATCCAGGGAGATTATATTCATGCCTTTGCTTGAACTGCAAAAATTAACAAAATATTTTGGTGGATTGAGAGCAGTAAACGAGCTTGATTTATCCATAGAAAAGGGACAAATTGTCGGGCTCATCGGGCCGAATGGTGCCGGCAAGACAACTGCATTTAATATAATAACCGGAAAGTTCCGACCTACCAGTGGTAAGGTAATTTTCAAAGGCAAGGATATTACCGGGCTGAATTTACATACCATAGCTGGATTAGGTTTAGCAAGGTCATTCCAACAAACCTTTCTATTCAGCGAGATGACCGTATTGGATAATATCCTGGTAGGCTTCCACCTGAAATCGAAGATAGGCTTCTGGAATGCCTTAGTCAGCACCTCTTCCACTAGGCATCTGCAAGGTCAACTAGTTGAAAAGGCAACGGAGATCATCCAGTTCTTAGGACTGGAGCACGTTAAGTATGAATTGGCCAGAAATCTGCCGCACGGATATCAAAGGCTACTGGGTATAGGCATAGCTTTAGCGACTGAGCCCGAATTACTGCTAATGGATGAGCCGTCCACTGGAATGAACCCTGAAGAGACCGAGCATCTGCTGGGTAAAATCAAAGAAATAAATAAAAAAGGATTAACCATATTTCTTGTGGCGCACAACGTGAGATTAATAATGAACGTGTGCGAACGGGTAATAGTGCTAAATTTTGGCAGCAAAATAGCCGAGGGTACTCCCGAAGAAATATGTACCAATAGTGAAGTAATTAATGCTTACTTGGGGTCAGGGTATGCTTCTAGATGTTAGAGATATAACAGTCCAATACGGCAAAGTTGCAGCGGTTAATAAAATATCTCTGCAAGTGATGGAGGGAGATATAGTAACCCTTCTGGGAGCAAATGGTGCAGGAAAGACAACAATATTGAAAGCTATTTCAGGCTTAAAGAACCCAAGCTACGGTGAGATATGGTTCTGTAATCAGAGGATAGATAAAATGCAGCCATGGAAGATTGTCAGATTAGGAATTGGACATGTGCCTGAATGGCGGCGGCTTTTCCGCAATATGACCGTCGAAGATAATCTAATGATGGGAGCTTATACTCAAAAGAACAGAGAAATCAATAAACAAAACTTAGAAGAAGTATACCAATACTTTCCCAAGCTTAAAGAAAGAAGAAATCAAAAATCCTACAGCATGAGCGGTGGTGAGCAACAGATGCTGGCGATAGGAAGAGCTTTGATGTGCAAACCAAAACTTCTATTGCTGGACGAGCCTTCCATGGGACTCAGCCCGGTAATGGTCGATGAGATCGCATCAATTATAACCACAATACATAAACAGGGCATGAGCATGCTGGTGGTAGAGCAAAACGCAGCTATTGCGCTGAACTTAGCTACCAGAGGATATGTATTGGAAACTGGACAAATCGTGCTCAGCGGTACCAAAGATGAATTAATTAAAGACGACAGAGTAAAAAGAGCTTATCTTGGAGGATAAATTTTATTCTGAATTTGGTAATAAGCGGAATTTAATCAAAAAATAAAGGAATACAAACAAAAGGAGATAACCCATGAACGACACAAAAATTGAGATTGACCTGGATAAGTGTACCGGGTGCAAGATGTGCATGAACGCTTGCTTCGTTGACGTCATCCGCTGGGATGATAATGAGGAAAAACCTGTAGTTGCCTATCCGGAGGATTGTGCCTGGTGTTTGTCCTGCGAGATTCTCTGCCCCGTCCAATGCATTGAAGTTATACCTGCGATTCCAGAGCGCTTAGTAGCTGCCTGTTAATCACCTTAAATAAATTACATGAGAAAGGAAGCAAGAAATGGCTAATTTAGAAGATTTAGGAGAAGTCATCTCCACAGACGTGCTCATCATCGGGGGAGGTCTTGGTGGCCTTGTCGCAGCAATCAGAGCTAAAGAGCAATCTCCCGAGGTCAGCGTCCTTTTAGCTGATAAGCAGACCATCGGCTGGTCAGGAAAGGCCGCAAAGGGAGGAGGAGCACTATGGGTATTGGCGCCCGAGGATGATATAGATGAGTTTGCCAAATATCACGTAAAAACCATCGGTTGTGGTCTGGAGGATCAGGAGCTATTGTACGCATATGCCCGCGAAACATACGGCGCTATCGAGCAACTTTCAGAATGGGGAGTAAAAATTACCAAAAAAGCAAATGGGAAATTAGATGCTATAAAGGTTTTTTCTCCCTTATGGTCACACGTCGGTATCGACTTGAATATGCAGGTGCCGTTACGCGCTAAGGCGCTCAAAATGGGAGCAAAGTTATTAAATAAAGTCCAGATAGTGGAACTGCTGAAGCAAGGTGACCGAATTATTGGAGCGGTTGGATTCAATATTATCGATGGACGGTTTTATATCTTTAAGACAAAAGCTACTATATTGGCTAACGGCAGTTGCAATTTCAAGGCATTGAGGATGTGGGCCTCCGGTTGCGGTGATGGTATAGGTGCAGCCTATCGGGCTGGTGCTGAGATGAGAAACGCCGAGTTCGGTAATTTTTACGACTTGATAAGCAAAGACACCGGTCACCATGTAGTAGGAGTCCAGGATTTTTTCAATTCACGGGGTGACAATATATACAAGCGATATGTTTCAGAGCAACTACCCGATGTCTCTCTCGACTTAGTTTTAGGTGTGGAAAAGGAGGTACTTGAAGGCAGAGCGCCGATATTTGCCGAAATGTCACAGATTGAAAAACGGTTTGCATCAATGGCTCAATGGGAAAAAAGACCTAGCTGGAGTGCTTTTTACCAGCATCAAGATTCTAAAATATCTAAATACGGACAACCTTCGCCAAGACCAGAGGTAGTACTGGGCTTCCACGGTGAACTCTCTCCGGTAAAAGTCGACCATGAGATGAAAACCAGCCTTAAGGGTCTCTGGGCTCTTGGGGATTCCTGCTGGTTAGGTTCAGCCTGGACAGGGGCAGTACCACCTCCAGGAATGATAAGAGGCTCTGGTTATATGAATGCCGTGCTCAGCGCCCAAAAAGCAGGACCATCAGCAGCATCATACGTCTCCGAAGTCACACCCGTCGAGATTGATTACAATCATGTAAAAATGCTAAAAGAAAGCATACTTGCTCCTATCAAACGCGACAAAGGACTTTTACCGGTTGATGCTATCGCTGCGTTACAGAGTGCAGTAGTTCCAACTAAATACAACCTGCGCCGGAGCAAAGAGCGGATGGAAGAAGCTCTGTCCAGGGTCGAAGATACACAACAGAAACTACCTGACCTGTGGGCTAAAGACGGCCATGGCCTGGGCAAATGCCATGAAGTAAGAAATATGGCAATATGTGCAGAGATGAGTTTTAGGGCAGCCCTGGCAAGAAAAGAAAGCAGAGGCTGGCATTATAGAGAAGATTACCCGGAGCGTGACGATAAAAATTGGCTTAAATGGATAATACTCAAGGAAGAAGCAGGGAAAATGGTGCTTTCTACCGAGCCAGTACCTATAGATAAATATAAAATAAAACTGTAAGATTTTCCACGCCAGGACATGGTACACATTAAATGTAATAAAGTCTCTCGGGAAATTATGTCAGCAGCTCTATCCAATAAGATACGCATATCGGAAGGAGTAAAATGAAAATTCCTGACGGACAGATTCTTTATGATGTCCTGTCACCCGTAGGTGAGACAACTGTAGATGCGGGACACATTGCCGCACGGCTTAACACGCTCAATGGCAAAACCGTCTGCGAAGTCTGGAACGGCCTTTTCAACGGAGAGAAAACATTCCCCAAGATTCGAGCATTGCTGAAAAACCGTTATCCTGATATCAATATCATCCCTTATACCGAACTACCTATCGTTGACATAGTCAGAACAGAAAAAGCTTTGAAAGACTTGCATGGGGCAATTTTACAAAAAAACTGTGATGCCATAATCACCGGAAACGGAGGCTGAGGTGCATGCACACCCGCAGTTGTGCGGGCAAGCATAGTAGCTGAAAAAGCTAATATCCCCTCTGTAACAGTGGCAATTACCGCTTTTGAACCTGCTGCTTATCACATTGCCAGAGCAGAAGGGATAGCAGACTTGAGAATCGCCGGATATACCGGTCCTATACAAACACATTCAGATTCTGAAATAGACCAGGCAATTGAAAAAACCGTTTTAGATCAAATTATTGAAGGGCTAACAAAGCCAGCAGAGAAAAATGGAGCAAAAGTGGTTAAACCAGGAATTACCAGTAGCAGGGAGATTGTATTCTCCGGTAACTTTGAGGGAGTCAATGAATTCTTCTACCGCTCAGGTTGGACCGATGGCCTTCCTATAATTCCTCCCACGGTGGATAAAGTCGAGCAATTTCTTGAATACACAGACCTCCCTCTCAATGAAGAGGTCGCTGTACTTCCATCGGCAAACTTAAGAGCTACACCCTGGAACATTGCAGTAAACGCAGTGATGGCAGGTTGTCGGCCGGAGTATATGCCTGTATTGATTGCAGCCGTGGAAAGCATAGCTGCCCCGGCTTTCAGATTGAAAGATACCGGCACCACGGCCTCACTCAGGCCATATTTGCTCATAAGCGGACCAATTGCCAGGCAATTGGAAATCCATTCGGGAACCGGGCTTATCACGCCGGGTGCCGGTAAATTAGAGGCATCTGCCGCCGCTAATCCCAATAGTACTATCGGGCGAGCACTTTTTTTGATAACAAGGAATATCGCCGGATTTAGACCTGGCATAAGCGAAATGGGAGTATTCGGTTTACCTCAGTCCTTTGTCCTGGCAGAAGATGAAGAAGGAAGTCCCTGGGAGCCATATCACGTAGAGCATGGCTTTAAAAGTAATGCAAGCACTGTGACCGCAATGGCCTACGTGGCTATGTCTTACGCTTTTACCAGTGATGGAGATAAAGCTGATTCGCATTTCAAGACCATAGGTTTGGAACTGGCCCACGGAATGCACCCTGCCTTCCTTTATTTTGCGCCTGATTTTATGGTTAATATACTTATTGCTCCTCCTATTGCCAGAGTTATTGCAGCAGATGGCTATTCAAAACGAGAGGCTATAGAGCAGATTCTCAACAACGCCAAAATGCCTGTTGGCAGCATAAATGAAAGGCTGGAGCTTGCATTTCAAGGTTACTCAATTCACGAACTTGTCAATGAAGGTAAGATACCAGAGGCACTTGACATTGAGCCCGATAAGATGATTCCAGTAGTGAGCCAAGCTGATAACATCAATATAGTCGTGTGCGGATCACATGAAAGAGGTCGTTGCCTCATACTTTTTGCTGTATACACCAGGCCAGTGACTAAAGAGATTAAGTTACCCAACAATTGGGCTGAACTGATAGAGAATACCAAAGGATGCGGTTGCGACACAGAATGTCAGATATAAAAAGAGATACAGGAGATACATCACAAATGACCGACTACTGGATAAGTTATATGCCAGAAATATCTATCCTGCTTACAATAATAGGTAAATTAGGAGTATACTCTTAGCTTAGCCTAATTAAGTCTACGAAATATAAACAGCCATGAAGTCACTACAAAAAGTAATCAATATTTTAGAGTTGTTCTTAAGCAATGATGAAGATTTAAGTCTATCAGATTTAGCAAAGTTTTCCGGATTACACAAAACCACTGTTTACCGTATTGTCTCCTTACTGGTCGGCCAGGGCTATCTCAAGCAAAGGGAGAAAAGAGGTAAGTATTCCCTGGGTATGAAGTTTTTAGATTTCAGCGGGGCAATCAAGAAGAGGATGAAAATTAGAGAGATAGCACTCCCCTATCTGGAAAAACTCAGTAAGTCGCTCAAGGAAACCATACTATTGCAGATCTGGGATGGAAAGGAATCAGTACTTGCTGAAACAATACATTCAGATTACGTCTTGCAGGCTATACCTAACGAGGGAACCAAAGTGCCGCTACACAGTTCAGCAGGTGGTAAAGTTTTTCTGGCCCACATGACCGAAGAAGGACTTAAAAAATACTGTAACGAAAGAGGCCTGAAAGCTCTTACACCTAATACCATAACCGATTTGAATGAGTTGAAGAAACAACTTCTAATAGTTAAAAGGGAATGTATTGGTTTTGATTACGAAGAAACTCTTTTGGGAGCAAGTGGTGTCGGATCAGGAATAAAAGACGCCCAGGGAAATATTGCAGCCATCGTCAATATTTTAGGCCCCACTGTCCGTCTATCTAGAGCTAGATTAAAAGAGATAGCACCGGAAATCAAAAGTTGCGCACTGGAAATTTCCAGAGAGCTGGGTTGGAAGGGAAGATAAAAGCCATCCGGCAATTTATCTCCACACCACTACTATGCAATCAAATCATCTGCAAGCTATTTATCAGGAATAACAGGCAATAACAGGTATGATGGGTATTTTTCATTATGATAGATTTTATGTACTACCGTCTTGCTGCTGCATACATGGTACGGTATATATTCCACATTGGTTAAACCTGCTGTTCCAGTGGGAAGATCCAGACAGGTAATATCCAGACAGATACGATGCCCTTTCCTGAAAAGATTAGCGGTAGATGAGATTTCAATTGCATATTCGTTTATTTCTCCGGGCACAACAGGCTTCCTTGACTTCCGCGTAAGCGGATGCCAAGGTTTCCAAGGTTTCGACCTTTTAGTATCCAAGACTCTATGAGATGCTTTGAGCCAACCTCTGGTCAGTTCTCTCTCCGGAAGATCAGATGGGACAAAGGCTTCTCCTTCCCTTGCTGTCCTCACAGATACATCCGGCCCTACGTCTTTCAATATCACTATCCAGTTTGTGTCGTCCTGGTCAATTGAAGCATATAGATGCAGAGAAATCGGCCCAATGACCAGGGTATCCTCGGGCAAGGGATCCGTCATATACCTGAGCCGTTCTACTTTCCGCGTTTGGGTGAGTGGCATCTGAACAAAGGTATCAGGTTCACTGTAGGCATCTCGACCACCGATGGTAAACGGCTCAGTCCTTAAGCGCTCCCAGCTATGCAGATAGTATTTTGTCCATTCAGTTTCTGGTAGAGGCCAGTCATCTGCATATCGCCATTTATTGTCTCCCATAACCCAGACCTTCACCGGGGGTTCAGCCATAATCCCCGTATCAATACCCTTAAGCCAATAGTCATACCACCTCACGATCTCATCGTGGAACGAATGGAAAGGACGCTCCAGATGAGCTGGTCCGGTAAACATAAGTTTCTTGGGCACGTCTATTCCACTGTACCAGTGTTGACATCCCTGCAAATGTACCTTATATGTATACGCATACCAGCCTGAACCTGTATAAGTCGGAATCCTAATCTTCTTGAAATTTTCTTCAGTCTTTTTCACCACGTCTTCAGCCTCAAAAGGGTCTATCAGAAGGTGGAATATCCCGGGCATATGTTGTCCCTTCATAGTAAGTATATTATATAGATTGGCATACATCTTATAGTCCGGGTTGTCCATGGCTTCTTGCCAAAGGCATTCCAGCTCGGGAGGAAGAGAGCCGGGTCTGCCTTTAACCTCATGGATAACGCTGAACTGTTCCAGGAAATAAAACATGGTTTGCAGGACTGCACCGGGGTGTGTATCACGAAATCCTTGTCCAATGCCATAAGCAGCAGCGGCATCATACGGGAATATTGCCTTAAGATGTGGCGGCTGCTTTATAGCCGCTTCCCACTGCGAAGCGGCATAACCGGATATCCCTATCATGCCCACATTACCATCACACCATGGCTGCTTCGCCATCCATTCTATAAGATCATATATGTCCCACTCAGGAGAGCCGCCATCTTCTGACTTGCCCACTCCCCTGGGATTACCGATAACATGAACATAGCCTCTGGAAACAAGATAATCTGAATCACCGGACTCGATAACGCCCATCCATTGTGTTGACCATGCTGGCTGAGGCGGCAATGCTTTGGCTAATTCCGGTGTTTGCAGGTCTTTATTATGAAATGCGATAGCTAAGATCGCCGGGAATTTTTCTTTACCAGCATCAGGACGATAGACATCGACACATAAATGAATTCCATCACGCATAGGGACCATGACATCCCTATCCCGGGTCATCTTATTATATTTTGGTTGCGACTGGTATTTCCTGGAAGACCTGGAACCTGAAGATTTTATTTTGCTATTCATTCGGAACTCCTGAAGATTAGTGAACTTTTCAATAGGTAACAGATTGACATTCGACAGGTGCCATTATACTGTAGAGTTTTGGATAAAGTAAATCTATTACAAAACCTTTGTTTTTAGTTGATCAAAATGTAATAGATTCTACATATTGCAAAGCCATATTCCAGCAAAATAGCAGGCTGATAGAAAACAGCAAACAACCGGTTTATCCTGAATAAACCTGAGTTTCTATACCTTGATTATTTTTATGGCCTCGCCAGATAGTTATCTCAATTTTTCCTGGCAATATTTAGCAAATAGTTTTGCCTGGGCAGCGACATGTTCCTTAGTGGCATATTGGTACAGCTCTTCTCCTCTTACCGGCCTTAGTTTCTCCAGCTCAGGTAAAATCGTCTGATATACTTTATCGGCGATACTATCGGCTTTGCCTGTCTTCATGTACTCCCTGCCGATATCCAAAAGCTGTTGCATTTTGTCGATGGCATTAGACATGACCTGTTTGGTATTTTCGCGGATTATTCCATAGTGACCTAAATACAGATTAGATACTGGAATCTCCATTAGCTTTTTTAGCGATTGTATCGCCTGTTGATGGTCTGAATTGGGAGGATTCAGGGCATAGTGAGCTCCTGCATCAGCCAGATAATTACCTACCAGGTCATTGATGAACAGGCCGTTGTTTTTCTGCTCGAACAGGACTATCCCGCTGGGCTGATGACCCGGGGCGAAGATAACTCTTAGCTTCTCTCCATCACCCAGGTCAAACTCATCACCATCGTTAAGGTATTGTATGCGGTCGGGCGGCACAGGCTCCATATCGCCGAATCTGGCTACCATTTTAGGCGGAAGAACCTTCTTCCGCATTTCTCCATCAATGGATGGGTCAATCAGGTCCGCTGCACCTGCTGGATGGACATATACCTTTGCCTTAGGACTTTCTCTCAACAGCGGAGCGACGTTTCCGATATGGTCTGTGTGTGAGTGCGTAATGAATATATAGGATATATCACTTATAGCAAATCCCTTCCCTTTTATACCGGCGCGGACGTCTTCTAACTGCGGCGGTAAGCCGGTATCTATCAGGGCAAGCTTCTTACCCTTTACCAGATAGATTGACTCATATTTATCGAAGCCAAACATTTTGGCATCGACAGCGTAAATATTATTCAATTGCTCAACAAAACTCATAATTTCTACCTCCTGATGAATTCTAATTTTTAACTTATAGAGCTAGCAAATTCAATTTTTCCTTGAATTTACGGCTGGTTCAGGACTGAAAATACCTGACTTATGAGATTCATTTATTTTTAAATATTATGAAAAGTGGTGAAAGGTAGTTTATCGAAGTAAAAGATTGCTGTCAATGGTCTGTGATCTCCCACGGTTATGTAATAAATGGTTACATTTTGACTAGCGTTTTGTCCATTTGTCCTAAGAATCAAGGTTTTCAACCTGTTCCGGCCAGGGACGTGTAAATTTTACAGAGCTAAATTTCCATTTACCGCCTTCTTTTACATATTCGCAGACATGTTTTCCCTGCACCCAGCTAACTGACGGTTCAGTGAAAAAGAGATACAGAATCCACTGCCCCTTTGCTCTATCTCCATCGACAGAAATAATAGGTTGAGCTACGAGATGTCCATCCTTTTTATTTACCACCTTGGAAAAAACATCGCTGAATAGCTCTTCAATTTCCTTTTTGCCCTTGCGAAGTCCGTGCTGACCGATATTCACTATTGCATCTTCCGTAAAAAGAGCCAACATCTCTTTAAACTGACGATTGGCAAGCCAGAAGACATATTGCCTGTGTAGCATCTTTATCTCCTCAATATCTTCTAGCTTTCTTACTCTCTTTTCAAGTTCCTCTACGTTCATGAAAACCTCCTCTGTATAATATTAAGAAAACAATCCATTAAGATATATATTCGGCGGCGTTTTCGCCGGCGATCCGGCCGGAATTAACCGCAAAGCCGAGTGCACTACCGGGGAGCTTTGCGCCTCCATAAGAGCCCGATTCCCAGCCACCTGTGTCGACACCTGCGGCATAGAGTCCGGGTATTGGTTTATCGTTATGATTAAGAACCTCCATATGATGATTTATTCTGATTCCACCTAGTGTATTTAAGTAGCCCAGGAAACAATTAATGGCATAATAAGGTGGTGTGCGCAGAGCTATGAGATACCTTGGGTCCTTAACAAATATATCGTCGTGCCCCTTATCGCAAAACGAGTTATATTCATTTATTTGGGACTCTAATATTTTAGGTGATATTCCTAACCATTTAGCGATCTCCAGCCAAGAATCGGATATTCTGACGATTCCCTTATCCGCCTGTAATTTGAGTTCCTTTTCCAGATCGGCAATCTCAATCTGTGGCAGAAGATGTTCTTTATGTCTGGGTAACCCCCATCCGGGACGCTTGAGCCCGTCGCTGGTGATATTTTGTTTTATTTTGGAGTCGAATAGAGCATAACAGATTTTATCCGGCTGTCTGGACAGAGGATTTCCACGCTCAAAATGGCAAGACAAGTTTTCATCGGTAAACCGTTCGCCCTTTTTATTGACTAAAATCAGGCTGGGTTCCATAATGATGGTTCTAAGGATAGGAGAAAGAGCCGCGGGACCAAGCCAGAGAAGTAGTCCCAGCCCTTCGGTAGCGGCTCCTATTTCAGTTGCCATGAGTATCCCATCCCCTGTATTGGGTAAACCGATGCATTTTAAGTCGTCGCTATATGAGGGGCAATACTTCTTAAGTAATTCTTTGTTGCCGCCATAACCACCTGTGGCGATAATAACACTTCTGGCATGCACTATAACTTTTTTCTCTTTTATTTCTGCCTGAACACCAGTTACACCTTCTTTCTCATTGACCAGTATTCGTTTTGCAGTGGCATCCGTAAGTAATTGTACGCCTGACTCTCTGCAATTCCTGGCCAGGGCCTTCATAAGACCAGCCCCTCGCCCCTTGGGACAATGCTGTACTGGAGGAACTTGGTTAGGATACAGTGGTTGAATCCAATCAAACTCTACACCTTTTCCTTCGAGCCACTGAATAGTTTCCCCTGACTTATCCACGAAAGCTCGAACAATTAACGGGTTGATTGTCCAGTGGGCATAGTCCATTGCTTCTCTGAAAAAAAGATCTCGAGGAGCATCAATCATCATCCGCTTTTGAACGGGACTTTCTGCAGCAAAAATGCCGGTTGCCATTACGCCTGTTCCCCCTAGCTTACCCCGCTTCTCCAACAATACAGTTTTCGCTCCCCCTTCTCTGGCTGAAATTGCCGCCGCCATACCTGCCCCACCACCACCAACGACTACAACATCGGTGCTGAGCTCTTCTTCAGATGTTATGATACGGCTCATGATATCCACGCTCCTTTGAATTAAATTTGTGGCAATTTCTCATTATTAGCTATTTCTATTAGCAAGGATGCAATGTTACATGCCTTTAGGGACGTGTTTGATTTAGAAATAGCATAAAATGCGCTGTGCTCAATAGTTATATCATTTCTTGAGTTAATCCTACAAGGGGCGCTTCAGGTGGAGACACGTGATAGGCGCACTATGTGCTCTTAAAAGATATTTACAGGAATCAGATATTTTCGATATTACTGTGGGTTTCATGATATACTGGCGGGCGTTAACTGATATTGGCCATAGACGAGATTGATTTGCTTCAATTGGGATTGTCTGTTTTATCCTACGGCTGAAGTTAAAAAATTGGACAGGGTTTAACCATCTCTGGAGAAAGGAGACATATGATAATCGATATTTATTCTCACCACATTTCAAAATCAGTTGGCAAGATATTGTTGAAGTCAAAACATTTCGGAAAAGGAAAAGTGCTCCAATTCCCGCTTCAGAGTGCAGATGCCGAGGTTCGTCTGGGGCTTATGGACAAATACGGTATTGATATACAGGCGCTTAGCCAGACTGCACCGGTACTGATGGGATTTAACGCTGAAGATGCAGCTGAAATATGCGTGCTTTCCAATAGTGACAATTATGCACTTTGTAAATCTTATCCGAACAGATTTGTAAACATCTGTATTTTCTCTCTGCTGGATATGAAAAGTGCTATGAGAGAGCTTACTCGCAGCGTAAATGAACTCGATTGCCGCGGGGTGACTATTGCCACAAACCAGAACGGGAAAGGGCTTGATTCTCCTGAGTACTTTCCATTTTACGAGAAATTGGTAGAGCACGACTTGCCTTTATTACTCCACCCGACCCACTGGGAATCTTATCCCTTAGTAGATATGGAAAAAGGTTGGTGGATGATGCACATTTTTGGCTGGCCGTTCGATACTACTCAAGCTGTGTGGAGGCTTATTTTCGGTGGAGTGCTTGATCGTTATCCTTCGTTGAAGGTAGTTACGCATCACCTGGGAGCGTTGCTACCTTATTTTTCCGGTAGAATTGAAGGGGTCTTCAATGGAACTTTGAGAGATAAATTGCCCAGGCATATTACTGAATACTGGAAGAATATCTATGGGGACACGGCGATAGGAGGAACGAAATCAGCATACCTCTGTGGTTATGAATTTTTTGGCCCTGATCGCATGTTGTATGGTACGGATTATCCATTTGGTCCTGAAGCAGGAGAGGGTTTTATCAGAGAAAGTGTTAGCAGTATCAAGGATATGAATATTCAAGACGAGGAAAAGGAAAAAATATTGGGTGAAAATACCAAACAACTTCTGAAGATCAAATGACGTTAAGACATTGCACAGGGTGGAAATTTACTATTGCCGACATAAGCGTTATCACTAAAGGCTAGAAATTCAGACAAAATAAGCTGTTAGTGAAATAGTGGAACAATGCGCCTTACATAATATTGACAATGTATTGACAATATCAGTTGTCATCTTGTAATATGTTTTTGTATTTCGGCATAACGAAACTATTGTTAAAAGAGGGCTCGGAAAAATTAGCCGGCCTCTAGACAACGGGGGGTGATCCATGAGGTGAATCATTAAATTCAGCAGACTGTAATCCTATTCTATATTTAGAGAGGAGAAATAAACAGTGAAAAAAATCTTAATATCTTTAGTAGTTTTAGTTATGGTTGTTACTCTTATTTTAGGTGGATGTGCTCCATCAACCCCTACTCCAGCACCAACTCCGTCCCCCACCCCAAGTCCCACTCCAGCTCCGACGCAAGAGGTCATAGAGCTGACGTTTGCCAATTTTATGCCACCTGTAACCGTGGCATCGAAAGCATGGGAGGAATTCTGCAAGGCGTTAGAAAGCCGTACCGACGGCAGGGTGAAGGTTACTTATATACCTGGCGGGGCTTTGCTTGATGGACCGAGAATGGCTGATGGCATAACAACAGGAATAGCCGATATGGGATGGATGATGGTTGCATATACACCGGGTCGTTATCCCGTCACAAGTATAATAGAAATGCCTCTAAAAAGTCCCAGTGGCTGGGTTGTTACTCATGCAGCTAATGACTTCTTTAAAAAATACACGGTGAAAGAATGGGATGAGGTTCATCCGCTCGTATTTTTCAGCACCGGTCCTTCTGTCATATATTCAAATAAGCCAGTCAGAAAAATGGAAGATATGAAAGGATTAATATTAAGGGCAGTAGGATCGGCCGGTGCGATGTGTTCACTGTTGGGCGGTACCCCGGATAGCCTACCCGCTACGGAAGTTTATGACGCCGTACTTAAAGGCGTAATCAATGGTGCGCTTATGCCTTATGAAGCAGCCCCTGGCTGGAGGTACTACGAAGTCTGCGACTATGTAACCGACTGCTGGCAGGCAGGCTCACAGGCTCCGTTTGAAGTAGTGATGAACAAAAATACCTGGAATAAATTACCACCGGATATACAGGCAGTCGTTACCGAGGTATCTGAAGAGTGGATAGACAAAATGGCCGTGGTAATGAATGATGCAGATGTTGCGGGAATTGAGGTCTGCAAGAAAGCAGGTGTGGAAACAATCGAGTTATCACCGGAAGAAGGCGATAGGTGGAATAAAACGTGTCAACCTGTAATAGATAAATATATTAGCGGTCTAGTCGAACGGGGCTATACAGAACAAGAGGCTAAAGGCTTCGTGGATTACATGAGCGAGCGAATTGCTTACTGGACTCAGCAGCAGATAGAGAAAGGTATAAAGTCACCAACAGGTCCTCCAGAATTAAGGTAAATACCATCTCTAAGAATTAAGAATGAAAAAGTAACTTACAAAACGTATTGGACAAAAAAGGACTTTCTGCCCCATCAAGAAATTACATTGTTAAATTTGGGGACCCCGCTTTTTGGTGGGGCAGTGAAGTTTTCTACCTCTAAAAATCTACAACTGCTGGAAAGCCTGAGAAATATAACATGGGTAAATTCGACATTTTTATCCATACCATGAGTAACTGGTTAGGCAGGATAGGAGCAGGCCTAATCTTGGTAATGCTTGCCCTGAGCATTACCGACATAGTTGGGCGCAACATGTTTACCTGGCCTTTGCCTGGCTCCACGGAAATTATAAGTCTGGTGCAGGGCGGGGCAATTGCTTTAGCCATAGCCCTTACGCAACTCTCCGGGAAAAATATCCGCATAGAAGCCTTTACACAAAAACTGCCCAAGCATGTTCTGCTGATTATTGATAGTGTCATAGATGTTGTTTTGTTGGTCATGTTCGCCCTGCTGTCCTGGCAGACTGTTGTTTTAGGACTTAACTATATAAGAGTAGGAGAGCATACTCAGGTACTACTTCTACCTCTGCAGTACTTTGCTTTTATTATGTCTTTGGGTTATGCCGGGGCCTGCCTGGTATTCGTTTTTGAATTTCTTAATAACATAAGAGGGATAAGAAGATAATGGATGCAGTACTGGTAGGATATATTGGCATAGCTGTTTTGATTCTAGCCCTTATACTAAGGGTACCAGTTGCTTTCTCCATGATTCTTGTCGGCCTTGCCGGCAGTCTTTATTTACTCCCACCGGAGGCGGCATTCAGGCTTGTGGTTTCGGATATATTCGATAAGCTTGGCTCGTATTCCTTGAGTGTTATGCCGATGTTTCTGCTAATGGGTTTCTTTGCTGCTGCCACGGGAATCACTCAGAGGCTTTTTAAAGTTACCTATGATTGGATTGGGTGGGTACGTGGAGGGGTGGCACAGGCTACGGTAATAGCCTGTGCCCTCTTTTCTGCAGTATGCGGCTCAAGTCCGGCTACGGCCGCAGCAATAGGGGCTGTAGCCCAGCCTGAAATGAAAAAGTATAAATATGATGACAAATTAGCTGTCGGTTGTATTGCTGGTGCTGGCTCACTCGGTCCCCTTATCCCACCCAGTGGCGGCATGATCATCTACGGGATAATAACAGAACAATCAATCGCACAACTTTTCATGGCCGGCATCCTTCCGGGTATAATGCTCACTATACTATTTTGTCTGGCAACTTATATTTTATGCAGACGCAATCCCAGTCTTGGGCCGGCAGGCCCCAAAACAACATGGAAACAGAAAATAAACTCGCTTCCAGGAATACTAGAAGCTGTATTTATATTCGGCTTGTCCGTTGGTGGTATGTTTGCCGGGTTATTTACTCCCACACAGGCTGGTGGTGTTGGCGCAGTTGCCGCCTTGATCGTTGGTGTAGTAAGGAGATCCATCACCTGGAGGAAAATATGGGATGCAACAATGGAGACCATAAAGGTATCCTGTATGATTTTACTGCTTATTACTGGTGCTGTGGTTTTTGGCCATTTTCTAAGCGTGTCTACGATGCCGATAGCATTAATTGAATGGATAGAAGGGCTGAGTTTACACCCAATGGTCGTTATGGCTTTTGTATGTCTTTTTTATTTCGTCGGAGGAATGTTTATGGATGCCCTGGGTTTGATGGTGTTCAGCCTGCCCATTATATACCCTCTAGTAGCCTCGCTTGGTTTTGACCTGGTATGGTTTGGGGTGATTTCAACGGTGCTAGGCGAGACAGGAGTGATTACGCCGCCTGTAGGTGTAAATGTCTATGTACTTAAAGGGCTTATGCCGGATGTACCACTTGAAGATATGTTTAAAGGGATTATACCATACCTGATATGTATCATTGTTGCTCTGGCCATATTACAAATGGTTCCCGAGATTGCGCTGTTCCTGCCGTCATTCATAAAATAAATACTAGAGTTATAGAATAACTATACAGACGGTAATGCCCGAAACGCCGTATTCAGCCCTGGCTCTGTTTTAATTTGGTTTTTAAATATATTTATTGCAGGAGGTATGAAATGGCATCCGAAGACTTGAGAGACTGGCTGGCTAAAGTAGAGGCTGCGGGAAGCCTGAGAAAAATTGATGGTGTAGACTGGAATCTGGAGGTCACCTGCTTTGCGGATCCCAAGGTTAGTGGCGACCGCACTTCCGTATTTTTGTTTGACAATATTAAAGACTATCCCAGTGGCTACAAGCTTGCCGTTGCAAGGTTATCTACCCCAAAGGAGACAGCTCTTACTCTGAATATTCCTGACGGTTCTCAAATGGAGCTTATAGACACGCTGCGGAAAAAGCTACCGCAATGGGAAGCCAGCCTGGACAAATATCCGCCAAAAATCGTTAAGGGCGGACCGGTGCTGGAGAATGTGCTTTCAGGTGATGATGTAGACCTTTTGCGTTTTCCAGTGCCGAAATGGAATGAGCTGGACGGTGGCAGGTACATCGGTACTGGAGATATTGTTATAACCAGAGACCCGGATACAGGCGAGGTAAATTTAGGCACTTATAGAGTTATGATTCAAGATGAAAAGACCACTGGTATTTTCATCGCCCCAGGCCGCCATGGCAGAATCAATCTTCAAAAATATCATGATAAAGGGCAAGCTTGTCCCATAGCAGTTTCAGTAGGACATCACCCGCTGCTTTTTTCGATGGGCTTTAGCGGTCTTAAGGGATGTGAATACAACTGGATGGGTGCTATCAGAGGAGAGCCGACCGAGGTAATAACAGAAGAGATAACAGGATTGCCCATACCTGCTAACAGTGAAATAGTAATAGCAGGATGGTGCCCTCCCGATAAACGTAAAATGGAAGGTCCTTTTGCCGAATGGACTGGTTATTACGGCAAACCGGCTGCCCCTGGATTGATTATCGAGGTCGAGCGCATTTATTACCGGAATAATCCCATATTGCTGGGCTTTGCCAATTTGAGACCTCAACCTGGTATCACCATGATGGTCAAGACGTTGATGGACTGTGCCATTATGCATAATGAATTGGTCAGGTTTGGAGTTCCTGATGTCAGAGGAGTCTATTATAGTGAGGATGGACCCTCCACAATTATTGTCGTCTCCATCAAACAAAGACATGCTGGCCATGCCAAGCAAGCGGGGCTGGTTATTTCTCAGAGCAACACTGTGCTTCAAGGAAAATATGTAATTGTGGTAGATGAAGATATCGATCCCAGCAATATGCACGATGTTCTATGGGCTGTAGGCTTCAGGTCAAACCCGGAGAAAGATATAGATATAATCAGGAATTGCCGTACTGAACCCCTGGATCTCACTTGGGTACCGGATACCCCTATTGTTACTTCGATGGCCATTATCGATGCCTGCAAACCTTTTGACAGGATAGATAAATTCCCTACGGCAATTGGCATTAGCCCTGAACTGGCCAATAAATTCAGAGAGAAGTGGAAGTTGCCCAGCCCCTGAACTGCTATTTGATTCTCATTGCAGGAACCCCTAGCTAAAGACAAGGAGGAAGCTAAATATGATAGCAGAAATTGCCGAGGCCAAATGTACGGCCTGTGGGATATGTGTAGATATTTGTCCGCTGGACGTTTTCAGAATTGATGAGCAAGGTGAAAAAGCCATCATCAAATACCCGGATGATTGTATGACTTGTTTTATGTGTGAATTGCAATGCCCGTTTGAGGCTATATCTGTTCATCCGTTCAAAGAGGTATTGCCGCAGTGGATTAAATACGAGGCGAGTAGTAGAAATGGTTAAATTAGAAAAATTGGGTAAGATTATTGAAACCGAAGTTCTTGTGATTGGAGGCGGTTCCTCCGGCCTGTGGGCAGCAAATAGAGCTAGAGAATTTGCCAGCGATGTACTCATGGTAGATAAAGGCCCGAAAGATTGGGGTGGACTGGCATCATCGGCCGGTGGAGATTTTAATGCTGTTCTCCCTGAAGAAAACCTTGATGACTTTGTTAAGGACATTGTCTACTATTACGATGGACTCTGTGAGCAAGACCTTATTGAGCAGTTGTTTAAGCAGTCGTTCAACAGGCTTAAAGATTATCAAAGGTTAGGATGTCAGTTTCTAACAAAGCCAGACGGGAAATTAAAGGGTATTCCGCAGCGAGGACTTGACCATGTTACGCTTTATCCTGCCAGGATTAGGGGTAAAGGCGGGACAGATATGATTAAGGGCCTGGTAAATGAAATGAATAGACTCGGGATTAAACGGTTAGACAGAACTCTTGTCACTGATTTGCTTAAGCAAAATGGTAGGGTTGTCGGTGCAGTAGGTTTTGACACGAGAAATGGAGAGTTTTATATCTTTAAGGCAGGAGCTGTGGTTCTCGCCGCAGGCGAGGGCGGCTGGAAAGCGTCGTATCATTCAAATACAACTACCGGCGAGGGCATATATATGGCATTCAAAGCTGGTGCTGAGTTGAGAAATTTTGAATTTGTCAGGGTATGGAACGTTCCAAAATTGTTCGCCTGGGAAGGCCAGACAAGCCTTCTACCATTAGGAGCGCGGTTTGTTAACGGCAAGGGAGAGCCTTTCATGGACAAATATTCTCCTGTACTGGGAGAAAATACTGATCCTCACTATAACGTGATTGGAATGGCATTCGAAGCAAGAGAGGGTAGAGGGCCTATCTATTTTGACATAACTCCCTTAAAACCTGAGGATCGTGAGCTCATGAAACCAAAAACGGGGTGGCAGCTACTCAATTACCAGAAACTGCTGAGAATCGGGATAGATTTCTTTAAGGATAAAACGGAGTGGATGCCACAGCTTACGTCATCATTTGGAGGGCTTACGGCGGATATCGAAGGGCGTACCATAGTACCCGGATTGTTCGTGGCTAGCCGTGCCAGAAGCATAGACCCTGGAGTATACATCGGCGGTTTTGCTTTAAGCACAACTGCCACAATGGGGTATCTTGCTGGTCGCATTGCTGCAGAGTACGCTAAGTCACATGAGTCATTTAAGATAGATGAAGATCAAGTGAAGGAGCTTAAAAGTAAGCTATTTGCACCTCTGGGGAAAGCTGGTGTTTCCCCTAAAGAGGTTCTCAGAAAAATTCAGGAAGCAGTTTTTCCATATGATGTATGCATACTGAAAAATGAAAAAAGTCTAAAAGGTGCTCTGGGTAAAGTTGAGCGTTTAAAGAAAGAAGTGTTACCGCAGATGACTGCTGCAGACGCACATTATCTAATGAAGTTAATAGAAGTCCAAGCTATAGCTTTTACAACTGAACTGTACCTCAGGGCTTCTTTAATGAGAACTGAGTCGCGGGCTGGGCACTATAGAGAAGACTACCCGGATCATGACGATAAAAATTGGTTAAAGTGGATAGTAATCAGCCAGAAAGATGGGAAACTTAACCTGCGCACCGAGCCAGTACCCTTTGATAGATACAAATTCAAACCTACCCGATATTATATGGATAATTTCAAATTCCCGAGATAGTCTGAGTACAATTTGCCTTTTACTAAATTTGTCTGCTTAGATAGATTGGTCGACAGAGGAAGGAGGGGGTACACGAAAATGGAGCTACGCAATTTAGGGAAAGTACTCGATACTGATGTGCTGATTTTGGGATCGGGGGCTGCTGGCTGCTGTGCTGCATTAGCTGCATGTGAACAAGGATCTGGAGTCTTATTAGTAGATAAAGGGAAATTAGAAAGCTCTGGTTCAGCCGGTGGTGGTAATGATCACTTCATGGCTAATCTTAATAGTGGCCCCGAATGGGATGCTGATGAAACCTTGGTTAATTTCTTTAGCCGAACACTTGCCGGTATTACGAAGGATATAATAGATAAAAGATGGGTAAAGGTGATACCTGTAATACTCAGATTTCTGGAAGATATAGGGGTTGAGTATGTCAGAAACCCAGATGGTTCTTGTGTTCGGACGGTTGGTTTTGGCCAGCCTGGCCCATGGTGGCTCAACATAAAAAATGGCCAATTACTGAAGAGACTTATCGCCAAGAAGCTACGTAGCATGAATGTTAACGTTCTCGACCATGTTATGGTTACCAGACTATTGAAAAACGGTGATAAAGTAGCTGGGGCTGTAGGATTTAATGTAGTGGATGGCAATTTTTATATCTTAAGAGCCAAGACAGTAGTTCTTGCTCTGGGTATTGAGGCAAACAGAGCCACGAATAATTCAACACCCAGTCCCTTCAATGTCTGGCTGTATCCATACAATACAGGAAGTAACACTGTTATGGCCTATAACGCAGGTGCCAAAATCTTTAATCTTGAATTAACGGAAATAGCAACTTTATTACCCAAAGGGTTCGGTTGCCCCGGTATGAATGGCTTAAACAGTATGGGCGGTCATGAGCTGAATGCCTTTGGCGAAAGATTTATGAGTAAATATGACCCTGTATTTTTAGAGAATACGATAAGACGTAAGCAGGTGGCAGCTACCTATCAAGAATTGATTGACGGCAAAGGCCCTCCGTTTTATATGGACATGAGGCATTTATCAAGCGAAGATATCGACTTATTGCAGAATGTTTTGATGCCAGGAGATAAGGCAACATTTGGCGATTATCTTAAACAGAAAGAAATTAGCTTTGCAACTCACCCACTGGAAGTCGAAATTTCTGAACTAATATTAGGTGGCAGAATATTAATAAATGACAGGCTGGAGTCTACCGTAAGCGGACTATTCAGCGCCTGTAATTTCTTTGCGCTTTCCGGTGCCATGTGTGGCGGGTATTCTGCGGGCATTGAAGCTGCCAACATGGTACTTAAGATTGACAGGTTGAGCGATATCGACAGTAACGAAGTGATAAAAGAAAAAGAGCAAGTATTTAGGCCTTTAGGAAAAAGCCGTGGACCCAACCCCAGGGAGTTCGAAAATGTAATTCGGCAGGTGATGAATTACTATATGGGCCATGTCAGAAATCAAAAGGGTATCGAGACTGCCTTGGAGAAACTCAATTTGATTGAAAGGCATATAAACTATATTAAGGCGACCAACTACCATGAGTTAATGAGAGCCAATGAGGCTCGACATCTGCTCAAGCATTGCCAACTTTCCACCAGAGCGGTTTTGGAAAGAAAAGAAAGCGGACGCACAATATATCGCCGAAGCGATTATCCAGATTCAAATAAAGAGTTGAACAAATGCCTGGTTATATGGCAGGAAAACGGAGAGCCTAAAATTTCCTTTGAGTCACCGCTATAGTGTTATAGATGTCTCCCAAATGCTTTAAGTAAACCAGCTAAAGATTGGTAACAGGGAGGTAAAAATGCCGCCAATATTTAGTGAGAAGTGTAATCATTGTGGTGTATGCGTGGAGGATTGTCCTGGATATGTCCTTAATATGACTGATGATGGGCCACAGGTGGCCTACCCAGATGAATGCTGGCACTGCGGTAACTGCCGTATTAGCTGTCACCGTGGAGCAGTATCGTATGAATTTCCATTGTATATGTTGGTTTAATAAAGTTATGGTATGATGCTGATAATGCTATATCAATCATGTAATACTGAGCAGATTTAATTTGAATTTCTATGGTTTCACATGATGTCGGATTTCTACGGAAACATTGCGTAGTGTTGACATGTGAATTTATATTATGTTATAGTATTCCTTTGTCGTCTACTAGCCATAGAATTGGGTTATAAAAACCTGAATAAGCCGGCTAGTTGAACCAGGTTACTGGTTCGTGCAGAAGGTAACCGGGTAGACAACTAGGTGGCTTTTCTGTTGTTTGGGAGAACGACATTTTTGGAGAGGAAAAGAGAATAAATAATGCCAACGGTTAATCAATTAGTGCGAAAGGGTCGGCGTAGGGCTTCTAAGAAAACCAAAGCCCCGGCTTTGAATATTGCCTATAACGCTTTAAAGAATAGAGTAACCCGTGGTGTAAGATCACCACAAAAACGTGGAGTTTGTGTTCAGGTTAAGACTATGACTCCTAAAAAACCTAATTCTGCCTTGCGCAAAATTGCACGTGTCAGATTGTCAAACGGTATTGAAGTGACAGCTTATATTCCTGGCGAAGGACACAATCTGCAAGAGCACTCCGTAGTACTTATCCGTGGCGGCAGGGTAAAAGATTTACCCGGCGTTCGCTATCATATTATCCGTGGAGCTCTGGATACTGCTGGAGTCGAAAATCGCCAGCAAGGTCGGAGCAAGTACGGTGCCAAAAGGGGCAAGAAACTTGCCACTGCGGCAACCGCATAAGGAGATCCGATGCCAAGACGCGCCAATATAGTTAAGAGACAAACGCCCCCTGATCCTAAATACGGCAGCTATGTTCTGGCCAGGCTAATCAGGAAAGTGATGCAGGACGGCAAGAAAGCTACTGCAGAGCGTATTGTATATGATGCTCTTGATATAGTTAAGGAGCGAATGAAGGCTGATGACCCATTGGAGATTGTGGATCAGGCATTAAAGAATGCCACCCCTTTACTTCAGATCAAGGCAAGGCGTGTTGGCGGTGCTACCTACCAGGTTCCAGTCGAGGTTAAGCCTGAGCGGGGACAGTTTATGGCTATTAGCTGGATGGTTGGCTTTGCCAGGGCGCGTGGCGGTAAGTCTATGGCGGAGAAGTTAGCGGCTGAGATTATCGATGCCACTAAGGGTGAGGGAGCAACTGTTAAGAAAAAACAAGATACGCACAAGATGGCTGAAGCAAATAAGGCTTTTGCACACTACAGATGGTAAAAGATGGTAACGACAACAACAATTAGAGAATCAAGGCCGAGGACTTCCGGTCGCTCGGGAAGTAAAGTTATGTCAAGGACATTTCCTTTAGACAAAATAAGAAATATCGGGATTATCGCCCATATAGATGCGGGTAAGACAACTGCGACCGAGAGAATCCTGTATTATACCGGCCGTACCTATAAAGTTGGTAATGTGGATGAAGGAACCACAGTGACCGACTGGATGCCTCAGGAGCGAGAACGAGGTATCACCATTACCTCCGCAGCTATTACCTGCCATTGGCAAGACCACCGGATAAACATTATAGATACTCCAGGGCATGTTGATTTTACTGCTGAAGTGGAACGCAGTTTACGAGTACTGGATGGTGGAGTGGTGATTCTTGATGCCGTTGCTGGGGTGGAAGCTCAATCAGAGACGGTGTGGCGACAGGCTGATAGATACAAAGTACCGCGAATATGTTTTATTAATAAAATGGACCGGGTCGGAGCAGACTTTTATCGTACTGTGAATATGATCGAGGAGCGCTTGCGGGCTAAGGCGGCAATAGTACAGCTACCTTTAGGCCAGGAAAGTGGATTTAAGGGTATTATCGACCTGGTTAATAATAAAGCCTGGCTTTTCTCCGATGAGGTTGATAAGCCGCCGGTGGAAGCTCCTGTACCTGATGAATATAAAGAGGAAGCAGCTAAATATTACCAATTACTTGTTGAGAAACTGGCTGAGAATGATGATCAGCTAATGCTGCTTTATGTAAGTAATACCGCAGTACCGACTTCGGAACTAAAAGCGGCTATAAGACGGCTAACTCTGAGTAATCGGGTAGTGCCCATCCTTTGTGGTACTGCTTTGAGAAATAAGGGTATACAGCGACTGCTGGATGCCGTTGTAGATTACCTTCCTTCACCGCTGGACGTACCTCCTATCGGTGGCATCGATCCCAGAAACGGTGACAAAATCGTACGTGAATCGAGCGACGATGCTCCGTTTTCAGCTTTAGCTTTTAAAGTAGTTGCTGATCCTTTTATGGGCAGGCTGGTCTATTTCAGAGTTTATTCGGGCAAGATTAAGTCCGGTATGCAAGTATTTAATGCTACCAAAGGATTTAAGGAGCGAATTGGCAGATTGGTTTTGATGCATGCTAATCGCCGTGAGGAAGTTGAGGAAGTTGATACAGGGACCATCGCCGCTACTGTTGGGCTCAAGGAAACATTTACTGGCGATACACTATGTGCGATAGATGCTCCTGTAATTCTTGAGGCCATTCGGTTTCCAGAGCCGGTAATTTCCATGGCCGTTGAACCCAAGAGTAAGGCTGATCAGGATAGGCTGGGCGAAGCTCTGACCAAACTTTCTGAGGAAGACCCTACTTTTAAAATCCGTAGTGATGAGGAAACAGGACAAACGTTGATTTCGGGAATGGGAGAATTGCATCTGGAAGTTTTGATTGATCGTATATTACGTGAATTTAATGTAAAGGTAAGTGTAGGTAAGCCACAGGTGGCTTACAAAGAGACTATCTCTGCCTCAGTGGAATCTGAAGGCAGATTCATACGCCAGTCCGGTGGACACGGACAGTATGGACATGTTTTGCTTAAAATTGAGCCAGAGGAGCGGGGTGGTGGCTTTGGATTTATTAGCCAGATTAAGGGTGGGACTATTCCTAAGGAATTTATTCCGGCGATAGAAACCGGTGTTAAAGAAGCTCTTGATAGCGGCGTTATAGCTGGTTATCCAGTAGTAGATGTTGGAGTAACTCTGCTTGATGGTAGTTATCATGAGGTTGATTCATCGGAAATAGCATTTAAAATGGCAGGTTCCATAGCCGTGAAAGACGGTCTCAGGAAAGCTAAGCCTGTTCTTCTGGAGCCGGTTATGGACCTTGAAGTGGTAACCCCATCCCAGTTTCTGGGTGATATTATCGGTGATTTAAATGCCAGGAGAGGGCATGTTGAGGGTATTGAAACTCATGGTGAGACCTGCGTGATACGTTCTTTCGTCCCGCTGGGTGATACTTTCGGTTATGCTACTGTTTTGCGATCGCTAAGTCAGGGGAGAGCAACTTATTCTATGCAGTTCCATCACTATCAGGAAATGCCTGCTAGTTTGGTAGATCAAATTACTGGTCGGGTCAAAGGAAGATAAAATGCCGAAACAGAACATTCGAATTAAAGTAAGAGGTTATGATCACAGGCTGGTTGATCAGTCTGTAGCGCAGATTGTAGAGACTGCTGAGCGTACCGGCGCTGTAGTCTCTGGTCCAGTACCTCTACCAACTCGAATAGAGAAATTCTGTGTAATCCGTTCTCCCCATATTGATAAGGATTCACGGGAGCAATTTGAGATTAGAACACATAAGCGGCTTATTGATATTGTGGGACCAACTTCTAAGACAATCGATGCCTTGACCCAGCTCCAGCTACCTTCTGGAGTGGAGATAGACATCAGGTAGAGAGAGGATTCTGGATAGTAAAATGGTTCAGGGCTTAATAGGTAAAAAACTGGGTATGACCCATCTATATAAAGGTGGTGAAGAATTGGTGGTTACAGCCATTGAGGCCGGCCCCTGTTTTGTAACTCAGGTTAAGACTGAGGAGAAAGACGGATATGCTGCCGTCCAACTTGGTTTTGAAGAAACCAAGAATTTGAATTCTCCATTGAAGGGGCACCTTAAGGATTTGGGTAATTTTAAACATCTCCGCGAGTTTAAAATTGGCGATGCTAAGGATTTGAAGCGAGGGCAGAAAGTGGATGTGGATATGTTTAAATCTGGTGATAAGGTTGATATTTCCGGCGTATCCAAAGGCAAAGGTTTTGCCGGCGGAGTCAAGCGCTATAATTTTCGGGGTGGCCCCAAGACTCATGGGCAGTCTGACCGTCACAGAGCTCCTGGTTCTGTTGGCTCAACTACATCTCCAGGCAGAGTGCTCAAAGGGTTGCGTATGGCCGGGCATATGGGGCATGATAATGTTAAGGTGCGCGGCATTGAAGTGGTCGATGTAAACTTGGAGAATCATCTAATGCTGGTAAAAGGCGCAGTGCCCGGAGCTAAAAATGGGTTGCTGATTATTATTAAATCGAGCAAGAGTTAAGACGTGAAAATTGATGTTTTTAATCAAAAAGGTGAAAAAATTAGCGCTATAGAGCTGAGCGAGGCTGTATTTGGGGTACCCTTTAATGAGCCGCTGGTTCATCAGGCGTTGGTAATGCAGTTGGCTAATCGCCGTCTGGGAACAGCGGATACCAAGATCAGGAGCGAGGTATCCAAAAGCACCAAGAAGCTTTTTGCGCAGAAACATACCGGGAGAGCGCGGCGCGGTGGTGCTAATTCGCCCCTTTTGAAAGGTGGCGGAGTGGTTTTCGGGCCGCATCCGCGGAGTTATCGGCAGGCTATGCCCAAAAAGATGCGACGCCTTGCTTTGAAATGTGTTCTTTCTGCTAAAGCGAGTAGCGGAGATTTGAAAGTTATAGATAAACTTGAAGTGGATCAGCCCAAGACAAAAGATATGTTTGATATGCTGGTGGCGCTGGGTATAGATACTACAGTTCTTATTGCTACCGGCGGGCCTGAAAATTACGCGTTCAAATCGGTGCGAAATCTGGCTGGCGTTAAGATGATACAGGCGAATTTGCTAAATGTGGCAGATTTGCTATCTTACCGAGGGTTGATAATGACAAAAGAGGCGTTGCAAAAGGTAGAGGAATTGTGGGAACAGGATAAAAGCACCAAAGCGGCAACAGGCAAATAATATGAGATTTATTTTGGGGATTATTTAAATGCATCTTTACGAAGTGTTGCGTCGCCCTTTAATTACCGAGAAGATGACTATACTCCAGGGGGCCAATAAGTATGCTTTTAAAGTAGCACCTAAAGCTACTAAGCATCAGGTAAAAACGGCTGTGGAAGCAGCTTTTAAAGTTAATGTTACCGGAGTGAATATTATGACTGTACCCGGTAAAGAGAGAAGGATTGGTCGTCGAATTGTGATGACTCCATCGTGGAAAAAGGCGGTAGTTACTCTTATGCCGGGGCAGAAGATAGAGTTTTTTGAGGGAGTCTAAATCAGGGAGTAAAATTGGGTTCCGTAATTAAAAAACGTAAAAAGAAGATGGCCAAACATAAGCATCGGAAGCTTATTAAGAAGAACCGATGGCAAAGAAGGCATCCGTAAACATAGGAGATAGATCTTGGCTTTAAAGACGTATCGGCCAACCTCACCGTCAATGCGGGGTAAGACTGGAGCTTCTTTTGAAGAGATAACCAAGTCCACCCCGGAGAAATCTTTGCTGTTGCCGCTTAAGAAAAAGGCAGGGCGGAATAGCAGGGGCGTGGTGACAACACGGCATCGCGGTGGTGGTTCTAAGCGCAGGCTGCGCATGATTGATTTTAAACGAGATAAACTAGGTGTACCTGGTAAAGTGGCTGCTATAGAATATGATCCGAATCGCTCAGCTCGCATTGCTTTGATTCATTATGCAGATGGTGATAAGAGGTATATACTGGCTCCGCTGGGACTTAGTGTAGGACAGACCATTGAAGCTGGTGATAATGCTGAGATAAAACCGGGTAATACCTTGCCTGTAAGTTCGATACCGGCAGGCACTTTAATTCACAATATCGAGTTTGAACCTGGAAAAGGTGGACAGATAGTACGTAGTGCAGGAACTGCCGCACAGCTTTTAGGTCAGGAAGGTAAGTATTCATTGATTCGATTGCCCTCTGGTGAAATGCGGCGGTTTTTATCTGGTTGTATGGCTACTGTGGGACAGATAGGTAATGTAGAGCATCAGAATGTAAAGTCGGGCAAGGCTGGTCGTACCAGATGGTTAGGGCTTCGTCCTAGAGTCCGAGGTTCTGCGATGACGCCGAGGGATCATCCGCATGGAGGTGGTGAAGGTAGATCACCACGAGGCATGGCGCCTAAAACACCATGGGGTAAACCTGCCTTGGGGCAAAAGACTCGTGGTCGAAAACCATCGGACAGGCTGATTGTAAGGCGACGGAAAGTCGACGTGTAATTAATAAAGAGGTAAATTAGGGATGCGTTCATCTAAAAAAGGTCCTTATTGTGACGAGAAGCTGATGAAAAAGGTGAAGAAGGTTAATCGCTCCGGCGAAAAGACCGTGATAAAGACATGGGCACGTGCTTCGACAATTATACCTGAGATGATTGGTCTTACTATTGCCATACATGATGGCAGGCGACATGTGCCGATTTTTATAACTGAGAACATGGTCGGACATAAATTGGGTGAATTCGCCATGACCCGAACATTCCGAGGACATGGCACTAAAGCGCAGGTAACTGTTACTAAGAAGGCAGAGTAGTTAAATAATCATGAAAGTAAGTGCTATCGCTAAAGATGTTGGCATACCTTCGCGTAAGGTTAAGCTGATTGTGGATATGGTAAGAGGCAAGTCAGTTGATGAAGCCCTGGCTGTGCTGAAGTTTGCCCCCAGCCCCGCGGCTGAGGCCGTGGCTAAAGTGATTAAATCGGCGGCTGCCAATGCGGAAAATAATTATGAAATGGCACCGTCTGGACTTACAATTGTAGAAATATCGGCCAATGAAGGACATACTTTTAAGCGATATCGTGCGCAATCGAGAGGACGGGTTAGTCCTATTTTAAAGCGCTCGACTCATATTGTAGTTTCTCTTTCTGAGGAGGAAAAATAATTGGGGCATAAAGTTCACCCGTATGGTTTTAGAATAGGAATAACCAAAGAATGGCTGGCCAAATGGTATGATGAGAAACATTTTACCGAGTTCTTGCGGGAAGATTTGAAGTTACGTAAGGTTGTCCAGTCAAAATGCCGTGATGGAGGTATCGCTACAGTAGAGATTGATCGCCAGGGCAATGAGATTGTAATAACACTGTATTCGTCTCGTCCCGGTGTTGTTATTGGTCGCGGTGGCCAGCGTGCCGAAGAATTGAGAACAGATTTGGAGAATGCTTGCGGAAAGAAAGTCAGGCTGTCTGTTAAAGAAGTGGAACAACCTGAGCTTGAAGGTGTCCTGGTGGCTCAAAATGTAGCTGACCAGATTGAACGTAGAGTAGCTTTCAGGCGTGCTATGAAGCAAGCTGCTTTTAGAACTATGCAGGCGGGTGCCAAGGGTGTGAAGATAAGTTGTGCGGGTAGGCTGGGCGGCAATGAAATTGCCAGACGTGAGACTACACGTCAGGGGCAATTACCTTTGCATACTGTCAGTGCTGATATAAGCTATGGTTTTGCTGAAGCTCATACTGTTATGGGGCATATCGGAGTGAAAGTCTGGATATATAAGGGGAATATTATCCCTGAAACAAGGAGAGAAAGTGTTACAGCCGAAGAGAGTGAAGTATCGTAAAGCCCATCGCGGGACGCGAAAGGGTAAGGCGCAATCTGGCAATACCATTATCTTCGGCGAGTATGGATTGCAAGCGCAGGAGGCGTTTTGGGTGACGTCGAGGCAAATTGAAGCGGCTCGTCGTGTTATGGTGCGCTATTTGCGACGTGGTGGCAAGATGTGGATCCGTATTTTCCCGGACAAACCGGTTACTAAGAAACCGGCAGAGACTAGAATGGGAAGCGGTAAGGGTTCTGTCGACCACTGGGTAGCTGTAGTTAAACCAGGGAGAATGTTGTTTGAAATAAGCGGGCTTAAAGAAAACGTAGCTCATGAAGCAATGCATCTGGCTGCTTATAAATTGCCTTTGGCTACTAAGTTCGTGGTCAAAGAAGGAGTTATGGCGGAGGTTAAAGTTGAAGATAAGTGAAATTCGCACTCTCGGTGATGAGGAGCTGAAGAAACGGTTAGAGGAAGCCCATCAGGAGCTTTTTAATTTGCGTTTTCGTGCGTCTACCCGTCAGTTACCTAATCACAGGGAGATCCCG
>Ga0265297_10001118_pt1 | contig 66194 bp, 64 predicted proteins | sample Munlanlwell13791_FD_192502 | JGI IMG/M metagenome (GOLD analysis project Ga0265297, IMG submission 192502) | Leachate microbial communities from a municipal landfill in Southern Ontario, Canada - Leachate well 137-91 | ecosystem: Engineered > Solid waste > Landfill > Unclassified | place... | reverse complement strand
ACGCTTTGACGCAAGAGCTTTCCCTGACCCTGCGATAGGGCTTTCCTCGTTAAACCCCGCGTCAGGCGTCATCGCCGGACCTTGATTGACCGCAGGGACTGTGGTATAATCAACTTGGTGAAAAGAGATTTCCCTGCGGTACTCGTCGGTGATTGATGATTGTTGAACCAACACCAATCAAAAGGGAGTCCAGCTTCCAGTCTGCCTGCGGGCAGCTGGAGAGGACACCCACCTGAATCATGGGTTCAGACCACCTAGCTGACGGTATCGTGGGGATTTTTTTTGAGCTCCTTAATGTAGGATTCAGCGATATCCCGCGAAGTGAAACGAAGCGGGGTGAGCGACTTATTCCTTTTCAAGAGTTTCTCCTGCGCGTTTTCATAAATTGACATAGATATGCCCAAGAAACAAAAAAACTCCATCGAGCCCTCCGACCTTTTCCCCAAAGAAAAATCAAAAGCGCAGCAAGCCGTTCCCAGCCACGAGCCTCTGGCCAGCCGCATGAGGCCGCAGGCCCTCAATGAATTTGTCGGCCAGGCGCATATTTTGGGTCCGGATTCCCTTTTGAGAAAAGCCATCGAAGCCGATAGCCTGGCTTCTGTTGTTTTTTTCGGGCCGCCAGGCACCGGCAAGACCACGCTGGCGCGCTGCATCGCCCAAGCGACCCGCTCCCATTTCGAACCTTTGAATGCCGTGACTTCCAATGTCGCGGAATTGCGCCGTGTCATCCGGCAGGCCAAAGTGAGGCGGCAGGCGGCCGGCCTTAAGACTATCCTGTTTATCGACGAGATCCACCGGTTCAGCAAATCCCAGCAGGACGTCCTGATGCCCGATATCGAAGACGGCAGCGTCACGCTGATCGGAGCAACCGCCCAAAATCCCTTTTTTGCCCTGACCACGCCCCTGGTTTCGCGCTCCCTTATTTTCGAATTCAAGCCGTTGACAAAAGAATCTCTTTTGCGGATCCTTCAGCGCGCCCTGCAGGATGCCGAAAAAGGGTTGGGAGAATTTGACATCAAGGCGGAGCCCGAGGCCCTTAAATTTCTGGCGGACATAAGCCAAGGCGACGCCAGGCGCGCTCTCAACGCCCTGGAAATCAGCGTCAAAAGTAAAGCGCGCCACAAGGGCGCGGCCGTATTGACCTTGAAGGACGCGGAAGAATCCGTCCAGAAAAAGTCGATCCTTTATGACCGGGGAGAAGACGAGCACTACGATACGATATCCGCTTTTATCAAATCCATGCGGGGGTCAGATCCGGACGCGACCCTGTATTGGCTGGCGAAGATGATTTACGGCGGGGAAGACCCGCGTTTCATCGCCAGGCGCGTCTGTATTTGCGCGGCTGAGGACGTGGGAAACGCCGATCCGCAGGCCCTTGTTCTGGCCCAGGCGGCGTTCAGCGTTTGCGAATTCATCGGCATGCCGGAGGCCCGTATCCCGCTGGCCCAGGCCGCCCTCTATGTGGCCTGCGCGCCCAAATCCAACGCCGCTTATCTGGGCATCGAGAGGGCGCTCAAAGAAGCGGACCGCGGACAAATGCAGCCCGTGCCTTCGCATCTGAGGGACACGCATTATCCGGGGGCTGAAAAGATCAAGCGCGGGGAAGGTTACAAGTATCCTCACGACTATCCCCGTCATTTTGTCAGGCAGGACTATATGATGAAGAAGATCCGCTTCTATGAGCCGCAGGATTCCGGCTATGAAAAGAAGATCAAGGAGAGGCTGAAAGAACTCTATGGAGAAGACCGATGATCATCACCAGAAAAAAAACCGATGAGGATGTCCTGAAACTTTTGTCCTCCAAAAAGCGTATTTTTATCGTCGGGTGCGGAGATTGCGCGACCACCTGCAGGACAGGAGGAGAGCCTGAGGTCGTTCGGATGGCCGATCTTTTAAGGGCCCGGGGAAAAGAAGTGACCGGATGGGTGGTGCCGGATACCGCCTGTGTCAGCGCGCAGGCCAAGGCCGCTTTTGCCAAAAATACGGTTTCTCTTAAAAAAAGCGACGCAATCCTTGTTCTGGCCTGCGGGTCAGGCGTCCAGTGCGTCAAGAACAACAACAGGGTGCCCTTGGATGTATTTGCGGGCTGCGACAGTCTTTTTGCCGCCCTTGTTAATCCGGATGGAACGTTCCGGGAGGTCTGCAGCGCTTGCGGGGAATGTCTTCTGGATATGACCGCGGGCATTTGCCCGGTGACCCGCTGCAGCAAATCTTTGAGGAACGGTCCTTGCGGGGGCCAGTCCAAGGGTAAGTGCGAAGTGGACAGGCAGCGGGATTGCGCCTGGGTTTTGATATACAAAGAGATGAAAGATAAAGGAAACATTGAACTTATGAAAAAAATAAGGGCGCCCAGGGATTTTCGGAAATCCGCAAAGCCGGCCGCTGATGTTTCTGTTTGACGGCAAGCGAGATTGACAGCCGCCGAAGACTGTGTTAGTTTAATAAGGTACATTACAGATGTTATCCTGTTTGTGCCAAAAGAGGGTTTGAAGGCGGGTTTTGAGGCAAAGAAGAGGGTCTTATGGACGAAAAACAGTATAGTCAGAAGGTCATGGAACACTTCATGAACCCGCACAATGTCGGGGAATTGCCAGGAGCCAACGGCATAGGTAATGTCGGTAATCCTGTCTGCGGAGACATCATGCGCCTCTATATTAAGGTAGAGGGCGGCCGCATTGTGGACGCGAAATTCAAAACCTTTGGATGCGGGGCGGCGATCGCGACCAGCTCCATGGTGACGGATCTGGTCAAGGGTAAGACCATAGAAGAAGCCCTCCAGGTCTCCAATAAGGCCGTGGCCGAGGCCCTCGGCGGCCTCCCGAAGGTCAAGATGCATTGCTCTGTGCTGGCCGAAGAGGCCCTTCGCGCGGCCATCGAAGACTACAACAAAAAGCAGGAAAAATCCTAGTTTTGTCATGATCCAGGAAAAAAAGAAAAGAATCCGGAAAGAGCTTCTCAGGAAGCTTAAAGACCATAAGGAGGAAGACAGATCCAAGAAGAGTTCAGAGATCAAAAAAAAACTTTTTGCTCTGAAGGAATTCCTGAAGGCAAAAACGATCCTGTTTTATCTTTCTCTAGACGATGAAGTTGATACCGTGAGGATGATCAAAGATTGCATCAAGCAAGGCAAGAGGGTCGCGGTTCCCGTGATCCAGAGGGAGGGGCGGCAGATCATTCCGTCCCTGCTGAAGGATTTTGACAAGGAACTCGCCTGCGGCCCTTTCGGCATCTGCCACCCCAAGAAAGATTATATCCGCCCTCTCCCGCTGGAGACCATAGATCTGGTTGTTGTGCCCGGCCTGGCCTTTGACCGCGCCGGGAACCGTCTGGGCAGGGGACACGGATATTATGACAGATTTTTAAGCCGCCTGCCCAAAGACGTCCCTACCGTCGGCCTTGCTTTTGATTTCCAGATGATTGAAGATTTCCCGCCGCTGGAACCTCACGATCTCTCCGTCGCGACTGTCCTTTTTGCCTGAACGTCATTTGGAAAGAATGGGGCCGGCTCCGCCGGCCGTGAATCCCGCCTGTTTCGCGGGTTGACTATAGGAGGTACCAAGGATGTCTAATATCAGCAATATCATGATCATCATCGCTGTTTTTACCGTGGCAGGAGCTATCCTGCTTTTCTTGTTTTTTCTCCTGAAAAAAACCATGGGGGAGCAGAAAATAAAAAGCGCCGCCCTGCAGGCCAAGGCCATTACGGATGACGCCCGCCGGGAAGCCGAGACGATCCGCAAGGAAGCGGACCTCAACGCCAAAGACCAGTTGCTGCGGATGCGGCAGGATTTTGAAAAAGAGACCAAGGAGCGCCGGGATGAGATCGCCGGCCTTGAGAAGCGCATGTCTCAAAGAGAGGCGAATCTTGACAGAAGAGTCGACCTTCTGGAGAAGAAGGAACGCGAGCTGGACGAGAAGCTGCGGCACATCAAAAACCAGGAAGAGGCCGTCAAATCGAAAGAGGACGAGCTGAACAAGATTTTGGCGGAAGAAAAAGAGCGGCTCCATAAGATTTCCAACATGTCGCCGGAAGAAGCCAAGGTGCTTTTGCTGTCCCGCCTGGACGGGGAATTGAACCGCGAGAAGGCCATTCTCATCAAGAAGGCCGAGGATGAGATCAAGGAAACGTCCGATAAGAAGGCCGGGGAGATTGTCGCCCACGCCATCCAGAGATGCGCGGTTGAGCACGCCGTCGAATCGACGGTGAGCCTCGTGTCGCTTCCTTCGGATGAAATGAAAGGCCGCATTATCGGCCGCGAAGGCCGCAATATCAGGGCCTTTGAGATGGCGACAGGCATCGATGTGATCATTGACGACACGCCGGAGGCGGTCATGCTTTCCGGTTTTGACCCCGTGCGCCGCGAGATCGCAAGGGTGTCTTTGGAGAGATTGATCTCCGACGGCCGCATTCACCCCGGGCGCATCGAGGAGGTCGTCGAAAAGGTCAAGAAGGAAATGGAGGCCAAGATCAAGGAGGAAGGCGAGAAGGTCCTTTTTGATATCGGCGTCCACGGGATTCATCCGGAATTGGTCAGGATGATCGGACGCCTGAAATACAGGACCAGCTTCGGCCAGAACGCCCTGCAGCATTCCAAAGAGGTGGCGCTTTTGATGGGCGTGATGGCGGATGAGCTCGGCCTGGATTCCAAGGTGGGCCGCCGCATCGGCATCCTTCATGACATCGGAAAGGCGCTGGACCAGCAGATCGAAGGCACCCACGCCAGGCTGGGCGCGGAAATGGCGCGCAAGTTCGGCGAAAACGACATCGTGGTCCTGGGCATTGAAGCGCACCATGAAGAAGTGGAAAAAACGAGCCTTTACGGAGTCCTGGCCGTGGCCGCCGATGCCATCAGCGCGGCACGCCCGGGCGCCCGCAGGGAAACCCTGGAAACGTATGTCAAGAGACTGGATAAGCTGGAATCCATCGCCAATGTTTTCAAAGGGGTGGAAAAGGCTTTTGCCATCCAGGCCGGCCGCGAAATCCGCGTGATCGTGCAGCCCGAGAAGATCAATGACGGGGAGACAACAGTCCTGGCGCGCGACATCCGCAAGAAGATCGAAGAAGGCATGGAGTATCCGGGCCAGATCAAGGTCACGGTGATCCGGGAAACCAGGGCCATTGAATACGCAAAATAACCAAAGTTTATAGAGTTCCAGAGTTTGTTGGGTTTAAAGTCAACAAACAAAAAACTCAATGAACTCAACAGTGATTTTTATGAAAATATTATTCATCGGGGATATTGTGGGTTCGCCGGGACGGCGCGCGGTCAAGGCCCTGGTGCCCGGCCTTCGCCGGAAACACGGCATTGATGTGGTCATCGCCAACGCCGAAAACGCCGCCGGAGGTTCCGGCATCACGCCGCGCGTTGCCAGGGACCTGTTTCAGTCCGGATGCGACGTCCTGACGTCCGGAGACCACGTGTGGAGGAGGCCGGATGTGATCGAACTCCTGCACACGCAGCCTTATATCCTGAGGCCCCTGAATTTTCCCAAAATGACGCCGGGGCACGGTTCGGCGGTTTTTACGACGCAGCAGGGCGTCAAGGTCGGGGTTGTCTGCCTTTTGGGGAGAATTTTCATCGACGCGATGGTGGAGTCCCCGTTTCATGTGGCGCAGGAGGAACTCAAAACCCTGCGGCAGGAAACGCCCGTCATTCTTGTCGATTTGCACGCCGAGGCCACTTCCGAGAAGGTGGCCATGGGCTGGTTTTTGGATGGACGGGTTTCGGCGGTGGTGGGGACGCACACGCATATTCAGACCGCCGACGAACAGATCCTTCCCCAGGGCACGGCCTATTTGACGGACGCCGGAATGACCGGGCCGTATGATTCGGTCATCGGGCGCAACAAAGACAGGATCATAGAGCGCTTTTTGACCGGCATGCCGACAAGGTTTGAGCTGGGCATAGGCGACGTGCGGCTCTGCGGCGCCCTCATCGAAGTCGATGAAAAAACAGGCAAGGCTATTGCCATCGAGCGGGTCAAGGAGAAGTTTGCAGATACAAGCCGAAGGAAAGAAGACCAGGATCCTGACAGTCAGTGAGGTTACCCGCGACATCAAGGAAGTCCTGGAGAATGTTTTTCCCGAAGTCTGGGTGCAGGGAGAAATCACGAATCTGCGCGCGCCTTCCTCAGGCCATCTTTATTTCAGCCTGAAGGATGCTCAAAGTTCTTTGCGCTGCGTTCTTTTCAAAAACAACGGTCTGCGGTTGAAGTTTCAGCCCAAAGACGGTGACTCGGTGGTTGCGGGTGGACGGATCGGCCTGTATGAGCGGGACGGCCAGTATCAGCTTTATATCCAGGCCCTTGAACCGAAAGGCACCGGCTCCCTGCAGTTGGCCTTTGAGCAGTTGAAGGCAAAGCTGGCCCAGGAGGGCCTGTTTGACGAAGGCCGCAAAAGGCCGCTGCCCTTTCTGCCCCGGGCGATAGGGATCGTGACGTCGCCGACAGGCGCTGTCATCAGGGATATCCTTCATGTTTTGGAAAGGCGTTTTTCGGCCTCCCGCGTCATTCTCAATCCGGTCCGCGTGCAGGGGGAGGGGGCCGCGCAGGAGATTGCCTGCGCGATCCGGGAGTTGAACGAATTGAAATCCACGGATGTCATTATTGTGGCGCGCGGCGGAGGCAGCCTGGAAGACCTCTGGTGTTTTAACGAAGAGATCGTGGCCCGCGCCATCGCATCTTCCGAAATTCCCGTCGTTTCGGCGATAGGGCATGAAACAGACTGGACGATCGCCGATTTCGTCGCGGATAGAAGGGCTCCCACGCCTTCGGCAGCCGCGGAAATCGTCATGCCGGCGCGCCAGGAACTCGAAGACAGGATCCACCATTTTTTACGCCACCTCTGGCGCAGCCTGGTGGATGTCGTGCCTCAGCACGAGCAGCATTTGGACAGTCTGGTTGAAGAGATGGGGCGATGTCTCATTCAAAAATTTCAGGAAGGCCGCCTGGGGTTAGACAGCCTTTGCCGCCGTCTGGAGGGGCTTAATCCGCTGGCGATTCTCAGGAGAGGCTATAGCGTGACGACCAGCGCCGACGGAAAGAAAGTCGTGCATAATGCCGCCGGCCTTGCCCCGGGCGACAGATTGAGGACAAGGCTGGCTGAGGGAGGTTTTATCAGCCGGGTGGAAGAGGTCTTTTTGAAAGACGGATCCGGAAAGGATAAAGGAGGACCGCATGGGGTTTGAAGACAACCTGAAAAAGCTGGAAAAACTTATCGACGATCTGCATTCTGAAAAGATCTCCTTGGAAAAATCCATTGAAAAATTTGAAGAAGGGGTTAAATTGGCCGATGATTGCCTGAAAACCCTGGACTCCATGAGAAAAAAAATCGAGGTCGTTGCCAAGACCAAAGACGGCAAGCTCAAGATCAAGCCGTTTGACAAAGAAGACTGAAATCCATGATGCTGGAAGATATCCGGTCCCCGGAAGATCTGAAAAAAATCCCTTTGGAAAAACTGCCTGAGCTCGCCGCGGAGATCCGTCAGCGGATCGTTTCCGTGACATCAAAGACAGGAGGCCATCTGGCCTCAAGCCTGGGGGTGGTGGAGCTGGCCATCGCCATCCACTACTGTTTTCAGGTCCCGCGGGATACGGTCATCTGGGATGTCGGGCACCAGGCGTACGCCCACAAGATCCTGACCGGCCGAAACGCGCGTTTTGACACGTTGCGTCAAAAAGGCGGCGTCAGTGGGTTTCCTTCCAGGACTGAGTCCGTCTGCGACCCTTTCACCACAGGCCATAGCTCCACAGCCGTGTCGCTGGCCTTTGGAAAATCGGTGGCGCGCGACCTCAAGGGCGGCGAAGAAAAAGTCATTGCTGTCGTCGGAGACGGGTCTCTGACCGGCGGCATGTGCTTCGAGGCCTTGAATCACGCCGGGCACCTGGGCCGGGATATGCTTGTGATCTTGAATTCCAACGACATGGCCATCGCACCCAGCGTGGGCGCCTTGAGCACCTACCTTAACAAAATCATCTCCAAACCCATCTATAACCGCTTTAAGGACGCGCGGGACGCGTTTTTAAGCCAGAGGCTAGGCCGCATCGGGCCCCGTCTTCAAAAGCTGACCGACAAGTTCGAGGAATTGCTTAAAGGCCTGATCGTCCCGGGTATTTTTTTCGAGGAGATGGGTTTTAAATATTTCGGCCCTCTCGACGGACACAATACCGGGCTTCTCGTCGACACGCTGCGCAATATCGCCCTGTTGAAGGGCCCGATTCTTTTGCATGTCGTGACGAAAAAAGGCAAAGGATTCACGCCCGCCGAAGACCAGCCCGTGCGTTTTCACGGCACGGCCTGTTTTGATATTGTCAGCGGCAAAGTCCTGGCCAGGGACGAAAAGCCCAGGGCCTCCTTTACGGATGTCTTCGGCTGCGCCCTCGTGGACTTGGCGGAAAAAAACGAAAAGATCGTCGCCATTACGGCGGCCATGCCCGAAGGCACGGGGCTGTCCCTGTTCGCCGAACGGTTCCCTGACCGGTTTTTCGACGTCGGGATTTCCGAGCAGCACGCCGTGGGATTCGCGGCCGGCCTGGCCCAGTCCGGCTTCAAGCCTTATGTTGCCGTCTATTCGACGTTTCTGCAGAGGGCTTATGATCAGATCATAGAAGAAGCCTGCCTGCAAAATCTCGGCATTGTTTTTTGCTTGGACAGGGCGGGGGTTGTGGGCGAAGATGGCCCCACCCACCACGGGATTTTTGATATCGCTTATTTGAGGCATCTGCCGAATATGACGGTTATGGCCCCGGCGGACAAGGAAGACCTTGAGGCCATGCTCGCGTTTGCCCAGGGCATGGAAACGCCCGTGGCTATCCGTTATCCCAGGGATGCGGCCACTTATCGCCGCCAGGAATACCCTCTGACGCCTCTGAGGCAGGGAAAGTCTGAGGTATGGGTCCAGGGCCCTGACGCGACGATCCTGGCCTTAGGCAGTATGGTCGCCTTTGCCTGTGAAGCCGCGGGAATGTTGCTGGCCGAAGGCATCCGGGCTGCGGTTGTCAACGCCCGTTTTGTCAAACCCTTGGACGAAAGCCTTATCCAGGAGCTCTATCGGAAATCACGTTGTCTTGTCACGGTCGAAGAAGGGGTCCTGGCGGGCGGTTTTGGAAGCGCTGTCACGGAAATGCTGCGGCAGGAAGGTTCTTTGCGCGGCCAGGAAAAGCCGGTCAAGTGCCTGGGGCTGCCTTCCCGTTTTATCGCCTCAGACAAACGCTCCGGGATTTTGCAGGAATATGGATTAACACCGCAGGCAATCGCCTTGGCGGTCAAAGAGATCCTGGGAAGATAAAATGTCCAAGGTCCGTATCAACAAAAAACGGTGCAAAGGTTGTCACCTGTGCCTGATCTGGTGCCCTAAGAAAAACCTCAAGGCGGACACGGTCTTGAATGAGGCCGGCGTATTCCCGGCCGTGGTTATTGACGAAGAGAATTGCGTCGGGTGCGGCATGTGTTTTGTCATGTGCCCGGATTGCTGTATTACCATCGAGCCTTAAATGAAAAAAACGGTCTTATTTTCCGGGAACGAAGCGATGGGCGAGGCCGCCATCAGGGCCGGCCTGAAATTTTACGCCGGGTATCCGATCACTCCCCAAAATGAGTTGACGGCGTATATGGCCTCCGAACTTCCGGCCCGAGGGGGGATCTTTATCCAGTCGGAATCCGAACTGGCCGCCATCAATATGGTTTTCGGCGCTTCCGCCGGCGGCACGCGCGCCATGACCAGCTCTTCTTCGCCCGGCATCAGCCTCAAGCAGGAAGGAATTTCCTACATTTCCGGAGCCCAGCTGCCGGCCGTCGTGATCAATGTCATGCGGGCGGGCCCGGGATTGGGCAATATATGGCCCGCCCAGTCGGATTATTTTCAGGCGACCAAAGGCGGCGGGCACGGGGATTACCGCCTGATCGTTCTGGCCCCTGCCAGCGTCCAGGAGTCCTATGACCTGACGCGGCTGGCCTTTGAACTGGCGGACCGCCACCGAATGTGCGTGATGGTTTTGAGCGACGGCATCCTGGGCCAGATGATGGAAGGCTTGACCCTTGACGACGCGCAAGGCCCCTTGCCTCTTGTGGAAAAACCCTGGGCATTGACAGGCTGCCAGGGCCGCGAACCGAATGTTGTCTGTTCTCTTTATATGAAACGCATGGACGTGGAAAAACACAATCTTTTTTTGCAGAAGAAATACCTCCGGGTCCAGGCCAGGGAACCGCGCTTCGCCGAATTTTTGATGGAGGACGCGCGGCTGGCTGTCGTGGCTTACGGCTCCATGGCGCGCATCGCCGAATCCGTCGTGCGCAAGCTCAGGGCCAAAGGCAAGAAGATCGGTTTGTTCAGGCCGGTGACGCTTTGGCCTTTTCCTTCGCGCCATCTGGCGCAGAGGGCGGCCCGCGTTAAAAAATTTCTGGTCGCGGAGATGTCCTACGGCCAGATGGTGGAGGATGTCCGTCTCAGTGTGGCCGGGGCCGCGCAGGTGGGTTTTTACGGGCGTTCCGGCGGCGGAATTCCTACGGAATCCCAGCTGGAAGGGGCGATCCTTAAACTTTGGGAGAAAGGGCGGCGATGACAAGACGTTATGCCAGGCCTGAAACGTTAAGGGACGCGCCGACGCATTATTGCGCCGGATGCGGACACGGCATCATCCACAGGATGGTCGCCGAGGTCGTCGATGAACTCCAGATCCAGGGTCAGACGATCGCCGTGGCGCCCGTCGGCTGCGCCGTCATAGCCTATGATTACTGGCGCCTGGATTGTTCGGAGGCGGCGCATGGCCGGGCTTTGGCCGTGGCCACGGGCTTGAAGCGCACGCATCCCGGGAAGATCGTGTTTACCTATCAAGGAGACGGCGACCTGGCCGCCATCGGGACGGCAGAGACCATCCATGCCGCGAATCGCGGAGAGAACCTGACCGTTATTTTCGTCAACAACGCCGTTTACGGGATGACCGGCGGGCAAATGGCGCCCACAACGCTGTTGTCCCAAAAAACAGCGACCACACCGCGGGGCCGCCAGGCCGCCCTGGAAGGTTATCCTTTGAAGATTTCGGAGATGCTGGCCCTTTTGCCCGGCGTTTATTCCGTGGAAAGGACCAGCGTCCATTCGCCCAAAGAGGCGCAAAATGCCCGGCGGGCCATTCGAGACGCTTTTATGAACCAGATGGAAAACAGGGGTTTCTCCATTGTCGAGGTTCTTTCCATGTGCCCGACGTATTGGAGCAAAAGCCCATCGGAGGCGGCCCGCTGGATCCAGGAAGAGATGACCGGATATTTTCCTTTGGGGAAACTGAAATAGCGCCGCCGGCGGAAGGTTTTAAAAAATGACTGAAAGGATTATTTGCGCGGGGTTTGGAGGGCAGGGAATCATGGCCATGGGCAAGGTCCTGGCCATATCGGCCCTCAAAGAAGGAAAGAACGCGACCTGGCTGCCCTCGTACGGGGCCGAGGTCCGCGGGGGGACGGCCCATTGCATGGTCGTGATCTCCGATGATCCCATCGCTTCGCCTTTCATCGAAAAAGCCGACTCCCTGATCATCATGAACGGACCTTCCCTGCAGCGTTTCCGGACGAGCCTCAGGGCGAATGGCCTTCTTTTGGTGAATTCATCCCTGGCCCAGTGCCTGGGGACTTCCCGCCGCCTTCAGGTCGTCAATTGTCCCCTGACGCAGATGGCGGTCGGCCTTGAGAATGAAAAAGTCGCCAACACGATCGGCCTCGGCGTGTACCTGGGATTAAAAAAGATCATTTCCGTTTCCACGATGGAGAAGTCCATTGAAGAGGCCCTGGCCCACAAGCCGAAGCTTGTTCATCTGAATAAACGGGCGCTGGAGGAAGGATTTTTCTTCGCGCAGAAATTCAAACAATAAACCAAAAGAGGGTTTCTTTATGAAAGTTCGTTTCGCGCCAAGTCCGACGGGATATCTGCACATCGGCGGGGCCAGGACCTGCCTGTTTAACTGGCTCTACGCCCGCGCCAACAAGGGGTCCTTCATTCTTCGCATCGAGGATACGGACCAGGCGCGTTCAAAGAAGGAATTCTTAGACGAGATCCTCTTCAGCCTGAAGTGGCTGGGCCTGGACTGGGATGAGGTGCATTATCAGAGCCAGAGGTTCGAGATTTACAGGGACCTGGCTCAGCGGCTTTTGGCTGACGGAAAGGCGTATTTGGCCGAAGACGGCTCTGGGGCGATCATCTACAAAATGCCGCAGAAGACGGTGTCGGTCGAAGATATGATTCACGGCTCGATCGTTTTCGACACGGCCCTCATCAAGGATCAGGTCCTGATCAAATCCGACCAGTCTCCGACGTACAATTTCGCCTGTGTCGTGGATGACGCGGCCATGGGGATCACCCATATCATCCGCGGAGACGATCACATTTCCAACACGCCCAAACAGCTCGTTTTGTATGAAGCGCTCGGCTACAGCCTTCCGAAGTTCGCCCATATTCCGATGATCCTGGGCTCAGGCGGAGGCCGCATGTCCAAACGCGCCGGCGCGACCGCCATCAGCGAATACAGGACTTTGGGATTTCTGCCGCAGGCCCTGGTCAATTATCTGATGCTTTTGGGCTGGTCCCCTGGAAATAACCAGGAGATCATTTCCCTGAAGGACGCGGAATCAAAATTCGACATTTGCGACGCCAATAAAACAGCGGCGACGTTCGACATGAACAAGCTTCTCTGGCTCAACAGCCAATACATCAAGAATACCTCCGCCGAAGACCTGGCGGGCCTGCTGAGGCCTTTCTTGAAAGAGCGGGGCCTGGAAGACGCAGACAATTTAGATGGAAAATCTTTAGTCCCTGTATTACAATTATTTAAGGAAAGGGCGTCCACTCTGGCTGAACTCGCGGATGCCGCGAAACCTTTTTTCGCGGAGACCGTGGAATTCGACCCGGCGGCCAAAGAAAAATTTTTGTCGCAGGATATCAGCGGCCCTTTTAACGTTTTGCGCGAGCGGTTCGCTCAACTGCCGGATTTCCACGCCCCGGAGATCGAGGCCGCGTTTCGCAAGGCCGCCGAGGACCTGGGGATGTCCACCAAGCAGTTGATCCATCCCCTGCGCGTGGCATTGAGCGGAAAGACCGTGGGGCCGGGCATGTTTGAAATGATCGAGACGCTCGGCCGCGACAGGACGCTCAAAAGAATGGAGCGCGTCATACTTCTCTTCAAACAATCCGTATGAAGACAAAGAGGGCTCAAAGATACCTGGTCCTGGTCTGCATGCTGGTCCTGGTTGTCACGGGCCTTGGCTGTGAAACAGTCAAGGGCCTGGGCCGGGATGTCAAGAATGCCGACCAGTGGTTCCGGGATCACGCCTGGTAAATAATGACGACGGGAGCTGCAGGGAAACCCGGCGTTTTTTGGCTCGTGCTTTGCGCGGCCCTGGTTCTTTTGGCCGGTTGCGAAACAGGCAAGGGGCTTTCCAGGGATTTTCAGGGGTTAAAAGACGCCGACGCGTGGTTCCGTCAACATTACTGGTGATTTAGCTCTCACGGATTGCGATGCTGGAACAAGCCTTCAAAGACAGCCTGACCGGTTTTTATCTGCGGGCCGCGCTGGAACCCTACCTCCAAAAACTCATCGCTGATTTCGCGTCAACCCAAAAGCCCTTTTCCGTAGCCCTCATCGATATCGATCGATTCAAGCGTTATAATGACCGCCAGGGCCATATTTTTGGCGACGAGATCCTCAAGTACGTCGCGAGCACCTTCCGGCTGACTTTTTTCGAGGGGCAGTGCGCCCTTTTCCGTTACGGAGGCGATGAATTTATCGCCGTATTTCCGGAAAAAACGCCGAAGGAGGCCTATGGGATCCTGCGCCGGTGTCAGAGGCATCTCAGATACCGGCCCTGTCTTTACAAAAACCGGTTTTACAGGGTCAACATCAGCGCTGGGATCGCGGGATTCCCGGAAGAAGGCAGGGATGCGGATGAATTGGTGCGCAAGGCCGATGAGGCCATGTATTTTTCCAAGAGAACCGGCCGTAATCGCGCGAGTTTGTACGGCCGCCTGAAGCTTCTTCGTTTTCGGCGCGTTGCCGGTTTCTGGTTGCTTGTTCTTTTGGCTGCCAGCGCGTTGGTCTTGGCCTATCGCCTGAGCTACCAGAAGTTCCTGCATCCGGCCTTAGGGCAAATTCGCCACATGAAGATCGTCACAAAACCCGAAAACCTCGACGAAATCACCCTACGCTCCGGACGGATGTTTGAGGGCCGCATCGTCAGCGAAAACGCGCGCGTCGTGACCCTGCAGCTCTATTTTGAAGGCGGGGGAGAAGGCCGCATGACTTTTCCCAGGGCGGAGATCAGCTGGATCAAATACGCCGAAAAAAAAGAACAGGGCGGTCCCTGAAAAAGGAAAACACGGCCCCTCTTTCATTGACACGGCCGCAAGAAGATATTATAATTTTTTGTAGATATTTTTGACGGGACAAGGATGTCCTGTCTTTTGGAAACCTCATGACAATGAAGTCAGCGAGAAGAAAAAGCGCGTCCGGACATGTTTGCGGCTCCTGCGGATTGCCGATCACGGGAAAGGGGCATTTGTGCAGGCCTGTCCTCGTGGAAAAGCGGTGCGGTCATTGCGGTTTGCGGCTGGAAAATGTCAGGCACCTTTGTCCGTCAGGCCAGGGGGAAAGGCGTTTTGTCTGCGGCGTGTGCGGCCGGGCCGCTTCTTCGCCGACAGATGTCTGCCGGCCGGTCCGGATCTAGAAAAAATCTCCCCGTAAGTCAAGGCCCTGCCTTTTGTTTCCTTTCAAATCCATAAGATGATCAGACGACGAAAAGATTCCTGGATGAGAATTTTCCGTCTGTGGTGAGGTTGATGCCCAGCTTGTTGAGGCCGACCTGGTCGCCGGGCGTAGGGATGTGCGTCATGTGCATTTCGCAATCCCTTAATTCGTTGAGTTTTTCCATGGCGAGCTGCGCGGTGTGATTGGTGGTCGCGCTGATGGAGAGGGCGATGAGGGTTTCCTGCAGGTCGAGATTGGTCGATTCCAGGCGCAGGACGCCTTCTTTGAGCCTGGTGATCTGGCTGATGATCTGGGGAGAGAGAAGGAGAATTCCGTCGGGGATGTTGGCTAAGGTCTTGACGGCGTTCATGACGAGGCTGGAGGCGGCGTGCATCAATTTCGAATTTTTCCCCGCGATGATCCTGCCGTCATGGAGGCGGATGGCGGCCCCGCAGAAGATGCCCTCATTGCCTTTTCCCTCGGCCTGGGCTTCCTGCGCCGCCTCCCTGGCGGGTTCGACGGTCAGCCTGTCTGTCAGTTTCAGTCCCGATTCCTCGACCAGGAGCATGGCGCGTTCCACAGTCTCTTTTTTTTCAATCCCCAGCGCGAATTCCGTGTGATAGCGGAAGTACCTGCGGATGAGTTCCTGCTGGGACGCTTTTTTGACGATGTCATCATCGACGATCCCGAATCCGGCCCTGTTGACCCCCATGTCGGTCGGAGAATGATACATCCCGGCCCCGGCCTCCCCGAAAATGCGGGTCAAGATCAATTTCACGATAGGGAAGCTTTCCACATCGCGGTTATAGTTGATCGCGATTTCGTTATAGACGTTGAGGTGGAAGGGGTCGACGAGATTGAAGTCCTGGATATCGGCCGTGGCCGCCTCGTAAGCGATGTTGACAGGGTGCTTTAACGGGATGCTCCAGATCGGGAATGTCTCGAATTTGGCGTAGCCGGCATTGACTCCGCGTTTGTGTTCGTTATAGAGCTGGGAAAGGCAGGTGGACAGCTTGCCGCTGTTGGGACCGGGGCCGGTGACGACGACAATAGGTTTTTCGGACTCGATGTATTCGTTGCGGCCGAAACCGGAATCGCTGACCACGTTTTCCAGGTTGACGGGATAGCCTTCGATCGGATAATGCAGATAGACCTTGATATCGCGGCGTTCCAGCTTGTTTTTGAAAATGAGGGCGGACGGCTGATTGTTGAAACGCGTGATGACCACGGAGAGGACCTTTAAATCCCATTTTCTCAGATCGTCGATGAGCTTGAGCGCGGCCGAATCGTAGGTAATGCCGAAATCCCCGCGCTGGCGCCCGCTTTCAATGTCGCCGGCGTAAATGCAGAGGACAATGTCCACCTTGTCTTTCATCATTTGGAGCAGGCGGAGCTTGACGTTGGGGTCATATCCGGGGAGGACGCGGGCGGCGTGGTAGTCGAAGCAGAGTTTTCCGCCGAATTCCAGGTAGAGCTTGTTGTCAAACTGCCTGACCCGCTCTGAGATGGCCTGGGTTTGTTCGCGGAGGTATTTCTCGTTATCGAAGCCTTTTTTCGTCATCGGAAGATGTCATCCCTGATCCTGATGTGATTTATCATAAAACAGACAGCCGGTATTGTAAAGGGTGAAATAAACTCATTTTGTGCGGGTTCTCAGGCGTGTCAAAAAATACACTTGTCATTCAGGGGCAAGGATATTACAATAATCATACTGATTTTGCCTTTTTCCGTCGTCAGAAGTTGCTTGCCCCTGTCCTTTGCGGCGTTTCGCGCTCAGGACGGGCAAAATGCAAGGTGGCAGTTGTTGAGTTTTTAAGTTTCTTTCTTGCCCTGTCCTTCGCCCATGACGAGTCGGGCTCAGGACGGGCAAAATGTAAGGAAAAGTTACCTTAAGTATACATTTTGCCCTGCCCTTCGCATAGGACACGTCGCGTCCAGGGGGCAAATTATGAGTTATTACCTGTGCATATTGCCCTGCCCTTCGGCCAGGACGTGTCGGCCTCAGGACGGGCAAAATGCAAGGTGGCAGTTGTTGAGTTTTTAAGTTTCTTTCTTGCCCTGCCCTTCGGCCAGGACGTGTCGGCCTCAGGGCGGGCAATATGCAAGGTATAAATACCTTAAATATACATATTGCCCTGTCGTCTAATCGGTAGGACATCAGATTCTGGATCTGAGTATCTTGGTTCGAGTCCAAGCGGGGCAGCCAAAATTCAGCCTTGGGGTTTATTCCCCAAGGCTGAATTTTTGGTTGCTTGCCCCGCTTGAAAAAGGGTTGTTAAGGGAAAAGATCGTTTTCCCTTAAGTAAGGCTGTTAAATCGAGGGAAGGGTGACAGGGAGCCGCGTTTCAAAGGCGGCGACCGCCAGAGGGAAACCGTTAGGTTTCCTTATGGAGAGCGAGGCGGAAGCCGAGCGACCAAGCGGGACAGCCAAGGATATTGCGAAGGGCAGCCAATAAAGCCTCGGGAATTTCCCCGGGGCTCTACTTTTTCGGCGACCGCCAGGGATGAACGGGTTTTAGGTTTATTCCTTTCGTTCCGTGAGCGTATGCGAACGAACCGTTAGGTTTCCCTTATGGAGAGCGAGGCGGAAGCCGAGCGATGGTTCTAGCGTGAAGCGCGGAGTCCAAGCGGGGCAGCCAAATTTTTGCACTGCAAAAATTTGGCGTCCTTCGCAAGACTAAAAAATTTCAGAGAATTTTTTAGCCGAGGGTGCGAAGGGCAGCCAATAAAGCCTCGGGAATTTCCCCGGGGCTCTACTTTTTCGGCGACCGCCAGGGATGAACGGGTTTTAGGTTTATTCCTTTCGTTCCGTGAGCGTATGCGAACGAACCGTTAGGTTTCCCTTATGGAGAGCGAGGCGGAAGCCGAGCGATGGTTCTAGCGTGAAGCGCGGAGTCCAAGCGGGGCAGCCAATAAAGCCTCGGGGAATTTCCCCGGGGCTCTGTTTTTTCGGGAACCCGCCATTGGGGCAAAAACCTCTTGACGCTGTGCAAGGAAAACGTTATTATTGGCATATGCCAATAAAATGAGAGGGAGGTGTATGCCATGCCCAGGCCATGCCGTTGCAGAAGGATAAGATGTAAGCCGGATGCCAATTACTTCAAGCCCCGCGGTATCCCTTTGGATCGCCTGTCAGAGGTCAATCTTGCCCTCGATGAGCTGGAGGCTGTCAGGTTGGCGGATTTGGAAGGGCTGTATCAGGAAGACGCGGCAAAGAAAATGAACGTATCGCGGCAGACCTTCGGCAATATTATAAATTCAGCTCATAAAAAAATAGCGGACGCTCTTTTGAACGCCAAAGCGTTAAGAATAGAAGGTGGAGTCGTCGAAAAAGGCTAAGAGAGGAGAATTCAAATGAAAGTATGTATTCCAACAGAAACCAACGAAGGAAAGACGGCGCAGGTGTATGGGCATTTCGGCAGCGCGCCGTATTTTACCATCGTCGATACAGAGAAAGATACCGTTGAGGTTATTGATAATGCCAACCAACATCACGCGCATGGAATGTGCCATCCCATAGGGGCCTTAGCAGGAAGGAAGGTTGATGTTGTCGTTACCGGTGGTATGGGTGGCAGGGCTGTTCAAAAGCTCAATGAGGGTGGAATTAAGGTTTTTCGCGCCGTCCCGGGCACTGTCGGAGAGATTATCCAGCAATTCAAAGGCAAACAATTGGAAGAGATTACTGTCCATGATGCCTGCTCCCAGCATGGTTGTCATTCCCATGAATAAAGAAAGCGACAAGGCGATCACTTTTTAGTTTAGAAGCAAATTCAAGAAGGGACGGGGCATAAAAGAGAACCAGGAAAGTTTTGACTACCGGCCGGCCGCCAAGTATAATCTGAAGCGATGAATCCATTCGATCAAACACAAACGCGGCGGCTGGAAAAATAAGCCCACGCCTGATTGAGCCTCGGGATCCTGTTCCCGGGGTTTATTTTTTTTGCAGTGTCTTGGATCCACAGAATCTCCCTGGAGGGGCGATGAAAAAACCGGGCAGGCCGTATCAGGATCTCTTTCTCATCAGCTTTATCATTCTTTTTTTCGAGCTCGCCTGTATCCGCTGGTTCGGGGCCAAGGTTATTTTCCTGACCTATTTTACGAACATCGTCCTTATGGCGTGTTTTCTGGGCATGAGCGTGGGGTGTTTCGCGGCCTCCAGAAAGAAGGATTATATCCAGATGGTCATTCCGCTCGCCGCGCTCTCAAGCGTCCTGGCGACTTTGGTTCTCCTGGCTTATTTGAAATTCAGCCGCCTGGCCGTTGACGTCGGGGGGCAGCTGTCAGGGCAGTTTATTTATTTCGGCACAGAGTGGAGGCTGCCTGATCCGGCCGCTTTTGCCGTGCCTCTGTGGGTCATCAACGGCGTATTCTTTACGTTGATTTCCCTGATGTTTGTGGGCCTTGGCCAGGTCATGGGCAGGGCCTTCGCGGCAATCCCCGACAGGGTGAAGGCCTATACCGCCAATGTCGCCGGCAGCCTGGCGGGTATCGTTGTTTTTTCCGTTTTTTCATGGCTGTGGATCCCGGCCTTTGTGTGGTTCGCGGTGTCTTTGGCCGTCTTTTTTTATTTTTTGAAACGCAAGGCACCGATCCAAATCCTGGCCGCCGCGGTCTGCATATGCGCCGTTTCAGCGGGCGTTTTCGTCCATTCCAGGAACTCCAAAGAAATCTGGTCTCCTTACTATAAGATCCTCTACGGCCGCGACGAAGGCATAATTTCGGCAAACAATCAGTGGCATCAGAACATGGTTGCTGTGGCGCAAGAGTACGGGTTGTTATACGCCCTGCCGCATCTATTGAGCCGGGACGCCCAGGTGGAACCTTTCAAAAAAATCCTGGTGATCGGCTCGGGCAGCGGCAATGATGTCGCCGCGGCCTTGAAGTACGCCGACACGGATTCGCGGATCGACGCCGTCGAAATCGACCCCGCCATTCTCTCCATCGGCCGGGCTGATCATCCGGACCGGCCTTACAGCGATCCCCGTGTCAGAGCGCACCTGCAGGACGGCCGGAAATTTCTCCATGAGAGCCCGGCCGGCGCCTACGACCTGATCCTTTACGCGCTCGTCGATTCCGTCGTCCTCCATTCAGGCTATTCGAATTTGCGTCTGGAAAGTTTTCTTTTTACGAAAGAGGCATTCGAGGATATCAAAAAAAGTCTGGCCCCGGACGGTGTCCTGGTCCTTTATAATCACTACCGCCAGGGCTGGATCGTCGGCCGTCTTGTCAAAATGGCAGCTGAGGCCCTGGGTTCCGAGCCCCTTGTCGTCTCCGTGCCCTTTATGGAGAAAATCGACCTCTCCAGCTATATCCCTTTCTACACCATGGTTATCGCCGGGAACGGGCCCGACAACCCCCGGCTTGAGCAGATTCGGGACATGTTCGGCGGGCAGGGGTCTTTTTGGGCCAATCGGGCCCCTGTCAAAAATGAATCCGTCAGGGCCTTCGGGCCGCAGCCTCCTTTCCCGGATGACGATTGGGTTCAGGTCAGGCCTGCGGAGATGGAAACAGAAGGCCTCAATTTCCTGCCTTCGGACGCCTGGCCGTTCTTGTATTTGAGGGACAAGACGATTCCTTTTAAACCCACGGGCCAAGGGGCGCTTGTGGTGGCTTTTGTGTCGCTGGCCATCCTGTTTCTGTTTTCGCCCGTCAAATTCACGCGTCCCCGGTGGCAGATGTTCTTTTTGGGCGCGGGTTTCATGCTCCTGGAAACCAAAAGCGTCGTCCACATGGCCCTGCTTTTCGGCTCGACATGGGTGGTGAATTCGTTTATCTTTTTTTCCATCCTTGTCATGATCCTGCTGGCCAATCTTTTCGTGCTGCGCCTTCAGCCGCGCGATCTCCGGCCTTTTTACGCCGGCCTGCTCCTTTCGCTTTTGGTCAACGCGTTTGTCCCCATGAGTTATTTCCTGGCCCTGCCGGATATCATCCGGCCTCTTTTCTCCTGCGCCGTTGTTTTTATCCCGGTATTTTTCGCGGGCGTCATCTTCGCCGCGGCTTTCCGGGAGAGCGATCATCCGGATGTGGATATGGGCTATAATATCGCCGGGGTCATTTTGGGCGGACTGAGCGAAAACCTATCGTTGATGCTCGGTTTTAACAACCTCTTGTTCGTGGCTGTCCTGTTCTATGTCTTCTCGGCCTTGTTGAGGCCGAGGGCTTCTTAAGGGCCCCCCGTGAATACATTAAACGCTTGTTTCAGGTTTTTATTTAGAGTAAAATGGGACTTGCCTTTAAGGGTAAGAATGTAGCGGGCCAAGGACAAATGAGGGGGGAATGATGATGATCGGATTGGGGCTGTTTTTGCTGGCAATGCTCTTTGATATTTCCATCAGCTTGAGAAGGCTTAATAAGAGTTTTATCGAATATTCAAAAAAGGGTTAAGGAATTTTAGTAAGTCCGCTTTACGCCAAAGACACGGGAAAGGCCTTCGATATCCGAAGGCCTTTTTTGTTTCGGCCCATCCGCTTCAATCCGCTTTCTCCTGAGAAAGATCGCCTGACATCCGTTCTTAAAAAAACATCGCGTAAGCGCGCTCGTTCAAAAAACTTTTTTATAGAAGGCTTGACAAATCAATCGTTATATCGTAATATTACGATATAAAGGAGGATCTCATGCGATCCCGTGTCCAAAAGAGCGATATTTTTAAGGCCCTGGGCCATCCGGTCCGGCTCAGGATCGTCGAAGGGCTTCTGAAAAAGAACGAATGCAACGTCAACAGGATGGTCCGGGAGCTGGGCCTTCCCCAATCCACGGTTTCCCAGCACCTGGGGATCCTGAAGAACCAGGGCATCCTCCAGGTCAGAAAAGAAGGCGTTAAAATCTGTTACCGCGTCGCGGACCCCAGGATCAGGGCCCTGCTTTCGGCCCTGGAAAACCAGCCATAAAACGGATTTTTTAAGGAGGCCCCCGTGTTTGATAAAATGCTCAACTTTTCCCTGCGCAGGCCAAAAATGGTCTTCGCGCTGGCCGGATTTCTGACGCTGGTTGCCGTTTTTCAGTTCTTAAGGGTCAAGATCGACACAGACCCGGAGAACATGCTGCCTGAGGATGAGTTTGTGCGCGTGTTCCACAGGGAGGTCAAGGAAGAATTCGCTCTTTATGATTATATCGTCCTGGGCGTCGTCAATGAGAAGGATCCCAGGGGCGTTTTTACCCCTCAGACGCTGGAGACCGTCTATCGCCTCACGCAGGCCGTAAAAAATATCGACGGCGTCATCGCCTATGAAATGATGAGCTTGGCGAATAAGGACGACATCCAGCAGGGAGCCCTGGGAGAAGTCGTGTTCCAGTGGCTCATGGGCGCGCCGCCTTACAGCGACGAGGACGCCCTGCGCATCAAAGACAGGGCCATGGCGAATCCGCTCTTCTACAATACCCTGATTTCCGAAGACGCGCGGGCCCTGGCCATCTATGTCCCTATCCGCGAAAAAAACATCAGCTACAGAGTGGCCCGGGATATCAGGGCTATCCTCAAAGGATTCAAAGGAGAAGAACAGTATTACCTGACCGGGTTGCCGCTGGCAGAAGACGCCTTCGGCAGGGAAATGTTCGTTCAAATGGGGGTTTCCGCGCCTCTGGCCATCCTGGTCATCTTTTTCTTGATGCTCTGGTTTTTCAAACATCCCCGGCTGGTCCTGGTGCCGATCCTGATGGCCGTGGATGTCGTTATCCTGACGATGGGGCTTCTGGTGGGCCTGGGTTTTCCCATCCATATCATGAGCTCCATGATCCCGATCTTTTTGATTCCCATCTGCGTCCTGGATTCCATCCACGTTTTGAGCGATTTTTTTGAGCATTACGCGGGCGTCAAGGACAAGAACAAGGCCATTGCTCATGTGCTCAAAACCCTTTTCCTCCCCAATCTTTTTACCTCTATTACCACCATGGCCGGTTTCTTTTCGCTTTCTTTCGCGCCCATTCCCCCGATTCAGGTTTTCGGGATTTTCGTGGCGCTGGGCGTGGGCATCGCCTGGGTCGCGACCGTCATGTTCATCCCCGCTTACGTGGCCCTGATCAAAGAGGAAAGGTTCAAAGATTTCGGGATGAGCCACGAAGAGATGCAGGGAGGGCGCTTGTCTAAGATTTTGACGGCCGTGGGCCGTTTTACGCTTAAGCGATGGCCGTTCATCCTGGCCGGCACGCTTGTTGTCACCGGGCTTTCCCTTTACGGCATCTCAAGGATCCGGATCAACGACAATCCGACAAAATGGTTCAGCAGCCGCCATCCGATCCGCGTTGCCGACAAGGTCTTGAACAGGCATTTCGGAGGCACTTACAGCGTCTATCTTGTTTTTGAAAGCCTTCAGAAGGACAAAGAGGCTGAGGTGTTTAAAGAACCTGCCATGTTGTCTTATATGGAGAAGCTCCAGCGCCACCTGGAGACAAAAGGGGTCGTGGGAAAATCGACCTCTTTGGCGGACGTGGCCAGAAAAGTCTATTTTGAGTTGATGGGCGCGCAGGAAGCCTACCGGGTCATTCCTCCGTCCAGGGAGGCCGTCGCTCAATCGCTGATGTCCTTCGAGAATTCCCACAAGCCGGACGACCTTTTCCACTTCGTGACCCCGGATTACTCCAAGCTGAACCTTTGGCTTCAGCTGAGATCCGGAGATAACCAGGCTATGGCCCGCGTTGTGCGCGACACTGAGGAGTTTTTGAGGCAGAACCCGGCGCCGTTTGACATTTCCCACAACTGGTCCGGTTTGACCTACATCAACATGGTCTGGCAGGACAAAATGGTGGTGGGGATGCTCTGGAATTTCATCGGGAGTTTTCTCATCGTGCTGGTCATGATGGTTATCTTGCTGCGATCGGTGGTCGCGGGGCTTGTTGCCATGGTCCCCATGACGGTGACAGTCCTCTTCATTTATGGCATGCTGGGGTTTGTCGGCAAGGAATATGACATGCCGGTCGCCGTGCTTTCGGCGCTCACCCTGGGCCTGGCCATCGATTTCGCGATCCATTTTATCGAACGCGCCAAGGCGATCTATCAGGTCAAAGGGAGCTGGCCCCAGACCGCCCAGGAGTTGTTTTTGGGCCCCTGCCGGGCCATTCTGCGTAACGCCCTGGTTGTTTCCGTCGGGTTTCTGCCGCTGTTCGTTTCTCCCCTGGTGCCCTATAACACCGTCGGATTTTTTATGTTCGCGATCATGCTATTTGCCAGTATCGGGACGCTTTTGATCCTTCCGGCGATCATTTCCGCGCATCCGGGCATCATTTTTTACAAACCCAGCGCCGCCTTTCTGAGGTCCTGTCCGCAGTGCTTTCTGATGTCTTTGGTTGTCGCCGCGGGGGTGGCTTATGTCCTCAAAGCCTATCTGGGGGCGGCCTGGAATCAGGCGTCCCTGGGCGCGATCGCGGCCGTTGTTGCTTTGTCTTTGGTTTGTTTCTTTACGTCCAAAACACGCGCGTGTTTTAAGAAGAACAAATAAACAAGGAGGCCCATCATGAAAAAAATATTGACCGCCATGGCCTTATTCCTGGCTGCTGCCATGCCCGCGCTGGGGCAGACGGCTGACGAACTGGCGCTGAAAGCCAGCGAGATGGCCTATTATCAGGGCAAGGACGGAAAATCCGGCGTTTCCCTGGTTGTGACAGATGCCCGCGGACGCACCCGCAGGCGCGATATGACGATCCTTCGTTATGACATTCAGGATAACGGAGAACAGAAGTATTATGTGTATTTCCATAAGCCCAGCGACGTGAAAGGCACGGCCTATGTCGTCTGGAAACACGCGGGAAAAGACGATGACCGATGGCTGTATCTTCCGGCCCTGGACCTCATCCGCCGTGTCGCCGCCTCGGACAAGCGTTCCAGTTTTGTCGGGACGACCTTTACCTATGAGGACATCTCAGGCCGCAGCCCGGACCGCGACCATCATGAGCTTTTGGAAGCCGAAGGGGATTTCCACGTGCTCAAGAATACCCCCAAGGACGCCGGCCAGGTCGAGTTCGCCTCCTACAAGGTGTGGGTGGACAAGAATACCTTTATCCCGATGAAGGCGGAGTACTATGATGCCTCAGGCAAAGCCTACAGGCTTATTGAAGTCCTTGAGGTTGAGGATATCCAGGGCCATAAGACGATCGTCAAGATGAAGGCCACAGACCGCAACTCCGGGTCCTCCACGATCGCTGATTTCAAAGATGTTGTTTATGACATCGGGCTGAAAGCCGATATCTTCACGGAACGGTATCTCAGGAATCCTCCCAGGCAATGGATCAAGGAAGGGCCATGAAAAAGTCAGGTGTTTTCTTTTTCGCGTTGTTGGCGGCGGCGCTCCTGTTTGCAAAACCCGGGCGCGCCGAATGGACGGGTTTGCACGGGTTTGCCGAACAGGCCTTTGGCCTGCGGTTGAACGACGACAAGCTCACCAAGCGCAAGACTTATAATATGCTGGAACAAAGGCTTCAGCTGAAGAGCTCCTATGTTTTTTCCCAGGGCCCGCTTTCGCGATGGCAGGGTTTTTTCCAGTGGAAGGGGGATTTTACCCTGGATGAATATTTCGGAGAAAAAACGGATTTTGAACTGCGGGAGGCCTTCCTGAACCTGAATCCTGAGCCCTTCCTTGACATGAAAGTCGGCCGGCAAGTCCTGACATGGGGAACCGGGGACTACCTGTTTATCAATGACGTTTTTCCCAAGGATTATGTTTCTTTTTATATCGGCAGGGACGACGAATATCTCAAGAAGCCTTCGGATGCCCTCCGATTGTCCTTTTATCCGCAGCCGGCTAATGTCGATATCGTGATTTCGCGTTTTGCCCCTAACGATATGCCGGAAGGCGACCGATTGTCTTTTTTCGATCCTTTCCAAGGGCAAATCGCCGGAAGGACGGTCGACCGCGTGCTTCTTGAGCCCTCCCGGCAGGCGGAAAATCTGGAATACGCGGGCAGGATTTACAGGAATTTCGCGAGCACGGAAGCCGCGCTTTATGTTTTCAGGGGTTTCGACAAAATCGCGCGCAGTTACAAGAATGAAGCCTTGCGCCAGCTTTATTATGAAAGACAGGATGTTTTCGGCGCCAGTCTGCGCGGTCCCTTTGGAGGCGGTGTGGCCAGCGTGGAAGGGGCGTATGTCCGTTCTCCGGAAGATCCGCATGGAGATAACCGTCTCATCGAGAATTCCATGGTCAAACTCATGGCCGGTTATGAAAAAGACCTCGGGGGCGACCTGAAGATCGGATTCCAGTACTACTACGAACAGAAGCTGGATTACGGGGCTTATGCCCGCAGCCTTCAGCCGGGGGATTTCCTCTGGGATGAGCACCGCCATCTCCTGACCCAGCGCCTGACCAAGCTTTTTAAGGGACAGACCGTGGCTGTCTCTCTTTTTAACTTCTATTCTCCGTCGGACCACGACGGTTACCTGAGATTGTCCGTTTCCTATGATCTTTCAGACCGCTGGAAGCTTGTGGCCGGCGCGAACCTGCCCTGGGGCGAGGACGACTGGACGGAATTCGGACAAATGAAAAAAAATAAGAACATTTATTTCCGGGCCCGGCTTAGTTTTTAACTTTCCCCCGCTTTTGAGGCTTTTTTCGAAGGAGGCATCATGATCAACCGTATGTTAAGAGGCATCGCCGGATTTTTCATCCTGTTGAGCTTGTATTTAGCGTGGAATGTCAGCCCTTTGTGGCTGTGGTTCACGGCCTTTGTGGGGGCCAATCTCCTGCAATCGTCTTTTACGGACTGGTGCCCCATGGTTTGGGTCCTTAAAAAACTCGGCGTTCCAAAATAGCGCCCCTTTAAAAATGCTTTTAGGAGCCCTTCGGCTGACGCTTGAAGGGCTTTTTTGTTGACCGGTTGCCTCAATAGAAATCCGTCGGTAAAAAGCAGAAATGCCCTATTTTTTCAGGACGTTTCCGGCCCTATGATAGGCAAAAGAAAGGGGGTTTGTTATGGCCCAGGAAGAGAAAAAACCGGATCCGGCGCAGGTTCATCAACAGGGTTCGCCTCATGGAAATCAGGAGCGCCTGGGAAAGATCAGGCAGGAGTTTGCCTACACGATCGATATTCAGCGCGTGGTCACCGCGGTCTTGCGCCTGTCTCTGGAAACGCAGACGCTTGATGAGTTGTTGGATCGGACGCTGGATTTGATCCTGTCCTTGCCGGAGCTCAGCTTTGAGAAGCGGGGCTATATTTTTCTGGTTGAAGAAGGCCGGCCTGACATGCTGGAACTCAAGGCGCAGCGCGGGATTTCGGAGGAGGCCAGAAGGCAGTGCCTGAGGATAGGGTTCGGGGACTGCGTGTGCGGGATGAAGCCGGATGATAAGGATATTTTCTTTGTTCAATGCCGCGATAACCGGCGCTGCGTTCCCGGGGAGGCTGGGGAACTCCACGGGCATTACTGCATCCCGATCTTTTTTAAGGATGAATTGCAGGGCGTTATCAATATCGTTGTGTCCAAAGAACACCGGGATTCTTCAGAGGAACGGAATTTCCTGAAAGCCATTTCCGATACCCTAGGCGGCGTGATCAAACGCAAGCAGGCCGAAAGCAAATTGTTTGAGGACAGGCTCATGCTGGAAAGAGAGGTCAAGCAGCGGTCGCAAAACCTTCTGGACGTCAACCAGAATTTGCTGTTGGAAGTGCAGCAGCACCAGAGGTCGCGCCAGGCCCTCCTGAGGGCGCAGAAAGACCTTCAGGAGACCCTGGTCAATCTGCGGGAGGCCAACAAAAAACTGGAGCAGACCAGCCGGAGAAAAACCGAGTTCATTTCATTCGTGGCGCACGAACTGCGAACACCGCTGACCGCCATCCGCAACGCCTCGAGTATCCTGATCAAAAAGTACCGCGCTCATCCGGAATCAGACCGTTCCACCAAGCAGATGCTGGATATTATTGTCAACAACGTGGACCGTCAGATGAAAACTCTTTTGGATCTTTTGGATATTTCGCGCATCGAATCCGGGGCTTTTTTGCTGCACAAAGACAATATCAATATCGTCCCCCTGGTCAAGGAGGTCTTTGATTTTTTCAGCAGTCAGGCCGGGCAAAAAGGCATCCGCTGCGCGCTGCGGTCCGAAGAGTCTGAAGTGATAGCCCTGGCCGACGCTTCGCACCTGCGCCGCGTCCTGAATAATCTCATCAGCAATGCCATAAAATTCACCCCACACGGGGGCCGGGTTGAGGTGAGTGTCGAGAAAAAAGAAAACGAGGTCCTTGTCCGGGTGAGTGATACCGGGGTCGGTATCAGGGAGAATGATCTGGGCAGGATTTTTCAGAAATTCTACAGGGGGGAGGTCCGGGAGAACTCCGTTGAGGGCATCGGCCTGGGGCTTTCCATCGCCAAAGGCATCATTGAGATGCACGGAGGGTCTATCAGCGTCGATTCAAAGCCTGATCAGGGAAGCGTATTTTCTTTCACGATCCCCGTGGGCAAGCCGGGTGAGCGCAAGACGATTTTGATCATTGAAGATGAGCGCGACATTGCCCAAACTCTCACAGAGGTGTTTCGGGGGGAAGGTTTTGTGGCGTTTATCGCGGAAGACGGAAAAGCCGGTTTACAGAAGGCGAGAAAGGAGCGCCCCGACGCCATCACCCTGAACCTGAGGCTGCCTGAACTTTCCGGAGAAGAGGTTTGCCGGGAATTGAAGAAAGACCCTCAAACCGAATGTATCCCTATCGTGATGCTGACAGCCAAGGATTCGGAAGCCGACAGGGTGATCGGCAGGGTTATCGGAGCGGATTATTATTTTTCCAAGCCCAGCGACCCTTATGAAATCGTAGAGAAGGTCAAGAGCCTGATAGGAGAAAAGCGATGCCCTTGAAACGCCTTTCCCGAAAAATCCTGGTTGTTGAGGATGAGAAGGATATCGCCGAAACCCTGGTCTGGCTGCTGAAGGATGAGGGTTTCTCGGCCATAGCGGCCAAAGACGGCCAAGAGGCGCTTAAAAAAATCAAGACAACGGCTTTTGACCTTGTCCTGCTGGACACGCGCCTTCCTAAAATCAGCGGTTTTGAGGTTTGCCGAAGGATCAGGGCGGACGCCAAAAACAGGGATGTCCCCGTCATTGTCATGTCCGCGTTCGCCGAGTCTGAGATGCGCTCGCCTTACGGACCGCTGGGCGTTAAACATTATTTCATCAAACCTTTTGATTTCAACATTCTCAAAACAACCATCGAAAATATTTTGGTCTCATAATTATTTGGCCATGCGCCGGGTCGTTGCTTGAGGGGGAGAAGGGGCTTATTATGGACGATAAGAAAATTTATCTTCTGCCTATGGGAGGGGTTGAAGCCGCTTATCTTGATCCTCTGAAATGCGCCCTGACCGAGGTTTTTTCCGTCCCTGTGGAAACACTGCCTTCGGAGTCCCTCCCGGAAGGCACTCTGCATCCGCGCAGGGGACAGTATCATTCGGGCAGGATTCTCATCAGCCTGTCTCGCTCTTTTCCCATCAACAGGGAACACCAACGAATGCTGGGCATTACCGAGGCCGATTTGTACGCGGAGGGCTTGAATTATATTTTCGGGCTCGCGGACCGTAAATCAGGCTTCGGCCTGATCTCTTTGGCCCGTTTAAGGCAGGGTTTTTACGGGCTGCCCCCTGACGAAGATCTTTTTCAGACCAGGATCCTCAAAGAGGCCGTGCATGAATTGGGGCATACGTATGGGCTTTATCATTGTCCTCACACGGCCTGCGTCATGCATTTTTCAAGTTCCCTCAAGGATACCGACGATAAATCGACCCTGTTTTGTCCGGACTGCCGGCTGAAACTTTTGAAAAGAAAAGCGCCGGGAAAACAAAATCCAAAGCCCGCGTGAAACGGCTTTCAGGCCATTTTTTGTACAGTTTCTTTTTGAAGGGTCGCTCGTGGGAAAAAAACCCTGACGCAACGATGTTTCTGGGGCCTCAAAAACACCCACGGTTCCTTTCGCCTTGATCCTGAATCTTTAAAAACCGCCTTTTGCGTTAAGATCGCGTGTTCTTGCTCAAAAGCCGCCTTCCTGCGTCTGAAAAATACCTTCCTTAGCCGGTCGTTTTTCCTCCGCCTGCCGGTTTGACAAATTTATGCTTTAGGAGTATAACTAATAGCCATAGAGGAAGATAGGTTCATTGACAGAGAATGAGAGATCATTCTCTTTTTTTAATGTTCTATCTTCGGAGAGGGGGTGATTTAGGATGAAAAAGCTTTCTTTAGTTGTTTTCCTGGTTTTGAGCGTCTTTTCAATGGCAACAATGATGTTTGCCCAGGACGAGGCTGCGTTAGCGCAGGAAGCGGCGGGTACTGTTGTTTCCGTGGATGCGCAGGGGCAGAAGCTGGTGGTTTCCTGCGGGACAGGCTCTGAGGCAAAGGAAATGGCGCTGATCGCTGACGACGCGACGACCGTTGAAAAAGACGGGGTAACCGTGACCCTGGCTGAAGTCGCAGCCGGAGACGCCGTTACAGCAACGTATCGCGTTGACGATCAGGGGCGCAATGTGGCCACAGCCATCGTCACGACAGCGGTTCAGGAATAAACAGCCGCTCTTTTTTAAAAGAGGTTGAGGCAAGGCCTAATTTCCGAGCCTCTTGGAAAACGGGAAACAAGATCAGGGTGAACCCATGTGTTTTTGGGAAGGGGAACTGCCCTCCGAACCCGTAAACTAATCCCGCAGGCCAAGGCAGTCTTATTTTTTAAAAGTTCCCATGAAGACAATCCTTCTTCTGTTGGCATCCAACATTTTCATGACGATGGCCTGGTACGGCCATCTGAAATATAAGTCATCGCCGTTGTTTCTCGCCATTTTCGTAAGCTGGCTCATCGCGTTCGTGGAATACTGCTTTCAGGTCCCGGCCAACCGTTTCGGTTACGGACAGTTCAACGCCGCCCAGCTTAAGACGATCCAGGAAGTCATCACGCTCGCCGTTTTTTCCGTGTTTTCCGTGTTTTATCTGAAAGAGGCCCTCCGCTGGAACCACGTCGCGGGTTTTCTTCTGATTGTCGCCGCTGTTTGTCTTATTTTTAAAAAATGATGATAAGGAAGCGAGCCTTTTATGCATTTGCCTGACGGTTTTTTATCGGCGCCGGTTTGGACCTCCTGCTGGGGGGCGGCTGCTTTGGGCCTGAGCGTTTGTATCCGAAAGACCCAGGAAGCCCTCCAGGAAAAAATGGTCCCTCTGATGGGGGTCATGTGCGCCTTCGTTTTTGCCGCGCAGATGCTTAATTTTCCCATCCTGGGCGGGACTTCCGGGCATCTTCTTGGCGGCGTTTTAGCCGCCGTCCTTCTGGGCCCTTGCGCGGCTGTGATCGTTTTGGCCTGCGTTCTCACCGTCCAATGCCTGGTTTTTCAGGATGGGGGATTGACGGCGCTCGGAGCGAACATTTTCAACATGGCTCTGATCGGGACATTGGGGGGTTACTTCGTCTTTTACGGGGTTTACCGCGCCTTTGGAACCCGAAAGGGTTTTTTCGTTGCTGTGGCTCTTGGAGCATGGATTTCGGTGGTTCTGGCCTCGGTTGCCTGCGCTTTTGAGCTGGGGTTGTCAGGGACTGTGGAGTTGAAACGGGTTTTGTGGGTCATGGCCGGAGTGCACGCGCTGATCGGCGCCGGAGAGGCTTTGATTACGGCATTTGTCGTGGAGTTTGTGGCCCGGGCGAGGCCCGACCTTGTGGCCGGACTTCAAGGGAAGACGTCCTTATGAAAAGAAAAGAGGTTTGGCTGGGGCTGTTGGCCGCTTTTATCCTGGGGATATTCCTGAGTCCGTTCGCGTCGCAGTCTCCGGACGGCTTGGAGCGGGTTGCCGGGGACAGGGGGTTTTTGCAAAAAGAAGAAGAAAACCCGGCTTTCCGCGCGCCGGTGCCGGATTACCAGATGCCCGGTATCGGGGACAGGAAAATAGCGCGGGCCCTGGCAGGGGCTTTGGGTGTCGCGGCGGCTTTGGGGGCGGGCTACGGGCTGGCCCGCGCGCTGAAAAAAAAGGATTAGCGTTTTTTTGTCACCCGGCGAATGGTCCGCCGGAAAGTTCAAGGCTGCCGTCCATGAAGACCTTCGCGAAGATCTCGTTGTATTCAGAGGGCCTGATCGCGCGATAGGTATGATACCAGTATTGTCCCTTGGAAGAGTTTGTGAGAATGACGCTGAACAGATAGTAGTTTTCCATTGGGACAGTGGTGGCGGTCAGGGCTTTTTGCGCGATTTCGATGGCTTTTTCCAGAGGCAGTCCGGGGGCCTGGGCAAAAGCCGCGCACACGGTCAAGAGAATCAGCAGTCCGCATAAAAAACCGGTGGTCCGTTTATTCTTCATGAAGCACCCCTTTTCGTAACTTTCCCTTTTTTCAGGATAAAACCTTAAGCCGGAAGGCCGGCCATCCTAATTTTCCTTGTCTTCTCTTTTGAAAGCATTATAATATCAATCATCCCGGATGTCCAACGCAAGCGGCATCGGCGAGAACCCCTATGGATATAAAAGATCTTCTCAAACAGATCATTGCCAAAAATGCCTCCGACCTCCATTTGAGCCCGGGCCTGCCGCCTATGCTGAGGCTCAACGGAAGCCTGGAGAAGCTGTATAAAGAGGCGCTTTCGGCCGGCGACATCGAGGAAATGATCAGGAAAGTCCTTCCCGAAGGCAAAGAGCTGAGGCCGGGCGAAGAGATCGACATGGCGGTTGAGATCAAGGGAATCGCCCGTTTTCGCGTGAATATTTATTTCGACCGTAATGGCGTCTGCGCCGCCCTGAGGCTCATCCCGGCGCTGATCCGTCCGTTGTCCGAACTGGACGTTCCGGAGATCGTCGCGGGTGTCAGCGATATGAAAAGAGGGCTGGTGCTTGTCACCGGTATCACAGGCAGCGGAAAGTCCACGACCCTGGCCGCCTTGATCGATATGATCAATAGAAAACGCCAGGACCATATCATTACGATCGAAGACCCGATAGAATTCGTTTACGGCCACAAGCGGTGTATCGTCAACCAGCGCGAAGTGGGTAAGCACACGCGTTCCTTCGCGGACGCTTTACGCGGGGCGCTGCGGGAAGACCCTGATGTCGTTCTCGTCGGAGAGTTGAGGGACTTAGACACCATCGCCATGGCCATGACAGCGGCGGAAACAGGCCACCTGGTTTTGGGGACCCTGCATACGCGCGGCGCGTCGCAGACCGTCGACAGGATCATCGATATTTTTCCATCCCATCAGCAGGAACAGATCAGGACGCAGCTGGCCGAGAGCCTGGAGATGGTGGTATCGCAGGTCCTGATCCCGTCATTGGACGGGGCCAAGCGCCATATGGCCTGCGAGATCATGGTCGTGACAACGGCCATCCGTCAGTTGATCCGCAGCCGCAAGACGCATCTGATTCCGACCGAGATCGAAACAGGCACGCATCTGGGGATGCAAACCCTTGAGAAATCCTTGAAAGATCTGGTGGCTGCCGGAAAAATCTCCCAGGAAGCTGCTTTGCCGTGGGTGCATGACCGCAAGTTGTTCGACGGCGCGTCATAAAATTTTTTGTTTTCCCTCGTTTTTCACGATACAAATCGCCGGGATGGTGGAATTGGCAGACACATACGTTTGAGGGGCGTATGCCGTAAGGCGTAAGGGTTCGACCCCCTTTCCCGGCACTATATCAGAAGGCTTCTCGCAGTCACAGGAGGAGCCTTCTTTTTTCTTGTATTCATAAGGGCTGCCGGCCGGGGAACCAAGCAACGATGATGATCGTGAGGACGTTCGTTCGCTTCGCTCTCTGGGACGTCAGGACGTGCGGACGTTCCGAAGGACGAAGTAACGAAGGCACGAGGGACGAAGAACAATTAACAATTAAGAATTAAGAGTGAAGAATGGGCTTAGGGCTAAGAGCGAAGAGCATAGCAAAAGCAGAAGACATAAGCCGGAAGTCTGACATCTGACTTCAGAACTCCGAAAGCACGAGGGACGAAGAACAATTAAAAATTAAGAATTAAGAATGAAGAATGGCTTATGGCGTATGGCGAAGGGCTTATGGCAAAAACAGAAGGCCGAAATCTGAAGACGGAAATCGGAAATCCGAAAGATGAGGGACGAAAAAACAATTAAAAATGAAGAATGATTGAGGCAGTCCATTCGTTACAAAAAAACCCACTCTTTTCTCCGAGCGGGTTTTTTGGTTCCTGACACATTTTGACGCCGGCTATGCCGGTCTTTCGTCGGTCCTTCTGTCCTTGATATAGCTGGATCGTTCCATGCGTTTGGCCGCTTCTTTGAGCTCCGCGCCGATCTCGGCGATCTGCGCGACATGGGTGACCTGGCGGTTTTCATTGCTCACGATGCCCATGGAAATAGACAGGAGGCCGAATTTCTGTTCAACGCCCTTGCGGTCCTTGCCCATGATAAAGCCCGCCTGCCGGTCCGTTTCGTTATAGAAAGAAGGGGAAATTTTTTCAAACTCGTCAATGACCTGCTGGCAGATGGTGTCGGCTTTCTCCGGCGACGTTACGATCACGAAATCGTCTCCGCCGATATGGCCGATGAAATCATCAGGGTTGCCGCATTGTTGCGTCGAGCGGATCAGGAGGCGGGCTGTTTCCCGGATGACTTCGTCGCCGTGACTGAAGCCGTACTTGTCGTTATAAACCTTGAATTTGTCCAGGTCGGCGTAGATGACGGCCAGGCGGGTCTGTTTGTCGATGCGGCTCTGCAGTTCGGTCAGGATGGAAACGTTTCCCGGAAGCCGCGTCAGGGGGTTGGCGTCCAAGTCCCTTTCCGTGCGCCGCAGGATCATCTTGATGCGCACCAGGAGCTCCTGAGGCTCGAAGGGCTTGACCAGGTAGTCATCCGCGCCCGCGTTGATGCCGGAAACCTTGTCGCTCACATCGCTTTTTCCCGTGAGCATGATGATGGGCAGATGGCTTAAGAGGATGTCTTTTTTGATGATGGCGCAGAGCTCAGGGCCTGTCATCTTGGGCATCTTGTAGTCCACGATGACCATGTTCGGCGTCTTGTTCTTGATGAGTTCCACGCCGGCCTCCCCGTTTTCCGCCTCCATGACTTCGTAACCTTCTTCGGTGAGGGTCAGATTCAGGACGTCGCGGATATCGGGGTCGTCATCAACGATGATAATGCGCGGTTTAGACATGAAGGGCGACCTTGATTTCTTTGACGAGATCGTCGGCCGAGAACGGCTTGGTCAGGTATTTCGCCACGCCGAGCGTCACGCCGTGCTTCTTGTCGTCCTCGGAGATGTAGGTACCGGTCAGAACAACAATCGGGATCTCGCACGTTTTCGGATTATTTTTCAGATGTTTGATCACTTCAAAGCCATTCATGCCGGGCATGTTGATATCCAAAAGGATCAGGTCCGCGTTTTCCGCCTTAAGCTTTTCCAAGGCCTCCGGCCCGTTGTAGGCCTTCAAGGGGTTGAGATTGTTGTCTTTGAGGCAGATGGAGATGATGTCGACGATGTCCGGATCGTCGTCCACGACAAGGATATTCCTTTTCTGCGATTTTCCGTTGACGGTGGTAAAGATCTTTCGGACAGTGGCCACGAGTTCCTCCTGGCGAAACGGTTTGGAGATATAGTCCAGAATGCCCTGCCTGTACTGGGAATCCTGGGCGAGGACGGAGAGGATGATGATGGGGATGTCCTGGGTATTGGGATCGTCTTTCAAATGTTTGGCGACCTCAAAACCGTTAATGCCCGGCAGCATGATGTCCAGGACGATCAGGTCCGGCTTCAGGCTTTGGGCCTTGAGGATGCCTTCCTGGCCGTTAGAGGCCTCGATGACGTCGCACCCTTCCTCTTCAAGGTAGATACGGACGATCTCCCTGATATCCGATTCATCGTCTATGACCAGTATTCTTTTTTTATTTCCCATTGGCTCTCCTAGATTGGCTGTCGCTGTGCGTCGGAAGATTGATGTCTTTATCTTATCATATTTTTTAAAAAAACAACGTTCTTTTCCTAAGTCCTTAAGCCTTGGGCAGGGTGAAGGAAAAGGTGCTGCCCTTGTTCAGCTGGCTTGAGATGCTGAACTGCCCTTTGTGGGCCTCCACGATATGTTTGACCAGGGCGATGCCCAGCCCTGTGCCTTTGACCTTCTGGTTGACTTCGTTGTCCACGCGGAAAAATTCTTCGCCCAGTTTTCTGAGGTCGTGTTCGCTGATGCCGATGCCGTTATCGCTCACCGAGACCCGGATAGACCCGTCGTTCTCAACAGTCCTGGCTGCGATCCCGATGCGGCCTCCGACAGGCGTGAATTTGATGGCGTTGCCGATGAGGTTGATGAAGATCCTTTCCAGCTGGCTTTTGTCCGCGCTGACTGGGGCTAATCCCTCAGGCATATCGATGACCAGTTCGATATTTTTGTCTTTGATCGGCGGCGCCAGCATGTCGCCTAAGGATTGAGCCAGGGATTTCAGGTCGATCGGCTCCAGCTTCATCTCCTGGCGTCCGGATTCAATGCGGGAAATATCCAGGAGGCCGTTGATCAGCTGGGAAAGGCTGTCGGAATGTTTGTTGATCTTTTCCACTCTTTCCTTGGCCTGAGGAGGCAGTTCTCCGAGTTTTCCTGCGGCCAGGATCGAAGCGTAACCCTTGATGGACGTCAGGGGTGTCCTGAGCTCGTGCGAAACCGCGGAGATGAAATCCGATTTTCTTTTGCTGATGACCTTGATCTCTTCCAGGGCCGCGGAGAGTTCCCGGGTCCTCTGCTGGATTTTGTGTTCCAGTTCCTGCTGCGCGCGCCACGTCTCTTCAAAAAGTTTGGCGTTTTCCAGCGTCTGGCCGATCTGCGTGGCCAGGATGTAAACAAGGTCTTTGTCGCCTTCCGTGAGGCGGGTGTAAGGGGATTCGCTGCCCATCAAAAGAAGGCCGATGGGCCCTTCCTTCTGTGTGATGGGCGCGCAGACAAAAGAGGAGAGGTTGAGCATGGACAGCAGATGCGGGCTTTCTTTGCTGGCGCGGTCCATGTCCGCGGTCGAGAGGACCTTTTGTTTATTCATGACGATATCCATGATCAGCGGCATGCCCGTGATCAGTTTCTGGATGCGTTCGGCTTCTTCCACGTTATAACCGATGGCGGCCTTGAGGCGGAAGGTTTTGGTTTCGTCGCGGCAAAAGGCCAGGGCGCGGTCAAATCCGAGTTCCGTCACGTGTTTTTCGTCCAGTTTTTTGAAAAGCTCTTCTTCGTCGAGCGTTGTGGCAAGCAGGCGCGTGAGTTTCTGGAGCGTGACGAGGCCTGCGACCTTTTTGTCCAGTTCTTCCTGGGTTTTGTGCAGTTCGACGTCCGTCTGCACGATCAGTTTGGCCTGTCCGTCCAGTTCATCGAACGCCCTTTTTAACCTGGCGGTCTGGGACAGGAGTTCCTTGATCTTTTCCATTTTAAAGACCAGGACGATGACCAGGACGATGACGGCGATCATGCCGATCATTCCGAGATAGCTGATGGCGATCTCAAGGGTCGTGGGGGCGTTAAACGTGCTTGTCGGGGGCATGAGGTTCTCCTATGGCCAGGACGGCCAGCGTTTCATTATGAAAATACGTCTCTCCGTAATGTTCCAGCGATTTCAAAGGGGCCTGTTCGCCGTAGCTGCAAATGCCGAGTATGGGGACATCCCCGAATTCTTTTTTAACGCGCGCCAATTCTTTTTCCGTCAATCTTCCCAGGAGTTTATTGCGGGAGATCGATTCAAAGATAAGGACCGCCTTGGCCTCTCTGCCTTTCAGGGCTTCTTTGGCTTCCCTGGCCGCCTGGCTTCCCGCCTCCAGGGCCCAGTCTTTGGTCCCCATCATGAGCCTGACTTCGCTGCCGGCCGGCGCGTCTCCCTGACAGAGCAATCCTCCGTCCTCGTCGATCCTCAGGATGTTGCGCAGGAGATATTCGGTTTCCCCGGGAACGTAAATCCCCAGGGGGTAGTAAATGCTCATTTCAATGAGCGTTTTTTCGATCTCTTTGCGGCTTTTGCCAAAATATTCTTCGTAGATGGCGACCGCCGGTTTATTCTCTATGGTCCGGATGAGGTTGCCTTTGACTTCCGTGATCGTGTGCGGCCTGCCCAAAGGTTTCCATCCGTGCCGCAATCCCATCCCGAAAACATTTTCTCCCGAAAAGACCATGCCGATGACGCTGTCCGTTAAAACCGTCCTGTCGAAGTACTGATAGGTCTTATGAAAACAGAAATTGTCGCCGCTGGAGGCGCCGATGATCGGAAAACTCAGACCCATGATATCCTTGATGCCCTTGAGGAGGTCGGAACCGTTTTCAATCATCCCGTCGGAAAAGATCAGGGCCAGATCCCGTTGCGTGGTCCCGAGGTCCTTCAAGGCCAGCCGCGCGAATTCTTCCCCGGCTTCCCGGGCGCTTTTCCCCTGGATGCCGGTTTTAACCGCCCGTCCGAAATGGATCTTTTCCATGCTGATGAGCATCAGGCCCACGCCGTATTTTCTGACGGCATCCGATGTGATGACTCCGGCCCCGGTGCAGCCCAGGAGTTTCACATTGCCCAGGGCATAGTGGATCCCGTCAAGCACGCGCGGGTGGGCAAAGTGGATGGTCGAAAAAAGGAAGGCAAAAGAGATGGGGCGGTGGTGGATTTGGTAAAGGGCCAGCTTCGCGGCCTCAGAAGCGGCCAGGAAAGGGTCTTTTTTTTCGCTGAATCCGACGCCGACAAAGGACTCCATGTGTTCAACATAACAAAAAATTCACCAAGGCGCAACAAATAAAACGTGCCAAAGAGGCAAAGAGAATGAAGAACGGGCTTATAGCGTATGGCGAAGGGCTTATGGCAAAAACAGAAGCCATAAGCCGGAAATCTGACAGCTGACTTCAGAACTCCGAAAGCACGAGGGACGGAATCAGTCGAGGAGGCCACGGGCCACAGTCCACCGAAACCGAGGGACGAAAGCACGAAAGCACGAAAGCACGAAGGACGAAGAATAATTAAAAATTAAGAATTATGAATGAAGAATGGGCTTAGGGCTAAGAGCGAAGAGCATATAGCAAAAGCAGAAGCCAGAAGTCAGAAATCTGAAGGCGGACAGGAGCGGGCGCTCAAAAAAAAGAGACCCGGAAAACCGGGTCTCTGTTGTATCCACGTCCCCAACCGGATTCGAACCGGTGTCGCAAGCTTGAAAAGCTCGTGTCCTAGGCCAGACTAGACGATGGGGACAGGCTAAAAAACCGGCCTTCAAGCCGGCTTAGGAATTTCCATCCTATTGTGCGGAAATTTTACAGAGGAAATGGCGCCATGTCAAGCGAATTTAAGAGATTTTTTTGTCGTCAGCGAGGGGAAAACAGTTGACGGAAGGTATTAATCCTTTTATTATAATAATAAGAAGAAATATAGAACCCTTTGTGTCAGCAGCGAAAAAATCCTGGCGTATCCGATCCAGAGTGCTGGTGGGGACGGGCCGCTGGGATTTTGGAAATTTTTAAGATGTAGCGCCGCGAAAAAGCCGGCGCGCGTAGATTTATTCAGGGGACGAATCCAGGGGGCCATATGCCGCAGGGTCAGAATACGGAGATCCTTTTAATAGAAGATGAGAAGCAAGCCAGCGAAAAGCTGGGGGCCGTGCTTTACGCGGCCGGGTATAACGTCAATCTCGCCTCTTCCGCCAAGGAAGGGCTTCAAATCCTCAAAGACCTCAAGTGCGCCGTTGTCATCAGCGAGCTGCGGATGCCGGATATGGGAGGCGTTGAGCTGGTCCGGGCCATCAAAAATATCGATGCCAGGATCAGCGTCGTCGTCATCACGCCCTACCTGTTCATCAATTCCGCGATCGAGGCGATGGAAAACGGCGCTTTCGGTTATATCACCAAGCCTTTCAATCCCAGCGAAATCAGAATTGTCGTCGAGCATGCCGTCGAACGTTATTTTTTGATGAATGAGGCCGACAAGAAGTCCTACTATTATGACCTCTCCATCCTGGACGGACTGACCGGTGTTTACAACCATCGCTATCTCCATGAAGTTCTCGACAGGGAGCTGGCGCGGGCCCGCCGTTATCCTCAAAACCTTTCTTTGGTCATGATCGATGTGGATAATTTCAAAAAATACAACGATACCCACGGGCATATGGCCGGCGATGAATTGCTCAAAGGGCTCACGAATCTGCTTGTGCGTTCGCTGCGAACCCTGGATATGGTGTTTCGTTACGGCGGCGAAGAGTTCTGTATCCTTTTGATCGAGACGAACAAGGAGGGCGCCCGCCTGGCGTGCGAACGGCTGCTGAACCTTATCCGGCTAAGCCTTCCGTCGACAATCAGCATGGGGGTGTCTGAATTCCCGACCGACACAAAGGAAAAAGACCAGTTGATAGACAAGGCGGACAAGGCCCTTTATGAGGCCAAGACCACGGGTAAGAATAAGGTGTGTATGGCGAAATGAGGGGAAAAGCCTCTTTTGACCGGGGTATGGCCGAGGCGTTTGTCGAGCATGAAAATACAGATCTTGAACGCGCAGGAAAAATTGTTCGAAGGGGTCATCTCGATGGCGGTGCTTCCGGCATGCGGCGGGGAGATCAGCCTGATGGATTATCATGAGCCGATCTTTGTGGCGTTGAAACAGGGGTTTATCCGGCTGGTGCCCCTGGCCCGCAGGATCGGTTTTGGCCATCGGGGCGAGGCCGGAGGCAGGCATGGGGAGATCCACGAAATGAAACCCTTCAAGATCCAGCGCGGCGTGGCGCGCTTCGCGGGAAACAACGAACTCGTAATCCTGGTGGAATAGAACGGCATGAAAAATCTGACCATAGCGATCATCATGTTCATCAGCACGCTCGGGCCATCGCTCATCATTGCCTTGGTGGGATACGCCGCCATCCGCGCGCTCGGCCGCAATCCTTCCGCTTCTCCGAAAATCATGGTGGCCATGATGTTCGCGTTTTTGTTCGCCGAGGGGATCGCGGTCATCGCGCTGGTCATCATCTACAATCTCTTTAAATAATTTTTTCAAGGCCATAAGCTCGACTAATTCGGAGGACTTTTGGATTTACTGAAGCTGGTCTTATTGCAGGTGATGACGTTTGTCGTCATTATTATCCTGCTGAGGTTTTTTTTCGGCTCCCAGCTTAAAAACGCCCTTGGCAGGCTTCAGGTCTTGCATCAGGAAAGCCTTGAGAAGGAAGAAGTGCTGACCAAGGAGATCGAAAAGGCCCGTATCCAGGCCGAGAACGAGATCGCCCGCAGCAAGGAAACGGCCAAGGCCATACTGGAAGAGGCCCGCCAGGCTGCTGAAAAAGTCGGCCTTGAGGCTGTCGAGCAGGCCCAGGCCCAGGCCAAAAAGATCATCGCCGAAACGCAGGAACGCGCAAAGAAAATTGAAATTGAAGTCCGCGCGGAAACAGAAAAGAAGGCCATCGGCCTGGCGCGGGAACTGATCGGATTGATATTTTCCTCGGAAGGCCAGGAGAGGTTCCACCGCGAATTGATCGACGAATTGATCGACGATTTGGGCCAGGTGGACAAGGAGCGGCTGGCGATCAGGGCGACCCGCGCGGAGGTTTCCAGTTCCGTGCCGCTGAGCCCGGAAGAAAAAAAGAAGTTCAGCGAAGTGCTTTTTTCCCGCCTGGGGCACAACCTGCCGATCGATGAGAGCGTGGATCCGGGCCTCATCATGGGCATGGTCCTGAAACTGGGGGGCCTTGTTATCGACGGAAGCCTGAAAAACAAGCTGCACAAGGCGATGCTTGTCCTGAACGCCCAGGAAGCCAGGAAGGCGGCGTCAAGGGAGGAATCCAAGAACACATAATGGGAAAAAACGCGCTATTTCAGATAGAACCGTTTGAAATCAAAGAGATCGGCCTCGTCAAAGAGATCAAGCGCGGCATCGTCAAGATCGAGGGCTTGCCCAACTGCATTTACGGACAGATCGTTGAATTCGCCGACACTTACCGTAAGGGGCTGGTCATCGATTTTAACGAAAAAGAGGTCATGGTCTTTGTCCTCGGGGACGAGAAGGATATTGAGCTGGGCAGCGCCGTGACCAGCCGCAGCGAGGTTTTTTCCCTGTCGGTCGGAGAGGGTTGGATCGGCAGGGTCATCAGCAGTATCGGCGAGCCTTTGGACGACAATAGCCGCCCTCTCACCGGAGACACGCTTTGCCCTGTTTTCCGCCGGGCCCCCGGCATCCTCGACAGGGTCCCCCTCCACGAGCAATTTTTCACCGGCATAAAAATCCTGGATACGACGATTCCGATGGGAAAAGGTCAGCGCGAGCTGATCATCGGAGACCGCCAGACCGGCAAGAGCGCCATCGCCCTGGACGCCATCATCAATCAGAAAGGCAAAGGCGTGACCTGCGTTTATTGCTGGGTCGGAGGCGCCCACGCGTCATTGATGAAGGTCATCCATACGCTTCAGGAAAGCGGGGCCATGGATTATACGATTGTGGTGGCGGCCTCGGCGTCGGCCTCCGCGGGAGAACAATATCTGGCTCCTTACGTGGCCGCGGCCGTGGGAGAATATTTCATGTATAGCGGCCGTCATTCCCTGGTCGTGCTGGATGATTTGACCAAGCACGCCTGGATCTACCGCGAACTGTCTCTTTTGCTGGAGCGCTCCCCTGGCCGCGAGGCGTATCCCGGCGACATTTTCTACCTGCATTCGCAATTGATGGAAAGGGCGGGGCTTTTGAACGAGCCGATGGGTTCTGGGTCCATGACTTTTCTGCCGATTGTCGAAACGCTGCAGGGAGATATCACGGGTTATGTTCAGAGCAATCTGGTGTCCATGACAGACGGGCAGATCTATATCAACAGCAACCTGTTTCACGAAGGTTTTAAGCCGTCGGTGGATCTGGGATTGTCCGTTTCGCGTATCGGCAGCAAGGTGCAGAGTTCGGCCTTGCGTGAGGTGACTTCGACCTTGCGGCTGGATTACGCGCAGTACAAGGAACTCCTGCGCCTGATGCGCGTGCGCGCCAAGCTCTCCACCGAGATCGCCGAAAAGATGCGGCGCGGCGAAACCCTGACGCGCCTTTTGATCCAGGAGGCGCATAAACCCATCAGCGACGTGGCCATGATCGTCCAGTTTTACGCGTTTCAGAGAAAGATCCTGGAGATCCTTTCGCCTGAAGGCCTGCAGATATTCTGCCGGGAGATCATGGGATACCTGGAAAGAAACCAGCCACAGGCCCTCAAGGATTTGGAAGAGAAAAAGACGCTGACGGCGGAGGTCAAAGAGAAACTGGACGCGACCTTTATGAATTTCTTTAAAGAGAAAAAGATCGTCTAGAAGCAACGAAGAATTGAGAAACATCCATAAAAAAGATTAAAAACCGCGACTTTGGAAAATATTTTGTTTTGAATGAGGTTTTGGATTTAATTCTTCATTCTTAATTGTTCATTTTTCATTGGTGATTCTATGATACCCCTGATTAAGCTCCGAGAAGATTTAAGATTCGCCAAAGAACTGTTGGAGATGATCGACGTTTTGAAGAGCGCGACGTCCAGCCAGTTCCGGGGCCTGCAGCAGAAACGCAAGGGATTTGAGGATTTCAAGTTCAAGCTGGAAGAGTTCCAGTCGGATTTCGGCGTTGGCCAGGGAACGCGGCATCCTTTTTTGACCGAGAACAAGAAGCTTCCCAAGGCCGTCGTCATGATCACCTCCGACGAAGGCTTCCTGGGCAGCCTGAACGCCCTTGTGCTGGCCGCGGGCCTTGAGCAGGCGGCCGGGGAAGATGAACTGATCGTGATGGGGGAGAGAGGATCGCGCTATCTGGCGGAATCCCAAAGCAGGGCCTTCACATACCTGGCGGGCATCGGCGACGATATTTCCTACAATCGCGCGGCCGCCGTCAGGGACATGCTCATAACCCATTTTCTCGAAGGAAGGATAGGCAGCGTCCTGGTGGCCTATCCGCGTTTTATGTCCCTGACCGTCCAGAGGATCGAGGTCACGCGTATCCTGCCCTGCGGGGATATTTTCGGGCGCAAAGAGGGAGAAGACGGCAAGGCTGTGATCCGTCGCCGTTCGGCCCGTCCGGCCCTGGCCGAGCCGTCGCCGGAATCGGTTGTCGACTACATGGTGCGGGCTTTTTTGATGCAGAAATTCCACGATATTTTTTTAGACAGCAAGCTTTCGGAATGCGCCGCCCGCATCATCCATCTGGAGGGCAGCCACGAGGAGATCAAGAACCTCAACCGCAAGCTCATGTACGATTATTTCAAACATCTTCATGAAAAGAGCGATAAGAATATCCGCGAGATCTTCGCCTCCCGCCTGCGATGGCGCGAGGAGGAAAAGGAAGAGCTCGCTTTAAGGCTAAAAGGAGTTCAAAAACATGGCGCGTGAAGACAGCAACATCGTCGTTTCGTCCGTTTCCAGGCTGCCCAGCGGCAGGATCCAGGCCGTCCACGGCCCTGTCGCGGATGTCGTGTTTGAACCGGGCGATCTGCCGGCGGTTTATGAGATCCTCAGGACATCCACGTTCGGAGGGGAGGAAGTGGTCCTGGAGGTCGTCGAGCATCAGGCGGGCAATGTGGCCCGTTGTATCGCTTTGACGGCGACCTATGGCCTTTGCCGAAACGGCATCGTGGAAAGGACCGGGAAACCCCTGATGGTGCCTAAAGGCATGGAGGTCTTGGGCCGGGTCTTAAACGTCCTGGGCGAGCCCATTGATAAAAAAGGGCCTGTGAAGTCCCTGTCTCAATTTTCCGTGCGTTCGGCGAGCGGCCAGCAGAAGGTCCCCCTTGTGGAAAAAACCAAAAGGGACAATGAGATCATTGAAACCGGCATCAAGATGATCGATCTGCTTTTTCCGCTCATCAAAAACACGAAGACCGGCATTCTGGGGGGCGCGGCCCTCGGCAAGAGCCTCCTGACCCTGGAGATCATCCACAATATCATCAAGAAACAGCAATGGCTTTGCGTCTTTACCGGGGCCGGAGAGCGCGTGCGCGAAGGCAATGAGCTCTATTTTGAATTCGTGCGCAGCGAGATCCTGGCGAAATCCATCTTGATTTACGGGCAGATGGATGAGTCGCCGGGGGCGAGATTTGAGGTCGTCGCGACGGGCATGGCGCTGGCGGAATCCCTGCAGGCCGAAGGCAACAGCGTCCTGTTCCTCATTGATAACGTCTTCAGGTTCGCGCAGGCCGGCAGCGAATTGTCCGCGCTCCTGGGGCGCATTCCTTCGGAAACGGGCTATCAGCCGACCTTAACGAGCGAGATCGGAGAATTTCACGAGCGCATCCGTTCCCGGCAGGGCGCTTCCATGACGTCGATTGAGGCGGTTTATGTGCCGGCCGACGACCTGACCGACCCGGCCGTTGTGTGCATCTTTTCGCATCTGGATTCCATTCTTGTCTTGTCCCGCCTGCGCGTGCAGAAGGGCCTGTATCCGGCCATTGACCCCCTGATGTCTTCTTCCGCCTACCTGAACCCCGCGATCGTAGGACAGAGGCACTTCGACATCGCGCAGGACGTCATCCGCCTGTTCCAGAAATACGAGGAACTCCAGAGGATGGTCGCCATCATCGGCATCGAGGAATTGTCGAAGAACGACAGGACGATCTTCCATCGTTCCCGCAAACTGGACAATTTCCTTACCCAGCCGTTCTTTACCGCGGAAGTATATACGAACCGAAAAGGTATCTACGTGACTTTGGAGCAGACGCTGGACGGATGTGAAAGGATCATTTCGGGCCGCGTGGACAGCCAGCCGGACGAGGATTTCTATATGAAGGGGGCCTTGGCGGAAAGCACGTCCTAGGCAATGAAGAATTGAGAAACACCGGGAAAACATTGAAAGCAGGGAAGAATAAGAGATCACAAAAAGTGAGAAGGTTTTAGCGATTTTGTTTTTTGATCATTTCCGCCTGTGTTTTTAATTCTTCATTTTTCATTGGTTTTGATTTGTGGGAGGGGTTGTTATGTTGAAGCTGGGAGAATTGCTGATCAAGCGCGGTGTCTTGTCGCAGAAACAGCTGGATATGGCGTTGCGGGAGCATGAGCACACAGGCGAGCTTTTGGGCAAGGCCCTGATCCGCCTGGGGTTTATTTCCGAAGAACAGCTTCTCATCACCCTGGCCGAACAGCTGGCCATCCAGTATATCCCCAGCCTCAAAAATAAAGTCGTGCCCGACTCCGTGATCAAGGCCGTGCCCGCGCGTTTTGTCTGGCATTATAAATTCATGCCCCTGGGCCTGAAGGAAAACCTGCTGACGATTGCCGTTTCCAACCCTTTGGATATCTGGCCGACGGAAGATATCAAGTTTCATCTCGGATTTGACGTGGAAGTCGTGTTGGCCGGGGAAGCGGAAATCATGGAGTGCATCCGCAAGTATTACGGCATGGGGGCGGCCCTGGTTGAGGATATCCTGAACAAGGACAAGGCCGAAGAAGCCCCTCGCGCCGCCGTCGATCTTTCGAGGAACAAGATGGAGGAAACGGGCGTCACCATCCTGGATTCCGTGGAAAAGATGGCGCAGGACGCCTCCGTCGTAAAACTGGTGAACCAGCTCCTGGCCGAGGCCATCCAGTCCCGCGCCACCGATATCCACATCGAGCCCTACAGGGACCGCGTCAAGGTCCGTTACAGGATCGACGGAATCCTCTATGACGTCCCGGTTCCTGAATCCATGAAGCAGCTGCACGGCGCCATCACCTCCCGTATCAAGATCATATCGAACATGGATATCGTTGAGAGACGTCTGCCCCAGGACGGCCGCACCAAGGTCAAGCTGGGAGAGATGGACGTGGATTTGCGTATTTCCATTATCCCGACCCTTTACGGGGAGAATATGGTCATCCGCATCCTGCCGGCGGGCATGATGTTCAATATGAAGGATCTCGGCATGGGGGATGAGGATTTTGAGGTGATCAGCGGGCTTCTGCAAAAACCCCACGGCATTATTTTTCTGACCGGTCCCACCGGATCCGGCAAGACGACGACTTTGTATTCATTTTTGTCTTACCTGAACAAACCGCAGGTCAAAATCATCACTGTGGAAGACCCGATCGAATACGAGTTGATCGGCGTGACCCAGCTGCAGATCAATCCGCGCATCGGCCTGAACTTCGCGACCGCCCTGCGCAATCTCCTGCGCCACGACCCCGATATCATGATGGTCGGCGAGGTCCGCGACCTGGAAACGGCTGAATTGGCGATCCGCACGGCGTTGACGGGCCATCTGGTTTTTTCCACGCTCCACACCAACGATTCGGCCTCGGGCATCACCCGGCTTCTCGACATGGGCATGGAACCGTATCTGGTGGCCTCCAGCGTGCAGGCCTTCATCGCCCAGCGCCTGGTCAGGACCATTTGCCCGGATTGCAAAGAAAAGGTCAAGCTGGAACAGGAGGCTGTCGGCCGTAATGTCAAGGACCTGCAGGATTATATCGAGCTGCCGGAATTCGTCTTTCAGGGCAAGGGGTGCGAATCCTGTAAATTCACCGGCTACAGAGGGCGCATCGCCATATATGAATTGCTCGTCATCAATGAAGAAATCCGGGAGATGGTTCTGTTGAAATCCAGCGCGTCTCAGATCAGGCAAAAAGCCGTCCAGCTGGGTTTTAAGACGCTGCTCCAGCAGGGTTGGGAAAAGATCCGCGAGGGATTGACGACGCCTGAAGAAGTCATGCGCGTGACGGAAATCGGATGACGGCTAAAGAGCATAGGACTAAGGGCTCAGGGCACAGAAATGTTCAGGTTTGAAAATTTGGATATTTGGAAGATGGCAATAGCCTATGCTTCAAAAATCTATGACATCGTTGATCGTTTCCCGCAAAAGGTTCAATTTAGCCTTGCAGCTCAATTGAGAGATTCGTCTTTGTCTATCTCAAATAATATCGCGGAAGGCTCTGGTAGTTGCTCAAAACAAGAGTTTAAAAATTTTTTGAATTACGCCATAAGGTCTCTTTATGAAACTGTGTCAGGAATTATCTTAGCAAAAGAAAAAAGGTATTTAGATCCTGCAGGGTTTTTGGAACTATATGAAGAGGGTGAGCTTTTAGCGAAAAAGATACGTGCCTTTCGAGCTTCTTTTTAAGTTTCAGCCTTTAGCTCTTGGCTCTTTGCTCTAAGCTTGCGATTATTAGAGGAGTTTGATATGCCAACCTACACGTATTTAGCGAAAAAGAATTTGAAAGAAAGCGTGGAAGGGATCCTCGTCGCGGATTCCCAGGACCGCGCCGTGGACAAGCTCATTGAGATGGGGCTTTCCCCTGTCCGCGTCGAGCCCCTGGTGCAGAATTCGCAGAAGACCTCCCCGACGCTTAAGGCCGCCCGCGGCGGGAGCCTGAACCAGAAAGATCTCCAACTTTTCACAAGTCAGCTCAAGAGCCTGATGCGGGCCAGGGTCGATCTTCTGAAATCCTTGAGCATCCTTTATGGCCAGGCCGACAAGGCCAGGCTCAAAGAACTCATTCTGGACGTTCATAACACGATCAAGAACGGCTCCACGCTTTCCAACGCCCTCACCCGGCATAAAATCTTTTCAAACCTTTACGTAAGCCTTATCAGGATCGGCGAGGCGTCCGGCCGGCTCGATGAGGTGTTGGCCGAACTCGACGATTTTTTGACCCGCGAACAGGAATTCAGGATGCATGTCAAGACCGCCATGGCCTATCCGACGCTCATGGTTTCCGTCGGTATCTGCGCGGTCTTTATCCTGTTCACTTTTGTTATCCCCAAGCTGAGCGCTATCTTTACGGATTTTGACTATCAATTGCCTTTGGCCACGCAGATCCTTTTGAACGTGAGCGGATTTTTCAAGGCGTGGTGGTGGGGCATTCTTTTGTCGTTGGCTGCCTTGGCCGTTATTTTGATCCAGTGGGCCAAGACCGCTGCCGGAAAAATGCAGTCCGACTGGGTCAAGCTGCACATTCCCATTTGGTCCGGACTCCTGTTGAAACAGGGGCTGGCCCGTTTTTGCCGGACGCTGTCGCTGTTGATCCGCAGCGGGCTGCCGGCCTTTCAGTCCCTGCAGGTCGCCATCCCGACCCTGGAAAATGACATTCTTATCCGGGAGCTTGATTCCGTCCGAAAGGACGTCCTGGAAGGGGGATCCATGGCCGACAGCATGAAAAAAGTTTCCTTTTTTCCGCCGTTCCTCATCCAGATGGTTTCGGTGGGAGAGGAGGGCGGAAAGCTGGAAGGGGTGCTCAATGAGATCGCCAATATTTATACCGAGGAGATCGACCAGAGGTTAAAGGTCATTACGTCTCTTTTGGAGCCGGTGATCATTCTCGCTGTGGGCGTCATCTTGGGGGGTATCGTCCTGGCCATGCTGCTACCCGTCCTGCAGATCAATTTATTGATCAAGTGAAGGCATTGAAAAAACAGGCCCTGTTTTTGCGAACACTCGCTTATTGAATGAACATGACCGTTGTTTTGGAAATCGGCGCGCCCTGGCTGAAGATCGCTGTTTTTAAATCCGCCCTGGGCGCTTTTCAACTCAAGGCTATTTTTGCCAGGGACACGGGCAATTTTTCCGAGGACGCGGTTTCCGTCCTGATCGCGGATTTCCTGAAAGAATTAAAGATCAAAAAGCCGCAGAACCTGGTCATCTGTTTTTCCCGAAACGCCGTCACCTTGAGGAATCTGCGCATTCCTTCTGTTGTCCCGGCCGAGATCGAGGATATGATCAAGCTGCATGTCGGGCGCCAGGTGCCTTACGCCAAGGAGGAGATTGTCAACGGCTTCAGCGTGATCGGCCGGGACAATATGGGATATTCCAAGATCATGCTGGCCATTGTGCACAGGGAGAATATCCGCCGCATCTTCCGTATTCTCGAGAAGGCCGAACTCTATACCGACCGCATTGAATTGAGCTCCGAGGGCTCCCTTTCCTGGCTTTCCCGGGCCGTCAAGCTGGGGGAACCGAAACCGGAAAATATCTTCATCATCCTGGATATCGACCATAATTTTACGGATTTTCTCGTCGCTTCTCCGTCGGGAATTCTCTTCAGCCGCGTCATCGCCAGCGGGTCCGAACAGCTCAAGGATGATGAAAAATGGCCCCGCTTTTTGGGAGAGATCAAGCAGACCATGGTCATTTCCCAGGGCGAAGAGGTGTCCCAGAAGCCGAACCGGATTTACGTGATCGGCGCCGCCGGAGGATTGAAAGGCGTGGCGTCGGCGATCGAAACGGAATTCAATCTCCCGGCCACGATCATCGCCCCGACCGACGGAGTGGCGCTGGCCAGGGACCCTCTCCGGGAGCCTCCCGACATCCTGCACCAGCTGTCTTTTTCTTCCTTGATCGGGCTCGGAATTGACCCCGGGCGCAGGAAGATCAGCTTTACCCTGCCGGAAGCCCAGATCCGCAAGGCCTTAAGGGAACGAAGCCGGGACATCATGTTTTTGGCCTCCGGGATCATGTATCTCATCCTCATCATCTGCGGGATTTACGGGGAAAAACTCCACAACAGAAGGGCCGCGATCGAGCTTTTGAATACGCGTTATGAGTCGATCGACAGTCAGTCCGCGATCCTGGATGAGGAAGTCGAGAGGCTGCAGAAGATCAAATCCAAGCTGGATACGGATTCCATCGTCCTGAATTATCTGCTGGAGCTTTCGCGGCTCCTGCCGCCGGAGATCACGATCACGAATCTTTCCTTTACCAGGGACGACCGCATCAATATCAAGGGTCAGGCCAATCAGATGTCGGACATCTTTAAATTCATAACGACCCTGGAACACTCTCCTTATTTCAAGGACGTGCAGACGCGCTACACGACGCGCAAGAAGGCCGAAGGCCGCGACATCAATGAATTCGAATTGATCTGCCCCATGGAAAAGATCAAGGGACAGAAAAAGCAGAAGGCCAGGGCCGCCAAGGAAAAGAGCCCTGAGGAGTAGGCAGGTTTTATGAACGTGCCCAAAAAATATAACACGCTGATTTTTGCCGCGGCCGGTGCCCTGGTCGTCCTGTTTGTCGTCAAGACCCTGATCGGGCCTTTCCATGAGAAGTTCGTCCTTTTGAAAAGGCAGCAGGCGCTCCAGGAGGCCAAGCTGAAAAAAGGCCTGGCCCTGATCGAGAACAAAGACGCCATCAACAGGGAATACGCGCGGTATGCCAGTTATTTTTCCCAGCAGGGGTTTTCCGACGAGGAGGCCGTGGCCGGATTTTTGAAGCAGCTGGAAGAGATCAGCCGGGCTTCGGGATTTTTGATTCTCGACATTAAACCCCAACAGGGGCAGCAGCAGGACACGATCTCCAAACAGTTCCAGATCAATATCAAGGCGGAGTCGGACCTGCCGAAACTGGTCGCTTTTCTCCACGGCCTTTATAACTCGCCTTTGCTTTTCAGCGTGGAAAAAATGGTCCTGGTGCCTAAAAAAGAGGGGACTTCGGACTTGAGCATTTCATTGACGGTGGAAGGCACCCAGTTCGTCTAAAGACATAATTTAGGGCACGCAGATACGAATCCGGTATTCAAGGAGGTTCACGATGAACAGAAAAGGTTTTACGCTGATCGAGATCATGCTGGTCGTCATTATCTTAGGCGTCCTGGCGGCCATGGTTGTGCCCCGGCTGACCGGCCGTTCGGATGAGGCGCGGCGTTCTGTCGCCAAGACGGATATCGAATCCAATATCCCCCTGGCGCTCGATCTTTTTGAAGTGGACACAGGGTCCTATCCCGATGAGTTGAATGACCTCATCGCAGCGCCCTCCGGCGTCACCAACTGGAAAGGCCCGTACCTGAAGAAGAAACCCCTGGATCCCTGGGGCAGGGCTTATGTGTACAAATATCCGGGCGACGAGAACGAGGGGAGTTACGATCTTTCTTCCATGGGCAAGGATGGCACGTCCGGGAATGAGGATGACGTGACGAACTGGAGCGAGGAATAGTTGGGCGTGGATATGGATAAGGACGCAAGTTGCAAGGGCATGCGAAAAGCCGGTTCCTTTAAAGGCTTTACCTTAGTCGAACTGATGGTCGCGGTGATGATTTCGGCCATCGGCATGGTCTTTGTCCTTTCCGCCCTGCAGAGGACCATGGCGGTCCTTTCCACGGCGGAAAAAATGACCACAGCCAATTATCTTTTGAACCGCAGGATATGGGAAAACGACCAGCTCGACGGGGAAAGCGGCCCCGAAGAAGGGGAGACGTCGGGGGAGTTTGACGAACCTTATGAACTTTTTCGCTGGAGGAGAACGGTTTCGGAGTTTCCGGACATCTTCGGAGAGGAATCCGAACCGCTTAAATTGCATCTCTGGGCGGAGACGACAACCATTTCCTGGCAGGGGCGCGGGATCGCCCGGGACCTGCAGACCAGGAATTTGACGGTCACGCGATTCCTGAATAAATGATGAAGAACAACGCCTTCCAGACAGGCCGTTCTGTTTCTCAAGGGCGCGAGGGCTTCACCCTTGTCGAGGCATTGATTGTTGTCAGTCTTTTTGCCATGCTCGGCCTTTCGCTCTCGGCCTCTTTTGCCACCGGGCTTAAGGTCTGGAAGCGGGCCGCCGCGCTGGTTTACAGCCAGAGGCAGCCTATCATAGGACTGGAGCGGTTGGCTCTTGAACTCAGGCGCGCCGTTGCCACCCCTTCCCTGGCCTTCACCGGTTCCGAAGACCAGTGCTCCTTTCCTAATGTCCTCTCAGAGGGCCTCTGGAATATTTCTTACCGCTATGACGCCGCGACTGAAAAAATTTACAGGTCCGCCGTTGCGGCCTACGGGGAAGAAGAGGCTGGGGCCAGCCGCAGCATCATCAATCATGTGGAAAATTTCACTCTGTCGTTTTACGGTTATAATCCGGTCAGCGAAGTCATGGAATTTATGGATACCTGGAGCGCCAATTTGAGCGGCCTTCCAAAGGCCGTCCGGGTGACCCTGCAGGTCAAGGGAGGGGAGTTTGAAAAGGTTGTTCTTATTCCCGCGGGCCAATAGAAGGAACCGGGGGACGATCCTTATCGTGGCGGTCGGCACGATCGTCGTTCTTTCCATCCTTGCGGTAGGCGCCGGTTCGAGCGTTTCCCAGGAATTGAGATTGTCGGCGTTCCTGACGGATTCCAACACATCTTTTTATTACGGCCTCTCGGCGGTCAGGGCCATGAAGGCCTATTGGCAATTCGCGTCTTCGCCCCTGGTCACGACGTTTTATGAATTGAGACCGCGGCCGCTGGATTTCGGGGAGAGGACGGTTGAAGCGGTTTTTTCCGATGAAGAAGCCCTTGTCAATATCAGCCGCTCTCCGTCGGAGATTCTTTTGAGGATCCCCGGGATCGACGGAAACGAGGCCCTTGTTCAGGAAATCCTGGCGTCTCCTGCCGCCCTTAAGGAAGACCTGTTGCGGCTCAACGGTATGGACCCGGAGATTTACGCGACGTTGAAGGATTTGGTTACGGTTTACGGGGACGGAAAGGTCAACATCAATACCGCGACACCACAGACCCTTTCTATCCTTGGATGCGGCGAGCCCCTGGTCAGAAAGATCGCTGAATTCCGCGCGGGAGAAGACGCCCTGGAAGGCACGGAAGATGACAATGTGTTCAACGATGTGAACGTCATCCCCACCCTCCTTCAGCCTTACGGCCTGACGGCTTCCGAAAAAATCTTTTTGGAGGGATTGATTTTTGCCCAAAGGCTCAAGACCTATTCCGGGAATATCCGTTTTGAGATGGCGGTCAAGCAGGGGAACAAAACCTTAAGGACAATACGCGCGGTCGTGGACCTGGCTTCCGGCCAGATCAAACGATGGGACGAAGAGTAGCATTTTTATATAAAATATGTGATAATAAGGAATTAAGGTTTAAACATAGGTAGAACAACGGGGCAAAGCCATATGGGCTATTATCAAATTTTGGGTCTGGAGCGCGAGCCTTTTTCCACGAGCCCGGATCCTGAATTTTTTTACCAATCCCAGGAACACCAGGCGGCCTTGACGCGCCTGATGATCGAGATCCGCCTTCGCAGGGGTTTAAGCGTCATTTTGGGAGATGTCGGCACGGGCAAGACGACGCTTTCGCGCAAGCTTTTTCAAATGCTCAAATTAAGGGACGACATGATCTTTTTCATGGTCCTGGATCCGACTTTTGAAACGGAAGAGGTTTTTCTGGAATCCCTGATCAGGACCTTTCAGATCCAGATGGAAACCCCGCTGGGATCGGTCCTGAACATGAAAGAGGCGATCAAAAAATATCTTTTTCAAAAAGCCATCCAGGAAAACAAGACCGTGATCCTGCTGGTGGACGAGGCGCAGAAGCTCAATTCCTCCTCGCTGGAGATCCTGCGCGTCCTTTTGAATTATGAGACCAATGAATACAAGCTGCTCCAACTGGTCCTTCTGGCCCAGCTGGAACTCCTGCCGAAGGTCCGCGAGATGAAAAATCTGCTCGACAGGATCAGCATGAAATATATCATCAATCCTCTTGATGACGCGGAAACCAAACAGATGATCGAGTTTCGCATCCATCAGGCCGGTTACAAGTCCCCGATGCCGCTGTTCAAGGATGAGGCGATCACGGAGATCTATCAGCTGACGCAGGGCTATCCGCGCCGTATTTCCATGCTCTGCCATAATTCGCTCAAGAGCCTCGTGATGCAGAGCAAGATTGTCGTGGACAAGGATGTGGTCCGCAAGGCGGCCGCTGACAACGTGTTCTAAAACAGTCTCGCGGGCTTTGGTCCCGCCGGGCTCCACAAGGGTTATTTTATGGCTGACGGAATGACGCCTGAGGAAAAACTGCTGCGGATTATAGAAACACCGCCGGGCGAAGGCAGGCGGGTCGCTCCGAAGGTCTCTTTCAATTTTCAGGCCAGCGGGCTGTATGTCAAAGCCTGGATCAAGCATTACCGGGAGAAGGCCAGGGATTCTCTTTCGCTGAAAACGGCGATCCAGGGCCTTATGGTCGCCTGCGTTCTGGCCACGGTTTTTTTGATCGTGGATTTCTGGATGGGTCTGCCAAGTTCCGCGATCATTCAACGCCTGGAAAGAGCGGCGCAGAACACGGAGATCGGCAAGGTCAGCATCGAGGGGATAGGTCCCCTTTCCCTGTTTGAGCAGGAGATTTCGCAGAATAATATTTTTTCCCTGCCGCCGCCGCAAGCGCCCGTCATCCAGCAGGGGCCTGCGCAGCCCCAGGCGGTTGATGTCTTGAAAACCATGGTCCAGAGCCTCAGAGTCGTCGGTATTCTCTGGTCGGATGTTCCCCAGGTCATTATCGAGGACACGACGGAAGGCAGAACGCACTTTTTGAACAAGGGCAGCAAGATCAAGGACGTTCGCGTAAAAGAAATCTTGAGGGACAGGGTGATTTTGAGTTATGATAAACAGGAAATAGAATTAAGATGACACACGACCGCCTCTTCTTCAAGCGTATGACCGGGCACGCCGCTCTTCTGATCGGTGCCGCAGCCCTATGCCTGTTTTGGCCTGCGGCGTTGACGGACGCGCAACAGGAACAGACGGCCGGCCCTTCCACGGCGATCGCCGACGCCGCCCCTGGCCGCATATCCTTAGACCTAAAAGGCATTGATATTGTCGAGCTTTTTAAGATCCTTTCGCTCAAGATGAATCTCAATATCGTGCCCACCAAGGATGTTTCCGGCAGGGTCAGCATATTCCTCAACAACGTCACGCTTCAGGATGCCCTGGATATCATCCTCATCAACAATTCCCTGGCAGCGATCAAGACAGACAGCATCATCACGGTGATGCCGATGGAGAAATACAGCGAGCTCTACGGCCGGCGCTACAATGAGCCCCGCAAGGTGAGGATGTTCAAGCTCAGGAACGCCGCCCCCAAAGACGCCTCGGCGGCCCTGGACCAGCTCAAAAGCGAGATCGGCAAGGTCATTGTCGATGAGCCATCGGCGACTGTGGTCCTGATGGATGTGCCGGAAAACCTGGAGATCATGGAAAAGACCCTGATGACCCTGGACCAGGCCAAGGAAACACACATCTTTGATTTGAAATACGCGCGCGCCGAAGATATGAAATCCCAGCTGGCTGATGTTTTTACCGGGGGCGCCAGCCAGGTCGAACTGGACGCCCGCACGAACAAGATCGCCGTCAGCGATCTGCCCGGCAAGATGGAAAAGATCAAGAAGATGATCAAGGCCTTTGATACGGAAACACGCCAGGTGCTGATCGAAACGCAGATCGTCCAGATCACGCTTTCCGATGAAACGGAAATGGGCATCAACTGGGAACGGTTGTTTTCCACCGGCAACCTGAAGGGCGGTTCGTTCAAATCCGCTTTTCCCCTGGCCGCCACGACCAATCTTGGACAGTTCAGCCTTGGGACTTTGGCGCGCAATGATTTTACGCTGGTGATCCAGGCCTTAAATAATTACGCCAAGACCAATGTTCTTTCCCGGCCCAGGATCGCGGCGGTGAATAATCAGGAGGCCACCATCCTGATCGGTTCCAAGGAAGTGTATTTTTCCCAGACCCAGAGCCAGTCCCAGGTCACGACGACCACGGCCGAATCCGTGAATTTCGTGGATGTCGGCGTCAAGATCAATGTCACCCCGACGATCACGGCGGATGATTTTGTCATTATGAAAATAAGGCCGGAGGTCAGTTCGGTGAGGGAAGAGGCGACTTCTCCTTTGGGCAGCACTGTTCCTGTCGTCGAAACTTCCCAGGCGGAAACAACAGTCAAGATCAAAGACGGCGCGATGATCATGATCGCGGGCCTTATGAAAGAGGAAGTGAGGGACACGCGCAAAAGGGTCCCATTCCTTCATACGTTGCCCGTCATCGGATGGTTGTTCGGCAACAAGATTGAAGAGCGCAATAAGACCGAGCTGGCCATCTTTCTGACGCCTCATATCATCTCCGGCGATATCGAGAGGCCGGACGCGGAATTAGAGGTTGTCAAGGAACGCGGTGTCCTGACCAAAAAACCCAAGACGGAATTAGAGTGATCCCTTCCCAATAGGTCTGGCCTATGAATAAGTTCGTTTCGATCGCGATCGGCGTCCTGTTGGCTGTGGCCGCTCTTTTGGCTTTCGCGCTCTACGGAGCCGAGGTCAAAAAAAATCAGGTCTTGAAAAACGAGAACGCCAAGACCTACCAGGACCTGCGCCGGGAGCTGGAAGCCAGCCGCCTGGAGTTAAAGACCAAAACCGCCGAAGAACTTGAAGACAAGAACAAGCTTCTCGGCCAGGTTGAGCAGTTGAACCGGGAAAAAGAAGAGCTGCGCAAACAGGCACAGGAACTCGAAGAAAAGATCATCGACGAAGAGGATGTGTCTGTTTCCATGACCGAGGATGTCGAGCGTCTGCGCTTGGAGCTCTCCCGGGTTAAAAAGGAACGCGCGGAGATCGCAAGCCGCCTGGAAGAGGGGTTCAAAAAGAAGAAGCAGGCCTATGACATGAAACTCCTTTCCCTGGAATCCCAGCTGGAAAAGGCCAAAAACCGCCTGAGCCGGGAAGGGGAACGATATCACTACAACCTCGGCGTGACGTATGTGCGCAATCAGGATTATGAAAATGCCGCCAAGGAACTCAAGACAAGCCTTTCCTATAATCCGAATAATGCCAAAGCCCATTACAACCTCGGCATTATTTATGACGATTATTTTAAGGATAAAAAGCAGGCCAGGTTTCATTACAAGGCCTTCCTGGAGCTCCAGCCTGTTTCCGACGAGGCAGAGTCTGTCAGGGAGTGGCTCGAAGACCTGGATGCTTGAAAACGGGTCTCTTCAAACAACGATGTCTTTGTTTTGTTGAGGAGGAAGAGATGAGAACACTTTTTATGTTGCTTATGTTTTTTTGGCCGTTGCTTTTTGCCGGTCTTGCCTTTGCCAACAACATCAGCGTCTCCAACGTCAAGCTTCAGAACCTGGATGCCACAGCCGGAACCATCGAGATCAAGTTCGACCTCTCCTGGGACAACACCTTCAACGGAACGGATGAAAACGGCCAGGCCTTCTTTGATCGCGCCTGGGTCTTTGCCAAGTTCTACAGGGCAGACACAGGCGTCTGGGACCACGTGCCCCTCTCAACAGGAGGGACGGTTGCCGCCTACAACACGACCGACAAAACAGGCATCACAGCAGACGGCGTGGGCGCCTTCTTAAAACCCGGCGCCAACCAGACCTTTGTCTGGCAATACACCCATGTGCCTGTGACTATGACGATTGCCAACCCCTGCGTTGTGACCTATAAAGGACACGGCCTGCCTGCCAATTCACCGATCACATTTTCAACTGACGGTGTGCTGCCGGCAGCCATGACCGCCGGAACCGTCTATTATGTCCATTCTCCCACGGCTGATTCCTTCAACATCTCAACCACCCCGGGGGGAACGAGGATCAGTACTTCAGGAAATACCCAGTCAGGCCAGCAGCGCATCAATGCCCCTGCCATCATGTTCGGGGACAATATCCAGGTCAAGGTCTTTGCCATCGAGATGGTTTATATACCGCAGGGGGCGTTCACCGTGGGCTCAGGCGGCGCGGAGCCAGGCGCTTTTTATACCTCTCCCACCACAACCAGTCCTTACACCATTTCTTCTGAAAATGCCATCAACGTCGGTTCAACCGCGGGATATCTTTACTATAATGCCTCTTATTCCAGCTACGCAGGCGACAGGACAGGAACAATACCTGCTGATTATCCTAAGGGTTACAATGCTTTTTTCATTATGAAATACGAAATTACTCAAGGTCAATACAGGGATTTTTTGAACAATCTGACAAGGACTCAGCAAAATAACAGGATTTACACTCAAAGTGCCAGCTACTTTACTCTTTATAATAGCAATACAGTTTCTACCTACAGAAATGGTGTTCGCAATCCTGATTTTGTCCCAGCATCTCCTGAATCTATTACTTTTGGGTGCGACCTGAATTCCAACGGTATTTTCAATGAGGCCGATGATGGGGAATGGATCCCCTGTTTTATGTCGGAAGCCGACGGCAGGGCTTACGCGGATTGGGCGGGCTTAAGGCCTTTTACAGAGCTGGAGTATGAAAAAGCGGCCAGGGGTGGAGGTATGATGCCTAACGCCAATGAATATGCCTGGGGGACGACGAATATTGTTCAGGCCACAGGTGTCGCCAACGGTGGGACAAAAGATGAAATGGCAATTCCTGATAGCGTGAATGCAATATATGGTGATGTGGCTGCGTTGGAAGACGGTCCTTTGCGTTCAGGATTCGCCGCAACGGCCTCATCAGGACGGGAACAGGCAGGAGCTTCTTATTACGGAGTGATGGAACTTTCCGGCAACCTTTGGGAAAGACCCGTTACCTGCGGGACATCATATGGAAGGAATTTTACGGGGCTTCATGGCAACGGTTTCCTGGATTCAAGCGGTAATTCCAATGTTTCAGGATGGCCTGCTTCCAATGGTTTTGGATTGCGAGGAGGCACATGTACTGATACAACTATTTCCAGGCTTTGTATTTCAGATAGGTATTATGGGGGATATAACAGTAGCAGCCGCAGTAGTAATTATGGTTTTCGTGCTGCCAGAACTGAATAACTTTTGATTTTTTTGAATAAGACATGGGCAGTTTCCGGTTTTTAAAAAAATTGCTGGATTGGGGGGTGATGGCGGGCTTCGCCGGCCTGTTGTGCCTTATTATCGCGATCGGTCTCATCGGCATCCGGCAGATAGCCGTTCTTAACCGCGTCGCGAAATCCCTGGCCCGTGTTGATATTCCTTTGCAAAACGCTGTTTTTGAGATGAGGATCAATAATGCCAGATACGCCTCCGCCATCCGCAATTATCTGTCCTGGCACCGCACCCGCTATCTGGAATCCGCAAGTATTGTGCAAAGACAGGATTCCAGCCGTACGGCTTCCGAAAACTTCGATAAATATCTCGACGAATATCTGTCTTTGAGCGCTTCCGGATCTATCATGGCCTGGGCCTCAACGGTCCGCTCCAGCCAGGAACAGCTGATCCGTCTGGGCGAGAGCATCGTTGGCCTGGTCGATCAGCTTGACGAAATACCGGAGTCCGCGAAGGCGGACACGCAGGCGGCGCTGGCGCGCATGCAGCGGGAATTTGAAAGCAAGGTTTTTTGGATCGACGCTTTCCTGGAAAACCCCATGCAAAGGGATATTCTCGAGAAGCTGGATAAGAAGCTGGCCGAAGCGGAGTCTGGCCAGCGGGCGGCCGTGACTTTATTGACCGTGTCTCTGGCGGTCGCGATCTTTTTGGGTTTATTGACGGCCTCTTTAACCTATAGCCGGATGCGTCAGGACCGCCGGCATCGTGAAGAATTGTGGCGGCGGTTTGTTTCGGCTCAGGAAGAGGAGCGCAACAATCTTTCCCTGCAGATCCATGACGAAATGGGGCAGGATTTGAGCGGGCTGAAGATTTATCTGGCGCTTTTGGAAAAGGAGGAAGCCACTCTCCCGCAGGAGAGCAAAGACAAGATTGAAAAGGCCAAAACCATCCTGGATGAATTGATGAAAAAGACCCACAATATTTCCGAGATCCTCAGGCCGCCGGAGATCGATGAGGTGGGTTTGATCCAGAGCATCGACGGGCTGGTTCTTAACAACAAGGAGATCACCGGAGCGCAGTATATTTGTCATATGCCGCAGAAGGAGCCGGTCATTTCTCCAGAGGAAAAACTCGTTCTTTACCGCGTTGTGCAGGAGGCTCTGACCAATATCGCCAAATATTCTGAGGCGCGCCAGGTGGAGATCCGTCTGCAGCTGGATGAGCATAAGGTTTTTTTGGGGATCAAGGATGACGGGATCGGCTTTGATCTTGAAGCGCAGAAACATCTGTTGCGCCGCAAGGAAGACAAGGTCAAGCTGGGCTTGCAGGGTTTGAAAGAACGCATAGAGCTTTTGGACGGGACGCTGCGGATCATCTCTCAGCCGGGGCTGGGGACCAGCCTGGAAGTGGAATTGCCCGTATATTCTTACTAAAGGAAAAAGCGATGTCCCAGACTGTTTTGATTGTCGATGACCATGATATCATCCGGGAAGGCATAAAAACGATCCTTCGGCGTCAGCCGGAGTATGAGGTCGTTGCCGAGGCCAAAGACGGGCAGGAGGCCCTGGAGAAGATCATAAAACTCAAACCGAATATCCTCCTTCTGGACATCACGATGCCGCAAAAGACGGGCCTCGAGATCATCGAAGAGGCCTTAAAGAAAAGCCCCGGCACAAAAATCCTGATCATCAGCGTGCACAAAGCCAATGCCTATGTCATGAAAGCCTTTCAGCTTGGGGTGAAGGGTTATGTGAGCAAGGAGAACGCCGCCGACGATCTCCTGCTGGCCCTGAGAAAAATTTCCGCCGGACAGATCTATCTGGATAGCCAGGTTTCCGACTATTTGCTGAAAAAAGTCACTAAGCCGGAGAAGGAGCAGCAGGGCGAAGGATTGTTGACGGAAAGAGAGGTTGATGTTCTCAAGCTTGTGGCCGAAGGCAAGGCCGCCAAGGAGATCGCCGCTCTGCTTTCCTTAAGCCCCCGGACAGTCGAAAACTATAAAAACAATATGCTGAAAAAATTAGGCCTTCACCGCACCAGCGACCTTATTAAATACGCCATCAGGAACAAGCTGATCGATATTGAGGATGTTTAAATAGTCTTTCCGCGATAGTCGAACCTACGCATCAAGCCTTCCCTCCCCGCTTAAATCACTTTTCTGAAAGAAAATCGCTCCATTTAGGCAGATTAGAATGAGACATTTGAGCCTGGCTTAAAAGTTTCATAAGCTGTTTAAATATAAGGAGTTTAGGACGAGATTTGAATAGATTCAAAAAGGTTATTTTTAATCTAACTCTTTTTATTAGAGTATTTTGTGCAAATGCAATAGTTAATAATACGGTTATATTTGGTTATGCTTTTGTTTTACAATTACAATGGAATCAAGGAGATGTATTCTTTAGGGATGGTCTTGCAGGAGGAACAAAATGGCAGGCTTTTTCCCGATGAAAAAAAGCGCGATCGCTCACAAAGGCTCAATCGTTATTTTATTGGCCTGCGTTGTATTTTTATTTTCTTTTTTTCAGAATGCCGTTGCCTCCGAAGTTACGGTCTATTCCTCCCCCTACACCTGGCGCCAGGATGGAACAGGCGATTTCGAACTCCCTGTCATTGCCGAGAGGATGGAATACATCAGCTCGCCTGTGGGCCTGAAGGATTCCGTCTCATCCCTGACAGCCACATGGCAGGCCACAGGCCCTGTGGCTTTATACGTGAGCGCGGACGGAGGGAATCATTACACAAGGGTCGTCAACGGCACGCCTGTCTCCAAGGGCCTGGAAAAAGGCTCAACCCTTAAATGGAAGGCTGTGCTTGGCGAAGGCACCAGCCTGACAGAGGTATCCCTGGCTGTTACGACCATCGCCGGTTCCAACGGTTCCTTTGGTTCTCCCGCGCTCTCAGGCTTCGCCTATCGCAAGGCCTTTATCGTGGCCGGCGGCGCGCTCGGCCTCTACAACTATCAGGTCTCGCTCCAGCTCGGTGAATCCGCTTTTTCCAAAACGCCGCTTCACGCCGGCAACCGCATCCTCAATGATTTTAAAGATGTCCGCTTCACGCTCGCAGACGGCCTAACCCTCATCCCTCACAGCTTGGTCAAGATCGAAGGCCAGAGGCCCAACAGGGTCGCCACCTTCTTTGTCCGCGTCCCTGAGATCCCCAAAGAAGGCGTCGCCCTCTACGTTTATTACGCCAATGCCTCTGCCGAAAGCCTGTCTTCGCCCAAAGAGACGTTTGATCTTTACGCCGACTTCACGACAGAGCCCGCGATCGACCAAACCCAATGGACGGTCTCTCCCGGCGTGGGCGGTTCCGCCCAGGTCTCCAAAGACGGCCTTCTTCTGGACGCCTCCACTGTGACGGCCAAGGCCTTTGAATTCAAGGACGGCATCATTGAACTTGTCGCCGACGCCCAGACCGGCTATGAGCTTCGCCTCATCGCCCGTGACCCTGACCCGGCCTCAGCCTCGGATGTGACGCTGACAGCCTACACCTCAGGCTTAAAAGACGTCGAACACGCCCTGGTCGTCGATAACATCGTCAAGGCCAATACCCCCAAACCCATCTCTGCCGGCGTCTATTACGGCTTTCGCCTGAGCGCCGACACAGATAACCTTCTGACATTCGAGCGTTTTAACGAGACCTTCAGCGAAAAACAGGCCTCTGTCTCCTACACAGACAAGGAAGGCCCTAAAAAAGGCTACCTCGCCTTAAAGACCACGGGCCCCGGACTGGGCAGAAGCCTGACCAAGGTGCGCTGGATCAGATCGCGCAAATACGCCGACCCTGAGCCCTTTGTCGCCGCCGCCTCCATCAATACGGAAGAAAAACTGGACCTGCCTGTTTTTGCCGACACAATGATCAGCCCTAAGGGCGAGCTCATCCTGACACAGGGCGCCTCCCAGGGCTCCTACACCACGCCTTTACTCAAACCCGGCTTTGACATCCGCGTCCTGACCTTGTCCTGGAAGGCCGCTGGGGCCTCTCTTGAGATCTCAACCGACGAAGGCAGGACCTACAAAAAGAATTTTTCCAAAGATACCTTTTATTATTCCTCCAGAGGCGATTTTGCCAAATCCCAGACATTAAAGGCCAGGCTTACCTTAAAGAAAGAAGCCTCCGTCCGCCCCTACGCCGAGTCCCTGTCTCTTCAGTGCAACCCCGGGGCCATCGTGCTTCTGTCTCCTTCCGGCGGATTCATCTCACCCGGCAGCCAGACCAGCATTACCTGGACGGCCTGGGATTACGAGACTTCCTATCTCATGAAGCTTGAATATTCCGCGGATGCCGGCAAGACCTATCAGCTCATCTCGCCGAAGGTTCTAAACACCGGCTCTTTTGTCTGGCAGGCGCCCGCGGTCCAGACCTCAAAAGCCCTGGTGAGGATATCCGATTCCCTCGATTCCCAGGCCTATGACGTCTCAGACAAGGTTTTTTCCATCGGCACCGACGCCAACTTTAATGCTTTAGGAGAAGACCAGGCCGCAGAAGACCAAAAGGAACTCACCGAAGAAGAACAAGAGGAACTCAAGGACTTAGAAGAAGAATCCTTGAAAGATCAACCTCAAATCCCGGCCGCCCGCCAGCTCTATGAGCTCTTGATCAAGATCGGCGACACCAAAATAGCCAATGCCGACACGGACAAAAGGGCCGCCTACAAGGAAGGCGACATTGTCATGATCCGCCCGGCCGGACACCCCTGGGGCGCCCAGGAAAGGGAGCAATTCGTCATCATCAAGGCGTATCTGACCGAAAGAGAAGCCGATGAACTCATGAGCCCCAAGAGATCCGCCGACGGCCAGATGACCGGCCGCCGTAAATACAAAGTCGATGTCAAAAAACAAAGGCTTGTCCGCGGCAGGGGAAGGCTTGTCCAGACAAGGCCCCTGATCCAGTTGACCGCGGTGGAAGCGAAGTGACCGAGGGACGAAGGAACAATTAAAAATTAAGAATTAAGAATGAAAATGGGCGTATAGCAAATAGCGTATAGCAAAAAACAAAAGCAAAAAACAAAAGATAAAAGCAAAACGAAGGGCAAAACAGAAAGCAAAAACATGATCAACAGACCGACAAATACAATCCGGAATAACCAAAAGAAGCAGGCAGGCCTTCTTGCCCTGTTCTTCTTGCTGTTGCCTGTTGCCTGCGGCCTGTTGCCTGATACAGCTTTTGCCAACAACGTCAGCGTCTCCAACGTCAAGCTTCAGAACCTGGATGCCACAGCCGGGACCATCGAGATCAAGTTCGACCTCTCCTGGGACAACACCTTCAACGGAACGGATGAAAACGGCCAGGCCTTCTTTGATCGCGCCTGGGTCTTTGCCAAGTTCTACAGGGCAGACACAGGCGTCTGGGACCACGTGCCCCTCTCAACAGGAGGGACGGTTGCCGCCTACAACACGACCGACAAAACAGGCATCACAGCAGACGGCGTGGGCGCCTTCTTAAAACCCGGCGCCAACCAGACCTTTGTCTGGCAATACACCCATGTGCCTGTGACCCTGACCATCGCCTCACCCTGTGTCGTGACCTACACCAATCACGGGCTTCCTGCCAACTCACCCATCACGTTCTCAACCACAGGCGCCCTTCCCACAGGCATCACAGCCGGCAATACCTATTATGTCAAAGCCCCCACAGCCAATACCTTCAACATCTCAACCACCCCTGGCGGGGCCAATGTCAACACCTCAGGCTCCCAATCCGGCCAGCAGCGCATCAATGCCCCTGCCATCATGTTCGGGGACAATGTCCGGGTCAAGGTGTTTGCCATTGAGATGGTGTATATACCGCAGGGGAGTTTTGTGGTTGGTTCAGGGGGGACAGAGAATAACGCATTTTATACATATCCGACAACGACCAATCCCTATGCCATCAGTTCTGAAAATGCCATTAATGTTGGAACGACCAATGGCTACCTTTACTGTCCTTCGGTTACCAATTCGTATCCAGGTGATCGCGTGGGTCCTATACCGGCGGCTTTTCCCAAGGGCTACAACGGATTCTTTGTCATGAAGTATGAAATCACACAAGGACAATACAGGGATTTTTTGAATTCGTTGACACGCGCGCAGCAGAACTATCGCACAGAAACATCTCTTAGTGCAGGGACGACTTCTGTCACAAACCGATATGTCATGTCAAGTTCATCGACGATGGCGAGAAGGAACGGCATACGATGCGATGCCTCTATCCATACGTCGAACCCCATCACGTTTTACTGTGATTTTAATGGCAATGGTATTCCGAATGAAGCGGATGACGGGGAATGGATTGCCTGCAATTATTTATCGTGGGCGGATATGGCGGCCTATATGGATTGGTCAGGGTTGCGGCCCATCACTGAGCTCGAATATGAAAAAGCGGTCAGGGGCGGAGGCATGGCACCTGTGGCTAATGAATACGCGTGGGGCACGACAACAATAACGGGGGCTACGGAAATCTTGAATCCCGGGCAAAACACAGAAGCCGCCTTGCCTGATACCGCCAATTGTAACTACTATAACCTTGTTGCTGATGCGTACAGAGGCCCGATGCGAAGCGGGGCCATGGCCTCGCTGGCAACATCCCGCGAGCAGGCCGGCGCTTCTTATTACGGCTTGATGGATCTCTCAGGGAATCTTTGGATCCGTACTATTACGGTAGGTCATTCTTCAGGCAGGGCTTTTACGGGGTTGAATGGGGACGGGTTTTTGATTACTAATGGGGACTATAACGTTACAAATTGGCCTCCTACAAGCGGCAATGGTACAGGGCTTCGCAGCGGCACATGGAGCCATGAGCCAACCTATGCGAGGATTTCAGATCGTTATTTTGCCGCGTCTGCGTCTTCTTCAAGAGCTAATACTTATGGCGGCAGGGCTGGCCGAACAGCTGATTAACGTTTGGCGTATAGCGTATAGCAAAAGCAGAAGTCTGAAGTCGGATGTCAGAAATCAGAAATCGATACGAAGGACGATATATGGGTGCTAAGGGATGTAGCTAGAACCTAAAACCTAGCCCCAAGACCCTGAAAAAGGAAAACATGACCAACAGACCAACAGACACAATCCGGAGTAAACAAAAGAAGCAGGCAGGCCTTCTTGCCTTGTTCTTCTTGCTGTTGCCTGTTGCCTGCGGCCTGTTGCCTGGCGAAGCCCTGGCCCAATACGCCGGCGGCTCAGGTTCAGGCTATACCACAGGGGAGAGCGCGTTAGGCTTGATGAGCTCTTCTTC